>Ga0306924_10001028_pt1 | contig 24878 bp, 24 predicted proteins | sample sta12Can44000111_FD_203756 | JGI IMG/M metagenome (GOLD analysis project Ga0306924, IMG submission 203756) | Lab enrichment of tropical soil microbial communities from Luquillo Experimental Forest, Puerto Rico - statanox.12C.anox.44.000.111 (v2)... | ecosystem: Environmental > Terrestrial >... | reverse complement strand
TGCAGATTTTGGAAGACGGCCGGCTCACCGACGGCAAGGGCCGCACCGTGGATTTTCGCAACACGGTCCTGGTCATGACCAGCAACGTCGGTTCGACCGCGATTTTCGAACTGGCCGCGCAGAACCCGGAGCGGGCCCGCAAGGAAGCGATGGAAGCTTTGCGCGCAGCCTTTCGGCCGGAGTTCATCAATCGCATCGACGAAATTGTGATCTTCAATCCGCTCGGCAAGGCGCAGCTTGAAGGCATCGTCAAGCTGCTGCTCAAGAATGTCGAGAAGCTGCTCGAGGAGCGAAAAATCGGCCTCGAGCTCACGCAGAAAGCCCACGAGCTGTTGCTCGAGGAGGGCTACGATCCTGCTTATGGCGCGCGGCCTTTGCGCCGCACCATCCAGCGCCTGATCCAGGACCCGCTGGCGCTTGAGATCCTCGAGGGCAAGATTCTGCCGGGCGACCACGTTCGCGTGGACCGCGACGGCAAAAACGATAGCATGCGCTTTGAGCGCTCGGGCGCGCACGGGCGCAGGCAACCGGCCGCGGCAGCCGGAATCTAATAGCCTAGGGAGCGAGGTCGCCGCCTGGCTCGATTTTCACGGTGAAACGACAATGAAAGTTTTGCGCACGGCTTTTCTGCTGACCGCACTGACCCTGGTGTTGCTGATGCTCGGCAATGCCTTCGGCGGACCCAACGGAATAAAAATGGGCCTGGGCATTGCCTTGGTCATGAACGCTTTTGCTTATTTTTTTTCGGACAAAATCGCGCTGTGGTCGAGCGGCGCCCGGCCCGTTTCGCGCGAACAGTTGCCGCGCTTCTATGAAGTCGTCGAGCGTCTCGCGGCCAAGGCCAACTTGCCGGTTCCGAAGCTGTACATCGTTCCGGAGCCGGCGCCCAACGCTTTTGCCACCGGCCGCAATCCGCGCCACGCATCGGTCGCCGTTACAGAAGGTTTGCTCCAGCTGATGAACGACGATGAACTTGAAGGCGTTATCGCGCATGAGCTATCACACGTCCGCAATTACGACATCCTGATCAGCTCGATCGCGGCGACCATCGCAGGCGCCATCACCTACATGGCGAGAATGGGCTACTGGGCCAGCCTTTTCGGGTACGGCGGCGGCAGCCGCGATAACGAGCGCGGCGGTGGCGGCGGCCTGACCGGAATCCTCATGCTCTTCCTGGCACCGGTGGCCGCGGCGATGCTGCAGTTAGGCATTTCTCGTCAGCGCGAATACGCGGCCGACGAAACGGGCGCGCGCATGGTCGGCCAGCCTTACGGCTTGATCAGTGCCTTGCAGAAGCTGGGGGCCTACAACCAGCGCATTCCGAGCTCGATTCCGCAAACCACCGCGGCGCTTTGCATCGTCAAACCGCTGTTTGGCGGCGGGGTGGGCTCGGTATTCGCCTCGCTCTTCAGCACTCACCCCCCGCTTGAGGACCGGATCGCTGCACTTCGCCAAATGACCATTACACGGCAGGGCTGAGCCGACGACGGGCACTTTGCTGCGAAATTCTTTCGTCGCAATCGTTTACTTGCCCGGCTCGATCGACGCTTTGCCTTTTCGTTTCAGACACATGCGCGGCGACCGTGAATTTCTGGCTTTGGCCTCTCACATGCACTCTTACCTTGCGTTGTTACCGCCGCCAGCTGGGTTACTGAGGGTTCATTGGTATGAGTTGCCGCGACACTATCCATTTGATTTGCTGGTACTTAGAGGGAAAACTAGCTCCTACGGTTTCGAGAGATATCGAGGAGCATCTGAACGGCTGTTCGAACTGCCAGTTGGTCCTGAAGGCCGCTACCAGTACGCTCGACCACTATTTTGAGCCGGCAAAGGGTCCTGACGCCGCGATTGAGCTCCGCGCGTCCTGACCGTACTTCGCCAGAACTTACACGAAACAAGGTATTTAGGGGATCCCGTGGATCCCCTATTTTTGTTTCCACAGGCCCCGATTTGCCCGCTTGTGAGTGCCGTGTAAAATTCAGCAAAAATTACAGGGAAGCAGGTAACTCGGTAATCTTTACTAGTACTGGTACTGTTTCACCGCGCGGGTTTCGCGATCCACCCCCGTGCTAAATACAGGTTCCGCTTGGATTTAGGACCAGCCCACCTCAGAAAGCTTCTTTGGCGAGGGGTATGCTCGTTCTGACCACTACAGGAGATAGTCAGCGAGATTCAGGGGTTGTGATGATCAATCCCGACTCCAAAGGAGAATAGAGTTCATGAGCGAATACCAGGATTCAAATCCCACGACGGCGGCAGGTACGCCTCGGTGGGTCGGCTTGGCGATAGCCGTTTTGGGAGCGCTGTCGTTGCTTGGTTTGGGCGTGGGCTGGAGCGCCATCAATCACGCCAACAGCCTGGAGCAGTCGACGCAAGCCTCACTGAAGCAGCAGAACGACGCGTTGGGCCAGCGCTTGGCGAAGGCTGAAGACGAGAATCAGCAGCTCGAGAGCGACTTGAAGGTGGTCACCAACAAGCTAAACGTGACCCAATCGGACTTGATCGCGGCCCGCAAGCAGACCAAGGCCACGGCGCTGAACTATAACAAGAAGCTCGAAGAGCTTGGCACGAACGTCAACACGCAACTCGCCGGCAAGGCGAGCAGCGATGACGTTACCAAGCTCGGCGGCGACGTCAGCGGCGTGAAGAACGATCTCGACGCTACCAAGAACAATCTCCAGATGGCCCGGAGCGAAATGGGCACCCTCATCGCCCGCAACCACGACGAAATCGATCAGCTGCGCCGCATGGGCCAGCGCGACTACTTCGAGTTCACCGTCACCCGCAAGGCCGGCGCGCAGAAAGTCGGCGCCGTGCAGGTCGAGCTGAAAGACACCAACATCAAGAAGAACCAGTTCACCATCAACGTGCTGGCCGACGACAAGAATTTCGAAAAGAAGAACCGCTCCGTCAACGAGCCGATCTTCTTCTACACCGGCGGCAGCCGTCAGCCCCTTGAGTTGGTCATCAACAAGGTCAGCAAGTCCACGGCCAGCGGCTATTTGAGCGTGCCCAAGAATGCCGGAGCCGCAGCGGAAACCTCATCCAACACCGGAACCGGCCAGTAACCGTCGGCCTGAAAAGTTTGTGCCCTTCCGAGGGGGCGCAAAACCGCGGGGGGATTCGCAAGGATCCCCCTTTTCCTTTTAGCGGCTCATCCGGTCCGGCCGCGACATCGTATTTACACACGAGGTTCTGGACACCCTCCGGGCCCTGTGCCAAGCTAACGGCCTAGGTTTGGGGGAGTCTAAACCGGGTTCGGGATTCGAGCTCCGCCAACCGGCCCGCTTGCGAATCCTCAGCAGCTCACGCAGTCATCTGGAGGGAGAGAAATGAAAGTTAGACTTGCAACCATTACCGCAGCGACCCTGTTTGCCGCCGCTTTGACCATGGCCGCCGATGGCAGCTGGACCGGCTGGATTTCCGACAGCCAGTGCGGCGCCAAGGGCGCGAACGCCAAAGCCGGCGAATGCACCACCAAGTGCGTCAAGGAACACGGCGCCAAGTACGTGTTCGTGAACGACGCGGACAAGAAGATTTACGCCATCGATGATCAGGACAAAGTAGCGGCTCACGCCGGACATCACGTCACGGTGAAGGGCGCCGCGAGCGGCGACTCCATCAAGCTCGCCAGCATCGAAATGGCAGCTGATAAGGGCATGTAAGTTTCCGCCGATCGGATTTGCCGGCGCGGGCGGATTCCATCCGCCCGCCGTGTTTTTACTGCGCACAATTTCCAGTAGGTTTTCCGCGCCCGGTTTCTCATCTTCACGGAATCCGCTACGATACACTGGACATGTCCACGAAGCTTCTGCACGTCCACAAAGCCATCACGCCCAAAGGAGAAATCGCCGACGCGGGCATTCTCGTCCGCGACGGTGAAATCGAGTCCATCGGCCCGCGCGCCGAAGTGACATTGCCGGCCGGCGCGCAGGAGGTGCGCGCCCGGGACTCCACCGCCATTCCCGGTTTCATTGACGTGCACATCCACGGCGCCGGCGGACGCGACGTGATGGAAGGAACGGGCGACGCGCTCTCCACCGTTACCGCGAAGCTCGCTCAGTTCGGCACCACGTCTTTGCTGGCCACCACGGTTACCGCCGACGCGGACGACACGGTTCGCGCGGTTGAAGGCATTTCAAGCTACATCTCGACCCAGCACGAGACCTCCGAGCCGCGCGCGGAAATCCTGGGCATCCACTTTGAAGGACCGTTCCTCAGCAAAGAGCGCCGCGGAGTTCACCGCAGCGAATTCCTGCAGCTTCCCTCCTCGGACTATCTGCAGCGGCTGCTTCATGCGGCAGCCGGCAACGCGCGCATTCTCACCATCGCACCCGAACTCATCGGCGCCATGCCCTGTATCGACGCGGCCCGCAGCCTCGGCATGGTGGTTTCGATCGGCCACACCGATGCGACCTACGAACAGGCTCGCGCTGCGGTCGCCCACGGCGCCCACCATGCCACCCACGTTTACAATGCCATGCGTCCTTTTACCCATCGCGATCCCGGCGTGATCGGCGCGGTGCTCACCACGCAGGAGATCACCGCGGAGTTGATCGCCGACGGTATCCACGTCGACGAAGTGGCGATGAAAGTGTTGCTGCAAGCTAAGGGAGCGGACGGAGTTGTCCTCATCAGCGACGGCCTTTCCGCAACCGGCATGCCCGATGGCCAATACATGCTGGGCGGGATGGAAGTGACGGTCAGCGGCGGAGTTTGCCGAAGCACCGCCGAAGGCCGGCTCGCTGGCAGCACGCTTACGCTCGATCGCGCGCTGCGCAATGTGGTGCAGCTCGGCGTGCCCTTCGCCGGAGCCGTACAGATGCTCACGCTGAACCCGGCCAAGGTCCTGGGAATCGAATTCAAGAAAGGCGCGCTGCGCTCAGGCGCCGACGCCGACATTGTCCTGCTCAACGAGAGTCTCGAAATCACGCAAGTCTGGGCGCGCGGCGTCGCCGTCCACTGAGCCGCCGGGCAGGCAGGGTGGCAGGGGTGTTATTTTCGCGCGGGGCCTGATTTCATCAGCGATTCAGATGGAAGGGCAGTTTCAATTCGTGCGCCAGCTTGACGGGATTGAACGGGCTGCAGGCGAAAAAGTGCTGGCCGTTCTGGATGGTAGGAACCTTGCGCCGGCCGTTGTTGACGCGCAACACCAGATCCTCCGCGTCGGGATCTTCTTCGATGTTGATCTCGCGAAATTGCACGCCGTGGTCCTTCAGAAAGTTCTTGGCGCGCCGGCAATCCGGGCACCAGGTCGTGCTGTAAATCACCACGGGATCCATCAGATTTTTCGGCTCATTCATTAGATGCGGGCTACCGGCTAGTGGACTGTCGCAATGTTCACAGGCTGCCGCTTGGAAACCACTTGGATTCTGACCAGCGCCCGTGCCAGCGCCAAAGTCGCGCGATCCCAGTCGACATCTTCGCCGCCCTTGGCGATGCGTTCCTCTGCCCGTTTCATGGCCGCTTGCGCCCGGGCCACATCAATGTCCTCGGCGAACTCCGCGGTTTCGGCCAGAAGCGAAACCCGGTCGGGCAAGACCTCCGCGAATCCGCGGATGACCGCCAGCAGCCCGGTTCCTCCGCCGGTGGTGCGATAGGTCAACTCGCCGACGCCAAGCTCGGTAATCAGCGGCGCGTGGCCCGGCAGAACGCCCAAATAACCGTCCGCTCCGGGCAGAGTCACTTCGGTGACGGTTTCTTTGAGGATTTGCCGCTCCGGCGTGACGATCACGAGTTGAATTCGGTCAGGTAGCATTCGCCGTTATGCGCTCGCCTTCATCTTTTCGGCCTTGGCCAGTGCTTCTTCGATGGTGCCGACCATGTAGAACGCCTGCTCCGGAATGTCGTCGTACTTTCCTTCGACGATTTCGCGGAAGCTGCGCACGGTGTCTTCGATCTTGACGTACTTGCCTTCGAGGCCGGTGAACTGCGCCGCCACGAACATCGGCTGCGACAGGAACTTTTCGATCTTGCGCGCGCGGGCCACGGTGCGCTTGTCTTCGTCGGACAGTTCTTCGATGCCGAGAATGGCGATGATATCCTGCAGGTCCTTGTAGCGCTGCAGAATCGATTTAACCGAACGCGCGACGGTGTAGTGCTCCTGGCCCACGATGCGCGGATCAAGAATGCGGGAATAACTGGCCAGCGGATCGACAGAGGGATAGATGCCGCGCTCCACGATCTGACGGGAAAGGTTCGTCGTTGCGTCCAGGTGGGTAAACGTCGCCGCAGGCGCCGGGTCGGTGTAGTCGTCGGCGGGCACGTAAATCGCCTGCACCGAGGTGATGGAGCCGGACTTGGTGGAGGTGATGCGCTCCTGCAGTTCGCCGATTTCCGTGTTGAGGTTCGGCTGATATCCGACGGCCGAAGGCATGCGGCCGAGCAGCGCCGAAACTTCCGATCCCGCTTGCACGAAACGGAAAATGTTGTCGATGAACAGCAGTACGTCCAGATGTTCCTGATCGCGGAAGTATTCCGCCACGGTCAAGCCGGTGAGGCCAACGCGCAGACGCGAACCGGGCGGCTCGGTCATCTGGCCGTACACCAGCGCGCAGCGCGACTTCTCGGTGTTACCCGGCGTGATGACGCCGCCTTCGGACATTTCCAGCCAAAGGTCGTTGCCTTCGCGCGTGCGTTCGCCCACGCCCGCAAAGACCGACAGGCCGCCGTGCTTCATGGCGACGTTGTGAATCAGCTCGAGGATCAGAACCGTTTTGCCGACGCCCGCGCCGCCGAACAACCCGATCTTGCCGCCCTTCACATACGGCTCCATCAGGTCCACCACCTTGATGCCCGTTTCGAACATTTCCAGCGTGGTGGACTGTTCTTCGAGCTTCGGCGCCGGCCGGTGAATCGGGTAGTAGGTCTTGGCATCGATGGGTCCCAGCTGGTCCACCGGTTTGCCGAGCACGTTCATCACGCGGCCGAGCGTCGGGCGACCCACCGGCACCTTGATCGAGTCCCCGGAGTCCAGGGCCTTCATGCCGCGGACCATGCCTTCAGTCGGCTCCATCGCCACCGCGCGGACGCGGCCTTCACCGAGGTGCTGCTGCACTTCGGCCGTGACGTCCAGCGGCTCCGGCAGGTTGTAGCCGTCGCTCGTCACGCGAACCGCGTTGTAGATCGCGGGCAGGTGCCCGTCCTCAAATTGAATGTCGAGCACCGGTCCGATGATCTGAACCACGCGACCGACGCCGGTTTTCTTCTCAGCCATGGTTTCTCCCTACGCGCCGTGCGAAGCGCCACTGACAATTTCGATGATCTCTTTGGTAATCGCCGCCTGCCGGACCTTGTTCATGTGCAGCGTCAACGCCTGGATGACATCTCCGGCGTTGCGCGTCGCGGACTCCATGGCCGTCATGCGCGCCGCGTATTCGGCAGCCGAGGATTCCAGCATAGCGCGAAGAATCTGCGTTTCGACGTACTTCGGCAGAAGTGCGCCGAGCAATTTTTCTGGCGCCTGCTCGTAAATGTAATCTACCTCGGACGCTGGCTCTTTGCCGGCATCGTCCGGCGAACCCGTCTCCGGCTCTACCGGCAGCAGCTTTTCGACTTTAAGATCCGCGGTCATCACGTTCTTGAATTCGCTGAAGATCAAATAGACCGCGTCGATCTCGCCCTTCGCATACAGTTCGCTCACCAGCCCGGCGATTTCGCGGGCCGTCGCGAATTCGACTTTCGCCAGGACGTTCACGTATTCCCCGGCGAACGTGAATCCCGCGCGCCTCAGGGCGTCGCGGCCCTTCTTGCCGACCGGAAGCACGGACAGTTTCTTGTTCTTGGATTGGCGAAGGAACTCGTTGGCCTTGCGCAGGATGTTGGTGTTGAAGGCGCCGGCCAAACCCCGTTCGCCGCTGAGCACAATCGCCAGAATCCGCTCTTCCGGCCGCTTGACGAGCAAGGGATGCTGCGGCTCGTCAATGCGCGCCATGATCGAGCGCAGCATGCGCGCCAGCTCCATGGCGTAGGGACGCGCCGCAAGCGCCGACTCCTGCGCGCGGCGCAGCCTGGCCGCCGCGACGAACTTCATGGCGCGGGTGATCTGCTGGGTGTTCTTCACCGAGCGGATGCGGCGCCGAAAATCGAGAAGTGTGGGCATCGGTGATTACTTGGCCGCTGCCGCCTGCGACGCCGCGAACCGCTCCTTAAACCCGTCCGCGGCCTTCTTGATATCGGCCTTCATCGAATCGTCAAGAACTTTCTTTTCCGCAATGGCCTGCAGAATGCCCGGATGGCTGGTTTCGACAAACTGCACGAATTCCGTCTCAAAGCGGCGCACATCGGCGACGGCGATGTTGTCGACCGTGCCGCTGGTCGCGACCAAGAGAACTAAAACCTGTTTTTCGACCGAGAGCGGAACGTATTGGTCCTGCTTCAGGGTTTCCGTGAGCCGCTGGCCGCGCGCCAGCTGCGCTTGCGTCACCTTGTCGAGCTGATCGGCGCCGAACTGGGCGAAGGCGGCGAGTTCGCGGAACTGCGCCATGTCCAAACGCAGGGTGCCCGCAACCTGGCGCATGGCCTTGATCTGCGCGTTGCCGCCGACGCGGCTGACCGAGATGCCCACGTTAATCGCCGGGCGAATGCCGCCGTTGAACAAGTCCGCCTCCAGATAGATCTGCCCGTCGGTGATGGAAATGACGTTGGTCGGAATGTAGGCCGAAACGTCGCCCGCTTGGGTCTCAATCACCGGCAGCGAAGTGAGCGAACCGCCGCCGAGCTTGTCGTTTAACTTGGCAGCGCGTTCGAGCAAGCGCGAGTGGAGGTAAAACACGTCGCCCGGAAAGGCTTCGCGGCCGGGCGGCCGGCGCAGCAACAACGAAATCTCGCGGTAGGCCTGGGCGTGCTTGGAAAGATCGTCGTAGAAGGTGACCGCGTGCTTTTTGTTGTCGCGGAAATATTCGCCCATCGCGCACGCGGCGTAGGGAGCGATGTACTGCAGCGAGGCAGGCTCGGCCGCCGAAGACGCGACCACGATGGTGTAGTCCATCGCTCCGGCATCGGTCAAATCCTTCACCAACTGCGCAATCGTCGAGCGCTTCTGCCCGATCGCGCAGTAGATGCAGATCATTCCCTGGCCCTTCTGGTTGATGATGGTGTCCAGAATGACGGCGGTTTTTCCGGTCTGGCGGTCGCCGATGATCAACTCGCGCTGGCCGCGGCCGATGGGAATCATGGAGTCGATGGCTTTGATACCGGTCTGCAGCGGCTCGCGCACCGGCTGGCGGTCGAGCACGCCGGGAGCAATGCGCTCGAGCGGATTGCGCAGGGTGGCGACGATAGGGCCTTTATCGTCGATCGGCTCGCCGAGCGGGTTCACCACGCGGCCGATCAGGGCTTCGCCCACGGGCACCGACATGATGGTGTTGGTGCGCTTGACGGTGTCGCCTTCTTTGATTTCGGTGTATTCACCGAGCAGCACGGTGCCGACTTGGTCTTCCTCGAGGTTTAGCGCGATGCCGAATACTTCGTGGGGAAACGCCAGCATTTCGCCGGCCATGACCTTTTCCAGGCCGTGGATGCGGGCGATGCCGTCGCCCACGCTGATGACCGATCCGACCTCCTCGACCGCAACGGTCTGCTCGTAATTCTCGATCTGCTCGCGCAGAATCTTGCTGATTTCGTCTGCCTTGATGTTCGCCATTCCTTCCCAGCTTTCTGTCAATTCCCGCAACCCGCTCTAGCGGGTGGACCTGGTTATCTGAAACTGTTTTGCCCAGCCGCCAGCGGGCAGGCCCGCTTGGTCCAACTATTCGGCGGCGAGCTGCTCGCGCAGTGCATTTAAGCGCTTGCGCAACGACCCGTCGTAAATCGTGTCGCCCACGCGAACCATCGCTCCGCCGAGCAAATGGGCGTCGAGCGAGAACTTGGCCTCGACTCTCTTACCGGTAAGCCGCTCGAGAACCTGCGTCAGCTCTTTTTTCCGCGCCTCGCTGAGCGCGGTCGGCGAGAAAATCTCGGCTTCGGCCACGCCCTGCCGTTCGCGCACCACGTTTTCGAACGACTCGAAGATCTCCGGCAGCAATTGCGTACGCTGGTGGTCGATGACTACAAAGAGGAAATTGCGGACGATCTTGCCGGCCCCGAGACGCGCGGAAATCCGTTCCGCCACCCCGCGCTTTTCCGCCTTGCTGACCGCGGGACTGGCCAGAATATTCCGCAACTCGGTCGATGAAGCGTACGCCGCGGTGAAATCGCCGAGTTGCTGCGTCACCGGAACAGCCGCGCCTCGAGCGAGCGCGATATCCGCGAGCGCATTCGCGTATTGCAGGCTGGCGGACTTCAATTGGGACTCCCTTCGAGACTCTTCACGAAGCCGACGATCAGCTCATCCTGTGTTTGTGGCGTCAGTTGCTTGGCCACCAGCGATTCGGCGCCGTCGACCGCGAGTTTCGCAGCCAGCGCTTTCAGCTGCATTCGAGCTGCGCGCTCGGCAGCTTCCATCTCTGCTTTGGCCGCGATCGCCACTTTTTCGATGTCAGATTTGGCCAGGGCGCGAATGCGCTCCGCTTCGGCGGCAGCGTCCTTCTCGGCTTCGGCGCGAATCGTATGAACTTCTTCTTCCAGGCGCTCCAGGCGCTGTTCGGCGTCTTTTAAGACGCGCTCGGCTTCCGCCTTGGCGGACTGCGCCTTGCTGATCGCGGAACCGATGTTTTTGGCGTTGCCGCGGAACCACGGCGCGGCATTGCGGCGGGCGGCCCACACCAGGGCAATGGCGACGATCGCAAAGTTGACCCACTTGAAAAGCTCGCCGGGCCCCTCGGCTTTCGCGCCACCTTCGACGGCAAACGCCGCGGTCACAAAGACCAGAGGGGAGCCGCACACGAAGAGCGAAGAAAAGATGGACTTGCCAAGGTTCATCGGGCCTCTCGGACGGGCCGTAGGACGCGTGTTGCGATTTCCGAAGCCAGCTGCGCCACGCTGGGTTCGAGATCCTGGCGGGCCAGAGCGAGTTCGCGGGCGACGCGCTCTTTGGCCGCGCCGACTTCCGCAGCGGACTTGGCGCGCGCTTCTTTTAGCTGCGCGGCGCGCTCGTCGAGCAGTTTCTTGCGTGCCGCCTCTTGTTCGACGTACACCCGGGCGCGCGCCTGGCGCAGCGCTTCCTGATACTGCTTGACCTTTTCGGCGGCGGCGGCTTGCGCCGTTTCCGCCGCTTTTTGCGCCCCGATCGAGCGCGCTTCGCGCTCCGCCATCACCGCCTGCAACGGCTTGAAAAACAGCGACTTGAGGATGAGATAGAAAATCAGGATCAGGACGACTGTGGGCAGAGCCCCGAGAAAGAGTTCGCCTAGTTGGAGAACCATATCCATGCGTAGAAATTTGATCCTGAACTGCGGCTGGTAGCCACTTCCCGCACCATAACCCGTGACTGCTGTACGGTTGGCTTCGAGCTGCCGACACGGAAATAGAAGACTAGCATCGCAGCAACGTTCCGTCAACGCGGGCCGCTATGGAAAACCAGCCGCCGGTGCCCGCAAATGCTTGGTTTTAGAGGGGAAATCGCCTACAAATCGCGGTCCGGCGTTCTACGACTTCCTCGGCGCAGGCACAAGATCATAAATATATCGGATGAAGACGTCCGTGTTGTTCCGTCCGACGTTGACGAACAGCGTTTCGCGCAGCTGTTGGTTGCCCTCGAGGACCTCGTAGGACCGTTGGTACTTGTTTCCGCGAGGATCCTTGCCCTCGATCACCAGGCGATACTGGTCCCATTTCGCGTCGAACTGCTGCTGGCTCTGGTCCTTGGACTTTTCAACCTTGCGGCCATCCGTGAATACATTGAACCTGCGATCAAAATCATCGGTGATGTCGATTTCCGGCTCTTTCTGCGCGATGGTCAGCTGTTGCGCGGGCTCGAGAAAGATCTGCATCTGCTGGCGCTCTTCGTCGCTTTCGCGGCCACCCATGCGCGGCCCTCCGTGGCCGCCTCCTCCCGGCCAGCCGCCACCCATTCCCCCGGAGCGCCCGCCGCCTTGCCCGCGTCCGCCGCCGCGCGCTTGTTGCAATTTCTTGCGCGGATCGTCGCTGTCGTCCCGGTTCAGTTTCCAGGTTCCCGCGAGATTCTTGATGCGCGGCGTATCCGGCCTAGGCTGTCTTGCTGGCGCGGGCCCGGAAGGATCCTGGGATGCCGTCCCCGGCAGCGGTCCGGGAGGCGCTTGCGCGTTCGCGTTTGCGGCAAGCGCAAAAGTGGCCAGCGCCAGGAACGCGGCGGCCGCGAGCTCGAACATTCTTACACTTCCGGCAGTCACACCTTACCCCCTCTATTCGGACTTCCCGCAGCGGGCGAGAAAGTTCCCGGCCTCCAGGCAAGCAAGGCATCCGGCGGGTAACCTGCGCCAAGAGTCCTGACTTCGCAGACGGGTGAAAGTGCTCTTCGCTGCTCTAACGGTGGCGCAGGCGCAGCGAGTCCCAGCTGCCGTCGGCAGTCCAGCCGCCGTCGACTGCGAGAGCGTGTCCGTTGATGAAACCGCTGGCCTCGTCATCGGCAAGGAATGCTACCGCGCGGGCAATGTCGTCCGCCGTGGCGAACCTCCCCATCGGCACGCGGCCGGTGATGTCGGCATCGGTATAACCGCCGCCCGCCTGGTCGGTCGCGTCCATTTCGGTTTTGACCCAGCCCGGGCAAACCGCGTTGACGCGGACACCGCGGCCGCCCCACTCCGCGGCGAGTGTGCGCGTAAGGCCGACCAAGCCGTGTTTCGAAGCGTTGTATGCCGCCCGGTCCGCAATACCGAGCAAGCCTGCAACGGACGCAATGTTGATGATGGAGCCTTTGCCCACCGCCAGCATCTTCTTGCCGAAGGTTTGCGCCAGCAAAAACGGCGCGACCAGGTTGACCTCGAGCACGCGTCGATAATCCCGCTCCGCAATGGCTTCGGCGGGCGCGATAAAACTGATGCCGGCGTTGTTGACCAACACGTCCACCCGACCCCAACGCGAATCGACCGCGTGCGCAAATTCCGCGACGGCTTTTTCACTGGTAACGTCGGAGGCGGCACTCAGCACATCCGCGCCGCGGCTTGTAAGTGTCGCTACGGTTTCCGCGGGCGTGCGCAGATCCATCAAGGCCAGCCCGTACCCGCGCTCCGCCAGCACCTCGGCCGTGCGTCGGCCAATTCCCTGCGCTGCGCCGGTAATCACAGCGACTTTCATTCCTGCCGCTCCTCGGAAATTTTCATCCTACAGGCAGGGGGCACGGCAGAACAACTTGGCCGCGGGGAAGGGTGAGAAACCTCGATGCGGGCCAGCAGTTTCGCAGGTGCGAAGGGCTTCGCGAGGTAGTGGTCGGCGCCGATCCGCAGACCCACAACACGGTCGCCCACCGGGGTTTTCCGGGTAAGCATCAAAATCGCTCGGGTCCAGGCCGGTCTGGCCCCTCCAAACCCTTATAAATGCGGTACTTTCGGGATTGCGGGCGGTCGCGTTCGGTAGCAAAACCGCTGATAGGAACCTGCTGGTTTTTTTAATCCTTGGTGCTATACTCCGCCGCAGAAACCGTCCCTACCCCTTGGCAGCCTTCGACCCAACCTGAACCTGCCACCGCGGTTCGGTTCCAACAGGAGGTCAAATGTCGGAATCAACGCTCACGGGACCCGTCCTTTACACGCTGATCGCCTGGGGGATCGTCACCGCTGTATTTCTGGCACTGGTCATTTGGCGCAATTTGCTGGAGAGCCACGAGGACGACCAACTCTTTCTCGATGCCGCAGAAGAACACATGGCCAAAGAACAGCGTGCGCTGGTGCAGCGTATCAACACGCTGTCGAAACCAATCATGATGACCGGCATTCTGGCGGGCATCCTGCTCCTCGCCTCCGGCGGTCTCTGGTTGTATGAGGGGTTGAAGCACTTCTAGTCGCCGCCTGGCGAGAACGCGGTATCAGCTCCCGGGTTTTGCCGGAGGCGCACCTTCCGGCGGGGCATTTGTAGCAGGCTGCTGCGTACTCTGCACGATGGAGGTGTGGTCGTGCGCGATGAGCCAGCGGTTGTCTCTCTTTACAAGCACGTACGTCGTCTGCCCGCGCGCCGCTGACGGGGCACCGTTCACGACAGCCGAAAAATCCCATTGGAAACAGGCCCAGGCGGTAACGCCGTTCACTTTGATGTAGGTGTTGGCGCGATCGAGTCGCACCTGCTGCATGGTCGAGCGCTGCAGTTTGTAGAGCGCTTCGTAGTTGGTCCATCCGACGACCGGAGCCTCCCAGGTTCCCTTCACTACCGAAACGTCGTCCGCGTAATTCTTGTGCATGCGTTCGGTATCGCCGATCTGCCACGCGCCCAGTACTTCGGAAATGATGTAGTCAATCCGTTGATCCTCGCTTAGAGGAATCACCGAGCCCGCAGCATCCGCAGCGGGGACGTCGTTCTTTTTCTTCTTTTTCTTTTCGTTCTGAGCACGGCTCGAGGCGGCGCCAGTGAGCAGCCCGACCAACAGCAGTGCGGCCGCGATGCGCCGGCAGGAATTGCGCGTAGGTTCACGAAGCATGAAGTTCCCTCAGCGGAATTTGGGTTTCCGAGAACCAATCATCCGCTGAAGGCGTTCTCATTGCGAGCGCGACGCGCTGAGCAGGTTCACAAAAAGCCGATAGGCGCCGGGGACGCCTTCCGGCAACTGCCGAAAAAACGCCAGGCCGGTATAGATGTAGGTTCCTTTGCCGAGCTTGGCGTAGACCAACCCGCCGTTCAGGTCCTTTTCGCCGGGGTCATGCATGGAAAGCAGCGGCGTGTACTTGGTCGTGTCGAAGTCGGTCCAAAAGTAGAGGCCGCGCTCCTGCACCCAGCCGTCGAAATCCTTCGCGGTAATCCGGTTCGGCTTGTCGAGCAGCGCATCGTCCGGTTTCAGAAAATTCACCGCCGCGGTTTCGTCGGTAATGCGAGGCAGCTGCCCGCCCGGACCGCCGTCGATCTTGGTCGAATATGGCGCGTAGCTCTTTCCGTCCCAGGCAAAATCGCGCTGGTACTGCACGACGAGCGTCCCGCCGCTTGAAACATAGTCGAGCAAGCGCTGGTTCGCGCCAGGCAGCTCGCTGCGCAATTCATAGGCGCGCACGCCCACCACGATCGCGTCGTATTTGGACAAATCGCCAAAGTTCAGCGCCGCCGCATCCAGCAAATCCACCTGCACTCCCAGCATGCGCAGTGAATCGGGAACCGGTTCGCTTTCCGCCGTGATGTAGCCAACCTTGAGATTTTTCGGCACGTTGATGTCGAAGGCATGCACCACGCACTCGGCCGGCTCTTCCCATAGCAGCGTGGGCACGGACGGCAGCGCCTCGAGTGACGTTGTGAACTTCTGGTCGCCGCTCTTGGCGTACAGCGCAGCCGTATAGTTGCCCGCATTCAGCTTGGCGGGCGGCGTGATTTTTATTTTCGTGTACGCGTCGCCGGTTCCTTCGAAAGCCAGCTGCGCCTCGCCGCTGCTGGTCCAGCCCGGAGGAAGTTCAGCCCCTACGCGCGCCTTGTCTTTCTTCGACGAGTAGGAGTGAACCCGAACCAGTATTTCGAACGATCCGCCATGGTCTTCAATGGGACGAATCAGTTGCCGCGGCTCTGCCGAGAGTGTGTAGGCAGGGACCAGACGCAGCGGGCTTCGATCGACACGCGTCGAAGAGGCCTCGATGTGTGTTACGGGGACTTCGCTTGTGAACTGGTAGCCTGCAATCCCTATGTCCAGCGCCGCAAGGACCAGGGGCCGACCTTCAGGGATCTGCTGGTCCCACGCCTCCCGGCGCCCTTCTTTTCCCGGTACGAGTTGAAACTTCCCTCCGCTTGGCTCGTCCGCTGTCTTGGTTTGGCTCCAGCCTGACGGGGCTTCGATGCGCAAGGTGAGGAACTGGCATGCGACCTCGGGCCGGCATCTTCTCTGGATCGTGACCGTCGAGGCTTCGCCCGTTACGAGCGCGCCCCGATCGGCGTTCGCCTGGATCGTCAAGCCGGCCGCGAGTCTAAGCGATCGCTCGATCCTACCCTCCGCCAACTTCAGATCCTCTAGGAGCGGATCGTTCGCCACCCAATGCGCGGCGTGCGACCCTCCGGGATAAAGGGACCGAATCGCTTGGGCGGCGCGAGCTAACGAGGCGGTGGCCTCCATCCACCGTAGAGCCAACACCGATGCGTGCGCGGAAGCGATTTCCTCCTCGGCGGCCTTCAGGACCGGGCAAAACAACGCGCCCGTCTTGCAATCGGCTCCATCGGCGTCGCCGGCAACGGCATGCAGAGGAACCGCAAGTAGTGCGGGGTCCGGCGCATTACCGCCTTCTTGCTTGAGCGAGATCGGACGGCGAAAGAAAGGGTTGCCAAAAAACACCGCCACCCCTTGCGTCCGATGATTGGAGAACGCGTCCATCCCGATTTCCCGCCACGTTTTCCCCCACAGCGGCGAGACATCGTCCAAAGGAAGAACGTACCCCCGCGGCTTTTCAACGCCCCGCTCAAGATCTAGAACGGCGACCGGATGGCTCTGGCTTCCCCACGGCCGGAGCCCTTCAGCGAGGAACTTTTCGCGAAAGGCCGTTTCATCCGCGGCCAGGGCAACCGCTTTGGGGGTGAGCAAGCCCGCAGCCTGATGATGACCGTGCCCGGCATGCACGTCTCCCCAGTTGTTGATCACGATGTTGGGGCGGAACGTGCGAATCACGCGCACCATGTCTTCGAGGACCTGATCGCCCCAGACTTTTTGCGTCTCTTGGGGCGTTTTCGAGAAACCAAAATCCTTGGCGCGGGTGAAATAGAGTCGCACGCCATACCCGCGCGTTGCCTCTAGCAGCTCCTGCGTGCGAATCAGCCCCAGTTGCGGCGCCTGTTCCGGACCAAGCGCGTTTTGTCCGCCTTCCCCGCGCGTCAAAGAGAGCAGCGCTACGTCGGCATGGAGCCCGCGAGCGAGATAGGTCAAAACGGCGGCGCTCTCGTCGTCCGGATGGGCGGTAACGTACAAAATGCGCGTGGTGACCGGAGCACCGTCGACGGCTTCGATGGTTTCGGCAAGCCCCGGGCCGGTTCCCGGAGCCGCCGGAAATTGCGCGCGTCCCGGCGCGACCAGGAAGAACACCACTAGAACGGACCCTGCTGCGGCGCGGCAAATCCTCACTCGTCCCCCTCGCTCACCCAATTCGGATTTTCAATATCACAAGCACAATGATGAGATGTATCCCGCGCGTTTTCGGTTTAGCCGGCCACGGCCGGGCCCTTACGCGCTTCGGGCTTCGCGAACGGCCACTGCTTCATCGTCGCCGTCCACACCAGAAACGCCAGCAGGCCCATGGCAATCTCAAGCAAGCCCCACTTGCGCGCGGCACCGGTATGCCAGAAAAGCCAGGACCAGCCGATCATGGTCAGAATCGCCGGGAGAGGATACAACCACATCTTGAACGGCAGCCGTTCGGTCCCCAGCCGCTTGCGCAGCAGCATCACACCCACCGCCTGTCCGATAAACTGCACGATCAACCGCACCGCCAGAATCCCGGCAATCGAAGTCTCCAAGTCCAGTTTCACACTGAAAAGGAAAGCCAGGGCTCCCAGCGCTAGCAGAGAGATGTAGGGAAAGTGTTTGGTCGGATGCAGCCGCGCGAAAATCGGGAAAAAGTTCCCGTCAAGCGCGGCCGAATACGGGACGCGCGAGTATCCCAAGAGCACCGAGAAAACCGAAGCCAGCGCGATCCACAGCACCATAGCCGTGGCCACCAGGGCTGCGGTGTGGCCATAGAGCCGCTCCACGAAAGTGCTCACGATAAACTTGGAGTTCGCCGCCTCTTGCCACGGCACGACACCCAAGATGCTGGTCTGCATCGCCAGGTACAGCACGGCGATTCCGAGCACTGACAGAAAAATTCCGCGCGGTATGTTCTTCTCCGGTTCGCGAATCTCGCCACCCAGATGGCAAATGTTGTAGTAGCCCCAGTAGCTGTAAATGGTGCTGACCATCGCCGATCCCAGGCCCGCAAACCAGACCCAGGAAAACGAAAATGCCCCAGGCGGAAAATCGAACGCAACCTTGGGGTCAAAGTGCCGCATGCCGCCCCAGATCAGCCACAACAACGTCCCGACCACTCCAGCCCAAAGCAGCAACGAGATCTTTCCGATGGTGGTAATCCTTCGATAGAGCAGGATGATCAGCAGGACCACCAACCCTCCCGAAACCGCCTTAGACTCTCCCGCCGATAGCGGATGCAAATACCCCGCGTAGCGGGTGAACCCGATCGCAGCCGACGCCACGGAAAGCGGCGCTTGTACGAAGGTCTGCCACACAAACAAAAACGACATGAGTCTGCCCCAGCGTCCGGGTCCATACGCTTCGCGCAAAAAAACATAGGTGCCGCCGGCCTTGGGCATGGCCGCGCCCAACTCCGACCACACAAACGCGTCGAGCGTCGCCAATAGCGCGCCGCCGAGCCATGCCAGCAAAGCCTGCGGACCGCCCATGGCCTTGATCACCGCACCGCTCACAACGAACGGACCAATCCCAACAATCTCGATCATGTTGAGCGCTACAGCTTCCTTCAGGCCCAGTCCCCGCTCCAAACCGCCGCCCGGCGGCAGTTTCCCGGAACTGTCTGGCGTCCGTTGATCCGCGTCCGTCCCCATGGCGTTGCTGAGGATAACAGCTTCTCGGCTTTTCGTTCCTGCCGCGCACGGGCGGGGCTTGCTCTGGTGGCATCACACGCCGCGTACAACATCGGTCCCGCGACGGAATGGTAGCGAGCGGCGTGCCCACACATTGACCTTTCCCCGGGTGCGATGAAATGATAAGAGGGCAGGGTTCGGGAAGATGCGCCGTTTAGGGTGACACCGGCTGTAATTCCAATATTTTGGACAGATGTCGTTGATGTTTGCCTGCCACCAGGCGGATTTGTGGCGGCCACGCAGGCTTTAGGAAGGCTTCCGCTTGCGGTCAACGCGCCCGTCGCTTTTCGCATCTCAGCTTCAGCAGTTAGCCGGCTGGGGTGGTTCCCGCCAAGGCCAAGGGACCGTAGGCGGTCCTGCGCGACCGGACCGCGGTCTGGAAACGCGTGAAATTGACAACCAAAGGAGTTCTCATGAAGCGGTTTGGGGCCGCGTGCGCATTGGCGCTCGCCGTAATTGGCTGGACTGCGGGTTGCAACGACTACGGCAACACCTTTCAGGCGCCTAACGGTGCCAGACTATCCTCAATCGCTCCATCGAATGCCAGTGCAGGCGGGGCTACGTTCCAGCTCAACCTTTTTGGCGGGGGCTTTGTCCCCAAGACCGTAGTGCAGTGGAACGGCAAAACTCTCCCTACCCAAGTCAACGTGGACGCGAACAACAACGTCATCTCGATGACCGCCACGGTCGACGCTTCGCTGATCCAATCGCCCGGCGTGGCCGCCGTGAACACGCTGAATCCTCACTCCGGCAGCACCAACAACGGTCTGTCCAACACCATCAATTTCATCATCAACCCTCCCGCCAATAAGCTGCCGACACTGAACTCTATTACGCCCAACGCCATCGGCGCCGGCAGCACGAATATCTCGGTGACTCTCGCCGGACAGGATTTCCTGCCAACCGCCGGCACCTGTACTGGCACCAATCCGCCGGTCTCGACACAGTCTGAGGTGAATTGGAACGCCAACGGCACGCAGACCTCGCTGACCAACTTCACCAGCATTTCCACCAGCCAAATCCAGCTGGTCGTTCCCGATTCCCTGCTATCCGCGCAGGGCAGCGCGCTCGTCACCGTCCGCAATCCGCCGGCTTGTCCGCCTGAGAATCCCAGCGGCATTTCCAATCCGTTCAACGGCGGCGGCGGAAGCAGTCAGGCCGTCACTTTTACCGTTAACGGCGATTCGCCCACCCACAACGCCGCTCGCGCGGCAGCTCTCGCCGTCGCCGAAGAGACTCCCGCGCTTGGCTCCGACGGCCGTTTTGTCGCTTACACCGCAGCCCTAAACGGGCACTCGCAAATCTTCCTTCGCGACACGTGTACCGGCGCGGCCGCCGACTGCAATACTCGTACCACCCTGCTTTCCGCGGCGTCCGATGGCGCTCCCGGTAACGCCGACAGCAACACGCCTTCGCTCAGCGCCGACGGGCGATTCGTAGCCTTCAGTTCGGCTGCTACCAATCTCATCGACTCCACTCCCGGTGGCAGGCAGGTGTTCTTGCGCGACACGTGCTTCGGAGCGACGAGCTCCTGCACGGAAGGAACGACGCTCATCTCCGTCGATGAAGGAGGCGCGCTCGCGGGCAACGACAACCTTCTGCCCTCGGTCAGTTCTTCGGGGCGTTTTGTCGCCTTCCTCTCGACGACGCCCTCCAAATACCCGGCAAAGCCAGGTGCCCCCAACAGCGGCCTCCGCCAGATCTTCGTTCGCGATACGTGTTTCGGCGCCACTGCCGCCTGCACGCCCAAAACTACGCGCCTTTCGGTCATGCCGGGGGACACCACTTCGCTGCCGAGCAAGCCCGCGGGCCCCGCGATCTCCGGTTCGGCGCGAGCCGTCGGGATCTCAAGCGCCACTGCGCCCACCATGCTTACGCGCAGCGTCCCGGTGGATGATCGCGTATTTCTCGCTCTGACCAACTCGGGGCAAAGGTAATTGATTCCAACCTGTTCGCACTGATCGCTCCTCCTTTCAACCCTACACCGCTCTACGGCGGCCAGAGGCGTTTGCCTTCTTCAGTCGCCAGGAACGCTTTGCCTCGGAGCCGTCGGATACAGTTGCGAGAAACCTCTTAACCGCCTCCGGGCAGCGCAGTAGGTGGACGGTCGCGGAAGGAGCGCACTTTGAAATCGCTGTCATGCGGAAAGGTCGGCTTTGGTAGCGATACCGCAAAAGGCAAAGCCAGAAATCGAGACGCTCGCGCGACCGCCACAATGCGCGCCATGCACAGCGGATGAGCGAAAAGTCCAAGAAGATTATGGTGTCCGCAGCTCGAAGTCGGACCTCGATGGCGTCATAAGGTCCCAGATTCCCATCCAAGATGCAGTCGCTTTCGCCCACAAGTTTCTGCTGGAGTTCTACCCATTGATCGCCTGGGGTAGCGACGAGCCCTGGCCGCCAAAACATCTTATCCAGTTCCACTACACGCAATCCGGCGATCTCACCAAGTTGTCTGGCAAGCGTGGACTTGCCCGAAGCTCCGGGACCGAAGATCACTACCCGCTTCATGTGGAGCAGTTTAGTTGAGAGCGGTTAATGGACGGACAACTCCCTAAGCCTGCGTACAGGAGGCTAGCTAGCGACCATCCGCTAAGAAATCTGCCCTTCGGACAAGAGACCGCGTCGAGGTAGTGTTTAAAACGTCTATTTGAGAATCACGTGCGCCAAGAGGCTCTCTATTTCAGTTCTTGCTTCCCAGATACCTCTGCGGTATTGGATTCCCGGGCCGCTCCGAATCCCAGTAAATCTCTACGCACCACCACCGCGTCCCATCGAAGAAAAATTCCATGCTGTTGATGCCGCGGTCGATGGCCTTTCCGTCCTTTGTCTCGCGCGATTCGTAGGTCGTGTAGATGTGCGTCATCGCCCCAAACGAGTCCGTCTTGCGCCCGATCTCGTGCTCGAAGAAACCGTGCTCCAGAAAATGTTTTCCCGCGCGTTCTTCGTACCCTTTAGGCGTCATGACCACAAGCGAGGGTTTGCCGCCGTCCTTCGGCGTGCGCACCGCGATCAACCGCGCATCCGGCGCGAACAAGGAGTTGAAACGGTTCCAGTCGCGCGCTCCCGCCGGTCCGGAAATCACGTCGTACACGGCCGCGACGATCGCGTCGAGGCTCTCGACGTCTTTGGGATCTGCGGCGGGTGCAGCGGCGCTCGGCGCGCTCACCGAGGTCGGGCTAGCTTCCTTTTTCTCTTGGGCCGCGGCCGCCAAAGCCACCAAGCCGGCCGCGATCCATGCACAAACCAAAGTTTTCTTGAAGGCCATGGCCTGTCCTCTTGATCTCATTTTCTTGACTTACCTTGCATAGGCCCTAGTTGAACCGCACCTTTACGTCCGACCGCTTCTCGAGTTGCACCGAATCGATGAACCGCACCTGCCGGTTGTCCAGCGTCAGAATCATGGACTGCGTCCGAATCCCTTCGCCGAAAAACCGCACGCCGCGCAGCAGGTTTCCATCCGTCACGCCGGTACAGGCGAAGATCATTCTCTTCCCCGGAGCCAGGTCCTCCGTGTTGTAGATCCTTTTCGTGTCCTTGACCCCCATCTTCTCGAGCCGTTCCGCATCATTCGGCTTCGAAATGACCAGCCGCCCCAGAATCTGTCCATTTAGACAGCGCAGCGCGGCCGCCGTAAGCACGCCTTCGGGCGCCCCGCCCGTTCCCATCACTGCGTGAACGCCCGTGCCGACCACGGCCGCCGAAATTCCCGCGGACAAATCTCCGTCTCCAATCAGGCGAATCCGCGCGCCCGCTTTGCGGATATCCGCGATCAGTTTTTCGTGGCGCGGCCGGTCCAGTACGATGATCACCAGGTCTTCCACATCGCGGTCCAGGCGTTTGGCGATCGACTTCAGGTTGTCCGCCACCGGCGCATCCAATTCCACCGCGCCCTTGCAGGACGGCCCCACAACGATTTTTTCCATGTACAGGTCCGGCGCGTGCAGCAATCCGCCGCGCTCGCTCGCCGCCAGCACCGCAATCGAATTGGCCGCGCCCGTCGCGCACAGATTGGTTCCCTCGAGGGGATCCACCGCAATATCCACGGCCGGAAAATTTGCGTTCGGCGCCCGCGTTGCCAACCCGACTTTTTCACCGATGTACAACATCGGCGCCTCATCCCGCTCACCTTCCCCGATGACGATCGTGCCGTCCATCTGCAATTCGTCCATGGTCTGCCGCATCGCTTCGACCGCCACCTCGTCGGCTTTATGGCGGTCGCCAAATCCCATCGTGCGCGCCGAAGCGATCGCCGCATTCTCCACCACTCGCAAGAATTCCAGACTCAGTTGCGCTTCCATGTCCCTCTCCGTCGCAACACTATGACGGTCGCTATCCTAGTCCAATCGCCCTAGCCCGTCGAGGTTCGCTCCACCCGATCCGACATTGTCCGATCCGGCCAATTTGTGTTCAGATGCTTCTCTATCGAGACTGCTATGCCCTTGACACCCGCCGAATTCCGCCGCGTAGCCCTGGCTCTCCCGGAAACTGAGCAGCGCCGGCACATGAACCATCCCGACTTCCGGGTGGCAGGAAAGATCTTCGCGACCCTCGGCTATCCCGACAAACGGCACGGCATGGTCAAGCTCACTCCAATCCAGCAAGAAGAGTTCGTCGCCGCCGCGCCCGCAGCCTTCTTCCCCGTCAGAGGCGCCTGGGGCCGTAAGGGCTGCACCAGCATCCTCCTCGGCAAAGTGCCAAGGCGTGCCCTCAAGGAAGCCCTCCTTGCCGCCTGGCGCAACCACGCCCCCGCCGAACTCGCGCTCAAAGGCCTCGAACGCAGCTCCCTCCGTCGGCGCGAAAAGCGATAGCACGATCGCCGAACCACGCGTACCGCACCTCGTTCTTTCGTTGTCTCGTTGTTGCAGGATCTTGGTCCCGGCCGCAGCTTCCGCTAGCGAGTCGCCGACAACTTGCCGACGCCCTCTAGCTTCAGCCGGGCCTCTTCGCGGTCCGCCGATCCGAGCGGATACAGGCCCACTGCCTCCACCACCAGTTGCCCTTCTGAAGACAGCACCCAGGCCGCGAAGCGCGTCACCTCGGAAGACGGCGTTCCCGCAAAATAGAAATAGAGCGTTCGTGACAGCGTGTACTTGTGGGCACGAATGTTCTCGCCGGTTGGCTCAATCGCCCGCGCCGAAGCGCTCGGCTTGATCCCGACCAGCCTGACCAGGCGTTGCGGTCGCAAATCCACGTCGCAGAAGGCGAGCGCGTTTGCGTCTCCCGCCACGGCGGCCAGCACCGCGGTGTTGGTGGGAAATTCCTTGATCGCTCCTGAAAAACTGGCGTCCCCCATGAATTCCTCGTCGATCAGATTGCGCACCTCGGAGGTGCTATCGCGCCCGAACAAGCGGATTGGCGCGTCCCTGCCGCCCACCTGTTTCCAGTTCTTGATCTGTCCCGAGAGAATCAGGCGCAGGTCGTAAACGGAAATCGATTGCACCGGGTTCGCTCGGTTCACAGCGACCACCGCGAATTCCGTGGCTACCGGTATTTCGGTAAACTCGAGCTTCCGTCGCATGTGCAGGGCCCCGACTTCGCCGTCTAGAGCCTTGCGGGTGCTCTGCGCAATCTCCGCCTTGCTTTCAATGAGCGCCATGAAGCCCTCCGTCGGATTGTTTCCCTCGACACGAAAGTCCACTCCCTTGTTGCGGCCGCCATACCATTCCGTCAGCCGTCGCGTTAGTTCCGTCATGGTCCGAGCGCCGGAGATACGGATGGTCATAGCCTGGCCTTCGCCGCCTCCTGCCGCGTCCAAAGTTGCGACTGCCGCCATCCCGAAGCACAACATCACCGCCAGCGACACCCTACTCGCCCAGAATCTCATCGGATTTAGTCCTTGGTAGAATTAAGCGTGCAAAAGCTTTAGAGGTTCGAACCACCCGCAGTATCGCTCGATCAGCCGAGGCGGTTTGTTAAAAGCTCGCGCGACACGCTTACCTGTCACTGTACCCTCGGCCAGTTCGTCACGCCGATTTACTCGGACCCGGCACCAGTGGCAATCTGTCAATCGTCGAGTTCGCGCACTCGGCGAAAATTTGAGAATGGCTGTCTCCACCCCTTTCCGCGTCCGCCTAGCGAACCCGTCCGACGTAGCTGCGCTGGCCCCACTGCGAACCTCCCTGTGGCCCGAGCCTCCCATCGAACATCATCAAGCGGAACTTTCGGCCATCCTCGACGGCACATCGAAGCGGGTCTACCCGCTCTACATTTTTGTGGCTGAAGAAGGCGACGGCACGATCGTCGGTTTTCTCGAAGCAA
>Ga0306924_10001024_pt1 | contig 24917 bp, 25 predicted proteins | sample sta12Can44000111_FD_203756 | JGI IMG/M metagenome (GOLD analysis project Ga0306924, IMG submission 203756) | Lab enrichment of tropical soil microbial communities from Luquillo Experimental Forest, Puerto Rico - statanox.12C.anox.44.000.111 (v2)... | ecosystem: Environmental > Terrestrial >... | reverse complement strand
AGCACCGCGGCGTTGCGGTCGAAACGGATGATCGAGCCGTCGGAGCGCGTGATGTCCTTGGCGATCCGCACGATCACCGCCTTCATCACCTCGCCCTTCTTGACGCGGCCGCGCGGGATCGCCTCCTTCACCGAGACGACGATGACGTCGCCGATGGTGGCGTATTTGCGCTTGGAGCCGCCCAGCACCTTGATGCACATGACGCGGCGCGCGCCGGAATTGTCCGCCACGTCGAGGTTGGTTTGCATCTGGATCATGGGCTACCCCACTCGCTCACTTTGTTGAGGCTCACGAAGCCTTCTTCTTCTCGCCGCGCACTACTGCCCAGCGCTTCAATTTGGAAATCGGGCGGTGCTCCTCGATCCACACGGTGTCACCGACCTCGAACTCGCCGTTCTCGTCGTGGGCGTAATATTTCTTGCTGCGGCGCACGGTCTTCTTGAACAGCGGATGGGTGTAGCGGCGCTCGACCCGCACCACCACCGTCTTCGCCTGCTTGTCGCTCACCACGACGCCCTGAAGGGTACGCTTCGGCATTATCGGTCCTCTTAAGCTTTCGCCGCGCCGGGGCGCTTTCCGCGCGCGATGGTCTTGAGCCGCGCGATATCGCGCCGCACCTCGCGCACCCGGGAGGTGTTCTCCAACTGCCCGGTGGCGCGCTGGAAGCGCAGGTTGAACTGCTCTTTCTTCAGCTTGAGCACTTCGTCGTCGATCTGATCGATCGTCATCGCGCGGATGTCGGTTGCTTTCATGACGCTTACTCGCTGATGCGCTCGATGAAGCGGGTCTTGATCGGAAGCTTGGCGGCGGCGAGCGCCAGCGCCTCCTTGGCGACTTCGACGCTGACGCCGTCGACCTCGAACAGGATGCGGCCCGGTTTCACGCGCGCCACCCAAAGCTCGGGCGTGCCCTTGCCGGAGCCCATGCGCACTTCGAGCGGCTTCTTCGACACCGGCACGTCGGGGAACAGGCGGATCCAGACCCGGCCGGAGCGTTTCATGTGCCGCGTCAGCGCCCGCCGCGCCGCCTCGATCTGGCGCGCGGTGATACGCTCCGGCTCGAGCGCCTTGAGCCCGTATTGGCCGAACGCCAGATCTTTCGCGCTCGTGGCGAGGCCGTGGATGCGGCCCTTGTGCGCCTTGCGGAATTTGGTGCGGATCGGTTGCAGCATTGCGGATGTCTCGTCTCAATCTCTTTCTTTAGGCTGCATCCCGGCGCGGACGGGTGGCATCGCCTTCGGCCATCTTCTTGTCCTGGGCCATCGGGTCGTGCTCCATGATCTCGCCCTTGAAGATCCAGACCTTGACGCCGCAGGTGCCGTAGGTGGTGAACGCGGTAGCGACGCCGTAATCGACGTCGGCGCGCAGCGTATGCAGCGGCACCCGGCCTTCGCGATACCACTCCATGCGCGCGATCTCGGCGCCGCCGAGCCGGCCGGAGCAGTTGATGCGGATGCCGCCGGCGCCGAGCCGCATCGCCGATTGCACGGCGCGCTTCATGGCGCGGCGGAACGCGACGCGGCGCTCGAGCTGCTGCGCGATCGATTCGGCGACTAGCTGAGCGTCGAGCTCGGGCTTGCGAATCTCGACGATGTTGATCACGACGTCGCTGTCGGTGAGCTCGGCCACCTTCTTGCGGAGCTTCTCGATGTCGGCGCCCTTCTTGCCGATAACGACGCCGGGGCGGGCCGAATGGATGGTGACGCGGCACTTCTTGTGCGGCCGTTCGATGACGATCTTCGACACCGCGGCCTGCTTGAGTTCCTTCAGGAGCGCCTTGCGGATCTCCATGTCCTCGTGCAGCAGCGAGCCGTAAGCCGTCTTGCCGGCATACCACCGCGAATCCCAGGTGCGGTTGATGCCGAGACGAAGGCCGACCGGATTGACTTTCTGACCCATGGTCGCGTTCCCTAGTTCGCCGCTGCCTCGACCTCACGCACCACGATGGTGAGGTTCGAGAACGGCTTGAAGATTGCACCGACGCGGCCGCGGCCGCGCGCCTCGTGGCGCTTGATCACCAGCGCCTTGCCGACATGGGCCTGCACGACGACGAGATCGTCGACGTCGAGATCATGATTGTTCTCGGCGTTGGCGATCGCCGATTCCAGGCACTTGCGCACGTCGCGGGCGATGCGCTTGCGCGAAAACTCGAGGTCGGCAAGCGCGGTCGACACCTTCTTGCCGCGGATCAGCTGCGCCAGAAGGTTAAGCTTCTGCGGGCTGATGCGCAGCATGCGGGCCACCGCCTTGGCCTCGTTGTCGCTGAGCGTGCGCTCGCGCTTTTTTTTGCCCATGTCGCGTTTCCCGCCTTACGAGGCGCCGCCAGCCGGAGCCGCTGGCGCTGCGCTTGGCGCACCCGGTGCGGCCCCCGGCGCGCCCGGTGCGGCACCCGGAGCCCCCGGCGCACCGGCGCGTTTAGCCTTGCGATCGGACGAATGGCCATAGAACGAACGCGTCGGCGCGAACTCACCGAACTTGTGGCCGACCATCTCCTCGGTGACGATCACCGGGATGTGCTTCTGGCCGTTGTAGACGCCGAACGTCAGCCCGACGAACTGCGGCAGGATCGTCGAACGTCGCGACCAGATGCGGATCATCTCGTGACGGCCTGACGAACGCGCGGCGTCTGCCTTTTTCAGCAGATAGCCGTCGACAAAGGGGCCCTTCCAAACCGAACGCGCCATAATCGCTCCTAACTCGCTCTAAGTCTTCTTCCGCGCGTGGCGGCTCATCATGATGAATTTCGCGGTGCGCTTGTTCTTGCGCGTCTTCATGCCTTTGGTCGGCTTGCCCCATGGCGTGACCGGATGCCGGCCGCCACGGGTGCGTCCGCCGAGCGGATGGTCGACCGGGTTCATGGTCTCGCCGCGGACATGGCCGCGCCATCCAAGCCAGCGATTGCGGCCGGCCTTGCCGATGGAGACGTTCATGTTGTCCGGATTGGACACCGCGCCGACGGTGGCGAGGCAACGGCCGTGCACCATGCGCTGCTCGCCGGAATTGAGCCGCAAGATCACGTATTCGCCGTCGCGGCCGACGATCTGCGCATAGGTGCCGGCGGAACGCGCGATCTGGCCGCCCTTGCCGATCTTGATCTCGATGTTGTGGACGATGGTGCCGACCGGAATATTGGCGATCGGCATAGCATTGCCCGGCTTGACGTCGACATATTCGCCGGCGACGACTGTGTCGCCGACCGACAGCCGCTGCGGCGCAAGGATGTAAGCCAACTCGCCGTCGTCGTATTTGATCAGCGCGATGAAGCCGGTGCGGTTCGGATCGTATTCGAGCCGCTGGACCTTGGCGGCGACATCGAACTTGCGGCGCTTGAAGTCGATCTTGCGGTAGGCCTGCTTGTGGCCGCCGCCTCTATAGCGCGACGTGATATGGCCGTTGTTGTTGCGGCCGCCGGTCGAGCTCTTGCCCTCGGTCAGCGCCTTCACCGGCTTGCCGGCATGAAGCGTTGAGCGATCGACCAGCACCAACTGGCGCTGGCCTGGCGTCACCGGATTATAGGTCCTTAGTGCCATGGCGCTCTTCCTTTAAAGACCCGTGGTGACGTCGATGCTTTGACCCTCTTCGAGGGTCACGATGGCGCGTTTGGTGTCGGACTGCTGGCCGCGGCGACCCTTGAAGATCTTCCATTTGCCGCGCCGGCGCAGCGTATTGACGCTCTTGACCTTGACGTCAAAGAGCTTCTCCACCGCTTCCTTGATCTGCGGCTTGGTCGCGGTCATGGCGACCTTGAACATCACCTTGTTGTGCTCGGACGCATTCGTCGCCTTCTCGGTGATGAGCGGCGCGATGATGACGTCGTAATGGCGCGGATCGCTGGTGGTCATTTGAAGCGCGCCTCCAACGCATCGATGGCGGCCTTGGTGAGTACGAGCTTATGGCGCCGCATGATGTCGTAAACGTTGATGCCGGCGACCGGCAGCACGTCGATATTCGGAATATTGCGCGCCGCGGTGCGCACGTCGGCGGAGACTTCGGCGCCGTCGATCAACAGCGCGTTCGACAGGCCGAGCTTCTCGAACTGGCTACGCAGCGCCTTGGTCTTGGCTTCCTTCACGCTCAACGCCTCGATGACGACGATGCCGTCGTCCTTGGCCTTGGCGGACAGCGCATGCTTGAGCGCGAGCGCGCGAACCTTCTTCGGCAGCCCGATCTCATGGCTGCGGGTGTGCGGGCCGAACGAGCGGCCGCCGCCGCGGAACAGGTTGACGCGGGCCGAGCCGTGACGCGCCGAACCGGTGCCCTTCTGGCGGTACATCTTTTTGCCGGTGCGGTGGATGTCGGCGCGGTTCTTGACCTCGTGGGTGCCGGCCTGGCGCTTGGCAAGCTGCCAGACCACGCAGCGATGAATGAGATCGGTGCGCGGCTCGAGGCCAAAAATGGCATCCGACACTGTGACCGAGCCGGATTTTTTGCCGTCGAGCGTGGTGACCTGAAGTTCCATGTCACGCGCTCCCTGCGTCTTGGCCAACGGCGACGGGCGCGGTCGATTCGTTGTCGGCGAGCTTGAACTTGCCGGGCTTCGGCACGCCGTCCGGCAGCTTCTTCTTCACCGCGTCACGGACCGTGATCCAGCCGCCTTTGACACCGGGCACTGCGCCCTCGACCATGATCAGGCCGCGCACGACGTCGGTCTGCACCACTTTGAGATTGAGCGTGGTGACACGGTCCACGCCAAGGTGACCGGGCATTTTCTTGTTCTTGAAGGTCTTGCCGGGGTCCTGGCGGCCGCCGGTCGAGCCGATCGAGCGGTGCGAGATCGAGACGCCGTGGCTGGCGCGCAGCCCGGCAAAATTCCAGCGCTTCATGCCGCCGGCAAAGCCCTTGCCGGTCGAAGTGCCGGTGACGTCGACATATTGGCCGACGACGAAATGGTCCGCCGTGATCTCGGCGCCGATCGGGATCAAGGCGTCGGCGTCAACGCGGAACTCGGCGAGCTTGCGCTTCGGCTCGACCTTGGCGACGGCGAAGTGGCCGCGGTCGGCCTTGGGGGTGCTTTGCACCTTGCGCTGGCCGGCGCCGAGCTGCAGCGCGACATAGCCGTTCTTTTCCTTGGTGCGGTGGCCGACCACCTGGCAGCCGGCGAGCCGCAGCACCGTCACCGGCACATGCTCGCCGGACTCGGTGAAGAGGCGCGTCATCCCGACTTTCTGTGCGAGCACTCCGGAACGCATCTTCTATTCCCCTTGCGCCTTACAGCTTGATCTCGACGTCGACGCCGGCGGCCAGGTCGAGCTTCATCAGCGCGTCGACGGTCTGCGGCGTCGGATCGACGATATCGAGCAGGCGCTTGTGCGTGCGCATTTCGAATTGCTCACGGCTCTTCTTGTCGATGTGCGGCGAGCGGTTGACGGTGAACTTCTCGATCTTGGTCGGCAGCGGGATCGGCCCGCGCACCTGCGCGCCGGTGCGCTTTGCCGTGTTAACGATCTCGCGCGTCGACGCATCGAGGATGCGGTGATCGAAGGCCTTGAGCCTGATGCGGATATTCTGGCCGTTCATTGCCGTTGTCTCTCCGACTGTCATCGTCCGCGCCGGCGGACGATCCAGTAATCGCTAGTCCTCTGGTTCAGTCCCGCGGATACTAGGTCCCCTGCTTTCGCGGGGGACGACAGTACGTTGCCTTACTCCACGATGCTCGCCACCACGCCGGCGCCGACGGTGCGGCCGCCCTCGCGAATGGCGAAGCGCAGCTTCTCTTCCATGGCGATCGGCACGATGAGCGTGACCTCCATGGCGATGTTGTCGCCCGGCATCACCATCTCGGTGCCCTCCGGCAGCGTCACCACGCCGGTCACGTCGGTGGTGCGGAAGTAGAATTGCGGCCGATAGTTGGTGAAGAACGGCGTGTGGCGGCCGCCCTCCTCCTTGGTGAGGATGTAGGCCTCGGCCTTAAACTTGGTGTGCGGCTTCACCGAGCCCGGCTTGCAAAGGACCTGGCCGCGCTCCACCTCTTCGCGTTTCGTGCCGCGCAGCAGGCAACCGACGTTGTCGCCGGCCTCGCCCTGGTCAAGCAGCTTGCGGAACATCTCGACGCCGGTGACCACGGTTTTCTGGGTCGGCCGGATGCCGACGATCTCGACTTCCTCGCCGACCTTGATGACGCCGCGTTCGATGCGGCCGGTGCACACGGTGCCGCGGCCGGAGATCGAGAACACGTCTTCCACCGGCATCAGGAACGGCTGATCCTTCGGGCGCTCCGGCTGCGGAATGTTCTCGTCGACCGCCTTCATCAGCTCGAAGATCGCTTCCTTGCCGAGCTTGGCATCCTTGTCCTCGAGCGCCATCAGCGCCGAGCCCTTGATCACCGGGATCTTGTCGCCAGGAAACTGGTACTTCGACAGCAGTTCGCGGACCTCGAGCTCGACGAGCTCCAGAAGCTCCGGATCGTCCACCATGTCGACCTTGTTGAGGAACACGACCAGCGCCGGCACGCCGACCTGGCGGGCGAGCAGGATGTGCTCGCGGGTCTGCGGCATCGGGCCGTCGGCGGCGCTGACGACGAGGATGGCGCCGTCCATCTGTGCCGCGCCGGTGATCATGTTCTTCACATAGTCGGCGTGGCCGGGGCAGTCGACGTGGGCGTAGTGGCGCTTGTCGGTCTCGTATTCGACGTGGGCGGTGGCGATGGTGATGCCGCGCGCCTTCTCTTCCGGCGCCTTGTCGATCTGGTCGTAGGCGGTGTACTGGGCCTGGCCCTTTTCGGCCAAAACCTTGGTGATCGCCGCCGTCAACGACGTCTTGCCGTGGTCGACGTGACCGATCGTGCCGATATTGCAATGCGGCTTATTGCGTTTGAATTTTTCTTTAGCCATGGGACTCTCCGTTCCGGCTCTTGGCCATACTCTCGTGAATGCTTATCCGGCGAACTTCGCCTGGACTTCCTCGGCGATCGCTCGCGGTACTTCCGCGTAGTGATCGAACTGCATAGTGAACGTGGCGCGCCCCTGTGACATGGAGCGCAGGTTGTTGACGTAGGAGAACATGTTGGCGAGCGGCACAATCGCCGAGATGACGTTGGCGTTGCCGCGCATGTCCTGGCCCTGGATCTGGCCGCGCCGCGAATTGAGGTCGCCGATGACCGAGCCGGTATAGTCCTCCGGCGTCACCACCTCGACCTTCATGATCGGCTCGAGCAGCGCCGAGCCACCCTTCTGCAGCGCCTCGCGCATCGCGGCGCGTGCCGCGATCTCGAACGCCATGGCCGAAGAGTCGACGTCGTGGGCGGCGCCATCGATCAGCGTGACCTTGACGTCGACCACCGGGAAGCCGGCGATCACGCCAGAGGTCAACTGGCCTTCGAGGCCCTTCTCGACGGCAGAGATGAACTCCTTCGGCACCGTGCCACCGACCACCTTGTTCTCGAACACGAAGCCCGAGCCGGGCACGCCGGGCTCGGCGACGACCTTGATGCGCGCATACTGACCGTGGCCACCGGTCTGCTTCTTGTGGGTATAGTCGACCGTGGCCTGCCGCGTGATCTTCTCGCGATAGGCCACCTGCGGCGCGCCGATATTGGCATCGACCTTGTAGGTGCGCTTGAGGATGTCGACCTTGATGTCGAGGTGCAGCTCGCCCATGCCCTTGATGATGGTCTGACCGGACTCCTGATCCGTGGTGACACGGAACGACGGATCCTCGGCGACCAGCTTGGCCAGCGCCACGCCGAGTTTCTCCTGGTCGGCCTTCGATTTCGGCTCGATCGCGATCTCGATCACCGGATCGGGGAATTCCATCTTCTCCAGGATCACGGCCTTCTGCGGATCGCACAGCGTGTCGCCGGTGCGGACTTCCTTCAGGCCCGCCAGCGCCACAATGTCGCCGGCGAACGCTTCCTTGATGTCCTCACGGTTGTTGGCGTGCATCAACAGCATGCGGCCGACGCGTTCCTTGCGGTCCTTGGTCGAGTTCATCACGCCGGTGCTGCTTTCGAGCTTGCCCGAGTAGATGCGGCAGAAGGTGATGGTGCCGACGAACGGGTCATCCATGATCTTGAAGGCCAAGAGCGACATCGGCTCTGAGTCCGAAGGCTTGCGCTCGACCTCGTTACCCTTGAGGTCGACGCCCTTCACCGCCGGCACGTCAGCCGGCGACGGCAGATAGTCGACGACGGCGTCGAGCAGCGGCTGCACGCCCTTGTTCTTGAAGGCCGAGCCGCACAGCACCGGAAAGAACGCGCCCTCGATGGTCGCCTTGCGAATGAGCCGCTTCAGCGTCGCCTCGTCGGGCTCCTTGCCCTCGAGATACGCGGTCATGGCATCGTCATCGAGCTCGACGGCAGCTTCGATGAGCTTCTCGCGATATTCCTTGGCCTGGTCGGCAAGCTCGGCCGGGATTTCGACGTCGTGATACTTGGCGCCGAGCGTCTCTTCGTCCCACACCACGCCGACCATGCGGACGAGATCGACGATGCCCTTGAACTGCGCTTCCGCGCCGATCGGCAGCTGAATGGCAACCGGCTTGGCGCCGAGCCGATCCACGATGTCTTTCAGGCACTGAAAATAGTCCGCGCCGATCTTGTCCATCTTGTTGCAGAACACGATGCGCGGCACGTCGTAGCGGTCGCCCTGGCGCCACACGGTCTCGGTCTGCGGCTCGACACCCTGGTTGGAGTCGAGCACGCACACCGCGCCGTCGAGCACGCGCAACGAGCGCTCCACTTCGATCGTAAAGTCGACGTGGCCGGGCGTATCGATGATGTTGAGCCGCTTGTCGTTCCAGAACGCGGTGGTCGCGGCCGACGTAATGGTGATGCCGCGCTCCTGCTCTTGCTCCATCCAGTCCATCGTCGCGGCGCCATCGTGCACCTCGCCGATCTTGTGGCTCTTGCCGGTGTAATAGAGGACGCGCTCCGTCGTCGTGGTCTTGCCGGCATCGATGTGGGCCATAATGCCGAAGTTACGATAGTCCTCGATGGGGTGGCTGCGGGGCATGGGGAAATTTCCTTCGCTGTCGCTGGCTTTACCAGCGATAGTGCGAGAACGCGCGGTTGGCTTCCGCCATCCGGTGCGTGTCTTCGCGTTTTTTTACGGCGTTTCCCCTGTTATTCGATGCGTCGAGCAGTTCCGCGGACAGCCGCTCGGTCATTGTTTTTTCGTTGCGCTCTCGCGCTGCGGAGATGATCCAGCGGATGCCGAGCGCCTGACGCCGCGACGTGCGCACTTCGACCGGCACCTGATAGGTGGCGCCGCCGACGCGACGCGAACGCACTTCGATGGACGGCATGACGTTGCCGAGCGCCTGCTCGAACACCGCCACGGGACTCTGGCGGGTCTTGCCTTCGATGATGTCAAAGGCGCCGTACACGATCGCTTCCGCCACCGATTTCTTTCCGGCGTGCATCACCGAGTTCATGAACTTCGTGACCACGACGTTCGCAAACTTCGGATCCGGCAGGATCTCGCGCTTATCGGCTCTGTGACGGCGGGACATTCGCTTTCTTCCTCGTCCTTTGTTCCTTAAGACGCAAAACGACCCAAAAATTACTTGGGTCGCTTGGCTCCGTATTTCGATCGTCGCTGCTTGCGGTTTTTTACGCCTTGGGTGTCGAGCACACCGCGCAGGATGTGATAGCGCACACCCGGAAGGTCTTTGACGCGGCCGCCGCGGATCATCACCACGGAATGTTCCTGCAGGTTATGGCCCTCACCCGGGATGTAGCCGATCACCTCGAAGCCATTGGTGAGGCGCACCTTGGCAACCTTGCGCAGCGCCGAGTTCGGCTTCTTCGGCGTCGTGGTGTAGACGCGCGTGCAGACGCCGCGCTTCTGCGGGCTCTGCTGCAGCGCCGGCACCTTCTTCTTGGCGTGCTGCGTCACCCGCGGCTTGCGAATGAGCTGGTTGATCGTCGGCATTCTTGACCACTCTCCAAAGCGGGCTTTCGCGCTCCGCGAAAACGTTCCGGGCCTGACCGTCTGCTCCGGCGCGCATGCATTCGCGCAAAACCAAATCGCGCCATCCGCTCCCGGTGCGGAGGGGCGCTTGGCCTTTGCAGAGGACCGCGACGCTAATCGCGGTCATGCTCCGATGATCTGACTTTCCGAAGCCAGAGGCAGCGTTTGAGCTTCCTTCGTCGAGGCGTCGCGCCGAATCCGACGAGCTACGAAAGTGACTTGCTTTCAATAGCTTACACGGGGACCCGGCAGGCCGTTCCGACTGGCGAAGCTCACCGCCTGCCGAAAAGTGGGGCGTATGTATCGACGCAAGCCGGCGAAGTCAAGGCGAAATGGGCCTAAAAAGCGCGATGGCGCAAGCACATCTGCGCAGTCGGGCAGTTCCGGATTAACCCGGCTCCATACCCTTGGCCCGAATGAGGTCAACCACCTCTGGCTTGCCCATAAAGCCGATGAAGGCCCAGGCCGCGGCGGCATTTTGGCTGCCGGCGGCGAGCGCGGCCGCGTAAACGATAATGTTCTGCAGTTCGCTCGGCAGTGGGCCGACGAGCTCGGCGCCCTTCACGGAAAGAATGGCCACGATCTGCTGCATGCCGACCTCGGCCTCGCCTTCGGCGACGATCTCGGCCACTGGGCGGCTGGTCAGCCTGGTCTTCGACCTGACCGCCTCGGCGATGCCGAGGCGCTGCAGCAGGGCCGCGATATAGGCGCCGCTCGGACCGTCGCTATAGCCGATGGTGCGCGCCGCAAGGAGCGCGCGCTTGAGCGCCGCGACCGTACCGATATCGGGCTTCGGCGCGCCGGCGCGCACCGCAAACCCCACCGCGGACCGCGTGATATCGGTCTGCGAGCCGGCGGCGATCTTGCCCATCTTCGCCAGCGCATCAAGCTCCGGCCGCGGCAGCAGCGCGATGTCGAACGCGGCACCGGCCTCGATCTCCTTCTGCAGTACCGAGGTGAGTGCGAATTTCGTCTCGACCTCGATACCGCTTTGGCGCTCGAAGAGGGGCGAGGCTTCGACCATGAGCGATTTCATGGCGCCGCCGCTTAGGATTTTGAGCGTGGACATGAGCTGATTGTAGCAAAAGGGCCGCCAACGTGGCGGCCCTTCGATTTTGTTGCAGGCGCGATCCGCGCGAAGCGCTTACTCCGCCGCCGGCAGGGCCGCGGGCTCGGCCGCCGCGGCGGCTTCGGCCTTGAGCGCCGCCTCCTTCTCCTTCTCGCGCTCGGCGAGAATGAGCTGGTCGCGCTTGGTCGCGACTTCGCGGATCTTGTTCATCATGGCGCCGGTACCGGCTGGGATGAGCCGGCCGACGATGACGTTCTCCTTCAGCCCGTCGAGCGTGTCGGCCTTGCCGTTGACCGCGGCTTCCGTGAGCACGCGAGTCGTCTCCTGGAACGACGCCGCCGAGATGAACGAGCGGGTCTGCAGCGAGGCCTTGGTGATGCCGAGCAGCACCGGATGCGCGGTCGCCGGCTTCTTGCCTTCTGTCACGACCCGGGCATTGACCTCGTCGAACTCGATCTTGTCGACCTGCTCGCCTTGGATCAGGTCGGTCTCGCCGGATTCGTCGATCTCGACCTTCTGCAGCATCTGCCGCACGATCACTTCGATGTGCTTGTCGTTGATGGCGACGCCCTGCAGCCGGTACACGTCTTGGATCTCGTTGACGAGGTAGCCCGCGAGCTCCTCGACGCCCTTGATCGCCAGGATGTCGTGCGGCGCCGGGTTGCCTTCGACGATGAAGTCACCCTTCTCGATGACGTCACCGTCCTGCAGGTGGATGTGCTTGCCCTTGGGGACGAGATACTCCTTGGTCTCCTCATCCTTGTTGGTCGGCTCGATGGCGATGCGACGCTTGTTCTTGTAGTCGCGGCCAAACCGCACCGTGCCGGAGATTTCGGCGATCACCGCCGACTCCTTCGGCCGCCGTGCCTCGAACAGCTCCGCCACCCGCGGCAGACCGCCGGTGATGTCGCGCGTCTTGGCGCTTTCGGTCGGGATACGGGCGATGACGTCGCCGGCACCGATCTTCTGGCCCGGATCGACCGAGATGATGGCGTCGACCGCCAGCAGCGAGCGGGCATCGCCGCCGCGGCTGAGCTTCAGGATCTTGCCGTCCGCGCCCTTGATCACCAGCGCCGGGCGCAGGTCCTGCTGGCCGCGGGCGGAGCCCGAGCGCCAATCGATCACCACGCGCTTGGCGATGCCGGTCGACTCGTCGAGTGTTTCGGTCATCGACTGGCCTTCGACCAAATCCTCGAAGCCGACCGTGCCCTCGACCTCGGTGAGGATCGGACGGGTATACGGATCCCACTCGGCGATGCGCTGGCCACGTTTGATGTGCTCGCCGTCGTCGACCTTGAGCCGCGCGCCGTAGGCAATACGGTGCACGGCGCGCTCGGTGCCGTCCGGATCGGTGACGGTAACGATCAGGTTGCGGCTCATCGCGATCAGATCGCCGTCGGAGTTCTTGGCGACGTTGCGGTTCTTGATCCTGATGGTGCCCTCGAAGTTCGACTCGACGAACGACTGCTCCGAGATCTGCGCCGCGCCGCCGATGTGGAACGTGCGCATGGTGAGCTGCGTGCCCGGTTCGCCGATCGACTGCGCGGCGATGACGCCCACCGCCTCACCCATGTTGACCGGCGTGCCACGGGCGAGATCGCGTCCGTAGCACCTGCCGCACACGCCGCTGGTGGTCTCGCAGGTGAGCACCGAGCGGATCTTGATCTCCTGCACGCCGGCGGTGACCAGCTTCTCGACATGCTGCTCCTCGAGCAGCGTCGCGTTTGGCACCAGGATGTCGACACCGGACGGGTCGCGCACGTCCTCGGCCGTGGTGCGGCCGAGGATGCGGCTAGCGAGCGAGGCGACCACGGTGCCGGCGTCGATGATGGCGCGCACCTTGATGCCGCGTGTCGTGCCGCAGTCTTCCTCGGTGATGATGCAGTCCTGCGCCACGTCGACGAGGCGGCGCGTCAGATAGCCGGAGTTGGCGGTCTTCAGTGCGGTATCGGCGAGACCCTTGCGGGCGCCGTGGGTCGAGTTGAAGTACTCGAGCACCGAGAGGCCTTCCTTGAAGTTGGAGATAATCGGGCTCTCGATGATCTCGCCCGACGGCTTCGCCATCAGGCCGCGCATGCCGGCGAGCTGGCGCATCTGCGCGGGCGAGCCGCGCGCGCCGGAATGCGCCATCATGTAGATCGAGTTGACCTGAGCTTCGGCGCCCTTCTCCGCGGCTGGCTTCGCGGCGGAGATTTCCTTCATCATCTCGTCGGCGATGCTCTCGGTGCACTTCGACCAGGCATCGACCACCTTGTTGTACTTCTCGCCCTGAGTGATCAGGCCGTCGTTGTACTGCTGCTCGAACTCCTTGACCTGTTCACGCGTGTTGTCGACGATCTTCCACTTGGAGTGCGGCACCACCATGTCATCCTTGCCGAACGAGATGCCGGCCTTGAACGCGTGGAAGAAGCCGAGCGCCATGATGCGGTCGCAAAAGATCACCGTCTCCTTCTGACCGCAGTGGCGATACACCGTGTCGATCATCGAAGAGATTTCGCGCTTCGTCATCAGCTTGTTGACGAGGTCGAACGGAGTTTTCGCGAGCTTCGGCAGCACTTCGCCGAGGATGACGCGGCCGGGCGTGGTGTCGTACCAGCGCGACACCGGGTCGCCGTCCTCGCCGACGCCCTGCCAGCGATATTTGATCTTCGAGTGCAGGCTGATGACCTTCTCGTGCAGCGCAAGGTCGATCTCGGCCATGTCGCCGAACACCTTCGGCTTCTGCTCCGCACCGCCGTCGCGCATGATCGAGAGGTAGTACAGGCCGAGCACGATATCCTGCGACGGCACGATGATCGGCGAGCCGTTGGCCGGGTGCAGGATGTTGTTGGTCGACATCATCAAGACGCGGGCTTCGAGCTGCGCCTCGAGCGACAGCGGCACGTGCACCGCCATCTGGTCGCCATCGAAGTCGGCGTTGAACGCCGCGCAGACCAGCGGATGCAGCTGGATGGCCTTGCCTTCGATCAGCACCGGCTCGAACGCTTGGATGCCAAGCCGATGCAGCGTCGGCGCGCGGTTCAACAGCACCGGGTGCTCGCGAATGACCTCGTCAAGGATATCCCAAACCTCCGGCTTCTCCTTCTCCACGAGCTTCTTCGCCTGCTTCACCGTGGTCGACAGACCCTTGGCGTCGAGTCGCGAATAGATGAACGGCTTGAACAGTTCGAGCGCCATCTTCTTGGGCAGCCCGCACTGATGCAGCTTCAGCTCGGGACCGACCACGATCACCGAGCGGCCGGAATAGTCGACGCGCTTGCCGAGCAGGTTCTGCCGGAAGCGACCCTGCTTGCCTTTCAGCATGTCGGCGAGCGACTTTAACGGCCTCTTATTGGCGCCGGTAATGACGCGGCCGCGGCGGCCGTTGTCGAACAACGCGTCGACTGCCTCTTGCAGCATCCGCTTCTCGTTGCGGATGATGATGTCGGGGGCGCGCAGCTCGATCAGCCGCTTCAGGCGGTTGTTGCGGTTGATGACGCGGCGATAAAGGTCATTGAGGTCTGAGGTCGCGAAGCGGCCGCCGTCGAGCGGCACCAGCGGCCGCAGATCGGGCGGGATCACCGGCACGTGCGTGAGCACCATCCATTCCGGCTTGTTGCCGGACTGGATGAAGGCCTCGATCAGCTTCAGGCGCTTGGCGAGCTTCTTCGGCTTCAGCTCCGAGGTCGACTCGGCGATCTCCTGGCGCAGATCGGCCGCCATCTTCTCGAGATCGAGCGCCTTGAGCATCTCGCGGATCGCTTCGGCGCCGATCATGGCGGTGAAGCTGTCAGCACCGAGCGTATCCTGCGCCTTGACGTACTCCTCCTCGCTCAGGAGCTGGCGGTCCTTGAGCGGGGTGAGGCCCGGCTCGAGCACCACGTAGTACTCGAAGTAGAGGATGCGCTCGAGATCCTTCAGCGTCATGTCGAGCAAGAGGCCGATGCGGCTCGGCAGCGACTTCAAGAACCAGATATGCGCCACCGGAGCCGCGAGCTCGATATGGCCCATACGCTCGCGCCTGACGCGAGACAGCGTGACCTCGACCGAGCACTTCTCGCAGATGATGCCCTTGTACTTCATGCGCTTGTACTTGCCGCACAAGCACTCGTAGTCCTTGATCGGCCCGAAGATGCGCGCGCAGAACAGGCCGTCGCGCTCGGGCTTGAAGGTGCGGTAGTTGATGGTCTCGGGCTTTTTGATTTCGCCATAGGACCACGACAGGATCTTGTCCGGGCTCGCGATCGCGATCCGGATCTGGTCGAAGACCTGCGCCGGAACCTGCGGGCTGAAAAGATTCATCAGTTCTTGGTTCATCGTCTGCTCCTCGACGCCGTTGGAGCGTTGCACTCCGCGGGTCGGTTAAATCTGAAGTTCCCTCCCCCGCCTCGCGAAGGAGGGAAATGTGCTACTCGGCTGCTTCGGCGACGCCCGTTCCGCCACCCTCGCCGCCGCGCTGCTGCTTGGAATTGTGTAGGTCGACATTGAGGCCGAGCGAGCGCATTTCCTTGACCAGCACGTTGAAGCTTTCCGGGATACCGGCCTCGAACGTGTCGTCGCCGCGCACGATCGCCTCGTACACCTTGGTGCGGCCGGCGACGTCGTCCGACTTCACCGTCAGCATTTCCTGCAGCGTATAGGCGGCGCCGTAGGCTTCGAGCGCCCACACCTCCATTTCGCCGAAGCGCTGGCCGCCGAACTGCGCCTTGCCGCCCAGCGGCTGCTGGGTGACCAGGCTGTAGGGGCCGATCGAGCGGGCGTGGATCTTGTCGTCCACCAGGTGGTGCAGCTTCAGCATGTAGATGTAGCCGACCGTTACGCGGCGATCGAACGCATCGCCGGTGCGGCCGTCGAACAGCGTGACCTGTCCGGAATGATCGAGACCGGCGAGATCGAGCATGTGCTCAATGTCGGCCTCCTTGGCGCCGTCGAACACCGGCGTCGAGATCGGCACGCCGTGACGCAGGTTGGTGCCGAGCTCGATCAAGCCCTTGTCGTCGAGCGACTTGATGGTTTCGTCGTCGCCGTAGACCTTCTTCAGCAGGTCCTTGAGCGATTTTGAGTCCTTCTTGGAATTGTAGAGGTCGACGGCGTGGCCGATCTTGAGCCCCAAGCCGGCACAAGCCCAGCCGAGATGGGTCTCGAGAATTTGGCCGACATTCATGCGGCTCGGCACGCCGAGCGGATTGAGCACGATGTCGACCGAGGTGCCGTCGGCGAGGAACGGCATGTCCTCGACCGGCACGATCTTCGACACCACGCCCTTGTTGCCGTGGCGGCCGGCCATCTTGTCGCCGGGCTGGATCTTGCGCTTCACGGCGACGAAGACCTTGACCATCTTCATGACGCCAGGCGGCAATTCGTCGCCGCGCTGCAGCTTCTCGACCTTGTCGAGGAAGCGCTGCTCGAGCCGCTTCTTCGATTCGTCGTACTGCTTCCGGATCGCTTCGATCTCGGCCATGATCTTGTCGTTCGGCGAAGCGAACATCCACCACTGCGCCCGCGGATACTCTTCGAGCACTGCGCGCGTGATCTTGGTGTCCTTCTTGAAGCCCTTTGGTCCTGCGATGCCTTGCCGGCCCTCGAGCAACTCGGCGAGACGGCCGTAGACGTTGCGGTCGAGGATTGCCTGCTCGTCGTCGCGGTCCTTGGCGAGGCGCTCGATCTCTTCACGCTCGATGGCGAGCGCGCGCTCGTCCTTGTCGACGCCGTGGCGGTTGAACACCCGCACTTCGACGATGGTGCCCTGTACGCCCGGCGGCACCCGCAGCGAGGTGTCGCGCACGTCGGAAGCCTTCTCGCCGAAAATGGCGCGCAAGAGCTTTTCCTCCGGCGTCATCGGGCTTTCGCCCTTCGGCGTGATCTTGCCGACCAGGATGTCGCCGGCGCGTACCTCAGCGCCGATATAGACGATGCCGGCTTCGTCGAGGTTCTTCAGCGTCTCTTCCGAAACGTTCGGAATGTCGCGGGTGATTTCCTCCGGCCCAAGCTTGGTGTCGCGCGCCATCACTTCGAATTCCTCGATGTGGATCGAAGTGAAGACGTCGTCTTTGACGATACGCTCGGACAGAAGGATCGAGTCCTCGAAGTTGTAGCCGTTCCACGGCATGAACGCGACCAGCGCGTTGCGGCCGAGCGCCAACTCGCCGAGATCGGTCGACGGGCCGTCGGCGATGATGTCGCCCTTCTTGACCTGATCGCCCACCTTCACCAGCGGGCGCTGGTTGATGCAGGTGTTCTGGTTGGAGCGCTGGAACTTCATCAGCCGATAGATGTCGACGCCGGGCTTGGTCGGATCCGGCTCGTCGGTCGCGCGGATGACGATACGGGTGGCGTCGACCTGATCGACCACGCCAGTGCGGCGCGCGGCGATCGCGGCACCGGAATCGCGGGCCACAACGCCTTCCATGCCGGTGCCCACGAACGGCGCCTCGGCGCGAACGAGCGGCACCGCCTGGCGCTGCATGTTGGAGCCCATCAGCGCGCGGTTGGCGTCATCGTTCTCGAGGAACGGGATGAGCGCCGCCGCCACCGAAACGAGCTGCTTCGGCGACACGTCCATGAAGTCGACTTTGTCCGGCGGAATGAGCTGAACGTCGCCGGCGTGGCGCACCACCACCAGATCGTCGGTGAAGCGGCCCTTGGCGTCGATCGCCGAGTTCGCCTGGGCGACCGTGTAGCGGCCCTCCTCCATCGCCGAGAGGTAGACCACCTCGTCGGTGACGCGGCCGTCCTTCACTTTGCGATAGGGCGTCTCGACGAAGCCGTATTTGTTCACCCGCGCATAGGTCGCAAGCGAATTGATCAGGCCGATATTCGGCCCTTCCGGCGTCTCGATCGGGCAGATGCGGCCGTAATGGGTCGGGTGCACGTCGCGCACTTCGAAGCCGGCGCGCTCGCGGGTAAGACCGCCCGGGCCGAGCGCCGACAGGCGCCGCTTGTGGGTGATCTCCGACAGCGGGTTGGTCTGATCCATGAACTGCGAGAGCTGCGACGAGCCGAAGAACTCGCGCACGGCGGCCGCCGCAGGCTTCGCGTTGATCAGATCTTGCGGCATCACGGTGTCGATATCGACCGACGACATGCGCTCCTTGATGGCGCGCTCCATGCGAAGGAGCCCGATGCGATACTGATTTTCCATCAACTCGCCGACCGAGCGCACCCGGCGATTGCCGAGATGGTCGATGTCGTCGATGTCGCCCTTGCCGTCGCGCAGGTCGACCAGGGTGCGGATCACCGCGATGATGTCGTCCTTGCGCAGGATACGCACGGTATCCTCGACGGTGAGGTCGAGCCGCATGTTCATCTTGACGCGGCCGACCGCGGAGAGATCGTAACGCTCCGAGTCGAAGAACAGCGAGTTGAACATGGTCTGCGCGGTGTCAAGCGTCGGCGGCTCGCCTGGACGCATGACGCGATAGATGTCGAACAGCGCGTCCTCGCGCGTCATGTTCTTGTCGATCGCGAGCGTATTGCGGATGTAGGCGCCGACATTGACGTGGTCGATGTTCAGGAGCGGCAGCTCCTTGTAGCCCGCGTCGTTGAGAACCTTGAGGTTCTTCTCGGTGATCTCCTCGCCGGCTTCGGCGTAGATTTCGCCGGTCTTCGGATTGACGAGGTCCTCGGCAATGTAATGGCCGATCAGTTCCTCGTCGGTCATGCGCAGCGCCTTGAGCCCCTTCTCGGCGAGCTGCCGCGCCTGGCGCACGGATAGCTTCTTGCCGGCCTCGAGCACGACCTTGCCGGTGTCCGCATCGACCAGGTCGTTGACCGCCTTATAGCCGCGCAGTCGGTTCGCATCGAACGGCACGCGCCAGCCGTCCTTGGTGCGCTTGTAGAGCACCTGCTTGTAGAAGGTGTTGAGGATCTCCTCGCCGCTCATGCCAAGCGCATAGAGCAGCGACGTGACGGGAATCTTCCGCCGCCGGTCGATGCGCGCGTGCACGATATCCTTGGCGTCGAACTCGATGTCGAGCCAGGAGCCGCGATAAGGAATGATGCGGGCCGCAAACAAAAGCTTGCCCGACGAATGGGTCTTGCCCTTGTCGTGATCGAAGAATACGCCGGGCGAGCGGTGCATCTGCGAGACGATGACGCGCTCGGTGCCGTTGACGACGAACGTGCCGTTATTGGTCATGAGCGGGATATCGCCCATGTAGACATCTTGTTCCTTGATGTCCTTGACCGACCGGGCGCCGGTCTCCTCGTCGATATCGAACACGATCAGCCGCAGCGTCACCTTGAGCGGCGCGGCATAGGTCATGCCGCGCTGGCGGCACTCGTCGACGTCGTATTTCGGCGGCTCGAATTCGTACTTCACGAACTCGAGCTGCGAGGTGTTGGAGAAATCGGAGATCGGGAACACCGACTTGAAGACGGCCTGCAGGCCCTCGTTGGGCCGGCCGCCGTGCGGCTCGACCACCAGCAGGAATTGGTCGTAGGACGCCTTCTGAACCTCGATGAGGTTCGGCATCTCCGCGACTTCTTCGATTTTTCCGAAAAACTTCCGTACGCGCTTCCGACCGATAAACGTCTGCGCCATCATGTCCTCTCGCTCAATCGATCCTTCGGGCCGGAGCCTCAGGGCTCTAGCCATAACGCTCGAACCCGCTGGACCGGCATCCAGGAGTTCGAGACTTAAAGGCGATCAAGGCGACTCTCCGAAAGGCCGCAATCCATCGCGACCGTCCGGACAGGCGTCGTACGCCCTAATTTGCGGCGATTCGGCCGAATGTCCGAATCGCCAAGCCACTTCCGCCGCTACGCGACGACTTTCGCTGATTCCAGGTCCGGTGCACTGAAATCACAGGTATTTTTGGGGCCCCGGCCCTGCGCGCTCCGGGCAGCCCCTCATAAGTAAGTATTCCTTACTTAAGCTCAACCTTGGCGCCGACCTTTTCGAGGGTAGCCTTGATCTTGGCGGCCTCGTCCTTGTTGACGCCTTCCTTGACGTTCTTCGGCGCGCCCTCGACCAGATCCTTGGCCTCCTTGAGGCCGAGGCCGGTGAGCGCACGGACTTCCTTGATGACCTCGATCTTCTTCTCGCCGGCGGCCGCGAGCACCACGGTGAACTCGGTCTTCTCCTCGGCGGCAGCCGCTGCGGCACCGCCACCGGCGCCCGGCGCGGCAGCTACCGCAACCGCGGCGGCAGCGGACACGCCCCACTTCTCTTCGAGGAGCTTGGCGAGCTCGGCGGCCTCGAGCACCGTGAGGCCGGAGAGGTCGTCGACGATTTTCTGCAGATCAGCCATGAAACATTGTCCTTCGGTTCGAACCTTGTGAGGTGCGGAAATTAGGCGGCAGCCGCCTCTTCCCCGCTCTTTGCGGCATAAGCCTGGACGACGCGCGCGACGTTGGCGGCAGGGGCGTTGAGCACCTGCGCGATCTTGGTCGCCGGCGCCTGAACCAGGCCGACGATCTTGGCCCGGAGCTCATCGAGCGACGGCAAGGCGGCCAGCGCCTTGACCCCGTTCGGATCGAGCGTGGTCTTGCCCATCGCTCCGCCGAGGATGACGAACTTCTCGTTCGTCTTGGCGAAATCGACCGCCGCCTTCGGCGCCGCCACCGGATCGCCCGAGTAGGCGATCAGGGCCGGCCCCTTGAGCAGCGAGGCGATCGAAGCGACATCAGACCCTTCGAGAGCGATTTTCGCGAGACGATTTTTCGCGACCTTCACGGTGGCGCCAGCCCGCCTCATCTGCCTGCGCAGAGTTTGCATCTGGGCAACCGTAAGCCCGGAATAATGAGCAACGACGACGACCTTGGTGGTCTTGAAGACCTCGCCAAGGCTCGCGATCTGGTCGCTCTTTGCCGCGCGATCCACCAGCTCTCTCCGGTTGGCGGGTTCCGATACCGGAATCGCCGGGTTGATGCCTTGCACCCTGCCCCCCGGCCAAGCTTGCGCCCGGTCGGGCCGTCGAGGTCAGAACCGAAGGGCAACCTGCCCTTTTGTCTTCACCCGTCTATGCTGGCTCTTACGATTAAGCCGTCGCCGGCGCCTGCAGTCTCGGACAGGACGACTTCGCGAATGCCTTAAGCGCGTCCCGCCTCTTAGGAAATCCAGCTGGGATTGGCTAAGAGAGGGATTCGCTCTGCGGTTTTCGTGAAGCGCACAAAGGCGCGCCGACAAACCGGGCCGGCACGCCCATGACCCCTATTTAGCCGCTAAATCCCGCCTTGCCAAGCCTATTTTGCCGACAGTCCCTCGTACCAGGACCGGCTCCGCCTACGGCCGGACGCCCTTAGCTTCGCACGAAGCGCAGGTGGCCGATGATTTCATAGCCGCGGCCGCGGTCGGACGGGTGGTTGACGCCGTCGATCACCGGCACATCCTCGAAGTCGAACGGGCTGACACCCTTCAGGCAGGCGACGTTGACGCCGTACTGGTTCGGATTGGAGCGGCGGCGATGGTGGGTGTAGATGCCGCATTTCGAACAGAAGTAGTGCTGCGCCGTGCCGGTATTGAAGCGGTAGCCTGTCAGCGCGTCCTCGCCGGCATCGATTGTAATGCCGCCGATGTCGGCCGATACCGTGACCGCGCCGCGGGCCCGGCAATAGGAGCAGGTACAGCGGCGCACGGTGTTGAAGCCGTCGGTCAATTTCACGCGAAACCGAACCGTGCCGCAGTGGCAAGCCGCTTCGACTTCTCCGGTTTGTGGTGCCTGCATCGCATTGCTCCCGCGCTTTGCCGACGCCCCGTTAAGGGCATACCATCGCAACAAAGATGAGGGAGGCGCACTATGCCACAGAACGTCGATCGCATCCGCACCACCCATGTCGGCAGCCTGATCCGGCCGCCGAAGCTGATCGAATTCTGGCGATCGATCGAGGACGGCAAGCCCTACGACGAAGCTGCCTTCGAGGCCTGCCTCACCGAATCCATCGCTGAGGTGGTGCGCCAGCAGGCCGAGGCCGGCATCGACATCGTCAGCGACGGTGAATTCTCCAAAGGGCTGAACTGGGCCTTCTACATTTTCAAACGCCTGAGCGGCATCACCGTGCGTCCGGCGACACCTGAGGAAATGGCCGATCCGATGGCGTCCATGGGTGGCGGCCGCGATCACAAGGCGTTCGCCGAATTCTACGCCGAGTACGACGTCGCTACCGGACTCGGCAAGCGCTTGGGCAACCGCGTCGTCGTCAACGGCCCGATCAAATATGCGAACGGCCAAGTCTTGCGCGATATTCGCAACCTGCAGGCCGGCGTCGCCAAGGCGAAGCCGCAGCACTCGGGCCTTGCCGGGTTTCTGCCGGTGGTGGCGCCGGCAAGCGCGCTGCCCGGCGCCAAGATCGAGCACTACAAGGACGAAGAGTCTTATCTCTTCGCGCTCGCCGACGCACTGCATGAGGAATACCGCGCTGTCGTCGACGCCGGGCTCTTTGTGCAGATCGACGACGCGTTCCTGCCGTATATGCACGAGCGCATGGTGCCGCCGATGTCGAACGCCGCCTATAAGCGCTGGGCGCAGCTGCGCATCGATGCGCTCAATCACGCGCTCAAAGGCATCCCGGAAGAACGCTCGCGCTATCACATCTGCTGGGGCAGCTGGAACGGACCGCATGCCTTCGACGTGCCGCTGAAGGACATCATCGACCTGCTCTTGCAGGTCCGCGTCGGCCATTATTCCTTCGAGGCCGCCAATCCGCGCCACGCTCACGAATGGCGGGTGTGGGAGACGGTGAAGCTTCGACCCGGGCAAGTGCTGATCCCGGGCGTGATCAGCCACGCCACCAACATCGTCGAGCATCCGGAGCTGGTCGCCGAACGCATCGTGCGGCTCGCGAAAATCGTCGGCCGCGAAAACGTCATGGGCGGCACCGATTGCGGCTTTGCGCAAAGCCCATTCGCACGCCGCGTTCACCCGACCATCATGTGGGCGAAGCTCAAATCGCTAGCCGAAGGCGCGCGCATCGCCACCCAGACGCTGTGGGGTAGGCAGGCGGCGGCTTGATGAAAGTCCTTCCCCACCTGGGAAGGGACAAAGCGGTCAGTGCGCCTGCTGCGGGAACAGGCTCGTCGGCTCGACTTTGACGCCCGGGCCCATGGTCGAGGAGATCGCCACGCGGCTGATGAATTGCCCCTTGGCGCCTTGCGGCCGCGCCTTTTGCACCGCATCGGCGAAGGCGCGGATGTTCTCCACCAGCTTGTCCTCGGTGAAAGAGGCTTTGCCGACGCCGGCCTGCACGATGCCGGCCTTCTCGACGCGAAACTCGACCGAGCCGCCCTTGGCGCCTTTGACGGCGTTAGTAACGTCCATGGTCACGGTGCCGACCTTAGGATTGGGCATCAGGCCCCGCGGGCCCAAGACCTTACCGAGACGGCCGACCAGCGGCATCAAATCAGGCGTCGCGACCACGCGATCGAAATCGATGGCGCCGCCCTGAACCTTCTCGACCAAATCCTCGGCGCCCACCACGTCGGCGCCGGCGGCCTTGGCTTCGTCGGCCTTGGCGCCACGGGCGAACACCGCGACCCGCACTGAGCGGCCGGTGCCGTTCGGCAGATTGACGACGCCGCGCACCTGCTGGTCGGCGTGCCGCGGATCGACGCCGAGATTCATCGCCACTTCGATAGTCTCGTCGAACTTCGCCTTGGCGCGCTCCTTGACCATCTTCACCGCGTCGGTGAGCGGATAGAGCTTCTCGCGATTAATGCCTTCGCGTGCCTTCGTCGTGCGTTTGCCAATCCCGCTCATCACTTCACCTCCAGCCCCATCGAGCGCGCCGAGCCTTCGATCATGCGCATGGCCGCTTCGATCGTGTCGCAGTTCAAGTCCTTCATCTTCTGTTCGGCGATCTCGCGCACCTGCGCCTTGGTCACCGAGCCGGCCACGTCGCGGCCGGGCGTCTTCGAGCCGCTCTCAAGCTTCGCCGCCTTCTTCAGGAAGTGCGACACTGGCGGAGAGCGCATCTCGAAGGTGAACGAGCGGTCGGCATAGACCGTGATGGTGACGGGGATCGGCGCGCCCTTCTCCAACTTCTGGGTCTGTGCGTTGAACGCCTTGCAGAACTCCATGATGTTGAGGCCGCGCTGGCCGAGCGCGGGCCCGATCGGCGGCGACGGATTGGCCGCCCCCGCCGGCACCTGTAGTTTGACGTAGCCGGTTATCTTTTTTGCCATCTCTTGCTCCTCTTAGTGGTGCGGCCGTCGGCGGCTGGCGACCGCCTCGCCTCCCACGACGTCTGCACTTAAAGCTTTTCGACCTGTCCGAATTCCAGCTCCACCGGCGTGGCGCGGCCGAAGATCGAGACCGCGACCTTGAGCCGCGAGCGGCCTTCGTCGACCTCTTCCACCGTGCCGTTGAAGGAGGCGAACGGGCCGTCGGACACGCGGACCTGCTCGCCGACTTCGAACGATACCGAAGGCTTTGGTCGTTCGATACCTTCCTGCACCTGGTGCAAAATGCGCTGGGCTTCGGCTTCCGACAGCGGCATCGGCTTGTTGTCGGAGCCGAGGAAGCCGGTCACCTTCGGCGTGTTCTTGATCAGGTGATAGGCCTCGTCAGTCAATTCCATCTTCACCAGCACGTAGCCGGGGAAGAACTTGCGCTCGGCATCGACCTTGCGGCCGCGCCGGACCTCGATGACCTTTTCCTTCGGGACCAGAACCTCCTCGAACAGATGGGCAAGGCCGCGTTGCTTGGCCTGCTCGCGGATCGATTCCGCCACCTTGTTCTCGAAGTTCGAGTAGGCGTGGACGGCGTACCACCGGTTGGTCATGTGATGAATTCCGGGTCGTGATCTGGGTTCTAATGCTGTCGTCACTCAACTGCTCATACTGAGAATGTAACTCACGACGATACGCATGAGCTGGTCGGCCCCCAGGAAGAAGATCGACGCGACGAACACCATGACGAACACCATAATGGTGGTCACGGTCGTCTCCTTGCGCGTCGGCCACGTGACCTTCTGCGCCTCGGCACGCACTTCCTGCAGAAACTTGAAAGGGTCGGTCCTTGCCAT
>Ga0306924_10001022_pt1 | contig 24946 bp, 24 predicted proteins | sample sta12Can44000111_FD_203756 | JGI IMG/M metagenome (GOLD analysis project Ga0306924, IMG submission 203756) | Lab enrichment of tropical soil microbial communities from Luquillo Experimental Forest, Puerto Rico - statanox.12C.anox.44.000.111 (v2)... | ecosystem: Environmental > Terrestrial >... | reverse complement strand
GGGCGTATCCAGCGCCATGACCATCGGCTTTCTCGCCATGGCGCTGACCAGCATGATCTGGGGCACCCTGTCCGACCGGCTGGGGCCGCTGCCGGTGGTGCTGACCGGCTCGGTGGTGATCGCGGCGAGTCTCGTGCTCGCGAGCCGCGCGACATCGCTGTTCGCATTTCAATTCATGTTCGGCGTAATGGTCGGCGGCGCCACCGCGGCGATCTTCGCGCCGATGATGGCAACCGTCACCGGCTGGTTCGACACCAATCGCAGCCTTGCGGTGTCGCTGGTCTCCGCCGGCATGGGAATGGCGCCGATGACCATGTCGCCGCTGGTGGCCTGGCTCGTCTCCAACCACGACTGGCGTACCTCGATGCAGATCCTCGCCGTTGTCGTCGCCGCCATCATGATTCCGGTCTCGCTTCTGGTACGACGCCCGCCGGTGCTTGAAGCCGAACCTTCTCCATCCGCTGGCGGCGCGGGCCGAGAGGCGGAGATGTCGCTGGCGCAGGCGCTGCGTTCGCCGCAATTCGTCATTCTGCTGTTGACCAATTTTTTCTGCTGCGCGACGCATTCGGGTCCCATCATCCACACCGTGAGCTATGCGATCTCTTGCGGGATCCCGATGATCGCGGCGGTTACGATCTATAGCGTCGAGGGGCTGGCCGGGATGGGCGGCCGTATCGCCTTCGGTCTGCTCGGCGACCGCCTCGGCGCCAAGCGCGTGCTGGTGGCGGGCCTGTTCGCCCAGGCGTTCGGCGCGCTGGCCTACGTCTTCGTGCGCGAGCTTGCCGCGTTCTACGCCGTGGCGGCGCTGTTCGGCTTCATTTACGCCGGCACCATGCCGCTCTATTCGGTGCTCGCGCGCGAGAATTTTCCAATGAGGATGATGGGCACCGTGATCGGTGGAACCGCGATGGCCGGCAGCCTCGGCATGGCGAGCGGGCCGGTGGCTGGAGGTCTGATCTACGACACCTTTGCCAGCTACGCCTGGCTCTATATCGGCTCGTGGGCGGTCGGGCTTGGCGCTTTCCTGATCGCGCTGACGTTCCGACCATTTGCGAGGAGCCAGGCCCAATCCGAGCCGGTGCCGGCGTAGGGGGCGCCAGCTTTTTGAGGACGCGACTGACTCCTTTTCGTTGGCTCGAACGTTTTGCTGTCGGAACACTTCACCCGGGTTTTGGTGTGCAACGACCGAGGCTCGGCAAACAAGGAGGTCAACCATGCCGATGTTACCCGAACGGAAAGGCACGACGCTCGCCATGAAAACACCGCCGATCGTGTCGCCACGGGAATGGGAGGCAGCGCGAGAGCAGCTTCTTGTGAAAGAGAAGGCGTTGACCCGCGCCCGTGACGCGCTGGCCGCAGAACGCCGGCGGATGCCGTGGATGGCGGTCGAAAAGGCGTACGCTTTCGACGGACCTGCGGGCAAGGCAAACCTCATCGATCTGTTCGAGGGTCGCCACCAGTTGATCGTCTACCGCGCCTTCTTCGAGCCGGGCGTGCACGGCTGGCCGGAGCATGCCTGCATCGGCTGTTCGCTCGGAGCCGACCAGGTCTCCAACCTCGCTCATCTGAACGCGCGCGATACCACCCTTGTCTATGCCTCGCGCGCACCGCAGGCCGACATTGCGCGCCTGAAGGCGCGGATGGGTTGGCAGAGGATCCCCTGGTACACCATCACCGACAGCTTCGACGCCGATTTCGGCGTGGATCAATGGCACGGCCACAACGCGTTCATTCGCGACGGCGAGCGCGTGTTCCGCACCTACTTCATCAACAGCCGCGGCGATGAGGCGATGGGCACCGTCTGGAACTACCTCGACATGACGGCGCTCGGGCGTCAGGAAGAATGGGAGGACTCGCCGGAGGGCTATCCGCAGAGCCGACCCTACAAGTGGTGGAACTGGAACGAGAGTTACGTGCCCGACGCTGCGCCCGACCCGAAGTGGGTAAAAGTGTCGGACGCCGGAGAGGCTGCCTTTCGCAAGCGCGACGCAGGCGCGAAGGCATGACCGGGGCCAACGCGACGGGCGCACGCCGAGACGACGAGGGCGTCGTGGCCGAGTTGGTCATCGCCAAATGGCTGCGCCTTTCGGCAGCGCCGACCTTTGTGACCATGGCGCTGCTCACGGTCGTCGTTGATGGCGGCTCGCCGAATGCGCTCTGCTCGGCCGCTGGCAGCATAGGGCCGAGCGGAATGGTCCCGATGTACTTGCTGATGGCCGCCTTTCATTCCGTGCCCTGGCTGAAGCTGATCTTTCGCCAACGAAACGTTGCCCGGTACGACTCTTTTCCCGTGTCTGGATCGTTCTAGTCATATCGAAGCAAGGGAGCAGAACCGATGAACCCCAAAGACAAGAAAGCGGTCGTCACCGGCGGAAGCCGCGGCCTTGGCCTCGGGTTGGTCGAGGCACTGGTCGCGCATGGCGCCAAAGTAACGGTGGTTGCCCGCGGCGCGGATGCGCTGGCGTCGGTCCACGCTCGGCTGGGCGTCGCCACCATCTCCGCCGATGTCACCGACGAGACCGCGGCCCATCGCATCGTGAGCGAGGTCAATCCGGATATCCTGGTGCTGAACGCCGGCGCGAAGCCGCGGATGGGGCGACTGGACCAGCTGAGCTGGACGGATTTCAGTGCGACGTGGGAGACCGACGTGAGAGGCGGGCTCTACTGGTTGCAGGCGGCGCTCAAAACGCCGCTCAAGCCCGGCAGTCGCGTTCTCGTGGGGTCTAGCGGCGCGGCCCAGAACGGCTCGCCACTTTCAGGAGGCTATGCCGGCGCCAAGCGCATGCTCTGGATGATGGCCAGATATGCCAACGGCGTGTCGGCGCAGAATAAACTCGGAATCCGCTTTCAGGCGATCGTGCCGCTGCAGATCGTTGGCGATACCGGGGTCGGCGACGCCGGTGCCGACGCCTATGCCCGCGCGATGGGCATCGAGCGCGACGCGTTCCTGGCGCGCTTCGGCGCACCGATGCCGCCACGGCAGTTCGGCGAGAAAGTTGTTTCCGTGCTGGAGGACCCGACCTACGCTGAAGGCGTGGTGTTTGGACTCAAGGGCGACACGGGAATAACCGTGCTCGAGGGAGCGGCGGCTTGAATGCAGAACGACCCTCGCCGGACGGCAGCCGCAAGGCAGAGTTGCTTGCGCTGGCCGGCGAGTTGCGTCCCGAATTGCACCGGTACTGCGCACGGCTGATGGGGTCGGTGATCGACGGCGAAGACGTCGTACAGGATACGTTTGCCCGGGCGCTGGTGGCGCTCGGGGAAATCGAGGAAATGCCGCAGCTTCGACCCTGGCTGTTTCGCATTGCCCACAACCGCGCACTCGACCTTTTGCGTAGCAGGAGGGTGCGAAAAGCAGAACCGATCGAAATAGCTTTCGATATCGCTGACGAAGCCAACCCCGATCCGGTGGAGGTCTTGATGCGCCAGGAAGCGGTTGAGACTGCGGTATCGCGCTTTGCGGAGCTTCCCCTCATTCAGCGCAGCGTCGTCATTCTCAAGGACGTGCTCGATGAGTCACTGAAGGATATCGCCGAGCTTCTCGATCTGACGGTCGATGCCGTGAAGGCCCATCTGGCAAGGGGTCGCGCGCGTCTTCGCGATGTCAATGCGCAAGCGTCCGCGCTCTCCGAGCCGAAGCCGGCGTCGCCAGCGGTCGCGCGCTATGTCGCGCTTTTCAACCAGCGCAATTGGGACGGCCTGCGGGCGCTGCTGGCTGACGATGTGAAACTGCATCAGTCGACCTATCCGGTTCGCGTCGGCGCTGCGGATGTCGGCATGTTCTTCACCATCTACGCCAAGTTTGATGGCGTGCGGCTCGCGCCGGCCTGGGTCGAGGGGAGGGAAGTGATCGCGGTGTTCGAGGACGGTACCGACGCAAAACCCAGCTATTTCATGTGGCTTGAATGGCGCGACGACCGGATCAGCTTCATCCGCGACTATCGCTATGCGCGCTATATCGTGAGAGACGCGGAGATGTTGCTGGCAACGGACGGCGAAGTTGCGGCCATTGACGGAAAGGCCGGCTAATTACGCAGGGGACGCTCCGCTAAGGCCAGAATTGCCGGATACCCGGCAGAAAATTCCGGTTTCGTTTTCGATGACAACCTCAGGATGTAAGCAAAATCAGCGCTTCTTCGCTTGGCACATCATTTGCTTAACCTCCGGTTGCGCCGGGAGCGCAACGCGTCGTCACGCAACGATGAAGGTCCGACATGGTTTCGATTACTGGCTTGAACATCTTTCCCTCTGCGAACCTTCCCAAGGTGAGGGAACCCGACGCGATCTTGTTGCAGAGCTTGAACGCCAGCAACGCTGCGTCCGGCACTCCCGATCGCCCCGCCTCCGGAGCTGGCACCAGGACCACTGCGCCGACGGGGTTTATAGCCGCACCCAGACTTTCCGCTGACTTGATCGGCGCGTTGATCAGTAGCCAGTCTCAACAATCCACCAACGGCAATAAAACAGCGGGCCAGGCGACCAGCCTGTCTGGCGCCTCCGCGGTCGCGGATCAAACCGCCGCACCGTCCGATCCTTCATCAGGGCCTCCGACGTTGCAACAGATTGCCGCCCAGTTCGATCTTCATCAACTGACACACCAGCAGGAGGAGCAGCTCCAAGGCGAGCTCGTCTCGTCGGGAGCCTTGTCGCAAAAAGATGGCTTGACCTTCTTCAGCAAAACCGTGCTTAGCGATGCCTTCGACAGCCAGCATTACCGCATCATCAACGGTCAGCTGGTCGCGACCACTCCCAGTCCGCCCGGAACGTTGATCGGCAACGATGCTCCCGGCGGGCCACAATATGACGTCGTCCAGCGCTTCCAGCAGTCGCTCGCAGCCGATCAGTCCTTCGGCGATAGTGCGAACGCGGCCAAGGACCAGAAGATTCTCGACGTATTGAACCAGCTCGACCGGATCCACGATGGCAGTTCGGCTTCGGCTTGACGGCGCCACTTCCGAGCCAGGCGACTTGGATCGTCGACATCGGTGTTGTAACTTCCCCGCCGGTTTGCGAGCCGCCAAGCGAGCAATGGATCACGATGACGAAATCGATCACCATCTACGGTATCAAGAATTGCGACACCATGAAGAAGGCCCGCGCCTGGCTCGATGGTCACGGCGTCGCCTACGGTTTTCATGATTACAAGACCGAGGGCATCGCCAAGGACAGGCTCAAGCATTGGTCCGACGAGCTCGGATGGGAAAATCTGCTCAATCGCGCCGGCACTACGTTTCGCAAATTGCCTGACGCCGAGAAGGAAGGCTTGAACGAACGCAAGGCGCTTGCCTTGATGCTGGCGCAGCCCTCGATGATCAAACGGCCGGTGCTTGACGTCGGCGGCAAACTGCTGGTTGGTTTCAAGCCGGAGATCTACGCCAGGGAAGTTGCGGCCACAGGCGCATCCCGGCGCGCCAAGGGTTGAAGCCGGAGACTTGCGCCTCGTGCGATGCTAGCTGAATTCGATCAGGTCGCCGGTCGGGGCACGGCCCGGCCGGCGATGGAAGAGCTCGCGATCGATCACCGCGCGACGTTTGGTCGTCGGCAGCGATTGCTTTCCCCGCATCAGATTCCTGATCTCAAACCCGCCGTCCTCGGAGATCGTCTTCAGCGAAGCGAGCATGTGTGTGACGCCGCTGCCTTCAGAAAACGGCAGCAGCAGACGCTCGTAGTCGACGTTCCTCCCGTAAGCGTCTTCGACATTGACGATGGTGTAGACCGGAAGCGCTCGGCTCAAACATTCATGGTAGATCGGCATAATGATAGGAGCGAGCTTGATACCTAGATAGTCGTCGAGATACCGGCCCTTGCCGGTGTTTCCATATGCGAACGACATGCGTGTGCCGTCGCTCTCGATCCTCAAGCGCGGCGGCTGCCCATCCACGACGGTGAGGTAGACCAGATCCGGAAGCTCTTCCTCGATCCGCTCGGGCCGGAACTCATCGATGCGCGGCAATTGTTGCGCGCGGGCATAAAGCCGCAGCCACGTGTTGAGGAAATCACGCTGCTTGATCGATTTGACGATTGTCGGGTTGGCGCTTTCGAATTCCAAAGCTGCGATCCGGTCCCAATACAAACGCCCAACGATCGACCCAAGGCGGAAATATTTGATGAAAAGCGAAAGAGGGGACGAAACACCGTTAACAACTGCTTGCCGGATTTCACGCGGCCCGTCGCATTATCGCGCTCGCTTGACGGCCGCTGTCATTCGACTAAGGGCGAAGATGGCGCCGGCGCACGCGCGGATTTGCCCCGTCTTTCCGCCTTGCGCAAGGAGGGGCGTTGACGGCATATTCCGCCCCGGAGGAGGCAGGCTCCAGGGTAAATTCCAAGATGCAATTCCAAGATGCCTGGGAGCACCTGCCGGAGAGGAAACAGCTTGGTCAGCCGCGATGGAACGTCGCGGCGATGGCCGATGGGGGACATTGTTTGGCTGATGAAATTATTCTCGAAACCCACGGATTGACCAAGGAATTCGCGGGTTTTTTTGCTGTTCGCGACGTCGACCTTCGGATCCGCCGCGGCAGCATCCATGCGTTGATCGGTCCGAACGGTGCGGGCAAGACGACGTGTTTCAATTTGCTGACCAAGTTCCTCAAACCGTCGGCGGGCCAAATCCTCTACAAGGGTCAGGACATCACGGCGACGGCGCCGGCCGATGTGGCGCGGCTTGGTCTGGTTCGCTCGTTCCAGATATCAGCGGTATTTCCGCATTTGACGGCGCTCGAAAATGTGCGGGTCGCGCTGCAGCGTCAGCACGGTCATTCCTTCGATTTCTGGCGTTCCAAATCCGTGCTCGACCGCTTCAACGGTCGTGCGCTTGAGTTGCTCGACGACGTCGGCCTGAGCGAGTTCGCCAACACGCCTGCGGTCGAGATGCCTTACGGGCGCAAGCGCGCACTCGAAATAGCAACCACGCTGGCGCTCGATCCGGAAATGATGCTGCTCGATGAGCCGATGGCCGGCATGGGGCATGAGGACATCGACAGGATCGCGGCGCTGATCAAGCGCATCTCCGCCAAGTACACCATCCTGATGGTCGAACACAATCTCAGCGTCGTGGCCAATCTGTCCGACATCATCACGGTGCTGACCCGCGGTCACGTGCTGGCCGAGGGCAACTATGCCGAACTGTCAAAGGATGCGCGCGTGAAGGAAGCCTATCTGGGGGCAGGCCATGGCTGAGGTGCAACCGGCCGATGCCGCCAGGACAAGATCCGCTTCGCCTGCGCCGGTCCTGTCGGTTCAGAATCTTGAGGCGTGGTACGGCGAGTCGCATATCCTCCACGGCGTCAATTTCGACGTGAAAGCCGGAGAGGTCGTCACGCTGCTCGGACGCAACGGCGCCGGCAAGACCACGACGCTGAAGGCCGTGATGGGGATTATCGGCAAGCGCACCGGTTCGGTCCGTTTCGAGGATCGGGAAATCATCCGCGCCGCATCCGACAGGATTGCGCGGATGGGAATCGCCTTCTGTCCGGAAGAGCGCGGAATTTTCGCGAGCCTCGACGTTCGTGAAAATCTGCTACTGCCGCCGACCGTGCGCAATGGCGGCCTCTCGATGGATCAGATCTTCGAACTGTTTCCAAACCTGAAGGAACGGCTGGCGAGCCAGGGCACGAAATTGTCCGGTGGCGAGCAGCAGATGCTCGCCATTGGGCGAATCCTGCGCACCGGCGCGCGCTTTCTGATGCTGGACGAGCCGACCGAGGGCCTTGCGCCGGTCATAATCCAGCAGATCGGTCACACCATCAAACGTCTCAAGAACGAAGGTTTCACCATCCTCCTGGTCGAACAGAATTTCCGGTTCGCTGCAACCGTTGCGGACCGCTACTACATCGTCGAGCACGGCAAGATCATCGATGGCTTTGCGAATGCGGAGTTGCAGTCCAACATGGACAAGCTTCACACCTATCTCGGTGTCTGAAGAAGGGCGGGAAGTATCCAAAGAGAACGACCATGAGAACAACAAATATCACTTCGTTGCTGCTGGCGACTGCACTCAGCGTTTTTGCAGGAAGCTTCGCGTCTGCCCAGGACAAGACGGTCAAGATCGGCGTGCTGACAGATAATTCGGGGCTTTACTCCGACCTTGGCGGCGCCGGGTCCACCTTGGCCGCCCAGATGGCGATTGAGGATTCCGGTTTAGCCGACAAGGGTTGGAAGATCAGTCTGATTTCCGCGGATCATCAGAACAAGCCTGACATCGGCACCAATATCGGGCGGCAATGGATTGATGTCGAAAAGGTCGACATCTTCATGGACGTGCTGAACTCCGGTGTCGCACTTGCGGTCAACAACCTCGTGAAGGAGAAAAACTCCATCATGATCAACACCGGCGCGGCGACGTCGGATCTCACCAACGCCCAGTGCTCGCCGAACACGATTCACTGGGTTTATGATACCTACATGCTTGCCAACAGCACCGGTCAGGCCCTGGTGAAGGCCGGCGGCGACACCTGGTTCTTTCTCACTGCCGACTACGCTTTCGGGGCGGCTCTGGAACGTGATACCACCGCGGTCGTCGTGAAGGCCGGCGGCAAAGTTGTCGGCAGCGTCAAGCACCCGCTCAACACGGCAGATTTTTCCTCCTTCCTGCTGCAGGCACAGGCATCCAAAGCCAAGATTATCGGCATGGCCAATGCCGGCGGCGACACCACCAACACGATCAAACAGGCGTCTGAATTTGGTATTGTTGCGGGAGGCCAGAAACTCGCCGGGCTTCTCCTGTTCATTACCGACGTTCATTCGCTGGGCCTAAAGGTGGCACAGGGCCTGAATTTCACCGAAACCTTTTACTGGGATTTGAACGACGGAACCCGCGCCTTTTCAAACCGATTTTCCGATCGCGCGAAAAACAAGGCGAAGCCATCCATGGTGCAGGCGGGCGTCTATTCCGGCCTGATCCACTACTTCAAGGCGCTCGAAGCAATGGGCGGCAATCCGCATGACGGGGCCAAGGTGGTAGCCAAAATGAAGGAAATGCCCACTGACGACCCACTATTCGGCAAAGGCTCGATTCGCGCAGACGGCCGCAAGATCCACCCGGCTTATCTGTTTGAGGTCAAGAAGCCAGAGGAATCCAAGGGGCCGTGGGATTATTACAAGCTGGTCGGAACAACGCCGGCAGACCAGGCTTTCAGGCCGCTTTCGGAAAGCACCTGTCCGCTGGTGAAGAAATAACCGCTGCCCGCAGGCTTAGGGCGGCGCTTCCTCTACCCCTTGTTACCTTAGGATTGAGCGGAAAGATCGACCGATATGCAAGCTCTCTACGCACAGCTTCTGGTGGGATTGATCAACGGCTCGTTTTACGCGCTGCTCAGCCTTGGGCTCGCCGTGATCTTCGGAATGCTCAACATCATCAATTTCGCCCATGGAGCGCTCTATATGATGGGCGCGTTCTGCGCCTATTTCCTGCTCAATCTCGCAGGCATCGGATATTGGTGGGCGCTGATCATCGCGCCCATCGCGGTCGGCATTTTCGGGATGATCCTGGAGCGAACCCTGTTGCAATGGCTGTCCGGCCTCGACCACCTATACGGGCTGTTGCTGACGTTCGGCATCGCGCTGATCGTGCAAGGCATCTTCCAGAATTATTTCGGCTCCTCCGGCTTGCCCTATGCGATCCCCGATGAATTAAAGGGCGGCATGAATCTCGGTTTCATGTTCCTGCCGATCTATCGGGGCTGGGTGGTCGTGTTCTCGCTCGTGATATGCTTGATCACCTGGTATCTGATCGAAAGAACGCGGCTGGGCGCTTACCTGCGCGCCGCCACTGAAAATCCGACCCTGGTACGCGCCTTTGGCATCAACGTCCCCCGGATGATCACGTTGACCTATGGCCTTGGCGTCGGTCTTGCCGCGCTTGCCGGCGTGCTGTCGGCACCGATCAACCAGGTGCGCCCGTTGATGGGCGCGGATCTGATCATTGTGGTGTTCGCGGTCGTGGTCATTGGCGGCATGGGTTCGATCATGGGTTCGATCATCACCGGCTTTGCGCTCGGAGTGATCGAGGGATTGACCAAGTACTTTTATCCCGAGGCATCCAACACCGTGGTATTTGTCCTCATGGTGCTGGTGCTGCTTGTGAAACCTTCCGGACTGACGGGGCGGACGATCTGACATGACCGCGACGACCGACGATACCATTCCGGTGACTGGGCGCGCGATCCGCGACGAGATGATTGCATTCGGCATCATGACGGTGCTGCTCCTTCTCGTGCCGTTCTCCGGTATTTATCCCTTCTTCGTGATGCAGGCGCTGTGCTTTGCGCTCCTGGCCTGCGCCTTCAATCTTCTGATCGGCTATGGTGGGCTACTGTCGTTCGGGCACGCGATGTTCCTGGGGACGGCGGGTTACTTCTCCGCGCATGCGCTGAAGGTTTGGGGTGTTACGCCCGAAATCGGGATTCTAATCGGCACGGCGGGAGCCGCGGCGCTTGCCGTCATCACCGGCGTAGTCGCGATCCGCCGTCAGGGCATCTATTTTGCCATGATCACGCTGGCGCTGTCGCAGCTCCTCTATTTCATCTATCTGCAGACGCCGTTCACCCATGGTGAGGACGGCATCCAGGGGATCCCGCAGGGATATTTGTTCGGGGTCTTCAATCTCGCCCAGTCGACGGTGCTCTATTATGTGATTGTCGCCGGATTCCTGTTTGGCTTTCTCGTGATATTCCGCGCCATCAACTCGCCGTTCGGCGAAGTCTTGAAGTCGATCCGCGAGAACGAGCAGCGGGCGATCTCGCTGGGTTACAAGACCGACCAATACAAGCTGCTTGCGTTCATCCTGTCGGGAACGCTGGGTGGATTCGCCGGCGCGCTGAAAGTTTTCGTGGCGCAAAACGCTTCCTTGACCGACGTGCACTGGACGATGTCGGGAGAGATCGTGCTGATGACGCTGGTCGGCGGCCTCGGGACAGTGTTTGGTCCGGTGGTCGGAGCCTTCGTGATCATTGCCATGCAACAATATCTGGCGGGGTTCGGGCAGTGGGTGACGGTCATCCAGGGCGTGATTTTCGTCGTGTGCGTCCTGACTTTCCGCCGCGGGATCATTGGCGAGATCGCGCACTTTTTCCGCCGGTCGCTGTAAGCTGCGTTTTTTTAAAAACCTCCGGGCTGGAGGAAAGCCCACGCAATTCATATATGAATGGCGCCAATCCTTCTTGATCCAGCCTCCTTTCCCTGCCAAACGCTCAACCCCTGATGTCCGACCTCACGCTCACTGCCGAATCGCCCTCCGGTTCGCCGCTCGCCACTGAAGTGGCGCGCCGACGGACCTTTGCGATCATTTCGCACCCGGATGCCGGCAAGACCACGCTGACCGAAAAGCTGCTGCTGTTCGGGGGCGCGATCAATCTAGCCGGACAGGTCAAGGCCAAGGGCGAGCGGCGCAACACCCGATCCGATTGGATGAAGATCGAACGCGAGCGCGGCATCTCCGTCGTCACGTCGGTGATGACCTTCGAGTTCGAGGGCCTCGTCTTCAACCTGTTGGATACGCCGGGTCACGAAGATTTCTCCGAGGATACCTATCGCACGCTGACGGCAGTCGATTCTGCCGTCATGGTCATTGACGCCGCCAAGGGCATCGAGGCTCGCACCCGAAAGCTGTTCGAAGTCTGCCGGCTGCGGGACATCCCGATCATCACCTTCATCAACAAGATGGATCGCGAGAGCCGCGATACCTTCGAGCTTTTGGACGAAATCGAGAAGACGCTCGCGCTCGATACCACGCCGATGACCTGGCCGGTCGGCCGCGGCCGGGATTTCCTCGGTACTTACGATCTCTTGACGGGCGGGGTGCGCCTCCTGGAAGGCGGCGGTGCCAAGACCGGCGCCGCGCAGCAGATCGACATAGCCGAACTTGGGGGTCGCAACGCCAATCTCGACGTCGCCCTCGTCAAGGACGAACTCGCACTTGCCTCGGAAGCGTGCAAGCCGTTTGAGCTCGAGGCTTTTCGCGAAGGGCATCTGACGCCCGTCTATTTCGGCAGCGCGTTGCGCAATTTCGGCGTTGGCGACCTGTTGCAAGGTCTTGGCCGTTTCGCACCGCCGCCGCGAGCGCAGGAAAGCAATCTGCGCAAGGTGGAAGCCGCCGAGCCCCGGATGAGCGCCTTCGTGTTCAAGATCCAGGCCAATATGGATCCGAACCATCGCGACCGAATTGCCTTTGCGCGGCTTTGTTCGGGCAAGCTCAGCCGCGGCATGAAGGCGAAACTGGTGCGGACGGGCAAAAACATGTCGCTGTCCAGTCCGCAATTCTTTTTTGCGCAGGATCGCGCGCTGGCGGATGAAGCCTTCGCCGGCGACGTTGTCGGAATCCCCAATCATGGCACCTTGCGGATCGGCGACACCTTGACCGAGGGCGAAGATATCACCTTCGTCGGCGTTCCCAGTTTCGCGCCGGAAATCGTCCGCCGGGTGCGGCTGACCGACGCCATGAAGGCTAAGAAACTCAAAGAGGCGCTGCAGCAGATGTCGGAGGAGGGCGTCGTTCAGGTGTTCCGTCCGCGCGATGGCGCGCCGGCGCTGGTCGGCGTGGTCGGTCCGCTGCAACTCGACGTGCTGAAGGCACGGCTCGAGGCCGAGTACGCGTTGCCTGTGGAATTCGAGGTTTCCGAGTTCCAGCTGGCGCGCTGGATTTCGTCCGATGACCGCAAGAAGCTCGACGCCTTCGTTGCGGCGAACGGCTCCGGCGTCGCCGATGACGTCGACGGTGATCCGGTTTTCCTCGCCAGGAACGAATTCTATCTCGGCTACACAAAGGAACGCGCCGAGGGCATCACCTTCTCCAACGTCAAGGATGTCAAGAAGAAGGCCTGAGCGTTCTCCCTGCGTGATATCGCGAAATACGCCAACGTGAACGCGCGGATGTGAACGTGCTACGCCCTCAGAGCGGATACGGGGGCTCGTTTCGGCGTTATATTTGGTCAAGTTTGTGTTGGTTCGGAGGGCCGGTTTCATGCTCCGTCGCGCCACGATCGGTTTCCTTTTCGTGATTGCCGGATTGGTTACGACCGGAAGCGCCGAGGCGAGGCGGCGGCATCACATCGATGCCACGCCGTTTTCGCATGCACCCTGCAGCGTCTTTTCCCGCCGGCCGTGCACGCCTTACTTCTGCAGTGTTTTCAATCGCGGACCTTGCATTCCCGAGATCGACTACCCCTATGGCGAGAACCTTCAACTGACAATCGAGAGCGTGCCGCCCCAGGACGACGCGGCCAAATATCAAAAGCCCGACCACGATCTCGACAATATCGGCGATCTCTTTGCAGCGCTGCGATCCTGCTGGATCCCGCCCCAGGCACAGGACGCCAAGGAGGGCATGCAGATGACGGTGCGCTTCAGTTTCAAACGATCCGGCGACCTGATCGGGCCGCCACGTCTGACCTTCGCAACGGCGGGTGTGCCGGCGGATATCCGTGAAACCTATTTCAAGGCGATCAACGCCTCGCTGGACGGCTGCGTGCCGTTGAAATTCACGGGCGGTCTTGCCGGCGCGCTGGTGGGACGGCCGATCGCCGTGCGCTATGTCGATAACCGCGAAATCGACAAACAGCCGTCTGCGCAGTGAACGGCGCCTCGCCATGGCGGCATTTCGAGAAAGGACGGCGGACCACGGGTAAGTCGCCCTTTTGGCGCATTGCCGTCGGCGCCCCGAAAGTGATAGGCGGTGCGCATAAAAGCTGGTTTTGCGGAGGGAGATCATGGGGCTTGCGGTGATGATTCTGGGGCTCGTCCTGTTCCTCGGAGCCCATACGCTGCCGGCACAGCGCAAGTGGCGCAGGCGGGCCATCGCCGCATTGGGCGAGGGCGGCTACAAGATCGCTTACGCGCTGGTCTCGCTTTTGGGCATCGCGTTGATCGTCTGGGGCTTCGGCCATTATCGTGCGACCGGGTGGATCGATATCTGGAATCCGCCGAAGGCGCTCAAGCACATCACGGTAGCGCTGATGCTGCCGGCCGTCATCCTCGTAGTGGCCGCCTACATCCGCGGCCATATCTACACCGCGCTCAAGCACCCAATGCTCGCCGGCGTCAAACTGTGGGCGGCGGCGCATCTGCTCGCCAACGGCGATCTCGGCTCGATCATTCTGTTCGGCTCATTCCTCGGATGGGCGGTATTCGACCGGATCTCGCTCAAGCGCCGGAGCGACGCGGGCGCACCGGCCATTCCGGTCGGCGGCTGGGGTAACGATCTCATCGCCGTGGCGGTCGGGATCCTTGCCTATCTCGCGCTGGCTTTCGCGTTTCATCCTGTGGTGATCGGCGTTCCGGTCATGGGAGTGTAGAACATGTCCGTCCAGTCCGCGATCAAGCGCAAGACAGCTCCGGATATTCGCACCCGCAAGAACGGCGAGCCAATCGTGATGCTGACCTCGTATCACGCCCACACCGCAGCCCTGGTGGATCGTCATTGCGACGTCATTCTGGTGGGCGATTCCCTTGGCAATGTGATGCATGGATTTGAGACCACCGTGCCGGTTACGCTCGATATGATGATCTTGCAGGGCCGCGCCGTGATGCGCGGCTCTCAGCGCGCGCTTGTCGTGGTCGACATGCCTTTCGGCTCCTATGAAGCCTCGAAAGAGCAGGCCTTTCACTCGGCGGCCAGAGTGCTCAAAGAGACGCATTGCGGCGCGATCAAGCTTGAGGGCGGCGTGCGGATGGCAGAGACCATTGCCTTTCTCGTCGAGCGCGGAATCCCCGTCATGGGCCATATCGGTTTGACGCCGCAGTCGATCAACACGCTCGGCTCATTCCGCGCGCAGGGGCGCGAGGAAGGCAGCTGGGAGCCGATCGAGGATGACGCCCGTGCGGTCGCGCAAGCCGGCGCCTTCTCGGTCGTGGTCGAAGCCGTCGCCGAGCCGCTCGCCCGCAAGATCACCGAGACGATTCCCATTCCGACGATCGGTATCGGAGCCAGTGCTGCCTGCGACGGTCAGGTGCTGGTCCTTGAGGATATGTTGGGCTTGTCGCCGCGGACGCCCAAGTTCGTGCGCCGCTACGGCAATCTCGGTCCGATGATCGAGGCGGCGATCGAGGCTTACGCAGTCGACGTGCGCGCGCGCGCCTTTCCTGGACCCGAGCACGTCTACGGCATGAAAACCAGGGACCCGCAGGAGGCCACGGGTTGATTGTACGGACGCTTCTTTGAGGAGAAGCGACGGCGCAAGAGCTGTGCTAAAGAGGGAGGCATCTCGGCGAGGTGGACAACTTCTGCGTTAAGACTTTGATCGGGCTAGCTTTGCCTTGCCACCGCCATATGACTAGGGTAACGCCGCGCCACACGGGAAAGCAGATTGAGCCAGCGCCGGTATCAGGCGCGGCTTCCGGGCATGGGATTTCTCTAAGTGTCTGAATTATTTGATGAAGTAGACGAGGAAGTCCGCCGCGAACAGCTCAAGAAGCTGTGGGATCGGTATTCGATCTATATCATCGCCGCCGCGCTTTTGATCATCGCCGCGGTCGGCGGCTGGCGCGCCTATCAATATCTGGAAGCCAAGAAGGCGGCGGAGGCGGGCGCAGCTTTCGACGCCGCCGTCGAGCTTTCGGAGCAGAACAAGCACGCCGAGGCGGAGGCCGCCTTCAACAAGCTGGCGACGTCTGCGCCCTCCGGCTATCGTATGCTGGCCAAGTTGCGCGCGGCGGCGGAAGTCGCGGCGCGCGATCCCCAGGCGGGCGCCAGGATGTACGACGACATTGCGGCCGATCGCACCGTCGGAGCCGAGCAGCAGGAACTGGCGAGGATCCGCGCCGCGGGCTTGTTGCTGGACACGGCGAGCTATCCGAGCATGCTGCAGCGGCTCGAGGTTGCGACCAAACCGGATGCGACCTTTCGCCATACAGCGCGTGAACTGCTGGCGCTATCGGCCTGGCGCGCCAACGACACGGCGGCGGCACGGCAGTGGCTCGACATGATCGCCAACGATGCCGAGACTCCGTCGGCGATGCGTTCGCGTGCCGAAGCGCTGCAGGCATTGCTGCCACCGGTTGCGAAGAGTTGAAGGCAGAAACGGGTTGAACGAGAAACCGACCATGCGCTGTTTCCAACGTCTGATCGCAGCTTCCGTCCTCATGGCGCTGTCGGGCGCGGTGGCGGGCTGCTCTGGCAGCGTGAGCAGCTGGGATCCGATGGACATGCTCGATTTTCTCGATACCAAGAAAAAACTGCAGGGCGAGCGCAAGCCGGTCTTCCCTGATGGCGTGCCGGGCCTCGAACAGGGCGTGCCGAAATCGCTTTACAAGGGCGCGCAGCAAGAAGCCGATCAGCAGAATGCCCAGGCAGCCGCGGCCGCCGCCCAAGCCGCCGAGGATACAAAATCGAAGCGCTCCGCGAAATCCAAGAGCAAGCAGCCGGCAACGGCCAACGCCGATCCCGCCGCAACCCCCGAGGAAGACACTTCAGCAGCGGCGCCGCCTGCGCCCAAGCCGAAGAAGGTCGTCCGCCAGCGCACCACCGCGCCGCCGCCCGATCAGCCGGCCGATGCACAACCGGCCGCCCAGCCAGCACAGCCGACCCAACAATCCGCAGCACCATTCCCGGCGCCGTTGCCGGGCGGTACATTCCAACGCTAGTTTTGCAGCGCTGGGCCTGATCTCCGCCTCGTTGATGCGGACATCGAAAAGCAGGAAAAGCTCTAATTCGATTCTGCTGCGCGCTAGTGTGGTGGATTTGACATTCGCTTCCGTCTTGCCGCGAGACCCTCAAAGCGAATGTCAAATCCAAAACCACACTAGAGTCTTATATATTTGCCAGTGTCCTTTGGTCCTGACATTCGTAAACGATCGCGCCGCAACGTGATACGAATGTCAGAACCGGGACACTAATGCCCGCTTTCCGAAGTTCGTGTTACATCACGCCACCCACTCTCACGAACTTCGGAAAGTCGTGGACACCAGCAAACATATTGATTCTGGTGCCGCTTTTCTATTTGAAGTTCCCGGATCGAATTCGCCGCTTGGTGGTGCAGGAATTTCAAATAGGCGGCACTAGGATCGTGTCATGTCGTTTAACATCGCCATCATCGGCCGGCCCAATGTCGGAAAATCGACGCTGTTCAATCGGCTGGTCGGCCAGAAACTTGCGCTGGTGGACGACCAACCCGGCGTGACGCGCGACCGCCGCGAAGGCGCAGCGCGGCTCGGTGATCTGGAATTTACGGTGATCGACACCGCTGGCTTGGATGAGGGTGCGAAGGGCTCCCTGATCGCGCGAATGCAGGAGCAGACCGAAACCGCGATCGGTCTTGCGGATGCTCTGATGTTCGTGGTCGACGCGCGCTCGGGCCTGACGCCGACCGATCAAGCCTTCGCCGATCTTGCGCGCCGGGCCAACAAGCCGGTGGTCTTGATCGCCAACAAGAGCGAGGGTAGGCAAGGCGAGGCAGGCGCGATCGAGGCCTTTGCCCTGGGCCTCGGCGAGCCGATCCAGATATCGGCCGAACATGGTGAGGGCATGAGCGATCTTTACGATGCGCTGCGCGCGCTGATGCCGACACCAGGCGATGAGGACGAGACGTCCGGCCATGACGAGATCGCCGAAACCGATCAAGAGCTGGCAAAGCGGCCGATACGCGTGGCCGTGGTCGGCCGTCCCAACGCCGGCAAGTCCACGCTGATCAATCGTCTGCTCGGCGAGGAGAGGCTCCTGACCAGTGCGGAAGCCGGCACCACGCGCGATTCCATCGCCGTGGAAATCGACTGGAAGGGCCGCGGCTTTCGGGTGTTCGATACGGCCGGATTGCGCCGGCGCTCGCGGATCGAGCAAAAGCTGGAGAAGCTTTCGGTGGCCGACGCATTGCGCGCGGTTCGCTTTGCAGAGGTCGTGGTGTTGATGATGGATGCGCAGAACAAGTTCGAAGAACAGGACTTGCGCATCGCAGACCTGATCGAACGGGAAGGACGGGCACTGGTGATCGCGATCAACAAGTGGGATTTGATCGCAACCAAGCCGGGCGCGATCTCCGCACTGCGAACCGAAGCCGATCATTGGCTGCCGCAGGTAAAGGGGGCGCCCGTGGTGGCAGTGTCGGGCCTGGTGGGAGAGGGCATCGACCGCCTAATGGACGCGATCCAGGCCGCTTACGCGGTGTGGAACAAGCGAATACCGACCGCCTCACTCAATCGCTGGTTCGAACAGGCGATTGACGCCAATCCGCCGCCCGCGGTGTCTGGCCGCCGACTGAAGCTGAATTACATCACGCAGACCAAGGCGCGGCCGCCGAGCTTCGTGTTGTTCTGCTCGCGCGCCGATGCGGTGCCGCAAACCTATCTGCGCTATCTCGTCAACTCCTTGCGCGAACATTTCGAGCTGCCTGGCACGCCAGTGCGGATCTCGCTGCGCGAGAAGGCAAATCCGTTCGCCCACAAGCGCAAGCGGCTGTCATGATCGAACAAGGACAAGTGGGTGGCACGATCGAAGTATCGCAGCCGGCACCGCCGGCGCGCCCGGCGGCCGTGGCGTTCATCTTTCTCACGATCCTGCTCGACATGTTGGCGCTTGGCCTGATCGTGCCGATCCTGCCGAAGCTTGTGGAAAGTTTCGTCGACAACGACACGGCGCGTGCGGCCCGAATCTTCGGCGTGTTCGGCACTGCCTGGGCCCTGATGCAGTTCGTCTTCTCGCCGATCCTCGGCGGCCTGTCCGACCGTTTCGGCCGAAGGCCAGTGGTGCTGTTGTCGAATTTCGGGCTCGGCCTGGACTATATCCTGATGGCGCTGGCGCCCTCCCTGGTCTGGCTCTTCATCGGCCGGGTCATTTCCGGCGTCACCTCGGCAAGCATGTCGACCGCCTTTGCCTATATTGCGGACGTGACGCCTCCGGAGCGTCGCGCTGCGGTGTTCGGCAAAGTCGGCGCTGCTTTCGGGGCCGGATTCATCCTGGGGCCCGCGATCGGCGGACTGCTCGGTGGCCTCGATCCACGCCTGCCGTTCTGGGCGGCGGCGGCCCTCAGCCTTGCCAACGCGTTTTATGGATTGTCGATCCTTCCGGAATCCCTGCCGCATGATCGCCGCATGCCGTTCCGCTGGAAGAACGCCAATCCGATCGGCGCATTGCAGTTGCTGCTATCAGACCGGGTGCTGGCCGGCCTGTCGGTCGTGAACTTCATCGCCCAGCTGGCGCATGTAGTCCTGCCCTCGACCTTCGTGCTCTATGCGACGTACCGTTATGGCTGGGATTCAGCTACGGTCGGTCTCACGCTCGCGACCGTCGGAATCTGTGCCATGGCCGTGCAGGGCGCAGGCGTCGGGCCGATCGTAACGCGCTTCGGCGAACGCGGGGCCTTGATGCTCGGGCTCGCCTGCGGCGCGGCCGGCTTCTTGATTTTCGGCGTGGCGTCGAATGGGCTTCTGTTCTGGCTCGGCATTCCCGTGATGTCATTATGGGGGGTGTCGGGAGCAGCGCTGCAGGCGCTCAACACGCAGTTGGTCAGACCGGAGCAACAGGGACAGTTGCAGGGTGCCACCAATAGCGTTCAAAGCGTTTCGCAGCTGCTCGGCCCTTTTCTGTTTACGCTGACATTCGCCTATTTCATTGGCGCCGACGCGCCCGCGAAATTGCCGGGCGCTCCGTTCCTTCTTGCCGGCGCGCTGCTGCTCGTGGCACTCGCGGTCGCCGTGCGTACGCTTTCGATCGCGCCAAAGCGGTGACGCCGGCCGGACTCACAAAATCCAGCCGGCCGGCCTTATCCCTGCTTTTTCACCAGCGGGCACTCGCTTTCGCTAAGCGGCCTGGCGGCTTCCTCGGCGGGGATCGTCGCGATCAGCTTGTAGTAGTCCCAGGGATATTTGGACTCTTCGGGCTTCTTGACCTCGAACAGATAGGCCGGAAGCAACCTGCGGCCATCGATGCGGATGGTGCTCTTGCCGAAAAGTGGATCATCGGCCGGCAATTCCTTCATCTTGGCGACAACCTTAGCGCCGTCATGGGGATTTCCTCCCATCGCCTCCAGCGTCTTGAGATAGTGCAGCACGCCGGCGTAAAGGCCCGCCACCGTCATGGATGGCATCATTCCCTTCGGCGAAACTTTCTGAAAACGCTTCGACCATTCGCGGGTGTTGTCGTTCAGGTCCCAGTAGAAGGATTCGGTGAAGGTGAGACCCTGTGCGGTCTTTAAGCCCAGCGCGTGCACGTCGGTGATGAAGAGCAGGAGTGCGGCAAGCTTCTGGCCACCTTGGACAATGCCGAATTCAGCGGCCTGCTTGATCGCGTTGGTGGTGTCGCCGCCCGCGTTGGCAAGGCCGATCACCTTGGCTTTCGAGGCCTGCGCCTGCAGCAGGAATGACGAAAAATCCGCAGTATTCAGCGGGTGCTTGACCCCGCCCAGCACCTTGCCGCCGCTTGCCGTGACGGTCGCGGCGGTATCGCGTTCGAGAGCATGACCGAAAGCGTAATCGGCGGTCAGGAAGAACCAGCTATCGCCGCCGGCCTTGGTCAGTGCCTTGCCAGTGCCGTTGGCGAGCATGTAGGTGTCGTAGGTGACCGACAACGTGTTCGGCGTGCAGGCCTTGCCGGTAATGTCGGCACTGGCTCCGCCCGAGTTGATCAGGATCGCGTTCTTTTCCTTGACAAGATTGGAAACCGCGAGCGCGACGCTCGAGGTCGGGGTATCGACCACCGCATCGACCTTGTCGACATCGATCCATTGCCTGGAGATGTTGACGCCGATGTCGGGCTTGTTCTGATGGTCGCTGCTTAGGACGTCGATTTTCCAGCCCTTGGCGGGAAGGCCGGAATCCTCGACGGCCATCTTGACCGCCGCTACTGAATTGGGGCCGCCGATGTCGGCATAAAGGCTCGACATGTCGTTGAGCACGCCGATTTTCGCCGTCTTGTCCTGAGCCAGTGCTGGTGTCGTCAGTCCCAGGCTTGCCAATGCGAAGAGCACCGCATGGCGCCGCGCAAGCAAAATCCTCATTCGAATCCTCCAATTTTCGAGTATGGGCGCCTCTCTTTTCGGAAGCTTACCCACATGATCCCTGCCGCGATGTTATCCTTCTGGCGGCAAGCGGCAATGTGCTATCCTGGCGCCTCCAAGGCAACCCGAGACGATCGAACTTCTACGCCGGCGCGCGAAAACTCAGCAACCTCCGTGTCGGGTAGTCGTAGAGCCGGCCAGTCTCGTTCCAGGACGGCAGGCACATCGGAACGATGAATTCCGCCGCCTGTTCAGCCGTGTCGAGCGTCATCGGGTCTTCGCCGGGGAATACGGTAGCGCGCATGCGCGTGCGGGTCGGCCCCGGGTCGAACAGGTTGACACGAATTGGTGTGGACGCCGTTTCATGGGCCCAAACCCGCACCAGTACCTCCAGCGCGGCCTTGGAAGCCGAATAGGGGCCGAGATAGGCCGGCGCCATGCTCGCCGCCGCGGAGGTGATGAATACCGCGCGGCCGGCATCGGCTTTTTTCAACAGCGGCTCCATGCAACGGATCAGTTGAAAGTTGGCAGACGTGTTGATCGCCATCACGTCGTTCCAGGGCTTCATCTCGATGTGGCCGAGCGGCGAGGAAGGACCGGCGACACCGGCATTGCCGACGAGAATATCGAGTTTGCCGTGACGCTCGTAGAGCGCCGCACCAAGCCGGGCGATGCCGTCGACGTCGGTGAGGCTGAGCGGCACCAAGGTGGCGCTGCCGCCATCGTTGCGGATGTCGTCGTCAAGTTCCTCAAGGCCTCCCTGGGTCCGCGCCACCGCGATGATGTGAGCGCCGGCTCTCGCGAGCGCGCGCGCCGTGGCATGGCCGATGCCGCGCGAAGCGCCGGTGACGAGAGCGATACGGGAGGCCAGGGGCAGGGTCATTCGTTGATCCACGTCGCTTGCAGCGGGGTTTTACAGACGTGGATGGCCGGGACAAGCCCGGCCATGACGAAATTCGAGATTCCCAGTTAGCGCGTCAGCTCGCTTCCGCCAGCAGCGACAATTGCCGAGGCGGCGCTTCGACCTGGTTCTGGTCGGTGAGGCTGGTGGGATAGGCGCCGGTGAAACAATGATCGGAGAATTTCGGATTGGCGGGATCGCGGCCCGGATACCCCATCGCGCGATACATGCCGTCCACCGAAAGGAATGCCAGCGTGTCCGCGCCAATCAGCTCGCGCATTTCTTCAAGATTATGGGTGGCGGCAAGCAGGCCGCCGCGGTCCGGCAGATCGATACCGTAATAGTCGGGGTACACGATCGGCGGTGAGGCGAGCCGGAAGTGGACCTCGCGGGCGCCGGCATCGCGCATCATGCGGACGATTTTTTTGGAGGTGGTGCCGCGCACAAGGGAGTCGTCGATCAGAACGATGCGTTTGCCTTCGATCGCCGCGCGGTTGGCGTTGTGCTTCATCTTCACGCCGGATTCGCGAATACTCTGCGTCGGCTGGATGAAGGTGCGCCCGACATAGTGGTTGCGGATGATGCCGAGTTCAAACGGCACGCCGGAATACTGGCTGTAGCCGACCGCAGCCGGTACGCCCGAGTCCGGCACCGGCACCACGACGTCCACCGGAACGTGACTCTCGCGCGCGAGCTGCGCGCCGAAGGCCTTGCGGACGTCGTACACCGATCGCCCTCCGACGATGGAATCCGGCCGTGAGAAGTAAATGTATTCGAAGATGCACGGCCGGGGAGGCTTGGGCGGGAACGGCTTGTGACTCTGCGCGCCGCGTTCGTCAAACACGATGATCTCGCCGGGTTCGACGTCGCGGACATATTTCGCGCCGATGATGTCGAGCCCGCAGGTCTCCGAGGCCAGGATAGGGCATCCGTCGAATTCACCGAGTACCAACGGGCGGATGCCGAGCGGGTCACGGGCGCCGATCAGCTTCTTGTTGGTCAGGCAGACGAGCGAGTAGGCGCCTTCGATCGCGCGCAGGGCCTCTACAAAGCGATCGATGAAGCGGCTCCGCTTGGACTGCGCAACCAGATGCAGGATGACTTCGGTGTCGGTGGTGGATTGCATCATCGCGCCACCGCGTACCAGGTCACGGCGCAAGGTCAGTCCGTTGGTCAGATTGCCGTTGTGGCCAACCGCGAATCCGCCGGCATTGAGTTCCGCAAACAACGGCTGCACGTTGCGCAGGATGGTCTCGCCGGTCGTGGAATAGCGCACATGGCCGATCGCGGCATTGCCGGGCAGGCGCTCGATCACCTCGCGGCGAGAAAAGGTGTCGCCGACAAGGCCCAGGCGGCGCTCGGAATGAAAGCGCGTTCCGTCGAACGAAACGATGCCTGCGGCCTCCTGGCCACGGTGCTGCAGCGCGTGCAATCCCAGGGCGGTGATAGCCGCGGCCTCCGGGTGGCCAAAAATGCCGAACACGCCGCACTCCTCGCGCAACGTGTCGCCTTCAAGGTCGGAGATTTCCGGAGCGGGGGAGCCGGGGTTCGGCTCCCGTTTTTCGGCGTCGTCGGAAGGGCTCTGTTTACTGTCCATCGCGCCTCTCTTTAGCCTGGTGAGGTGGATTTGACGTTCGCTTCACTACCGCCGCGACTCCTCAAGGCGAATGTCAAATCCAAAACACACAAAACTTGATGCGATACGAATGTCAGAACCGGGACACAGGTATTAACGTGCCGCGGGCTTTTCGATCAGCTTTTTCAAGCTGTCGCGGGCCGGCTTGCTATACCCGTCGCCCGACCCCGGCGCCGCCTGGTCGGCGTCAGTTTGCTCATCCTCGGGTTTATTCTTCTTGAATCTCTTCAAAATGGTGTTCTCCGGGTCGTCCGGCAAGAGCCCTTTGAGCCATTCGCCGGTCGAATCCAGCATCGTCCGCGACTTGGCTCCGACCACCCAATCGGGTCGCTGCTTGTCGGGAACAAGCCAGATGAAGAACTCATAGGCCACGACGACGATAAGCAAGCCGCGAGCCAGCCCGAACAGGAACCCGAGCGTGCGGTCCAGCGCCCCGATCCGGGAGTCCAGGATCATGTCGGAAATTCGTACCGTGATCACGGAGACGATGATCAGCGTACCAATGAACACACCGGCAACAACGGCTACGCTTGCGATGGTGTCGCTGTTGAAATAGGTCTTGGCTGTCGGCAGCAGCTTTGAGTAGCTGTAGAGGGTGACCAGCGCGGCGGCGCCCCACGCCCCGATCGAGAGAATCTCGCGCATGAACCCGCGGACCATTGCCAGCAGGCCAGAGATCAGCATCACGGCGAGCAGAACGAGGTCAAGAATCGTAATCGGCATCGGCTGGTCGGTCCGCTCGTAAGTTCAAACCGCGAATCGGCGTAATTGGCCCCACCTTAGGTGACGGTCACTTAGGCTGCCTCGCAAGGCCCGAGATCGCGCTGGCCCCGCACCCTGCGCGCGGGTTGTATAGCGGCGAGGGCGGTCAAGGTCACGCCCGGCTAGCCTTCTTTGCGTCGGAATCTCTCAGGTGTGGCATTTTTCTCTGCAGCCGCGCCTTCCCGGTTTGCCGGCCGGTTCCCTCTGGGAACACCGCGCGCCGCGATTTCTGCGACCAGGCTCGTCAGTCCCCCCACCGAATGCAGGGACAGACCGGCTTCGCTTACCTCGGCACGGGCCGATTCGGGCAGTACGGCGCGGCCGAAGCCGAGTTTTGCCGCTTCCTTCAGCCGGGCCGAGGTCTGGGGGACCGGCCGGACGGCGCCCGACAGCGAAATCTCGCCGAAATAGACCGCGTCGGTCGGCAGGGGTGCATTCACCAGCGACGAAACCAAGGCTGCAGCGGCAGCAAGGTCGGCCGAGGGCTCCTGGATTCGCAAGCCGCCTGCGACATTCAAATAGACATCGTGGCCGGACAATTTGACCCCGCAATGCGCCTCCAGCACCGCCAGCACCATCGAGAGTCGGCTCGGGTCCCAGCCGACGACCGCACGGCGGGGCGTGCCAAGCGAGGTCGGCGCCACCAGCGCCTGTAGCTCGACCAGCACCGGGCGGGTGCCCTCGATGCCTGCGAACACCGCTGTGCCCGGGCTGCCAAGATCTCGA
>Ga0306924_10001019_pt1 | contig 25009 bp, 22 predicted proteins | sample sta12Can44000111_FD_203756 | JGI IMG/M metagenome (GOLD analysis project Ga0306924, IMG submission 203756) | Lab enrichment of tropical soil microbial communities from Luquillo Experimental Forest, Puerto Rico - statanox.12C.anox.44.000.111 (v2)... | ecosystem: Environmental > Terrestrial >... | reverse complement strand
CCCACCACCTGTCCGCCGCCGGCGCCGCCTTCCGGTCCCATGTCGACGATCCAGTCGGCGGTCTTGATGACGTCGAGGTTGTGCTCGATCACCACGATGGTGTTGCCGGCATCGCGCAGCTGGTGCAGCACCTTCAGCAACAGGTCGATGTCGGCGAAATGCAGCCCGGTGGTGGGCTCGTCCAGGATGTAGAGCGTGCGCCCAGTGTCGCGCTTGGACAATTCGAGCGCGAGCTTCACGCGCTGCGCTTCACCGCCCGACAGCGTGGTGGCTGACTGCCCGAGCTTGATGTACGACAGACCCACGTCCAGCAGCGTCTGCAGCTTGCGCGCGATCGTCGGCACGGGCTTCAGGAACTCGTACGCGTCCTCCACCGTCATGTCCAGGATCTGCGCGATGTTGCGGCCCTTCCACTGCACTTCCAGCGTCTCGCGGTTATAGCGCGCGCCCTTGCAGACGTCGCAGGCCACGTACACGTCGGGCAGGAAGTGCATCTCGACCTTGACCACGCCGTCGCCCTGGCAGGCTTCGCAGCGTCCGCCGGCAACGTTGAAAGAGAAGCGCCCGGGCCCGTAGCCGCGCTCCTTGGCGGTGGCGGTCTCGGCCATCAGCTCGCGGATCGGCGTGAACAGGCCGGTGTAGGTGGCCGGGTTGCTGCGCGGCGTGCGGCCGATCGGCGACTGGTCGACGTTGATCACCTTGTCGAAGCCCTCGATGCCTTCGACCTCTTCGTGCGGCGCCGGCTCCTCGTGCGCGCGGTACAGCGTGCGCGCCACCGCGGCGTACAGCGTGTCATTCACCAGCGTCGATTTGCCCGAGCCCGACACGCCGGTCACGCAGGTGAACAGGCCGACCGGAAACGTCACGGTCACGTTCTTCAGGTTGTTGCCGCTGGCGCCGACCACGCGCAGTTCCTGCAGACCTTGGCCGTCCTTCACGGGCAGCCAGGGCGTGCGCTGGCGCGGCACGGGGATCACCTTCTTCTGCGACAGGTACTGGCCGGTGAGCGACTCCGGTGCCGCCGCGACATCGTCGAAGCTGCCCTGTGCCATCACGCGCCCGCCATGGATGCCGGCGCCCGGCCCCATGTCGATGATGTGGTCGGCCGCGTGGATCATGTCCTCGTCGTGTTCGACCACGATCACGCTGTTGCCGATGTCGCGCAGGTGGCGCAGCGTGCCGATCAGGCGATCATTGTCGCGCTGGTGCAGGCCGATGCTGGGCTCATCGAGCACGTACATCACGCCGGTGAGTCCCGAGCCGATCTGCGAGGCCAGCCGGATGCGCTGCGCCTCGCCGCCCGACAGCGTCTCGGCACTGCGGTCCAGCGTCAAATAGTTCAGGCCGACGTCGTTGAGGAACTTCAGGCGCAGGCCGATCTCGCGCACCACCTTGTCGGCGATCTCGGCCTTGGCGCCCAGCAGATGCAGTTGCTCGAAGTAGGCCTGGCTCTCGCGCAGGGTGACCTGGCTGATCTGGTAGATGGTGCGCGCGGTCGCGCCTTCGCCCAGCTTCACGTGGCGCGCTTCGCTGCGCAGGCGCGTGCCATGGCAATCGGGGCAGGGATGCAGGCCGCGGTAGCGCGCCAGTTCTTCGCGGACCGCGGCCGAATCGGTTTCGCGGTAGCGCCGCGCCATGCTCGGGATCACGCCCTCGAACGGCTGCTTCTTGTTGATCTTCTTGCCGGCGAAGTTGCCCGACTCCATGGTGTAGCTGAAGCGGATTTCTTCCTCGCCCGAGCCGAACAGGACGGCGTGGCGCACGGCCGCATCGAGCTGCTCGAAAGCCATGTCGACATCGAACTTGTAGTGCTTCGCCAGGCTTTCGATCAGGCTGAAGTAGTAGCCATTGCGCCGGTCCCAGCCCTTGATCGCGCCGCTGGCCAGCGACAGCGACGGAAACGCGACCACGCGTGCGGGATCGAAAATCTCCGTGGTACCCAGGCCATCGCAGGTCGGGCAGGCGCCCACCGGCGAGTTGAACGAGAACAGGCGCGGCTCCAGCTCCGCGATCGAGTAGCCGCAGACGGGGCAGGCGAATTTGGCGTTGAACAGGTGCTCGCGGCCGGCGTCCATCTCGAGTGCCACCGCGCGGCCCTCGGCCAGGCGCAGTGCGGTCTCGAAGCTTTCCGCCAGGCGCTGCTTGAAGCCGCCCGGGCCGGCCGCTTCGTGCCGCACCTTGAGCCGGTCGATCACCACGTCGATGTCGTGCTTCTCGGCCTTCTTCAACTTCGGCAGCGCTTCGACTTCGTAGATCTGGCCATCGACGCGGAAGCGCACGAAACCATGGGCCTGCCACTGCGCGAACAGCTCGGTGAACTCGCCCTTGCGCTCGCGCGCCACCGGCGCCAGGATCATCAGCCGCGTGTCTTCGGGCAGCGCCGCCACCGCATCGACCATCTGCGACACCGTCTGCGATTGCAGCGCGACGTCGTGATCGGGGCAGAAGGGCGTGCCGGCGCGGGCGAACAGCAGGCGCAGGTAGTCGTGGATCTCGGTCACCGTGCCCACGGTGGAGCGCGGGTTGTGCGAAGTCGCTTTCTGCTCGATCGAGATCGCGGGCGACAGGCCCTCGATCAGGTCGACGTCGGGTTTGTCCATCAGCTGCAGGAACTGGCGGGCGTAGGCCGACAGGCTCTCGACGTAGCGGCGCTGGCCTTCGGCGTACAGCGTGTCGAAGGCGAGCGAGGACTTGCCCGAACCCGACAGCCCGGTGATCACCACCAGCTGGTTGCGCGGGATGTCGAGGTCGACGTTCTTGAGGTTGTGCGTGCGCGCCCCGCGGATGCTGATCCGCTGGGCGGCAAGGCTGCCGAGGTACTTGCCGTCGGTGGTGTCGTTCAAGGTCAGGTGGGCGCAGGGAAACCGGACATGATAGGCCCGCGGCGGTTCGCTGCGCTAGCTGCCGGCCTTGGCCAGGATCACGATCGACACGCCGCGGGCCGGCGCCAGCGCGTCGGCGTTCTGGTAGGAATGGGGCAGGTTGCCGGGGAAGGCCAGCACCTCGCCGGTATCCACCTCGAAGGCGTCGCCCGCCACCGTGATGCGCACCTTGCCGGCCAGGCAGGTGAAGAACTCGCGCGTGCCCGGCAGGTGCGGCGTGCCGCCCATGATCGCCCCAGGCTCGAAGTCCATCAGGTCCATCAGCGAATCGGGCACCGGCTCGGGCACCAGCGGGCGCAGCGTCACGCCCCGGCCCTTGGTGCGCAGTTCCACTTCGTCGGCGCGCCAGTGCCGCACCATGGCGCGCGGCGAGGCGAGCAACTCATCGATAGGCACGGCCAGCGCCTGTGCCACCTTGACCAGCACCGCCAGCGAGGGATTGCCCTCACCCGACTCCAGGTTCGCAATGGTCGAGCGCGGCACGCCGGCGTCGCGCGCCAGCATGTCCTGCGTGAGGCCGCGGGTGCGGCGCAGGTTCACCAGGTTGCGCGCCAGATGGGCGGCTGCGGGGTGGTCGTCCATGTTCGAAATTGTGCGCGCTGTCGAACTTTTGCCAATCCGTTGGACACGGTGTTCGGTGAATGCGCGGCCGGCGCCTATCGTGGCTGCACACGACTGGAGAACCCCATGGACAAGGCTTTTCCCTTCCGCGGCCTGCGGGTCGCCGTCACCGGCGGCACGTCAGGCCTGGGCCTGGCGCTGGTCGAGCGGCTGCAGGCGGTCGGCGCGCAGGTGGCCTTCATCGCCCGCGACCCGCAGCGCGTGAGTGCGGTGGAGCTTCAATGCCCCGGCACACACGGCATCGCGGGCGACGTCGCCGACAAGGCCGCGGCCCATCCGCTGGCGCTGCAGGTGGGCGCGGCCCTGGGCGGCCTGGACGTCCTCATCAACAACGCCTCGGTGCTCGGCCCGGTGCCACTGGCGCCGCTGGCCGACACCGAATGCGAGGATTTCGAGGCCGCGCTGGAGGCCAACCTGCTGGGTCCGTTCCGCCTGACCAAGGCGCTGCTGGGGATGCTGGCGTCGTCGGCGCGGCAGGGGCGGCCGGCCGTCGTGATGAACATCAGCAGCGACGCGGCCGTCAACGCCTACCCGAACTGGGGCGCCTACAGCGCGAGCAAGGCGGCGCTGGCGCACATGAGCCGCATCTGGGACGTCGAGCTGCGCGAGCACGGGGTGCGCGTCATCGAGTACGAACCCGGCGACATGGACACGCCGATGCACGCCCTCGCGCTGCCCGGTGCCGACCGCGCCACGCTGAAGGCGCCGGCCCAGGCGGCGCGCGAATTGCTGGATCACCTGGCGCCGATGGTTGCGCCACGCGAGGCGGCGGTCGTATGAAGGCGGCGACCGCGCCGAGCCAGCGGCCGCGCGACGCCCGGCTGCTGGTGGTCGATGCGGCCGGCGCGATCCGGCACCTGCCGCGCGCGCGGCTGGCCGAGCTCATGCGCGACGGCGACCTGCTGATCGCCAACGACGCCGCTACCTTGCCCGCCAGCCTACGCGGGGTGCACCTGCCGACCGGGCGCGAGCTCGAAGTGCGTCTGGCGGGCCGCCGCGGCCTGGACGTGAACGAGGTGCGCGAATTCACCGCCGTGCTGTTCGGCGAAGGCGACCACCGCACGCCGACTGAGCTGCGGCCGCTGCCGCCCGCGGTCGCGCCCGGCGATGGACTGTTGCTCGGTCCCTTGCGGGCGACGGTGGATCGCCTCGAAGGGCATCCACGGCTGGTGAGCTTGCGCTTTGACGGCGCCCCCGACGCGATCTGGGCCGGCATCGCGCGCCATGGCCGGCCGGTGCAGTACGCGCATTTGCGCGAGCCGCTGGCGCTGTGGGACGTGTGGACCCGGGTGGCGGCGCTGCCGGTGGCCTTCGAGCCGCCCTCGGCCGGCTTCCTGCTCGACTGGGCGCTGCTGGGCGCGCTCAAGGCCCGCGGCGTGGGCTTCGCGACGCTGACGCACGCCGCCGGGCTGTCGTCGACCGGCGATCCTGCCCTCGATGCGCGGCTGCCGCTGCCCGAGCCGTATCACATCCCGCCCGCCACCGTGGCCGCGATCGCGCGCGCGCAGGTGCGCGGCGGGCGGGTGATCGCGCTGGGCACCACCGTCGCGCGCGCCCTGGAGCACGCGGCCATCCGTGGACAACTGCATGGCGGGCCGGGCCTGGCGGACCAGCGCATCGGCCCGCACACGGTGCTGCGCGTGGTCGATGCCATCGTCAGCGGCACGCACGAGCCCGGCACCAGCCACTACGAGCTGCTGCGCGCCTTCGCCAGTGATGAGCTGTTGACGCGCGCCAGCGCTGAGCTGGAGCGGGCCGGCTACCTGACGCACGAGTTCGGGGATTCGATCTGGATCGAGCGGACCCAGCCTGCGTGCGCGGACGCGTCGTGCCATCCGGCCTCCCTGGCCTGAAAGCCGAGCGCCTGACTGGAGTTCGGGCTTCGGCGACAATGCCCGGCTTGCGCCCGCGGGGCGCGTTTGCCGCCAGTCGCCCCGTGCCTGCTTCGCATTCCTCCTCTGCCTCGACGATGACCCCGCTGGAGCGCCGCGCCAGCGTGTCGCTCGCGACCATCTTTGCCGCGCGCATGCTCGGTTTCTTCCTGGTGCTGCCCGTCTTCGCGCTGGAAGCGGCCCGCTACCCCGGCGGCAACGACCCCGCGCTGATCGGGCTGGCCATGGGCATCTATGGCCTGACCCAGGGCATCCTGCAGATGCCCTTCGGCCTGGCCTCGGACCGGTTCGGGCGCAAGCGCGTGATCGTGTTCGGCCTGGTGGTGTTCGCCATCGGCAGCCTGGTGGCCGCCGCGGCGCCAACGCTGCACTGGCTCATCGTCGGGCGCGCCGTGCAGGGCGCGGGCGCCGTGTCGGCGGCGGTGACAGCCTTGCTGGCCGACCAGACCCGCGACGAGGTCCGCACCAAGGCCATGGCCCTGGTGGGGGCCAGCATCGGATTGATGTTCGCCCTGTCGCTGGTGATCGCGCCGCTGCTGGTCGCGGCCATCGGCCTGCCGGGCCTGTTCGCCGTCACGGCCGCGCTGGCGATGGTCTGCATCGCGATCGTCCTGTGGTGGACGCCGCCGGAGGCGCCCGAGCACAAGAACCTGCCGCGCGGCAAGCTGTCCGAGGTGCTGCGGCACGGCGGCCTGTTGCGACTGGACGTCGGCGTGTTCGTGCTGCACGCGGTGCAGATCGCGATGTGGGTGGCCATTCCCGGGCTGCTGGTGCAGGCGGGGCTGGCCAAGCAGCAGCACTGGCAGGTGTACCTGCCGGCAGTGCTCGCCTCGTTCGTGGTGATGGGGATGACGCTGTTCCCGCTGGAGCGGCGCGGCTACCTGCGCGCGGCGTTCCTCGGGGCGGTCGCGCTGCTGACGCTCGTGCAGCTCGGGCTGTCCTGGGCGGTGCGCGAACCCGGCATCGTGACGCTGGCGCTGCTGCTGTTCGCCTTCTTCTGCGGCTTCAACATCCTGGAGGCCAGCCAGCCCAGCATGGCCTCGCGGCTGGCGCCGCCGCAAGCCCGCGGCGCGGCGCTGGGCGTCTACAACACCCTGCAGTCGCTGGGGTCCTTCGTTGGCGGCGCGGTCGGCGGCTGGATGGCCAAGAGCGTTGGTTACCCGGGACTGTTCGCGGCCTGCGCCGGGCTGATGCTGCTCTGGCTGGTGGTCGCCTGGCCCATGAAGGCGCCCGCGCCGCGCCAGAGCGCCCGGGAAGTCCTGGCCGACGACGCGGACGCCCAGGCGACATAATCATCCAATTCAGGAGGAATCTCCCCATGGCATCGGTCAACAAAGTCATCATCGTCGGCAACCTCGGGCGCGACCCCGAGATGCGCTCTTTCCCCAACGGCGACCGCGTCGCCAACGTCACCATTGCCACCACCGACAAGTGGAAGGACAAGCAGACCGGCGAGCCCAAGGAAGCCACCGAATGGCACCGCGTGGTGTTCAACGGCCGCCTGGCCGAGATCGCCGGCGAATACCTGCGCAAGGGCTCGCAGGTCTACGTGGAAGGCAGCCTGCGCACCCGCAAGTGGACCGACCAGCAGGGCGTCGAGAAGTTCACCACCGAAATTCGCGCCGACACCATGCAGATGCTCGGCGGCCGCCAGGGCATGGGTGCCCCCTCGGGCGACGACGATGGCGGCGGCATGCGCCGTCCGCAGCCGGCTTCGCGCGCCGCGCCGATGGCGTCCAAGCCGGCCGCATCGAAGCCGTCGACCGGCTTCGATGACATGGACGACGATATTCCGTTCTAGATCCCACTAAGCCAAGTTTTGTTGGCAAGAGCCCGCAGCCTCCCCAGAGGCGCGGGCTCTTTCTCTTACAGGACCGCTTGGACGACCGACTTCGCGGCGGACGCGGGCGGGGTTGCCCGAATTCGTGCATGGGTTGCAGTCACCGCCTGATCGGTTCAAGCCAACAGTCCAACTGCTCGGCGCTATGCGCCGCGTCGCAACCCTTACCCATGGATGCGGACGGTCGACAGCCCATTTACCGGCTCACCACACCAACGCCACCACAAAGATCCCGATCATCATGAACGCCAGCACGAACTTGGCGAGCATGCCGGCCAGCAGGCCGATCCAGGTGGCGATGCCGACCTTGACGGCCTGGCCGTGGTCCTTGCGGGCGAGGTATTCGCCCGCGGCGGCGCCGACCAGCGGCATGAACAGCACGCCGACCAGGCCCATGAACAGGCCGGCGACGGTGCCGAGGGCGGCGCCGACCAGGGCCTGGCGGCTGGCGCCGACGCGTTTGGCGCCCAGCACCGCCGCCACATAGTCCATCAGCCAGGCGAGCACGGCCAGCACGGCGATGGCGCCAAGGGCGAACCAGCCGACGCGGCTGAAGTGGTCGATCCAGGCGCCCAGCAGGATGCCGGCGAAGACGAACAGCGTGCCCGGCAGCGCCGGCAGGACGATGCCCGCCAGGCCCAGCACGATCAGCGCGATGCTCAAGATCCACCACAGGGCTTCGGTCATGGTTGTCCTTCTTCATCGATGCCCGCTGCCGTGCGCCGGGCGTGTTCGATCAGGTAGTCGAGAAAGGCGCGCGTGCGCGCCGGCATGAACTTGCGGCTGGGAAGCGCCGCTACGACGCTGAGGCGCTCGGTGATCCATGGCCGCAGCACGCGCTTCAGTTGCCCGTTCTTGAGCAGCGGCGCGATCACATGCAGCGACTGGCTGCTGATGCCGGCGCCCTCCACGGTGGCGCGCAGCAGCGTGTCCTGATGGTTCGCCACGAAGGCCGCCGAGACCTCCACCTTGACCGGTCCCTGCTGCCCCGACGGATCCATCAGCACCAGGGCTTGCATGCGCGTGCCCGCCAGGCGGCGGCGCAGCCAGCGGTGATTCGCGAGTTCCTGCGGCACCGCCGGCTCGCCGTGGCGACGCAGGTAGTCCGGCGACGCGCAGATGATGGCGGAGGTGTCCCGGATCGTGCGCACGACGGCGCTGCCATCCAGACGCACGGCGTCGGACAGCAGTGCGATGTCGTACTCCTGCAGGTCGGGTTTGGCGGTGTCCACCGCGTTCAGGTCGATCTGCACTTTCGGGAACTGCCGCTGGAAGCCCGCCATCGCCGGCGCGACCAGGTGCGTGGCCAGCGTCGGTAGCGCCAGCACGCGCACCGTGCCGGTCATCTCGCGGCTGTGGGCGTGCGCCAGGGCGTCGGCTTCGTCGATGTCGCTGAGGATCTCGCGCAGGCGCTCCAGGTAGGCCTCGCCGGCCGGCGTGAGCGAGATGCGGCGCGTCGTGCGATGGAGCAGACGCACGCCCAGGTGCTTTTCCAGGTCGGAGACCAGGCGCGTGACCACCGCCGGGGCCAGTTCGAGCTTGCGCGCCGCGGCGGCGAAGCCGCCTTCGGCCACCACCTGCTCGAACACTCTCATTGATTGAAGTCTGTCCATCGCAGTCGATTGTTGCTGAATCAGCAATGCACGAGTTCGGCCGCGAGGATTTTTCGAAAGGGCGGCGATCCCTAAAGTTCTTCCATCGAACAACGCTTTCAACCCAGAAGGAGCCACTCATGAAAACCGCACGCATCGCCCTCGTCGCCGTCCTGTCCGCTGCCGCCTTTGCCGCCCACGCGGACGACAGCTGGCAATTCCGTTCCGGGATTCCGTTCGAGGGCAAGCTGACCCGCGAGCAGGTGCAGGCCGAACTCGAGCAGTCGCGCAACGCGCCGAATACGTATTCGATCAAGTACAACCCGGTTGCGAACTTCAAGAGCCAGCTCACCCCCGAACAGGTGCGCGCCGAGTTCCTCGCCAGCCGTGAGGCGGTCGCCGCGATGACCGGCGAAGACAGCGGCTCGGCCTACCTGGCGGCCCACAAGGCCAAGGTCGACAGCGGCACCCGCCTGGCGGGCAGTCCGGTCAACGCGCAGTAAGCGGCGCCGCGCGCCGGATCGCGTCGGCCACCGCGCGCAGCGTGGCAGGCTTGACCAGGTGCGCCGCGAATCCGGCGCCGCGGGTGGCGCTGAGGTCGTCATCGGTCCCATAGGCGGACACCGCGATGATGCGCAGGCGCTGGTGCGCGGGCATTCCGCGCGCCACCGCCGCCACCTCGTGCCCACCCGGGCCGCCTCCCAGATTCAGGTCGGTCACGAGCACGTCGAAGCGGCCGGTGTGCAATGCGCGTAGCGCATCGCGGTAGCTGGTGGCGGCCTGCACCTGGGCCCCGAGCAGGTTCAGGCCGTCGCGCATGGCCCGGGCAACCTCCTCTTCATCTTCGACGTACAGCACGCGCACGCCGTCCAACCGGGGCGGCGGCGCGTTCTGGTCGTCGGCTTGCGATGGGGGGGCCGAAGCGTCCGTCGCCAGCGGCAGCTCGAAGGTGAAGGTCGCGCCCCTGCCGCGACCCTCGCTTTCGGCCCAGACGCGGCCGCCCAGCGCTTCGGCCAGGCTGGCGACGATCGCCAGTCCTAGCCCCAGCCCCTTGCCCGACACCGGCTGGGCCGCGCCCTGGGCAAACGGTCGGAACACGGAATCGATTTCTTCCGGTGTCAGCCCGACCCCGAAGTCGCGCACCATGAAGCGCCAGTGCCCGGCACCGACGATGGACGACACCTCCATCAGGCCGCCGGGCGGACTGAAGCGGATCGCGTTCTCCAGCAGGTTGGTGTAGACCTGCTCCAGGCGCGCCGGATCGGCTTCCACGATCGCCTGCGCCGGCAGCACCCCCTCGGCCAGCAGATGCACGTTGCGCTCGCGCGCGGCGCTGGTCCAATGGTCCAGCACGCGCAGCAGCGGCAGCACGGGATCGATGCGCTCCTTGGCGATGTGCAGCTTGCCCGAGAGGATGCGCGAGAGATCGAGCAGGTCGTTGATCATGCGGGCCTGCAGCGCGATTGCATGCCCGAGGCGGTCGATGAACTTGCGTGCCGGCTCGGGCAGGTCGGGCAGGCGTTTGAGGATCTCGGTCGAGGACAGCGCCACCTGCAGCGGAGAGCGCAATTCGTGCGAGACCTTGGCGAGGAACTGGTCCTTGGCGCGGTTGGCCTGTTCGGCACTTTGCAGCGCATCCAGCAGCTGGCGTTCGACCTCGCGCGCGTAGGTCACGTCCTGCACGATCGAGCCCACCATGGGACGGCTCTCGCCGACGTGGATCGGGAAGAAGTCGCACAACCAGGCCCGGCGGTTGCCACTTCGGCTGACGCGCTCGATCTGCACGTTCGTGCTGGACAGTCCGGTCGCGCGCACTTCGGCGATGGCGTTGACCGTTTCCTGGGGCAGGGCGGGCAATTCGTCGACAAGCTTGCCTACGTACTGCTGGAACGGACGGCCCGCGGCTTCCACCAGCGCCGGATTGGCGCGGATGAAGCGATCGTCCTGATCCAGCAGCGCCAGGCCCACTGGCGCGACCTCGAAGAACCGGTCCAGCACCGCGCTGGTCTGTTGCACCTGCGCCTTGGATTGCTCGAGCAGCAAGTCCACCTGGGCCTTGGCGGCGGCCAGCGCACGCTGGGCCTCCTCGCGCGCGTGGATCTCCTGCTGCAACGCCACATTGGCGTCGCGCAGCTGCTGCACCGAAGGCAGCGCGAGCGCCTGCGGCGTCAGCCGGTACAGCAGCCACGCCGTGCCCAGCGAGACGGCGGCGGTGAAGCACTTCGCCACGCCGCCGTACCAGTACACCGGGTACCACAGCGTCCACACCTCGATCATGTGCGTGGTGCCGCAGGCGACGATGAATGCGCCGAATACCCACACCACCCAGCCGAACGGGATGTCGGGACGGCGGCGCACGAAATTCAGCATCGCCAGCGGAATCAGCAGGTAGGCGAAAGCGATCAGGCCATCGCTGACGGCATGCAGCATCAGCAGCGGCTGCGATGCGCTGAGGCAGAACGCATGCGGCAGCAATTGCGCGCCCCAGGTCTGTTGCGTCCACACGCCCGCGCCGAGCAGGACGATTGCCGTGAACACCGTGAATAGCGTGAGCCGAACCTTGCCGGGCGGTTGGCCGGGAAAAAGCGAAAAAGTCATGACAGGCGCGCGCGCAGAAAAAACCCCTGGTCCGCGTACGCGCATCAGATCATGGGCGATCCAACCCGCTCATGACAGGGGGAAAGTCCTGCGGACGGCGTGCCCGATTCGCCGCTATCGCAACGCCATGGATGCGGGGCCCACACGCAGCCCTGGTCAAACTTTCGGATCAGCCGTGCTTGAGGTGTGCAGCCTAAATGCTTCTTTTGCCGCCGCTCATTGCGGCGACAGCACGCCGGTGGTTTTCCAGCGCGCGATGCGCGTCATGTGGTGCTGGAAGTACAGCACGTTGAAGAAGAAGGTCATGACCGCGGACAGTCGCAGGCCGATCGGCTCACGGTGGTTGTAGTAATCGAGCAAGGAACGCCGCATCGAGAAGAAGGCGAAGAGCGACGCGATCGAACCCGCCAGCACCAGCAGCGAGCCGCTGAGTGCCGACATCGAATCGTCGGGGTTGCCATCGCCCATGCTGCGGCCGGCGACGACCAGCACCAGATAAACAATCAGCAGCGTGATGGCATTCGACTTGGGGTCGATGCGCCGCACCCAGCGCGCCTGCACGAACATCCACACGATGAAGAACAGGCCGAAGCTGATCAGCGCCAGCAGCACCACCAGCGCCCAGTGCAGCCTGGGCGGCAGCGGCAAGGCGGGGGCAGCCGGCTCCGCGGCGGCGGCGGCCGGTGCGACCGCGACCGGCTCCTGCGGCGGCAGCGGCGGTGGCGGCGCCACCTCCTGCGATCCGCCGAACACCTGCCAGGCCGGCAACCAGGCCTCCATGCCTTCGCGCCAGACCAGGTCGCTGGGACCGACACGGCCCTCGGCAAAGTACTCCTTCATCTTGTCCTCGGGATAGATGCCCAGGACTTTGCCGTTGCGGCTCAGGTGATATCGATGCATGTTCCCTCCACGCGCGCGAGCATACATGCGGCGCGACGAACGCTCGCGCGGCGCGGCCTCACTGCCTGGCGCTGATCACGCCACCGCCCAGGCACACCTCGCCGTCGTAGAGCACGGCCGACTGGCCGGGCGTCACGGCCCATTGCGCCTGCGGGAAATCGAGGTGGAATGCGCCGTTGGCGCCATCGGCGAGGTTGCAGGGCGCGTCGGCCTGGCGGTAGCGCGTCTTCGATGCATAGGCACCGGCCGCCGGAGCGTCGCCGGCCACCCAGCTGGCGTCGTCGGCATCGAGCGCCAGCGACTGCAGCCAGGCGTGGTCGTGGCCCTGCACCACCCACAGGGTGTTGCGCTCGATGTCCTTGCGCGCGACGAACCAGGGCGCGTGCTCGCCGCCCCCGCGCTGCGCGCCCTTGGCCTTGATGCCGCCGATGCCCAGGCCCTGGCGCTGGCCCAGTGTGTAGAACGACAGCCCCTGGTGCTCGCCGATCACCCGGCCGCGTTCGTCCTTGATCGGGCCGGGTTCCTTGCTGATGTAGCGGTTGAGGAAGTCGCGGAAGGGCCGCTCGCCGATGAAGCAGATGCCGGTGGAGTCCTTTTTCCTGGCGTTCGGCAGTTTCAGCTCGTGGGCGATGCGGCGCACTTCGGTCTTGCGCAGCTCGCCCACCGGGAACAGCGTGCGCGACAACTGCGCCTGGTTCAGGCGGTGCAGGAAGTAGCTCTGGTCCTTGGTTTCGTCCAGGCCCTTGAGCAGTTCGAAGCGGCCGTCGGCTTCGCGCACGCGGGCATAGTGACCGGTCGCGATCTTCTCGGCGCCCAGGCGCATCGCGTGGTCGAGGAAGGCCTTGAACTTGATCTCGGCATTGCACAGCACGTCCGGGTTGGGCGTGCGGCCGGCCTGGTATTCGCGCAGGAATTCGGCGAACACGCGGTCGCGGTATTCCGCCGCGAAATTGACGTGCTCGATCTCGATGCCCAGCACGTCGGCGACGCTGGCGGCGTCGAGAAAATCCTGGCGCGAGGAGCAGTACTCGTCGTCGTCATCGTCTTCCCAGTTCTTCATGAAGATGGCGACGACCTCGTAGCCCTGCTGCATGAGCAGGTGCGCACTGACGGCGGAGTCCACCCCGCCGCTGAGGCCGACGACGACACGGGGCTTGCGACTCATTTATGCGATTATCCCAGCCGGTGTCCTGCCCCGGCGGTATCGGGTTTTTCGCCGCGCTGAGTTGGCGCGCGTGCATCCGAACGAAGCGTCAAGTGCCGGGCGGGGCAGGACACTCGCCCGCTCCATGCTCTACCGGCCCACGATCCCGCCGTTCCCGCGCGAGCGCCTGTCGCCCGGCGCAGCCGCGACCGCGATGGCCATCCATGCCGCGCTGCTGTGGCTGCTACTGCAGTACTCGCCGCTGGTGCCGACGGTGCGCTACGTGGTCTACCAGTATGTCCGGCCCATCAGCCCGCAGCCGCAGGCCAGCCGCGCGATCACGGTGCGGCCGAAAGCGGCCACCAGCCCGGCGGAAGCGCCCTCGGTGTTTTCCAACACACCGCAATCGAGCGTGCCGATGCAGGCCACGGCGCAGTTGCCCGAGACCTTGCAGCCCAAGCCCCGTGAGCCGCTGCCGCGCGCCCCCGAGCCCAGGCCGATCCCCAAGCGAAAGACCGAAGTGGCGCCCGAGCGGGCGCAGCAACCGGTGCCGGCGCCGTCGGTCAAGCCCCAGCCGGTGCCGCCGCCGTCGCCCGACGTGCTGCCCGTCCCGGAGGTCCCGCCTGCGCCCGTGCCGGCGCCACCCGAACCCACGCCAGCCCCCGCGCCACTGCCGGTGCCTCCACCGGCGCCTGCGCCAGTCCCGACCCCCGCGCCGGCTCCGGCGCCTGTCCCCGTGCCGGCGCCGGCCCCGGAGCCCGTACCGGCGCCCGTGCCGCCCCCCATCGCCGCGCCGCCTGTGCCGATGCCGCAACCGCCGGCCCCGGCACCTGCGCCAGTGGCGCCGCCGGCCCCCGTGCAGGCGCCGGTCGCCGCCGAGCCGGCGCCTGCTGCGGTACCGGCGCCCGCGCCGACGCAGCGCCTGCAAGGACCGGTTATCGATGTCCCCGTGGCGCCGGGCTCACCCGGTGTCGGCAGTGCCACGCCGATCACGGTGCCGCAGCCGGCCCCGGGCGGCGGCTGGGGCGCTCCGGTGCCGGCCCCGGCCCGGCCCGCGCTGCCGGCGGCGCCGGTGCTGGCGCCGGCCATCCCGCCGCATCCCGGCCCCTACCGGGTGGCGCCCGCGCGCAGCGTGAGCGACATGGCCAACGCGCAATTGCGGCGCGAGCAGAAGGATCCCCTGGCCGCCAATGTGGAAGACGCGGCGACGGAAGACTGCATGCGCGCGTCGGAAAAGCCGTCCGTGCTGTCCGGCCTGCTCAATGCGCCGGTGGTGGCCGCACGCGCGCTGACCGGCCGCTGCGCCAAGTGATCCGGCGACCGGCCGCTCAGTGCCCGCGCAGGACGCTGGGGTCGGCGTACACCGCCTCCAGCGGAAAGCGCTGGCCGGCGACGTAGTCCTCGATGCACTTGAGCACCAGCGGACTGCGATGCCGCGGCGCGCTGTCGCGCACTTCGGCCAGGGTCATCCACACGGTGCGCACGATGCCGTCGTCCAGTGCGCGTCCCGGGTGATGTGCGCCCAGTTCGCCGCAATAGGCCAGCCGCAGGTAGCTCTGGTCCTCGCCGGTGGAGTTCTTGCGCGAACGCGCCAGGTACACGCCCAGCAGCGCCGTGGGCTTGAAATCGTGCGCCGTTTCCTCGAGCGCTTCGCGGGCGCAGCCTTGCGCGGGCGTTTCGCCGGATTCCAGGTGGCCGGCTGGATTGTTGAGCTTGAGCCCGAGCTTGGTCTCTTCCTCGACCAGGAGGAAACGGCCGTCCTGTTCGATGACGGCGGCGACGGTGACACTGGGCTTCCAACGGGTGGGCATCGCCCGATTATGGTCGGGTCGGTTCCGCGAACAGCAGCCGTTGGGACACAATGCGCTGTCACCCTGGAGCCTTCCTGCTTACGATGCGATCTCTCCACGACTTGCTGTCACGCGCCCTCATCGCCCTGCTCCTGGGGGCCAGCGCCGGTATTTCAGTCCATGCGCAGCAGCAGCCGGTCATGCCGGTCGCACCCGCCTCGGTCGCGGCCAGCGCTACGAGCGCCGCCCTGCCGCCGATCCAGGCGCCGGCGGCCGCAGCCGCCAATCCCTATGGCCTGCATGCGCTGTGGGCGCAGGGTGACTGGGTGGCGCGCATCACGCTGCTGATCCTGGTGGTGATGTCGCTGGCCAGCTGGTACGTGCTGATCAGCAAGCTGGTGGCGCAGTCGCGCATGGGCGGGCAGGCCAAGGCGGCCAACGCCAGCTTCTGGAAAGCCGACACCGTGCGGCAGGGCGCCGAAGGCCTGCAAAAGGGCAGTCCCTACCGCTTCATCGCCGAGTCGGCGCTGGAAGCCACACGCAAGCACGGTGGACTGATCGGCCAGGTGGACCTGAACACCTGGGTGGCGCAAAGCATCGAGCGCGCCATCGCCACGGTGCACAGCCGCACCCAGGAGGGGCTGGCGGTGCTGGCCACGGTGGGATCCACCGCGCCCTTCGTCGGCCTGTTCGGCACGGTCTGGGGCATCTACAACGCGCTGGTGCGCATCGGCGCGACCGGCCAGGCCTCGATCGACAAGGTTGCGGGTCCGGTGGGCGAGGCGCTGATCATGACCGCGCTCGGCCTGGCGGTAGCGGTGCCGGCGGTGCTGGGCTACAACTGGCTGGTCCGGCGCAACAAGGTGGGCATGGACGCGGTGCGTGCCTTCGGCTCCGACCTGCACACCGTGCTGCTGGCCGGCGCGGGCAGGTAGACCTGGGGCCGCCGTGGGCATCCGCTTTCCGCACCAGGCGCCCGAGAGTGACGATGCGCTGCTGGCGACCATCAACACCACGCCGCTGGTGGACGTGATGCTGGTGCTGCTGATCATCTTCCTGATCACGATCCCGGTGGTGAACAGCTCGATCGCGGTGGCGCTGCCGCGCGAACAAATCCAGCCCGCGCAGGAGCAGCCGGGCAACGTGATCCTGACGGTGGATGCGCGCGGCGCGGTGTACTGGTTCGACACGCCGCTGGCCGATGTCCAGGTCCTGCAGGAGCGCCTGGGGCGCCTGGCGCAGCAGCAGCCGCAGCCCGAGCTGCACATCCGCGCCGACGCGCGCGCCGACTACGAGGCGATCGGCCAGGTGGTCTATGCCGCGCAGCGGGCCGGCATCGCCCGCATCGGCTTTCTGACGCAGCCGCGATGATTCCGCTCGAAGACGACGCGGCCGACGCCGATGTGATGGCCGACATCAACACCACGCCCCTGGTGGACGTGCTGCTGGTGCTGCTGGTGATGCTGGTCATCTCGATTCCGGTCCAGCTGCATGCCGTCAACCTGGAGATGCCCAGCGCGAATGCGCCGCCGCCTCCGGCCGAGCCAACCATCGTGCAGCTGGATGTCACGCCCGGTGGTGCCTTCCTGTGGGACGGCCAGGCCATCGCCAGCCGCGAGGACCTGGAGGCACGGCTGCGCGAGGCGGCGATGCAGGCCGATCAGCCCGAAATCCACCTGCGGCCCGACCGGCACGCCAAGTACGAGAACGTGGCGGCGGTGCTGGCGGCGGCGCAGCGCCTGGGGCTGGTGAAGATCGGCCTGGTGGGGTCGGAGCAGTTCGCGCGTTAGGCGGCGCTGAAGGGCGCCCCAAGTTCCGCGCTTCGCGCGCCAAACCTGAGCTTGCCCGAGTGCGGCGGCGGCATAAGAATGATCCGACTTTGGGCGGTGCTCTGTTGGTCGATGGGGCCGCACAGAGGGAGGCAAGCCATGCCACGCTCAGGGCAAAGCGAATTCAACGCGGGCCGCCGGGACGTTCTGCAGGTGGCAGGCGCGGCGGCCGTCGGGGCATTGATCGGCCCCGATGTCCAGGCCGCGCAGGCCGCACACGCTGCCGCAACGCCTTCTTCGCCGACGCAGCCACCGGGCCGCGGCGGACGCTTCAATATCCTGTTCATCCTGACCGACCAGGAGCGCTACTTCCGACCCGGTGAGTTGCCTGGCGACCTGCAGCTGCCCGCGCACGAGCGCCTCGCCAGGCGCGGCGTGCAGTTCGAGAACCACCAGATCAATTCCTGCGTCTGCACCTCGTCGCGGTCGGTGCTCTACACCGGCCAGCACATCCAGCACACGAAGATGTTCGACAACACGAACTTCCCGTGGATCAACAGCATGTCGACCGAGCTGCCGACGGTGGGCAGCATGCTGCGGGCGGCCGGCTACTACACGGCCTACAAGGGCAAGTGGCACCTGACCAAGGAGTTCGAGACGGCCAACAAGCTGGCCGCGCCCACGAAGATCTTCACCCAGGAAATGGAAGCGTACGGCTTCTCCGACTACGTGGGTGTCGGCGACATCATTGCGCACGACCACGGCGGCTTCCTGCATGACGGCATCATTTCGGCGATGGCGGTCAGCTGGCTGCGCGGACGCGGCACCGACCTCGCCGCGCAGGGCCAGCCCTGGTTCCTCGCGGTGAACCTGGTGAACCCGCATGACATCATGTTCCTCAACACCGACCGGCCGGGACAGCCGCACCAGAGCCGCGACATCCTCGGCCATATCCAGCCCGAGCCCGCCGAGCGGCTCTACGCGAAGCAATGGGCCTTCGAGCTGCCCGCGACCTATCGCGATGCCCTCGACGCCCCGGGACGCCCGCGTGCCCACGCCGAGTACCTGCGCTCGCACGACGGGCTGGTGGGCAACATCCCCAACGAGGACTGGCGCTGGCGCCGCCGGCACAACTACTACCTGAACTGCCTGCGCGACGCCGATCGCAACATCGCCACCGTGCTCGACGAGCTCGATGCCTCGGGCCTGGCATCCCGGACCATCGTCGTGCTGACCGCCGACCATGGCGACCTCGACGGCGCGCACCGCTTGCACTCGAAGGGCGCCACCGCCTATCGGGAGCAGAACAACGTCCCGCTGATCGTGGCGCATCCCGCGTATCCCGGGGGCAAGCGCTGCAAGGCGGTGACCTCGCACCTGGACATCGCGCCGACACTCGCGAGCCTGGCCGGCGCCGGGCCCCAAGAGGCGAGCACGAAGGGCCTGGCGGGCCGGGACTTCTCGCGCCTGCTTGCGGCGCCGGACCAGGCCTCGCCCACCGCGCTCCGCGATGGCGCGCTCTTCTGCTACAACATGTTCGCCTACATCGACGGCGACTTCATCGCGCGGGCCGTGGCCATGCTCCAGCAGCCGGACGGCAAGGCGAAGCTCAAGGACGCCGCGGCCGATGGCACGCTGCGGCCGGACCTCGGCAAACGCGGCGCCATCCGGGCCGTGTTCGACGGACGCTATCGCTTCGCCCGCTATTTCTCGCCGAAGCAGCACAACCTGCCCGCATCGATGGAGGCCCTGTTCAAGCTGAACGATGTGGAGCTGTTCGATGTCGTGCGCGATCCCCAGGAGCGCAACAACCTGGCGCTCGAACCGTCGAGGAACGGCGACATCCTGGAGGCGATGAACGCGAAGCTGAACGCGCTGATCGAGAAGGAGGTCGGCGAGGACATCGGCCAGATGCTGCCGGGCGGCGTGGATGGTGGCTGGGTCGCAACCGATGCGGTCAACGATGTCTGACCAGCCTGCCGGCTTCATCCTGATGTACCTGGCCTTGCCGCTGTGGATCGCCGCGGGCCTGGCCGATTGGCACTTTCACCGGCGCACCCGGATCGCGGTCACCAGCGGCCTGCCGGAGAACCTGCTGCACTGGCTGATGTACGCGCAGGTGGGCGTGGCCATGGCGGTGGTGGTCTGGTTCGAGCTGAACGCGGCCGTGCTGGCCGTGGTGACCGGGGTCTTCCTCCTGCACGAGGTCACCGTCTATGCGGACCTGCAGTACAGCACCCTCCGCCGCGACGTCGGCCCCGGCGAGCAGATGGTGCATAGCTTCCTCGAGCTGCTGCCCCTGCTGGCGCTGGCCTTGCTGGCGCTGATCGCGTGGCCGCAGGCGCTGGCCGCGGTGCGTCTCGGCGACGACGTGCCCGACTGGGCCTTGCGCCCGCGCGAGGCCCTGCTGCCGCTGCCGTACCTGGCGGCGGCGCTGGCCGCCACCCTCGTGTGCAACGCGCTGCCGCTGGCGCAGGAAACCTGGTCGTGCATTCGCGCGCGTCCACCGCGGGCGCGCAAGGCACCGGCCGCGCCGTCGTCGCGCGCATCAGCGGCGCCCCGTCCCGAAGGCGCCCAGGCGCCGCGCCAGAAGCCGAGCCTGGAGCCCCGGCTGGAGCCGCGGCTCGACCCGGCGCCCGGGCCGACGCCGGCGCCTAAGCCTCGTACTCCTGCGAGCCCTGAACCCAGATGAAGGACTGCAGGTCGATCATGTCGCGCGCCTTGAAACCCGGTCGCCGTTCGAGGTCGCGCCGGATGATCGCGGCGAACGTCTGCAGCGACTGGTAGACCGCCCAGCAGGGCTGCGAGCGGTACTGGAAGTCGAAGCCATAGGTATGGGCGGCGCGCCGCGTGACCATGGGCTTGAGGAACAGGTGGCGGTCTGGCCGGGCGAGAAATCCGAACACCGTCACGACTGGCCAGGTGAGCACCGGCGCCTCGCGCCGCGGCAGGTCGGCCACCGCCTGGATCCAGTCCTGGAAGCGCCGTTGCGGCGAGCCGCGGCCCCACAGGAAGCCATACAGCTCGGTGGCGAACAGCCGTGCGCCGGCCTGGCTGCGCACGGCATCACGCAAGGCCATCTTCTCGAACGAGAACAGCAGGTTGGTGCGCGCTTCCACGCGCACCGCCGTGTCGGCGATCTGGCGGAACTCGCCGCGTGCCAGCAGCTTGCGAAAGGCCACCGGGCCGAGCTGGCCTTGCCACTCCAGGTGCGCGCGCTCCTTGTACGAGCGTTCGGCGACCTGGTAGGTCTCGTCCTGGAAGCCCTCGGGGTAGAACAGTTCGAACTTGCGGCGGCAACGGGCGGCCCCCAGGTAGTTCACATTGCTGGCGCGTGCGCCGGAAAGCGGATAGGTGAGTGATGCGAGGCCTGCCATGTCGAGCAGTTTTTGGTGTGGCCCGAGCTCAGCCCTGTCGGATTTGCACCCGGCTCCTTGTAGGACTCAGGCCGACGCCGCCACCAAGCGCAACCGTGTGATCTCCGATGGCGCACCGAAGCGCTTGGGCGGGCCCCAGTAGCCAGTGCCACGGCTGACGTAGATCCACAGCTCACCCAGCCGGTGCAGCCCGGCCGTGAAGGGCTGCTGCAGGCGCACGAAGAAGTTCCAGGGCAGGAACTGGCCGCCGTGCGTGTGGCCCGACAGCTGCAGGTCGAACCCGGCGCGCTGGGCCGCCGGTGCGGTGCGCGGCTGATGAGCCAGCAGCACCTTCACCTGCGCGTCCGCCGGCGCCCCGGCGATCGCCGCCTGCGGATCGCTGCGGTGCGCCTGGTCGAAGTGCCCCGCGCTGTAGTCCGGCACGCCGGCCAGCACCAGCTTGGCGCCGCTGCGCTGGATCACCACGTGTTCATTGAGCAGCACGCGGATGCCCAGCCGCGACAACTCGGCCACCCACGGGCCGGCGCCGCTGTAGTACTCGTGGTTGCCGGTGACGAAGAAACTGCCGTCGCGCGCGACCAGCCGCGCCAGCGGCGCCACATGCCCGCCCAGCTCGGCCACGCTCCCGTCGACCAGGTCGCCGGTGATGGCGACCACGTCCGGCGAGAGCCGGTTGACGGCGTCCACGATGCCTTCGACATAGCGCTGGCGGATCGTCGGGCCGACGTGTACATCGCTGATCTGCACGATCGTGAAGCCGCGCAGCGCCTGCGGCAGATCATGCAACGGGACCTCCACCGTGACCACCCGCGCGATGCGGCGCGCGTTCCACAAGCCCAGCAGGGTGACCACGCCGGCGCCGATCACCACCAGCCGTGCCGACCAGCGCGCGAACTCGGCCAGCGAGAAGGCCTCGGGCATGAACGCGTGGGTCAGTGCCACGAGCAGCAGCACGACGTCGCGCAGGACGGTGCCGACCAGCAGCGAGGAGAACAGCCCCATGAAGAACAGGCCGATCGCCGCGACGCTGTCGGCCAGCCGATGGCGGATCAGGCGGCGGGCGAACATGCCGGCGGGCGTCAGCAGCGCCGATGCAAGCAGCAGCAGCGCGAACAGGGCGCCGGCCGCGTGGTTGTCCAGCGCCGGCACGATGCGCGAGCCGATGTACAGGTGCAGGGCGGCCGACAGGCCCAGGAGGACGGCGATGGACATGCGGATGGGTGGTCCGCAAGGCTACTGCATCTCGCCGCAGCGCGCAGCGCCGTGTTCTACGGCGTCGTCAGGCGATGCGCTCGGTCTTCGCGTCCAGCACGGCTTCAGGTTCGTCCGCTTCGGCAACGCTGGGGTGGTTCAGGTGCGTGCGCAGCCGCTCCATGTCCAGCTCGCCGGTCCAGCGGGCGACGACCAGCGTGGCCACGGCATTGCCCACCAGGTTGGTCAGCGCGCGCGCCTCCGACATGAAGCGGTCGATGCCCAGGATCAGGGCGATGCCGGCCCCGGGCACGTGGCCCACGGCCGACAGCGAGGCGGCCAACACGATGAAACCGCTGCCGGTCACGCCGGCCGCGCCCTTGGAGGTGAGCAGCAGCACCGCCAGCAAGGTCAGCTCCTGCGTCAGGCTCAACGGCGTGTTGGTGGCCTGGGCGATGAACACCGCGGCCATCGTCAGGTAGATCGAGGTGCCGTCGAGGTTGAACGAGTAGCCGGTGGGGATCACCAGGCCGACCGTGGTCTTCTTGGCGCCCAGGTTCTCCATCTTTTCGATCATGCGCGGCAGCACCGATTCGGACGACGAAGTGCCCAGCACGATCAGCAGTTCCTCCTTGATGTACTTGATCAACTTCCACACCGAGAAGCCGTGCGCCCGCGCGATCAGGCCCAGCACGCCGAAGATGAAGATCAGGCAGGTGGCATAGAACGCGGCCATCAGCTTGCCCAGCGAGAACAGCGACCCCAGCCCGTACTTGCCGATGGTGAAAGCCATCGCGCCGAACGCGCCCAGCGGCGCCAGCTTCATGATGTACCCGATGATGGTGAACAGCACGTGCGAGCTCTTCTCGACCAGGTCGAACACCAGCGTGCCGCGGCCGCCGAAGCGATGCAGCGCGAAGCCGAACAGCACCGCGAACAGCAGCACCTGCAGGATCTCGCCTTTGGCGAAGGCGTCGATCACCGTGGTCGGAATGATGTTGAGCAGGAACTCCGTGGTGGTGCCCATCTTGTTCGGGCCGGTGTAGGCGGCGATGGCGCGGGTGTCCAGCGAGGCCGGGTCCACGTTCATGCCCGCGCCCGGCTTGATCACGTTGACCAGGACCAGGCCGATGATCAGCGCCAGCGTGCTGACCACCTCGAAGTACAGCAAGGCCAGCCCGCCGGTCTTGCCCACCTTCTTCATGTCCTCCATGCCGGCGATGCCGACCACCACGGTACAGAAGATGATGGGCGCGATCAGCATCTTGATCAGCTTGATGAAGGCGTCGCCCAGCGGCTTCATCTGCTCGGCTAGCGAGGGTGCGAATTGACCCAGGAGCACGCCCAGCACAACGGCCACGACTACCTGGAAATACAGCGAACGGTAAAGCGGCTTGCGCGAGCCGCCGCGTGTCTTCGCATCGAGGGTGACGGCGGCCATGGCGTGTCTCCTGCTGCAGCAACTCAAAAGTGCCTGGACGACTCTAGCCCGGTTCACGCATTCGTGGTGTAGGCGCGGGATCATCATGTAAGCTCAGGGCAAGCAATTGCAACTAACGAGGAGACAGCGTCCATGCAAACTGGCGTTCCCGCCGCCGTGACGGTGGGTGAAACCCGTGTTGCCGCCCCCCCCGAGACGGCCAGCCAAGCCTTGCTGATTGGCGTGCCGAAGGAGACGGCGGCGCTCGAGAAGCGGGTGGCCACCGTGCCCGAGGTCGTCGAGAAGCTGATCAAGCTGGGCTTTCGGGTGCAGGTGCAGTCCGGCGCCGGCGAGGCCGCCAACTTCGCCGACGACACCTACCGCGCCGCCGGCGCCAGCATCGTGGCCAGCGCTGCCGAGATCTTTGGCCACTGCGACATCGTCTTCAAGGTCCGCGGCCCCTCGCCTGAGGAAGTGGCGCTGCTGCGCGAAGGCGCAACGCTCATCAGCTTCATCTGGCCGGCGCAGAACCCCGAGCTGATGCAGCAGCTGGCCGCCAAGCGCGCCACCGTGCTGGCCATCGACGCGCTGCCGCGCCAGCTCTCGCGCGCCCAGAAGATGGACGCGCTCACCTCCATGGCCGGCATCAGCGGCTACCGCGCCGTGATCGAGGCGGCCAACGCCTTCGGCCGCTTCTTCAACGGCCAGGTCACCGCCGCCGGCAAGATCCCGCCGGCCAAGGTCTTCATCGCCGGTGCCGGCGTGGCTGGCCTGGCGGCCATCGGCACCGCCGCCAACCTGGGCGCCATCGTGCGCGCCAACGACACCCGCGCCGAAGTGGCCGACCAGGTCGTGTCGCTGGGCGGCGAATTCGTCAAGGTCGACTACGAGGAAGAAGGCTCCGGCGGCGGCGGCTACGCCAAGGTCATGAGCGAAGGCTTCCAGGCCGCCCAGCGGGCGATGTACGCCCAGCAGGCCAAAGACGTCGACATCATCATCACCACCGCGCTGATCCCCGGCAAGCCCGCGCCCAAGCTGATCACGGCCGACATGGTCAGGAGCATGAAGCCCGGCAGCGTCATCGTCGACATGGCCGCCGAGCAGGGCGGCAACTGCGAGCTCACCGAGCCCAATGCGGCCGTGGTGCGGCACGGCGTCACCATCATCGGCTACACCGACCTGGCCAGCCGCCTGGCCAAGCAGTCCTCCACGCTGTACGCGAACAATCTGTTCCGCCTGTCCGAGGAGCTGTGCAAGACCAAGGACGGGGCCATCAACGTCAACATGGACGACGACGCCCTCCGCGGCCTGACGGTCATCAAGGACGGCGCGATCACCTGGCCGGCGCCGCCGCCCAAGCTGCCGGCTGTGGCACCGCAGGCCAAGCCGGCTGCGCCGGTGGCCGCGCCCAAGGGCCACGGCCACGGCGCCGGCGAGCCGATGTCGGGCCAGTCATTGGCCATCGTGTTCGGCGTCGGTGCGCTGGCCTTCCTGCTGGTCGGGCTGTACGCGCCGGCCAGCTTCCTGTCGCACTTCACCGTGTTCGTGCTGGCCTGCTTCATCGGCTACATGGTGATCTGGAACGTCACGCCCTCGCTGCACACGCCGCTGATGAGCGTGACCAACGCCATCTCCTCGATCATCGCCATCGGCGCGCTGATCCAGATCGCCCCGCCGCTGGCCGGCGACGCGACCGACCGCCCGACGCTGTGGATCCTGGGCATGGCGGTGCTGGCGCTGGCGCTCACCGCCATCAACATGTTCGGCGGCTTCGCGGTCACGCGGCGCATGCTGGCGATGTTCCGCAAATAACAAGAAGGACACGGACATGAACGCAAGCCTCGCCACCGTCTCCTACATCGGCTCGACCATCCTGTTCATCCTCAGCCTGGGCGGGCTGTCCAACCCCGAGACCGCGCGCCGCGGCAACGTGCTGGGCATGATCGGCATGGCCGTGGCCGTGCTGGCCACGGTGTTCGGCCCGCGCGTCACC
>Ga0306924_10001008_pt1 | contig 25092 bp, 23 predicted proteins | sample sta12Can44000111_FD_203756 | JGI IMG/M metagenome (GOLD analysis project Ga0306924, IMG submission 203756) | Lab enrichment of tropical soil microbial communities from Luquillo Experimental Forest, Puerto Rico - statanox.12C.anox.44.000.111 (v2)... | ecosystem: Environmental > Terrestrial >... | reverse complement strand
AGTGAGGCACCGCCAGACGAAAGGGGCGGCAACAGATATGTTCGGCCTACAGCCACTGCGCCACATCTCGACTCTACCCATTGTTGCCATTCACGGGCGGAACCAAACGTCAGATTTCATCCACTAGACTAGAGCCGTTTCGCAGGCCGAAACCGTCGCTTATCCGGCTCGATGAGATCGAGTTCGTGCGTTGGCCGGCGATATCACTAAACCGTCCAACAGAAGTTCGTACAAGCTTGCATGACCACACGTGGCTTCACAAGTATTAGCTCGCTGTGAGCTCACGCCGAACGATCGCGGCGCCCTCGGCGAGCGCCTTCAATTTCGCGAAGGCGAGATCGCGCGGGATGTATTTCATGCCGCAATCGGGGGCCGGGATCAGCCGCTCCGGCGGCACGTGCTTGAGCGCCGCGCGGATGCGGGCGGCAATGGTCTCGGGTGTCTCGGGCTCGGGGTCGCCCATATTGATGACGCCGAAGATCACGGTCTTGTCACCGAGGCCGTCGAGGGTGGTGAGATCGAGGTTGGGCTGGGCGGCTTCGATCGAGATCTGCTCAACCTTTGACGCGATGAGCTCCGGCAGGAACGCATAGACGTTCGGCTTATCGCGGGCGACATAGGCGTAGCCAAAGCAGAGGTGCAGCGCCGTCGGCCCGGGGATGCCGTCGAGTGCCTTGTCGATCGCCGGCAATGCCAGCCGCCGCGCCTCCTCGGCGCGGGCTTGCAGCCAGGGCTCGTCGAGCTGGATCACATCGGCCCCGGCCGCCTTCAGGTCGCGGACCTCGGCGTTGGCCGCCGCGGCATAATCCATGACCAGCTCTTCCTCGTCCTTGTAGAACTCGTTCTTGGCCTGGCGCGACATCGTGAACGGACCGGGGAGGGTGATCTTGATCGTGCGGTCGGTGTTGGCGCGCAGGAATTCGACGTCGCGCACCTCGACCGGCCGCAGCCGGCGGATCGGGCCGGTGATGCGCGACACGACGACCGTGCCGCTGGTGCGCCCTCGGACCGTCACCGGGTTGTCGAGATCGCGCCGTTCACCTTCCGCAGCACGACCCGCGGCAACCGGAGAGGAAGGAATGATCGGTCCCCAGGTACTGCGGTATACCAGAAACGCGGTCTTGACCTGGACCTGGCCGTCCTCCAGCCGGGCCGATCGCCAATCAGGTGACGGGTGCGCCACCCCTTGGGGCGAAACGATCGGGAAATTATATTGCCGCAGATTGAGCACGATCATCACGATCGGAGCCCTTTGCGTTCACTCGAGCCATGTCACCGTTGGATCTCCGCACGTCGCCCTTCTACGTGCTCGGCGTATCGCCGAGGGATGATCGGACGACTATCGAAGATGCAAAAGAGACGGCGATCTCAGATGGAAGGCTGAGCGAGACCGAAGCCCTTCGGTTGCAACAACTTCTCATGGCTCCGAGACCTCGGCTCGGAGCAGAACTCGCTTGGCTGCTCGGGGTGGCCCCGAATCGCGCGAGAAAACTTATCGACGAGGTGTCGCCGACGGTTGAAGACGCCGCCGGTCTGCCGCAGTTGGCGGCAGCAAATATGGCGGCCCATCGATGCGCCCAAAACCTGGTACCTGCGCATCCTGATCTGTTGGTGAGCTTCTACGCTCGGAACGAAGAGGATGAGACCCTAAGCCTTCTCAACCCTGAACGTCGAACAAGCGGCTTTCCCGAGGTGCCTCGGGAGTTAATACACGAGGCATTGCAGGAGTTGATGCACGCCCACACGGCTGCCTTGATCGTTTTCATTACGGGTCAGCCCAACCCTGGGCGTGCACTTCTCGAAATTCTGCAAAAGCATTTCATCGACGGATCGAACGTCATCTCGTTCCTCGATGAACTTGTGGACAGGTTCGATGAGTGGGCGGCTGACCCAATCCGATATTTTGAAGGCGCGATCTCCGAGACTCTCGATCGTATCCAGAAAGGCCCAGCGTCTCTGGACGAGCCTTTGCGAGCTTTTTCTCTGGCAATCGAACGGTGGTCATCGGTGGCAGCACCACGCCAATTCATCATGGCGCGCCGCCACCTGAGGGACCCTCGTACCGAGCAGCTTCTTCCGAAAATTCGGAGCGTATGTCTGCATCTGCACAACGAGCTTGCCGATCCCTGGACCCCGCTTGCGATCACTAAGGCTGCGGCGCCGGCGTTCGAGGGCTCGCCCGATCACATTCAACTGCTTCGAGCGGACATACAGACATTAGAAGAACTCGCAGCCTCGCATGGTGCTTTCAAGATCGTTGAGCACCTACTCGCGCTGGTGACCGACGTCAACGAAAAGCATCGCGAGTTATGCACGTCTATTAAACGAGGCAATTTCAATAGGGATGGAACAGGACTCGCGGGAAATCTCTATCGGCTCTTCGACAAGGCCCAGAAAGACCTTTCTGGGGACCCTGCGAGAGCGGCTCCCTTCAGGATCATTCTGTCGCTGGCAATCGATCTCAACAACCAGAGTGGGGCGACGGACGAAGCGCTCGTCCTAATCCGTACTTTGCAAGTGGTGCCGGATGTTCCCGCTGATGTGGCTGACAGATTGCAAGAAAACGCCCGGATAGCTCATCAGACGATCCTTCAGAAGAAGCTGACGACCGCCGTCAAGGGACAACGGGTTGGACGATCCGCCGCGCTCGCAAAAGAATTGGAGGAGTCGTCGACTGACGAAGAAGAGAGGGCTGGTTGGCGCAAATTGCGCCAGCAGCTTGAGCACCGCAAGAATGTTCAGCGCGCAAAGTGGATCGGAGGGGCGGTTGTTGTTGGCGGCATAATATTGGCGGCGTCTCTATCCGATAATCAGTCCACGTCTTCGTCATACCGATCTGCGAGCACCGCCTCAGCGCCCCGGCCCGCTGACGTATTCACAGCGTCCGAAATTCAGTGGTGCGTTTTCGAACTTGATCGCCTCAAGCGCATCCGAGCGCTCACGGGCGAGACAGCACCAGACCCCGTAGCCGACGCGTGGAACACTCGCCACGCAGATTGGAAGTCAAGATGCTCAACGAAAAAATACTACCAGTCTGATTACGACGCTGCGGAACGTCGGCTGCAAGCTTCTTCAGCATCGCAACAAGAGGATGCACTTTCAATTTACAGATCATGGTCTGCCTCTGCACCCCGCGTCGTCCCTGGGATGAACCGATGACACCGAGTTCTGATAGAGAAGTACTCATTAAACTCACGACGGAGTATTGGCGCCTGCTCAAATTGACTGAGCGCACTGTCGCGGACATGCAGAATGAGAAGACGGCGAGCGTTGCGGCGCAACTTCGGTATTCGATGTCACGACTGACAACGATTTGCGCCGAGGGCGGCCTGAAGCTTATCAGCTACGATAGAGAGCCTTATGTGCCAAACCTGCCGGTGACCGTCGCCAATTCCGACGAGACAGATTCTTCGGATGAGCTAATAGTCGAGCGTACTGTAGAGCCTACGATCATCGCGGGTGGACAGGTAGTGGCCATGGGGAAGGTCTTCCTGAAGAAGAGAGCTTAGGGTTATGCACCTCGGGATTGACTTAGGAACGTCAAACAGCGCCGTCGTTGGGAACATCAACTCGCAACTTCGGGTCTTCAAGACAAGCGACGGAAGCGACGTACTACCCTCTGTCATCTATATCGATCAGCGTGGCCATCGGCTCTACGGGCGCAGAGCGTACGAGCAGACACGCTTATCGCCCGACAATGTTGCCAAAGGCTTCAAGCGTCTAATGGGGACGTCAACGCCAATTAAATTTCGGGCGTCGGGGGACGTAATGGCTCCCGAAGAATGCAGCGCCGAAATCCTTCGCCAACTTGTCTCTCAGGCAGTCTTGGAAACCAACGAGTCGGAGATCACCGGGACAGCTGTGACGATTCCCGCAGCGTTCAACCAGATGCAATCCGAGGCGACATTGAGAGCCGCCGCTGCTGCCGGATTGGATCGAATTGTGCTCCTTCAGGAGCCGATCGCTGCGGCGATGGCCCAGGCCAATAACAACTCGGGCCAATTTTTGGTCTATGACCTCGGCGGTGGAACCTTTGATCTCGCTCTTATTCAGAACCTTTCTGGCAGCATCAACATCATCGGCCACGAGGGGATCAACATGCTGGGCGGTCAGGATTTTGACCGCATCCTGATTGCGGAGGTTATCAGACCTTGGCTGGTGGAGACGTTCTCTCTCCCCGACGATTTTCAAAAGCAAGATAAATATGGCCGGCTCATCGGAAAAAGCTTAATGGCAGCGGAAGCCGCTAAAATCGACCTTTCGACGGCTGATACCTCGACTATTTTCATGTCGGACGAGGACATCCGTGTCCAAGATTAGAATGGAACAGACATCTATTTGGATATAACCGTGACACGGCAGCAGTTCGAGGATTTGGTCGAGCCATTGCTTGTTCAGACGCTCGAAATGAGCCGTTCCATTATAAAAGCTAACGGCTATACAACCCAGGATATCGACCGCATCGTTTTCGTCGGTGGCCCATCGAAGATGCCGTGGATCAGGGAGCGGGTGCCACGCGAGCTCGGGATAGCCGCCGACCTATCGGTCGATCCGATGACAGCCGTTGCGATGGGCGCCGCGATTTACGCGGAGAGCCGCGAATGGGCAGCGTCGAACACGAAGAGGAAGGCGACACGTGCATCGACGGACGTCGCGCCACACCTTGGGCTGAAATTCGACTATCAGGCCCGGACGACCCAAGACAGTGTGAGGCTCCGGGTACGAGCAGAGTCCAATGCCGTGGCTGCTCGCCTTTCCGTCCAAGTCGACGCTCCAGAGCATGGTTGGACATCCGGGCGAATAACCGTAACCCACGATACGACGATCGATCTGCCCACCGGAACACGAGGCGAAAATCAATTTCGGGTGATGGTGTTCGACGGCTCCGGTCTGCCTATCACCCAGGCGGCGAGCACCATCACAATCACCCGAACTCATTCGACGGCAGCCGCTATTCCGGCCACGCAAACGATCGCAGTCAAAGTGCGAACCGGATCGACGGGTATTCGGAACACTCTACAGCCGCTGATCAAGAAAGGCACGCCTCTGCCTGCCAGTGGGTCTCAACCGCTGAGGGCCGCATACGCCATTGGTCCAAACCTACCCGGGCAAATCGATCTTGAACTTTTTCAGGATGAGGGAGCGCCAGAGCCCGATCTAAATCTCGCCATCGGTTCTTTCCGGATTAGTCATCATGATCTACCGGAAGGGATGATGATCAAAGAAGGCGATCCCGTTACCTTTCACTGGTCGATGGACGACAGTGGTCTCCTCACCGTCACAGTCGAACTTCCATCGCTGCAGCAGACCTTTTCGCGCAATCGTTTTTACGTTGATCAGGAGGGCCATCGTTCCTTTGAGGGCGAAGCTGGGGAAAAGCTCGCCGAGACGGTCATAAGCGAGGCCGAAAAAGAGGCGGCAGAGGTGGTTAGCGCTGTGGGCGCAGGTGCCAAACAGCAGTTGGAAGAGATCGATCGACAGCTCGAAGAACAACGTCGCAAGCTGAGCGGAGCATCCTCCGGTGATGAACGTCGCTCCATCACCGAGACAGTCAGGCATACCCGACAAGCGATAGCTCGCTTGCGGTTTCATCCTGATCACAGAGGTCGCTATCTGGAGCACAAGCTCAATGACCTCAAAACACGCTACAACGACCATGCCCGGCCAGAAAAGCCAACGCCCCAATCGGAGCGGTTCGATCAGCAATCTTTAGCCGCTATAAACGAGCTACGGAGACGGACCCCTACCGCTTTTGATCTGGCCGAGATTATCATTGAACAGATGGATATGGTATATTGGAGAACCCTCTGGGAGAAGCCCGACTTTGTCCTCGTGATGTTCCGTCGAGCTTCCCGGGAACGGCATTTATCGAAGAATAACGAGACGTTCGATTTATTGGTCGGCGATGGCGAGAATGCGATTAAAGCCAATGATGTGGATGAGTTGCGGGGCATTGTCCTACGTCTTTGGAACAATCAGATCAACACTACAAACACCATTGGGGACGTGGGGCGGCTTGCGTCGGTATTGCGGGGCTAAACTCGTCACGCCAAGACCCCGACTGTAAGCCGTTGGTTCAAGGCAAGAGAGGCACCGGCTTTTACCAACACCGAAGAAGAGGCGGTCGGCCTGACCAAGGTGGTGCCAAGGCGGCGACTGGCAGCCTTACGTCGTCATCGATGGCCTACTGATCACCGGTCAAAGTCCGGCCTCGTCAGGTCCCTCGGCCAAAGCTCTCATCGAGATGATGAACAAGAAGGCCCCGTAGCTCGTGCACGGCGCATGGCGAAGCGCAGGTCCATGTGCGCACTCGCGCTCTGTTAGGTCTTTTCCCTCACCAGATCAGCGATCTGGATCAACTCCTGCACAAGAAGCCGCATTCCAGCTTGAAACCTCGTTAGGTCCCCAGCATGAGCGAGGAAACGACGGGCGTGAGCAGACCAGTTACCCACGCTTCGGGCCTCTTTCAAAGCCTTCTTTGAATCGCGCCCAAGATTGATGCCTTTGTGCGCCGTCTCGCCGCATACCCGCTCGGCAAGGTCGCTGAGCATGAGGTAGTTGCCGCCTCCGTTCTTGATCTCAGTCTCACGGCCAAGGTGCTCATAGGCTTCGATTATAAGCGTTTCAAGGAGCCGGCGCAGCATCACAGCGGCGGCGTTATAATAGGCGTGCTGGAAGGAGCCGTTCAACTCTCGGCAAACCTCCTCGATGTAGCCCCGCGTATTTTTCCAGATAGCCTCCGGAAGATAGCCCGCGGCGTGATCCATAGCGGGCTGAATGCCCTCGAGGTCCGGCAGCCACTCGCGAATTATCTTGCGCGAGCCCGGTTTCAGTGAGAAGCCGCGCATCGAGTCATTAGCCAGTTTTGTCTTTCGGATCGCTTCGCCAAGTGCAGTCTGGTTCGGCGTCCCGATGTGATGATCGCCGAGTACCTTGGTCAACTGCCCAGCGGTTTTGGCGACGCCAGGCTGCTCGTGATCAAAATACCAAAGGACAGCGAGCGCCTTCTCGGCATTCTTCCTATCTGACTTCTTGACGACTTCGCAAAAGCCGTCCAGCGAGAGATGCACCAGGAATTATTCGCCCTTGCCCATCTCGTGCTCGACGAAATTGTCGCCCTGCGTCGTCGTTCGGACATCCTCGATATCAGTGAAGTTCAACCAGATCTTTAACTTCTTGACGTTTCGGATAGTCTGCTTGACGTCGACGGGAATCGCTTTTCCAGCTTCCTTGAAGGCGGTCATCACATGAGCTGGGCCTATCTTGGCCAAACCCATGTGGTGCTGCATGTAGTAGACGGTCGCCAGTGCTGCCTCGAGATCGTTCTTGGGACTCTTCTCCTCCACGAACTCTCTGAGAGCTTGCTTTCCAGTTGGCCTGAAGTTCAGGTCTGGCACCAAATTTAACCCCGCGTTGCGATCAACCTTCTTTCCGGTACCGCGAGGCCTCCGGGCGTTTGGAGGTGCAGGCTCTTCACTGGGCGCCTCGACTTCTTCCGCTTGGTCGATCGCTTCCTCCACTACTTCGACTTCGGCATCAGCTTGCTGCAGCAGGAAGGCATTCCCGTTAGCCTTTTGCTCTGAAATCACACGCACAGGCCGGCTCATCGCCGACAACATCGTTTTCAGCGCTTCTTGCACGCTTTCGTTGTTGCCCTCGACCTCGGCGAAGAAGACACGCACTTTCGCCTTATCCGCTCCGGGCGCGGTCTCGTTGTTACGCCTCGCCATGAATATACCGTCGATCTCGACCGTTGGTTGATATGTAAGCTGTTGCCGGCTTAAGGGAATGAAATGGCAGCTTCCTTATTCAGGATCGGTTAAGCCGAAATGCCCTACTTTCCACCGGCTCCCGCGGACCTCTATGTAGCGATATGCTGCGTCACTTTACACTACATTTGTCATCGTGGCAAGAACCAAAAGAGAACGTCATTGGCGGCGAGTGGTACCCTAGCCGGTCAGCTCCCTCCGCACGATCGCCGCACCCTCGGCGAGTGCCTTGAGCTTGGCGAAGGCGAGATCGCGCGGGATGTATTTCATGCCGCAATCGGGGGCCGGGATCAGCCGTTCCGGCGGCAGGTGCTTGAGCGCCGCACGGATGCGGGCGGCGACGGTCTCGGGTGTCTCGGGCTCGGGGTCGCCCATGCTGATCACGCCAAAGATCACGCTCTTGTCACCGAGGCCGTCGAGGCTCGTCAGGTCCAGATTGGGTTGGGCCGCCTCGATCGAGATTTGCTCGACCTTCGAGGCCGTGAGCTCCGGTAGGAACGCATAGCGGTTCGGCTTGTCTCGCGCGACATAGGCATAGCCAAAGCAGAGGTGGAGTGCCGTTGGCCCGGGGATGCCGTCGAGTGCCTTGTCGATCGCCGGCAATGCCAGGTGCCGCGCCTCCTCGGCGCGCGCCTGCAGCCAGGGCTCGTCGAGCTGGATCACATCGGCCCCGGCCGCCTTCAGGTCGCGGATCTCGGCGTTGACCGCCGCGGCGTAGTCCATGACCAGCTCTTCCTCGTCCTTGTAGAACTCGTTCTTGGCCTGGCGCGACATCGTGAACGGGCCGGGCAACGCGATCTTGATTGTGCGCTCGGTGTTGGCACGCAGGAATTCGACGTCACGCACCTCGACCGGCCGCAACCGGCGGATCGGCCCGACAATCCGCGGCACGACGACGGTGCCGCCGGTGCGCCCCATGACCTTCGCCGGGTTGTCGAGATCGATCCCTGACAGTGCCGTCGCGAGGCGGTTCGAATAGCTTTCGCGGCGGACCTCGCCATCGGTGATGATGTCGATGCCGGCGCGCTCCATGTCGCGGATCGCGAGCCGGGTCGCGTCGTCCTGGGCCGCTTCGAGCCACGGCTCGGGCACCCGCCACAGCTCTTGGGCGCGCACCCGCACCGGCCCCTGATGGGTCAGCTTGTCGCGGTCGATCAGCCAGTCGGGCTGCGGATAACTGCCGACCACCGTCGTCGGAAGAAGGGTCTCGGTCATGATCGGGGCCTCGCGGATGCGGCGCAGAGGCCCGAGCATATCACGGCGAGAGAGCGATCGATTGGCCCACCCTGTTCGCCCCCTGTTACCCCGATTCGGCCCCCTGCAAGGGGCTCAAATCCACCCTGCTCGATGGCTCCATCACATTTTGATAATACGCTGAAAAATATAGATTTATCGGCCCTGAGTCAAGCGGTTTCGGGTGTGCAATTGGTTTTTTGCCCTGTTAGGGCGGTCCAAGCAGGGGGAGAGACCACTCAGATCGGAATCGACATCGAGCAGCGGGCCATGCTGCTGCGCGCCGTAGACCTCGGTGTCGCCGATGTCGCCGGCCGGCACCAGACGCGGCAAAGTCGCCTTGAAGGCGATGACCGCGTCGTAGATCGTGAACAGCACATCCTCGGCCCGCACCCGGTAGAGACGGGCGAACCGTCGGCGGCGACCCTAACGCGGCCATGCCCCCACCCTAACCCTCCCCCGCTTGCGGGGCGCTTGCGGGGGAGGGAAGGGGAGGGGGGGCCGGGTTTTCATCGGCATCCGACCACCGCATAGTGGCGTTTGTGCGTGCACGCTCGACCCTCACCGTCGCCGTCATCGGCACGACGCAGACCTTGGCCTGGGCGTCGAGCTATTACCTGCCGGCGATCCTCGCCGATCCGATCGCGGACGGGCTCGGGGTCGCAAAACCTTTGTTCTTCGGTTGCTTCTCAGGCTCGCTGCTGCTTCAGGCCGCCCTCGGCCCGATGATCGGCAAGGCGATCGACCGCCACGGCGGACGCGATGTGCTGGTATTGTCGAACCTCGTGCTCGCCGCCGGGCTCGGATGGCTGGCGTTGGCGGGGGGGCCAGTCGGGCTCGCCGGCGCCTGGGTATTGCTCGGGGTCGGCATGGCGCTCGGGCTCTACGACTCGGCCTTTGCGACCCTGACCGCACTCTATGGCCTCGAGGCACGCGCGCCGATCACCGGCATCACCTTGATTGCCGGGTTTGCCAGCACCGTCGGCTGGCCATTGTCGGCGCTACTCAACGAGAGTTTCGGGTGGCGCGGCGCTTGCCTCGGCTGGGCCGCACTCAACCTCTTCGTCTGCCTGCCGATGAACCGGCTCTTGATACCGCGACTCGCCGGCCCGGTGCGGAGTGCCGCGGTGGAGGAGGGGGCTCCCGTCCCGGCGAACGGCATGATGGTGCTGGCTTTCGTGTTCGGCGCGGTCGGATTTGTCACCGGGGCGATGGCGGCGCATCTGCCGCGGCTGCTCGAGATCGCCGGCGCGTCGGCGGCCGCAGCGATTGCCGCGGCATCGCTGATGGGGCCGGCCCAGGTGGCCGCACGGCTCTTCGAGTTCGGCGTATTGAAGCGCCTGCACCCGCTTTTCTCGACCCGTCTCGCGCTCTTGATGCACCCGCTCGGCGCCGCCTTTCTGGCGGTGCTCGGCGGGCCGGCCAGTTCCGTCTTCGCGCTATTGCATGGCGCCGGGAACGGGCTCTTGACGATCTCGCGCGGCACCCTGCCGCTGGCATTGTTCGGCCCGGCGGGCTACGGACGGCGCACCGGCATCATCGTGGCACCGGCGCGGATGACGACGGCCGCCGCACCGCTCGTTTTCGGCCTGCTGCTGGATGCGATGGGAACGGGTGCACTCCTCATTTCGGCCGCGCTAAGCCTCGCGGCACTTGGCGCGTTGGCACTGCTGCGCGCGCAACCGGCGGCAGCAAGGGCTTAGCGAATCGTCTCGGCCATCGGCCGCACCGCGATCCCGGTCTGCTCGAGCTTCTCGCGGACGAGCCCGGCCATCGCCACCGCCGCCGGGTTGTCGCCGTGCACGCAGACCGTGTCGATCGCGACCGGGATCCGCTTGCCGGAAGTGCTGATGATCGCCCCCTCGCGCACCATCGCCTGCACCCGTGCCGCGGCTTCCTCGGGATCGTGCAATACCGCGCCGGGCAATTTGCGCGAGACCAGATTGCCGGTGTCGTCATAGGCGCGGTCGGCATAGATCTCGCGCGCCATGCGCAGGCCCAACTCGCTGGCCGCGCGTTCGAGCTCGGTGCCGGCCATCACGACATAGATCAGCTCGCGGTCGATCGCGGCGATCGCCCGGCCGATCGCCAGTGCGGTCGGGCGCTCGACCGCGGCGAGGTTGGCCAACGTACCATGCGCCTTGACATGACCGACACGGTGGCCGACCGCGCGCGCCACGCCTTGCAAAGCGCCGATCTGGTAGACGACGATTTTTTCGATGTCTTCGGGCGTCTCACCCTGGATCTGGCGCCGGCCGAACCCCCAGACATCGAAAAAGCTCGGATGCGCGCCGATCCCGACACGATTCTCTTTGGCGCGGCTGACCGTCTCGAACATGACCAGCGGGTCGCCGCCGTGAAACCCGCAGGCGACGTTCGCTGAGGTCACGATCTTCAGCATCTCGGCGTCGCTGCCCATAGTCCAGGCGCCAAAGCTCTCGCCCATGTCGCAATTCAGGTCGATCAGGTCCATCGGGTCACTCCCGGTTCTCAGTATTCCTTATATGGGAGGAATTTGCCGCTCAGGGTCAGCTTGACGCGGTCGCCTTTGGGATCGGGCTGGCGTTCGATCGCCATGTCGAAATCAATTGCACTCATGATGCCGTCGCCGAACTCCTCCTGGATCAGCTCCTTCCAGGTCGTGCCGTAGACCTGCACGAGTTCATAGAAACGGTAGATCAGCGGGTCGGTCGGCACCACGCTCGGCAGAGAGCCGCGATACGGGATCTCCTGCAGCAGACGCTTTTCGTCCCCGTCGAGGTCGAAGAACTTGGCGGCGCGTTCGGCCTGCTCCGGGCGCAGCTTCATCTGGCCCATCAGCGCTGCGGTCAGATAGACCGCCGATCCGCCGCCGATCTCGGCGACGATCGTCTTCCAGGTCAGACCCTTGCCGCGCTTTAGGGCGAGGATCTTGCGGGTCAATTCGTCACGGGTCATCGCATGCTCCTTTGGTGAGATCCTCGCATGACAGCAATGGTTGTGCCAATCTCACGGCAGGAAGCTCGGCGTTTAGCCCAGGGTCAGATCGAAGGTTCGCGCCGAATCTGAAAGAGGCGAGGGCACTGCTTCGACGAGCTGAAATGACGGAGTTGAGAACATGGCGGAAGATTTTGCCGGAAAAATCGCCCTCGTTACCGGCGGAGGCAACGGGATCGGCGCAGCGACCTGTCGCGCCTTTGCCGCTGCGGGAGCGCGAGTGGCGGTTCTCGATCGCGATGCGGCGGCGGCCGAGAGGATCGCAGCCGAGATAACCAGCCGCAATGACCATGCCGCGTCGCACGCGATCGATGTTGCGGATCGTGACGCCTTCGCCAGATTGACCGAGGGCATAACGGAGGCCTGGGGCGGCATCGACATCCTCGTCAACGGCGCCGGCACCACGGTGCGGCGGATGATCGCTGAGATGACCACGGAGGATTGGGACCGAGTGCTCGCCGTCAACCTGACCGGCGCCTTCAACGGCATCCAGGCGGTGCTCCCGCATATGCGGGCGCGCGGCGGCGGCGGCGCCATTGTCAACATCGCCTCAATCGCCGGGCAGCGGATCTCGTTCGGCGGGACCGCGAATTACACCGCGTCGAAGGCCGGCCTTCTCGGCTTGACCCGCCACGCCGCCTACGAGCTCGCCCCAGACGGGATCCGAGTCAACGCCGTCTGCCCCGGTCCCACCGCGACAGGGTTCGGCGGTGCGATGCCGACCGAGGAGAGCAAAGCGGTACGGGCGCGCAAAATCCCGCTGGGCCGCATGTGCGAGCCCGAGGATATCGCCGATCCCATCCTGTTTCTGGCGGGCGACTCGGCACGCATGATCACCGGCGTGGCGCTGACCGTCGATGGCGGCGTGCTTGTCAAAAACGACACCTCTTATGAGGAATATTTCAGTCGTCGATAGGGCCTCCGCCCGTTCCCTCCCGCGCGAGCGGGAAGGAGAAAGTGTCAGAGCACCAGTGGCCTGGGTCAAGACGCCGGCAGGCGGCGTCACGATCCTGATTCTGGCGACATTCGCGGCCCGGCTGTTGTTTGCCGCTTCCCTCGGTCTTGGGATCGATGAGAGCTACATGGTCGCGGCGGGCCGCAAATTGCAGCTCAGCTATTTCGACCATCCGCCGATCGCCTGGTGGATGGCGTGGGGGATCGCGCATCTGACCGGCAGCGAGAACGCATTTGTCGTGCGGCTGCCCTTTATTGCGCTTTTCGCGTTGACCACATTTCTGATGTACCGGGTGACCGCAGTGCTTTTCGACCCGAAAGCCGGGCTGTGGGCGGCGGTGTCGCTGAATATGGCTCCCGCGCTCGGAATCACCGCGGGCACCTGGGTCTTGCCCGATGGCCCGCTCTTCGCAGCTCTGCTCGGTACCCTGTTTTGCTTGATCCCGGCGCTGCGTTCGGAAGGCCGCGCGGCTTGGGGCTGGTGGTCGGCGACCGGTGGGTGCGCCGGTCTGGCGCTGTGTTCCAAATATTCCGCCCTTCTGACCCTAGTGGGCGCCGTCGCGTTCCTGGCGAGCGAACCGCAGAGCCGCCGTTGGCTGGCGCGACCCCATCCTTACCTCGCCGGTCTCATTGGACTCGGAGTCTTCCTGCCGGTCCTGATCTGGAACGCCAAGCACGGGTGGATCTCGTTTCTGTTCCAGGGGAGCCGGACCGGCGGTTCGCTCCACCCCTTCGGGGCGATATTAGCGATTGCCGGGCAAGCCGCGTTTTTGCTCCCCTGGGTATGGGCGCCGTTGTTGTGGTGCGGCCTCGTCGCGCTACGGCGTGGACCGTCCGACCGAGAGCGCTGGCTGCTTGTTTGCCTCGGGGCGCCGCCAATTCTTGTGTTCACGGCAGCCGCGCTGTGGGGTAACGCTCTCTTTCACTGGGCGGCACCGGGCTATCTGATGCTGGTGCCGCTGTTAGGCGAAGCCATTCCCCGGCACCGGCAAACCAGCCGGCTGATGCGGATCTGGCTCGCCGGCACGTCAGCGTTCGTCATCTTCGGCGTGGTCTTTGTTATAAGCGAGGTCCGCTTCGACTGGCTGTCGGAATTACCCTTCCGAAAAGACCCGACCGTCGACGTCGTGGATTGGACCTCGCTGCGAATCGAGCTTGAGCGCCGTGGTTTCCTAGACAGACCCGGGTTGGTCGTCGCGACCCTGAAATGGCACGAAGCCGGCAAGATCGATTACGCTCTCGGCGGTCTTGTCCCGGTGATCTGCCTCGGCTCGGATGCGCGGCAATACGGCCTCACCGCAAACTCCGGCGATTACATCGGCGCGGATGTCCTTATCGTGGCTCCGCGGCACTCGTCGGCCCAAATAGAGACCGAGTTGGGGGGACGGTTCGATGTAATCGAGCCTATTGCGCCGACCACGGTAACGCATGCCGGGCGTCCTGCGATGGAACTACCTTTGTTTATCGGCCGCCGACTGCACAAATCGGCTGCGCGAGATGCTAGCGGCGATCCCAGGAATAACCCTTGAAGTCGCGAGCGAGGTAGAGCGTGTAGGCGCGGGAAGCTCCGGGTCCGATCGGAATGACGACGGGGGCTATACGGTCGATCTCGGCGAAACTCGGGCTCATCTCGGGGATCAACTCGTGCTCCGACACGAGGAGAAAGTTCCCGCCGCGATGTTGCGGCAGACCGTTTGTCAATTCCCACTGGTCCTTGGGAAGGCCGCTCTTCAGCTTCCATTTGACCGCATCGAAGGGGTGCGGGCGCACGTAATAGATCAGCGCGGCGAGGGTCTCGCGATCGTCGGCAAAGAGCGTCAAATCCGGATGCTGCGCAAGCGCTGCGCCAACCGTTAAGCCGAGGGCGCGCCAGCCGCGCAGCCGGGCGAGCGCGTCGTATTTGGCCGGCAGCTCGCTGCCGAAGGCAGCGAGCGCATCGCGGCCGGTGAACAGGACTGCGACGGCGGCGAGATGGAGCGCGATCGAGAAGGCGACGAGCTTGCGCCAGCCGCGGCCCAGCGACCAAGCAACGACCAGCACCGTGGCTGAGACAAAGGCGGGTGCCGCCCAGTTGGCATTGGCGCGCGACAAGAAACTGACGGCCAGCATCATCACCAAAGTCGGCAATGCAAACGTGGCGAGTAGGCGCGCGCGTGCTTCGGCGAGGGTACGTGGTGATGCCGCCAGCCATATAAGGCCAGCGAAGAACAACGGACCAAACACAGCGAATTGCGAGCCGAAGAATTCGAGGAAGGCGTCGGGATGGATCAGCGGTTCGTCCAGCCCCGCATTGTCCTTCACGTGGAGGTAGCTGACGAACCCGTTGTTCCAATTCCACCAGAAATTCGGCGAATACAGCAGCAGGGCGATGCCAATCGCAGCGAGCAGCGGACCCAGGTGGCGACGCTCGGCCCGCAACACGAGGACAAAGCCGAGCGCCGAGAAGATCCAATAGGCCATCGCGTATTTCGCGAGCAGGCCGAGCCCGCAGGCGGCCCCGACGGCGAGCCACCAACCCCGCCCGCTGTCTTCGCGCGCTCTTATGAACGCATAGAGCGCTGCGGCCCAAAACAGCAGCAATGGCGCATCGGTCGAGATGATGAAAGCGGAGATGGATGCTCCGGGCAGGCTGGCATAGGCGAGAGCCGACCACAGTCCGATGCGGCCGTCGTAGAGCCGTGCACCGATCGCATAGACGAAAACGGCGGCGCCGGCATGTAGCAGCGGTGCCGATAGCCGTATCGCAAACTCGCTCTCGCCGAAAAGCCCGATCGTCAGCGCGATCAGCCAGGCGACGAGCGGCGGCTTCGAATAGTAGCCGAAAGCGGGGTGCTGCGCCCAAAACCAGTATTGCGCTTCGTCCGGATAGAGGTCGGCAGGCTGGAAGACGAGCCAGAGGAGCCGCAAACCAGTGATCGCGAGCACCCCCGCGAGCATCAGAGCCGCGGGTGAGGGCAGCAGCGCCAGTCGGAAAGAGCCCTCTACGGCGCCAGGTTCGATCGCAACGCGATCGCAGAGCGGCAGGTCCCTCGGCGAGCGGGGGTTGCCCGCAGAAGGGCTGCTCATTGGTGCTCAGGAAAACCGACGTGCGCTCAGGCAGCCCAGGCGAACGGTGCGAAATGCCCGTTGTTGTCCTTGCCGACGATGTCCAGATCGAGGCCAAAGCCGTGTAAATGAGTCTCTTTCGACCGGGCGAGTGCCAAGCGCCGGTTTACCGGGTGCGCCGTGTTATCGAGATACATGGGCTGATCCGGTCGGTTGCGCGGGGTGACCCCCTCGATCTCGAAGGACAGGACGTCCGGGATCACGGTCGAGCGCTTGAGCCCGTCCAGGTTGAACTCGATCGGCTTGAACGCGACGCCGCGAAATTCGCCGACCAGATGCTCGCGGATGAATCCCGGCGGGCCGCCGGCTTCGCCACTAACGATCGCAGCCAGGGCCTGACGCTGCGCATCGTTGGCCCGCTCGTCGACTATGCCGGCGAAGATCCAGTTGCCGTCGGCCATCACCTTGCCCGAGCGGATAACCAGCGCAAACTTGAGTCCATCGAGCGTCATATCACCGTATCTGCCGGCATCAATCCGGAACACCAATGCCGCGGTGCAGTGGTCGTAGGTCACCGGGCCCTGCGGGTTCGTATAGACGCACGGACAGAGATAGTCGCAGTTGCAACTCTCCATGTATTCGCCGAGCATCGTCCATTGCTGCTCTGCCATGGCATGGCCCTCTTCTATCAGGCCGTCGGTTGCTGTTTCTTGTCGAGGATGCGCTGGTGCAGGTTGTGGACGATCATGCCGGTCAGCCTTTCGTCATGGATGAAGAGCCGCTGGCCGATCGGGTAGGGGTCCTGCTTGGTGACCTCGATCGGCTCTTTCAAGATCTCGTCGGGGGTAAGGCCGCGATCGACGAAGCGCTCGATATAGCCGACCCAATTCTCGACGATCTGCCCTTGTTCCTTCAGATAGGCCTTGGTGCAGGGATCACCGTGCCCAGGGATAATGGTCTCGACGTCGAGTGCTTCGATGCTTTTGAGCGCCGTAAGCCATTCCCAGGGGTCGCATTCCTGCAGCCATGACCGGCACTTGTAGAAGACGTTGTCGCCTGTGAACACGACCCCTTCTTGCGGCACGTGGACTGAGGTCTGCGGTGCGGTGTGGCCGGGCATGTGGATGATGTTGAAGGTATGATTGCCGACATTGAGGGTCAGCGTGTCGGTAAAGGTTAGCTTGGGCGGGTTCGAGGCCGGGTAATCGGGGTGCCCGACGAGCCAGACGCTATCGGGATCGGTCTCCTTAAAGCGCTCGCGTTTCTCTTCGAGGGTGCCGAACGCATAGAGATAGCGCTCGAAGCATTCCTGGAGTTTGACCTGCCCGACGACCGTCACATTCGGGAAATAGGCGTTGCCCGAGATGTGATCGCCATGCGGCTCGGTGTTGATCAGGTAGCGGATCGGCGCCTTGTCTTCCATGCGCTCGCGCCAGCGCACCGCGTCGATCGGCTGCTGCGGCGAGTCGATCATGACATAGCCGTCGCTGGTCTCGACAAAGCTCGGATTGCAGCCGGCGAAGTAAATTTCGGCGAACGAATTCTTCCCTACCCTGCGCATCGCCCTCTCCTGTTTCGATTCTCCTGATCGGACGCCGGTTATTCCGCAGCGACCGGCAGCGGCGCGCGACGGAACCCGACGCGGGCGCCACCGGCGCATAACAGGCTTAATAGCAACAGAATGGCGACGACCACCAGCACGAGTTCAGGTCGCCCGGCATCGATGATCATGCCGTAGGGGACCGGCATGATCGCACCACCCAGCGACATGCCGGAGCTGACAAAGCCGAATACCTTGCCGATCTGCCCCGGTGGTGCCGCGTCCTTGACCATCACGTCGCGCGGCGTGTTTCTCGCCCCGGTCATCAGACCACCAACAAACAACACGCCGATCGTCGCCGACTCGGGCAGCGAGACGACGCCGACCAGCAGCGACACCGCGGCGGCGCCGATCGTTAGAGCCACGACAAACGGGAGGTGGCGAGCGGTGCGGTCGGCCACCCAACCGCCGACCAGCACGCCGCCGATCTGGCCGACCATGTACCCGGTCAGCGCCGAGGAGGCCGCCGCGAGCGTCACGCCGTGCACTTGGTGCAGGATCGTGATCAGCCAGGACTGGATGCCGGCGCCGGCCATCGCCGTCACCATGAAGAACGCGAAAAACATCAACACCGATCGGCTCAGCAGCAGCCCGGCCCCGCCTTCCGCCGCGCGGCTCTGCGGGCGGCGTGCCTGATCGATCAGGATACGGCTCTGCCACACGATCGCCACCACGACCGGAAGACCGAGGAGCCCAACTAGGACCAAGGCACCTCGCCAACCGACCAATAGCATCAGCGCGGTTGTCGCCGGGGGTGCCGCGGCAAATCCGATGTTGCCGGCAAAGGTGTGAAAGGCAAACGAGCGGCCGAGCCGCGCCGGGTCGATCGAACCGCTCAAAATCGCATAATCCGCCGGGTGAAAGACCGAGTTGCCGACACCCGAGAGCAACGCCAGAACGACGATCTGCCAATAGGTGGTGGCAAATCCCATGGCGGCGATCGACAAGGTCATCAGTAGGGTGCCGCCGACGAGGAACAGGCGTGCGCCGTAGCGGTCGACGAGAAACCCCATCGGGGTCTGCAGCAGCGCGGCGGTGGCCGACATCACCGCCATGACCAAGCCGAGTTCGGCAAAGGAGACGTCGAAGGCCTGCTGCCAGGCGATGAACATCGGCGGCAGGCAGAGCTGATAGAAGTGCGACAGGAAGTGGCCAGAGCCGAGCAGCAGATTGACCCGGGTGTCGCGACCGAAGGCAAATGATCGTAGCATCGCGGCATGTTGCTCTAAAAAGCGGCATCCGGTCGAGCGGTGAGATCCGTCGGCGCCCCATCCGGGGCGCGAGGCTGCGTTGCCGAAATCGCGCACCGCGGAAGCCGCGCCGACGGCGGGATATCCTGTTCCGACACGCAAATAGGGTCTACACTGTTAAGCTAAAGGCATAAGCGGAGGAGGTCCGTAATGGCGGAGTACAAGCTGATCTCGGCGGATTCCCATATCGTCGAGCCGCCGGACATGTATACCGGGCGCATCGATCCCAGTTTCCGCGACCGTGCGCCCAAGATGGAGCGCCGCAAGACTCCTGCCGGGAGAGAATACGACGCCTGGGTCATCGATGGTATGCAGGTCGGCACCTTGGGCGCAGTGATGCAGGCCGGTCAACGGTTCGAGGATCCCTCGCAGATCGATTTTCTCGGCGTTTGGGAGGATGTCCGCAAGGGCGGCTACGACGCCCATGCGATGATCACCGAAAACGAGGCGGACGGTGTCTGGGGCTCGGTATTGCAACCGAGCCAGGGCCTGTTCTGGTATCGCCTCGCCGACAGTGCGCTGCTGTCCAGCATCTGTCATGCCTATAACGACTGGATCGCCGATTTCTGCAAGCCCTATCCCGAGCGGCTAAAGGGTATCGCAACCCTCAATGTCGACGATGTCGACGAGGCCTGCCAAGAGCTCGAGCGGGTCGCCAAGATGGGGCTGGTCGGGGCTTTTATCCCGGTTGCACCGTTGCCCGAAAGGCCCTATCGCGACCCGGTTTATGATCGGCTGTGGGCGACCGCGCAGGATCTGAACCAGCCTCTGCTGCTCCACATCGGGACACCGCGCGGTGGCGTTCCGGGGTGCGAGTTCACCGCGGACATCACCGAGCTGACCGGCGCCGGCCGCGCGACCAGCGATTATTGGGTACGGTACTCGCTGGGCGCGATGGTCTTCGCCGGCGTCTTCGACCGCTATCCGCGCCTGAAGGTCGGCTCGGTCGAACACGAGACCGCGTGGATTCCCCATTGGCTCAAGCAGATGGACTTCACCTATGTCGAGCGTCCCGTGTTCACCAAGGGATGGAAGTCAAAGGAAGGAATGCTGCCGAGCGATTACTGGCGGCGCAACATGTTCGTCGAGTTTATGGAGGACGATCTCGGGGTCCGGATGCGGGATCTGATCGGCGTTGACAACATGCTGTGGGGCAGCGATTTTCCGCATGCCGAGTCGACATGGCCGAAGTCGCAGCAATTCCTTGACCGCATCTTCGACGGCGTCCCCGAGGCCGACAGGCGTAAGATAACTGCGGACAACGCGGCGAAGCTGTTCGGTTTCAGGCCGAACTGACGCCGGCATCCGCCCGGCTCCCCACACGTGTGGGGAGCCGGTTGGGCGCGCTTCGGTGAATTCTCATGTCCGATGGGTTCGTCCCTGTCGCCAAGGCGGCGGAGCTGCCGCCGGGCCGGATGCGGTGGGTCGCCGTGGATGGCGAACGCCGGGTGTTGGCCAATGTGGAAGGCACTTATTACGCGCTGAGCGACGTTTGCGGACATCGCAACGCGCCGCTTTCACGCGGTAAACTCGTGGGACATCTGATCGAGTGCCCACTGCATTTTGCTCAGTTCGACGTGCGCACCGGCGAGTTGGTCAGCGGGCCGGTGTCGACCCCTGTGCCGATCTATCAGGTCCGGGTCGTAGGCGACACGGTCTACGTCAAACGTTAGCCGCGCTCAGCCCGACTGTTGCGGGCGGTTGCGCTTGACGGCTTCCGGGTTGGTCGAGTCGGCGCCCATATAGATCCCGCGCTCCCAGTCTCGCTTCAGCGGGTCGGCGACCTTCAACGACATCCGGCCGATGCGCTCGATCTCGATTTCCACGGTCTCGCCGTCCTGCAATGCACCGAGCCCTTCGTGATTGGTGCCGCAGGCGATCAGGTCGCCGGTGTTCAAGGTCATGATCGTCGAGGCGAACTCGACGAGCTCCGGCACCCGGTGCTCCATGTCGTCGGTGTTGTAATTGTGGCGTAGCTGGCCATCGTTCCAAAACCGCACGACCAGATCATTGGGCTCGGGCACCTCGTCGGCGGTGACGATGCACGGACCGATCGGGGCGAAGGTGTCGAACGACTTGCCGAGCCAGCTGCCGGCCTTCCAGGTCCGTCTTCCCTCGCCGCGCGCCGACACGTCGATCAGGCAGGTATAGCCGAACACAGCGGTCTGCCAATTCGTCTGGCTAACCTTTTTCGCGGGACCCTTGATGACGAGCGCCAGCTCGGCCTCGTGCATGAAAATCCACGGCTCGGTGAACTCCGGCAGCATAATCGTGTCGCCTGGCCCGACCACCGCCTCCGGGTTCTTCAGGAACATATTGAGCGGCCGCGCCTCGCGCTGCGCGTGCTCCCAGTAATTGGCGATGCAGCAGAGGATTTTGCCGGGCCGCGGCAGCGGCGCACGGAGCCGAACCGAGGCGAGCGGCAGGGCTTCACCCTGCGCCGCCAGCCGCTCCGCCACCGGACGCAGCCGGTCGAACCCGTCGATCAGCCCCTGCATCGTTAGCTGTGGCGGATGACCTCGCTCGGCGGTGCCGGCGAGGCTGACGACTCCGCGCTCGGTAAGCAAACCAGGTTTGGGGTCATCCCGTTCGGAAGTCTGGAAAAGCACCAACTTCATGATCGCCTCCACCGTCTCGTTTTGGTGATCGAGAAAATTAGCGGGTTCGGCCCATGGCAACCATCAAGCTCTTCGGTATCGACAGTGTTTCGGCCCGATGTCTATCGGCCGTCGATATATTTTATGAAGTTCTCCATGTCGTTGGGGACCATCACCGCCTTTAGCGTAAAGACATCGCTTGATGTATGGGCGATCCCGGAACAACACCCGCGACCGGCTCTGTATCCCGCCTGCTTGACCGCCGCCGCGGCCTTGGCATTATAAGATCCATACGGGTAGGCAAATTCTTCTACCGGAGCCTCCAGTTGAGTCTCAAGAATTGTCTTGCTGTTGTATATCTGGTCCCACAACTTCGCTGAATCTTTAATTTTGTTGAGACGCGGATGTGATCGCGAATGGCTGCCGATTATCATGCCGTCCGTTAGGAGTGTTTGTAACTGGGGCCATGAAATGAAACTAGGGCGGCCGATATAATTTGTTATTACAAAAAACGTCGCGGTGTAATGATATTTCTCAAGGCTAGGTAGCGCGTATTCGAATTGAGTTTCCCATCCATCGTCAAATGAGATGATCACCGGCAATGTCGGCAATTCTCGGCCCTTTTCGAAATAGTCCGCGAGGTCAGAAAACGTGATTACATGGTATCCGTTGTCTTGAAGATACTGCATCTGCTGAGCGAAAACTTCAGCAGTTACAGTCAGCCGGCGAAGCCCAGGTGAACCTTCGGGAGTCGATTGACTTATATGGTGATATACCAAAATCGGTACTTTTGCTGTCCGTTTTTCTGGGAGAGTTGGCTGGCGCAAATCTGCAGCAGGCGCGGCAGGAGGTTGCGATTTTTCGGCGATCGGGCTGATCTGCTGAGCCTCTGAGGGCAGACAGGAATCCGGGAATAGGGCGACTGAAACGAGAAGGACGGCGGTTGAAAGCCGGCCGTTGATTGATAATCCGCGGGCCCTCATTGCTTTTTCCCTCGGTCGGTTTTTCGCCGGAATAAGGCGGCGAGGTGTCAACGGGCGGCGAGTTCTGCCGCATAGAACTCGTTCCACCGATGCATCGAGCGCCTCTATGCTGCGATCGCTCAACGCACCAGGCATCACTGGGTCTGCGGGACTACCGGGGCGGAGGCGCAAATTTGCCGAGATGCCGCGCGACAGCGGCAAGATCACTGGGCGCGGCCTCCACTCGACGGTTTTCCTCTATCAGGATCCTCACCGTGTCGCGGATCTGTTCCTCGGTATGCGCTGCCGTCAGAAAGAACCGCAAACGGGCGGCTCGCTCGGGTACCGCCGGGTAGAGGATCGGCTGGACGTTGACCCCTCGCTGGAACATTGCTTGGGCAAGGCGTCCGGCACTGATCGAGCTCCCGGTGATGACCGGCACGATTGAGGCGCCGATCGAACTGCCGACATCGAGACCGCCGTGACGTGCGAGTTGTAGAAAAAGCCCAGCCTTGTCGTTGAGCCGGCGCACCCGCTCCGGCTCCCGCTCCAGCAACTCGAGCGCGGCGAGCGCAGCAGCAGCTGCAGCCGGTGCCATCCCGACCGAGAAGACGAAACCGGGTGCTGCGAGCTTCAGATAGTCGATGAGGTCTCTTCTCCCAGCGATATAACCACCGCACGATACCAGACTCTTGCTGAGCGTCCCCATCCAGATGTCGACATCGCTGGGATCGATCCCAGCGCGGTCGGCGGTGCCGAAGCCGCGCGGTCCCAAGACACCCAGCGCATGCGCTTCGTCGACCATCAGCCAGGCACGGTGGCGTCGAGCTGCGGCGATAAAACCCGGTAGGTCGGGGACATCGCCATCCATGCTGTAATGCCCCTCGATGACCAGAAGCGCGCGCCCGTGGCGTGGACGCAACTCGCCCAGCAGCCGATCTGCGGCTCGGTGGTCGAGATGAGGAAACGGCACCCGGCGTGCGCCGGACAGCGTCGCCCCCTGAACGATGCTGTTGTGGATCAGCGCATCGTGAACGATTACGTCGTTACGGCCGAGGAGATGCCCGATCACGGTGACGTTCGTCGAATGGCCGCCGACCAAAACGACACAATCCTCGCAGCCATGGATCCGCGCCAGTGTCTGTTCCAGCTCGCGGTGGATCGGCCGTTCACCCGAGACCGGACGGCTCGCCGAGACCGTAGTCCCGTAGCGGTCAATCGCAGCCTTCGCCGCATTGGTGATATGCGGATGACCGTTGAGCCCGACGTAATTGTACGAAGCGAAGTTGACGTAGGTTTTGTTGCCGATCAGAGTTTCTGCCCCGGCGATCCCCTCATGCACCCGAAAGAACGGATCGGCGATGCCGAGAAAATCCGCGGCTTCGCGGATCATGCGGATCTCTCGGAACCCTTCGAGTTCCGCCACGTCGAGCCTCGGGGTGAAGATGCGGTCCTCTTCCGGGCCCGAGCGGCGCCGCGAGCGCTCCACGGGTCGGATGGAGGATGCCGACGACAGCTTCGCGATCAGCTGCGCCTTTGCCTGCGCCGACAAACCGAACAAGGGGCGGCTTCTGTCCAAATACTACTCCGCGGCCGCTCTGTCGGGGTCCGCCGGGGATCGCGCCCCCTCGACAACCTCGTGATGCGCAGCAAGGGCAATTACCTCGCCGTCCCTGGGTCCTGTCGAGACCGCAGCGGTGAGCCGTGCGGCAATCGACGCGACGCTCGTGCCCTCGGTGAGCGAAACCAGCGGCAGATCAACCCGCAGCCGGTTCTCCAGCGCAAGGCGGAGTTCGACCGCCATCAATGAATCCATCCCGATTTCAGATAGCGGACGCAGTGGGTCAATACCTTCCCCAGGCAGCCGCAATATAGTCGCCGCCTCATCGGCGACGACCGTCTTCAACAGTGCCAGCGCCGCTTCCGGATCCAACGAAGCGAGCCGCTCGGCGAGCGATTCGTCAACCGGAGAAGGAGACACTTTGGCACGGCTTTCCATAAACAGCTGCGTTGCGAGAATCGGCAAAAATCGCCGGGCTTCGGCCCAGTTCGTATCGGCAAACGCGACCGTCGGCAACCCGCTCGCGATCATTGCGGAGAGTCCGGCAAGAGCCTGTGCCGCAGGGATGGGTCGAGCGCCGAGCCGACGCGCGAGCGAATCGAGAACCGCGGGCCGCTCGGCTAGATAGCCGGCATCCTCTATCGGGCCCCAGGCGATGGCAAGCGCCGGTCTGCCTTCGGCCTGCCGCCGGCGGGCGAGCGCTTCGAGAGCCATATTCGCGGCAACATAGACACCCTGGCCGGGTGCCCCCACCAGGGTTGTCGCCGACGAGAACAGCAGAAAGAGTTCGATCGGATCGTTGCGCGTCAATGCGTCGAGGGCGATTGCCCCGCCGAGCTTGGGGCCTATTATCGGAGCGACGCGGGAGATGTTGATATCGGCGGCAAAACCGTCTTCGATCGCCGAGGCGGCGTGGACAACACCGCGCAGCGGCGGCTGATTCGCTCGGATCGCGTCGAGGATCCTCGCCAGGGACTGGCGATCGGCGACGTCCCCTTGATAGACGCGAACCTCTGCGCCTGAAGCTTCGAGTTCTTTGACTCTTGCTTCACAGCCGGGAGTTGCCGACCCCCGACGGCTGAGGAGCGCGATCGAGCCGGCACCATGCGCGACCAGCCAACGCGCGCACTCATACCCGAACCCCT
>Ga0306924_10001005_pt1 | contig 25159 bp, 17 predicted proteins | sample sta12Can44000111_FD_203756 | JGI IMG/M metagenome (GOLD analysis project Ga0306924, IMG submission 203756) | Lab enrichment of tropical soil microbial communities from Luquillo Experimental Forest, Puerto Rico - statanox.12C.anox.44.000.111 (v2)... | ecosystem: Environmental > Terrestrial >... | reverse complement strand
CCGACCTCGTAATGTTCACGGTGGGTGAACGGGTCGCGGCGGGGAAGTTCCCGCTGTGGCTGGCCGTCGGGGGCTTCGAGGTCATCGCGGTCGTGGGCACCAGCGCGCTCTTCCTGGCTTCCCGGGGTCCGGCTCACCGGATCATCACCCGGTTCGGCCCGCGCCTGGGGTTGACCCAGGCGCGGGTGGGCCGCGCGGCCGCGTTCGCCGAGACCCGGGGCCGGCCCGGGCTCGCACTAGGGCGCGGGACGCCGGGGCTGCGGACGATCACCGTGATAGCCGCGGGCGTCTCGGGACTGAGCTGGCGGCGTGCGCTCCCGGCGGCGTAAGCGGGCGGCGCCTGGAGCGTGGATGGAGGCGACCTGTCCGGCCTGCATCGGCGTGACCCTGCTCGCCCAGCGCGTGCCGGCCCTGGCTGAGCTGACCGAGGCAGACCCCGTCAGCTCAAGCCCGGACGGCGAGCCAAAGGCCATGATGACCTAACTTCCCTGCGACCAGGCAGCTCTTTATCCGGGATCATTCTCGCCTGGTGATAGGCCACCGCGACTTATGGCGTTAGTCCTGGCACAAATCAGGACAAAATGACGGCGAAAATGCCGGACTTGCGCCAGAAGTGCCCCGGAGTGTCCGAATGGTGAGACGACTTCCCGGCACCGGCCTCCGGTGGTGCCCGCGCCGCGGTCCCGCCCGGCTCACCGCTCACCCGGGCACCACCGGCCCCGGGACGCGCCGGGCCAGAGCGCGCATGCCGTCCCCCGGCGGGCAGGCCGCCGACCCCTGCGGGCAGCGCTGCCACCAGAGATTTGAGCCAGCCCGGCGACGCCGAGCGACAGAGTGGTTACAATAGGCAATCTTTCGGGTACTATCCGTAGTAGGTGCATCTTTCGCTGAAATCTGCGTGACCGTCGCACCAGTCCGTTTGTGCGACGCTGGCAAGGAGGACGCCCGATGACTGCCACAGCGAGCCCCACCGTGCGACGCCGCATGCTTGCCGCCGAGCTGCGCGAGATCAGGGAGGGCAAGGGCGAGAGCGGCGATGTGGTCGCCGCGGCGCTGAGGTGGTCTCCCTCCAAGGTCAGCAGGTACGAGCGGGCGAAGACAGGCCTGCGGCCGGGGGAGGTCGAGCGGCTGCTCGACCATTACCAGATCACGGGATCCCGGCGGGCGCTCCTGCTCGGGCTCGCCGAAGACGCGACGCGGAAGGGCTGGTGGGAAGAGTTCGCGAGCAGCCTTTCCGATGATTACAAGCAGTTCATCGGGCTTGAGCATGAGGCGATGTCCATGGCCATCTGGCATGTTGACGTCGTCGCCGGCCTCCTGCAGACCGAGGCGTACGCCGGGCACGTCATCAGCAGCTACAGCCGGATAGAGCCGGTCACGCCGGGCATGGTCGGGCGGCTGGTGCGAGTCCGGATGCGGCGCCAGGAGGTGCTGAACCGCGACGGGCTTGCGCTGTCGGTCGTGCTCGATGAATCCGTCTTGCGGCGCCGCATCGGGGATGAGTCGGTGATGTACGAGCAGCTTCAGCGTCTCGCGCGCGAGGCTGCCAGGCCGAACGTGACCTTGCAGGTTCTCCCTCTCGACGCGCGGCACACGGTTTTCGGCGAGTCCTTCGTCATTTTCGGTTTCGCGGCCGGCGGGGACGCGGCGCCGCGCGACGTGCTGAGCACCGAGCGGATGCGGAGCAGCTCCGTCTCGGACGGGGAACGGGAGACGTACTTGCACCGGATCGCATTCGAGATGCTCGCCGGCGCGGCGCTCGACCCGGCGGCCTCCAGGGCGCTCATCCTCCAGATAGCCGAGACGTACTGGTCAGGGTCCCGCTCGCGCGCTCGCGCGCTCGCGCCGCAAGCCCTTTCGGCCTAGCTGTAACGCGATCCGCACCCGCTGCGGTTTTCCACGTGGGTTCATCCCCCGCGGGGTCCCGGACCGCTCCTGCCACCCCCGGTGCCGGCCGGGACCCCGCGGCGCGCCATGATCCCGGAGCCGCGCAGGAACTGGACGTGACAGAGAGGGGACTCGGGGTTGGCCGTATCGAGCACCCGGAGCCTGCTAGCCGGCCGGTACCGGCTAGGGGAACAGATCGCGGTCGGCGGGACGGGCGAGGTCTGGCGGGCTCAAGACGAGCTTCTCGGGCGGGTCGTGGCGGTCAAGCTGCTACGGCCGGAGTACGCCGGACATGCCGAGACGCTGGCCCGGTTCCAGGCCGAGGCGCGGCACGCCGGTCAGCTGACCCATCCCGGCATCGTCCAGGTCTACGACTATGGCCACAACGATCTCGCCGGGGTTCCGTTCCTGGTGATGGAGCTGATCGACGGGCCGTCGCTGGCCGCTGTCATGGCGGGCGGCGGGGCACAGCCGCCGTCCCGGGTGCTTGAAGTGATCGAGCAGGTCGCGGCGGGGCTGGCCGCCGCGCACGCGGTGGGCCTGGTGCACCGCGACATCAAGCCCGCCAACTTGTTGCTCGCCCCGGGCGGCGTCGTGAAGATCACCGATTTCGGGATCGCGTCCGCGGCCGGATCAGCGCCGCTGACGCAGGCCGGGATGCTCGCGTGCACCCCCGGCTACCTGGCCCCCGAGCGCGCCGCCGGATCCCCCGCGGGACCGCCCAGCGACCTGTACTCCCTCGGGATCGTCGCCTGGGAGGCCCTGGCCGGGAGGCCGCCGTTCACCGGCACCGCGCTGGACGTCGCGCTCGCGCACGCCCACCGTGCCCTGCCGCCGCTGCCGGCCGCTGTCCCGGCGGAGCTGGCCGCGCTGGTCGCGGGGCTGACCGCCAGGAACCCGGCCGCCCGCCCGTCCGCGGACGCGGCCGCCGCCCAGGCCCGTCAGCTGCGGGCCGGGCCGCCGGCCGGGACCGGGACGCGAGAGCGGGTACCGAGGCAGTCGGCCCACCCGGGCGCCACCCTGACCCTGCCCGGGATCACGGCGCACGGCACGCCGCCGCTCCGCCGACGGCTGCGCGCCAGCCTTAACCGGCCGGAACGGGCAATTCTGTTCATGGCCGCAGGCCTGGCCGCGGTCGCGAGCCTGGCCACCGCGCTGGCCGCCATGGCGCCCGGCTCCGCCAGTCAGCCAACCGCGCCGGCCGGGCCTTCGACGGCCCCCCCGGTCCCGGCTACCCGCACCGTCAGCGTCGACAACGCCGTCCTGGACGGCCAGCCGGCCACGGCGGTGCTCGCCAAGCTGCGGCAGGCCGGCCTGCGGCCCCGCCTGGCGGAAACGCCCAGCGGCAACCTGCGGCCAGGGACCGTCATCACCATCCAGCCGGCCGGATCGCTACCAGCCGGAACCACCGTCACGGTCACCGCCGCCGTACCGCCCCCGGGCCACAGCCACCACCACCACAACGGCGGCAACGGCGACAACGGCAATTAAGGCCCGTGGTGAACTCTCCCGGCCATTAGGGATTGAACGCCCGAGGTCTTCGGTGCGGATGCCCTCGGGTCGTGGCTGCGGCGGGGTATGCGACCGGTCGCGGCCTTTCTACCTGGACGTTTTCTCCCGCCGACTGCGCGCCGGGGCCGATGGTTCATGATCGTGGGTCAAAACTGGCGATATCCGCCAAAAATGACCCACGATCATGGCCGCACCCCTTCCGTATACCCCTGCGGGTATCAAGGGGAGGCGCAAACCTAGGCTGTTAAAGCTGTAGCGGGGAGTGAGGCTTTCTGATGGCCTGGCGGGACGACCTTCCCCTTCTTCTTGCCGTGTGCCAGCCCGTTCGGCGATGGCGATGCCTTCTCGCTGGCCTTCGCCTTGCCCTTGGCCTTGGCCTTGCCGGGCGGGCTCTTGAGGCCAGGGCTGGTCACGGGGCCCGGCGAACCGGAAGGAACCGTCGTCCGCGGCGGCGGGACGGAATGCCGCGGCGCGGGGGCTCCGAACGTCGCGTGCGCCAGTTCCTGGATGGGCGCGGGCAGCGCGTCCGCGGCGGCGGCGCCCGACAGGCCCACGACCATGGCAGCCGCGATCCCGGCGGCGATGACCGGCCCTCGCCTCCCGACCGCGCCGGCCCTCCCGGCCACGCTGGCCACCCCGCCCGCGCCGGCCCTGCGGAACCACGCTGAGCGGGGCGCGCCCCCACCGGAGACCAGTACGAACGCGGCGACCGCGGCAACTTCTCCAGCCAGTTCCTGGTCGCTGGCCGGCCCGGCCGCGCTGTCGAGCAGGCCTGCGAGCAGGTGATGTGCCGTGGCTGCTTCCGGGCGAGCCTCGTGCCCCGCGAGCAACCGCTCGGTGTCGGCCGCTGTCAGCGGCCGGCGGCCCGCACTGCGGGCGGCCGACCGCCTGGCGGAAGGCAGATCATGGCCGGGGCTCATCGTGCCACTCCCTTGTCAGATGCTGCTCGTCAGACGCCGCGGCCAGCCTTGCTGCCAGGGTGCGGAGCCCGCGGTGCGCCGCGACCCGCACCGCCCCTGGCCGCTTGCCGACCATCCGTGCCACCTGCGTGGCGTCGAGGCCGGCGATGGCGCGAAGCACGATGATCTCGGCCTGCTCGCGCGGCAAGGAGGCGATCAGCTCGAGCGCCGCCTCCGTGGACATCCGCTCCAGCGCGGCCGCGGCCGCGTCGTCAGGTGCTGCGCGGTCTAGCTCATGCAGTTCCCCGGTCACCACCATCGGGTGCCGGTCCGCGTAACGGCGCAGGTCGATCACCCGCCGGCGCGCTGTCGTGAACACCCAGGCACGGAACTCGCCTTCGCCACCGCGAAACCGCGGCAGTCTCCGTGAAGTCTCCAGCCAGACCTCGCTGGCCACGTCTTCCGCGCTTTCACCCGTCACGACGCGGAGATAGCGCAACAAGGGGGGCTGATTGTCGCGCCAGAGCCGGGCGAACGCGGTCTCGTCACCGCGCACTGCCGCACACATCACCTCGGGAAACTCCGGCCCCAGCACACAAGTGACGATACGTCCCGACACATGAGGATCGCGGGAAAATCGGATAGTAAGCCTGATCTTTATTAACCCAGGCATTCGGCTGTAACACAAATGGGGCGCTTGACGGTTTCCCTTATTCGCGGCTCATTTATTCGCGCCCCGGGGTGCGGTCGATCACCGCCCACAGGCGGCCTCCCGCAGCCGCCGCAGCCGCGCGCCCAGGACCAGGCGTGCCGACAGCGGGCCTCGATACGTCCGCGCAACATGTTGCGCAGGGCGCGAAGCCCACCGTCCGTTCGGGAAAAGGAATTTAAAATCTCTTCTTCCGAACGGACCCGTGGTGACTCCCCGAGGTCACAGGATGACCTCGCCGGCCTTGAGCGCGCCGATCTCGTCCCATGTGAGGCCGAGTTCGAGGAGTACGGTCTCGGTGTGCTCCCCGTGCTCTGGGGCCCGCTCCGGCTGGGACGGCTCCTGGTCGAACTGCACGGGGGCGGCGACCAGCGGCAGGGAGTGACCATTGCCCAGGTCGGCCTCGGCGAGGTAGCCGTTGGCCCGCACCTGGGGGTCATCCGCAAGTTCACGGGGGTGCTGGACTGGCGCCCATTCTCCCTCGAAGCCCGCCAGGACGCGCTGCCACTCCGCGAAGGTGCGCTGGGCGAAGACGCCGTCGAGCCACTCGACACAGGCCCGGGCGTTCCGGCGGCGGGCGCCGGAGTCGGCGAACCGGGTATCGGTCGCCATGCCGGACTGGCCGAGCGCGTGACACAGGCCGGGCCAGTGCCGGTCGGCGGCGAGCATCTGCAAGACGATGAAGCGGCCGTCGGCGGTGCGGTACGGCAGCATCAAGGGGTTCGCCGCCTCGTGCCGGCCGCGGTCGATCGCCGCGGGCCCCGGCCCGCCGATGATGGCGTTCACCAGGTCCATCTGGACCTGCCACATGCCGGACGCGAGAAGGGAGGCGTCGATGACGGACGGTTCGCCCGTCACCGCCCGGCGGAACAGCGCCGTGCTGATCGCCCCGGCGATAGCCATCCCGCCGACCACGTCGCCGAACGCCGGGCGGGTCGGTGCCGGCCAGCCAGCGCCGGGCGGGGTGAAGATCTGCTGCATGCCGCTGCGGGCCCAGTAGGCGCCCGCGTCGTAGCCACCCCGGCCCGCGTCGGGACCGCGGGCGCCGAACGCGGTGCCCCGCACGTAGATCACCGCGGGGTGTTCGGCCCGGATGTCCTCGACGTCGAGCCTCAGCCGGGCGCGGGCGTCGGCCCGCAGGCTGGTCAGGAACACGTCGCTCGCGGCGATGAGCCGGGACAGCAGCCGGCGGCCTTCGGGGTGCTTCAGGTCCACGGCCACTGACCGCTTGCCCCGGTTCGCCGCCTGGAACTGCACGTCTGCTCCGTGCCACATCTTGTGCAGCCCGGCCGTGACCAGGCCCCGGTACGGGTCGCCGGTCTCGGGATGCTCGATCTTGATGACTTCGGCGCCCCACTCGGCGAGCACGGCTCCGGACATCGGGACGAACACGTGCGAGGCCACTTCCAGCACCCGCACGCCGGCGAGCGGTCCCCGGCTCACGCGGCCGCCGTTTCCTCGTTCACCCTGTCGAGGTTAGCGGGTACTCACCAGCTTTCCCAGGCGCCGGACGCTGTCCCGCGGGCTGGCGACGCAGGCCTGCGGTGTACTTTCGAGCCATGACAACCCAGACGGAAAAGGCGCGCCGGTTCCTCGATCTGCACCGTCCGGGGGACCCGCTGCTGCTGCCGAACCCCTGGGACCAGGGGTCCGCGAAACTGCTGGCCTCGCTGGGTTTCCAGGCGCTCGCGACCACGAGTTCGGGGTTCGCCATGACGCTGGGCCGCCTGGACGGCTCGGTGAGCCGCGAGGAGGCCCTGGCGCATGCCGCCGAGATCGTGGCGGCCACCGGGCTGCCGGTCTCCGCCGACCTGGAGAACTGCTTCGCCGACGATCCGGACGGCGTCGCGCGGACCGTCGCCCTCGCCGCGGAAACCGGGCTGGCGGGCTGCTCGCTGGAGGACTTCACCGGCGATGAGGACGCGCCCATCTACGACATCGGTCTGGCGGCGGAGCGCGTCGCGGCCGCCGCCGAGGCCGCGCACGCCGGGCCGGCGCGCCTGGTGCTCACCGCGCGCGCCGAGAACTACCTGCACGGGCGCCCGGACCTGGCGGACACGATCACCCGGCTGCAGGCCTACCAGGCGGCGGGCGCCGACGTGCTGTACGCCCCCGGCCTGACCAGCCTGGCGGACATCAGGCAGGTGGTCGCGGCGGTGGACCGGCCGGTGAACGTGCTGGCCTTTTCCGGTGTCCCGCCCGTGGGCGAGCTCGCCGGGGCCGGGGTGAGCCGGGTCTCGGTCGGCGGCGCGTTCGCGTTCGCCGCGCTCGGCGCGCTGGTCGGCGCGGCGACCGAACTCCGCGACAAGGGCACCTACGGTTATCTCGCGAACAGCGCGACCGGAAGGCAGGCCGTCCAGCGCGCCATGTGAGCCGGCGGAATATTCGCGCCAGGCTTATGCGGGTGATTTCGCTTGGCCGGGAGTGGTGATGGCTAATCGCATCATCCGGCGCACAGCCCAGGCCATCACGGGATGCCCGCTACTTGAATATCGGAACACGTCCGTATCGTTTGCTATCGCGTTCCGCCGCCGTGGCCGCTTTCCGGCTAGTAACGCCGACACCCGGGTCCGTGGGGTTTCCGGTCGCTTGGTGAAAGTTATGCATTCGCAACCTGGGTTTCGCCGCCTGGCGGGCGGTGTGGTACGCCCCTGGCGGGCACCAGCCCGGAATGGTGGCCTGTGTGCCTGATTGCGAAGTTGTGAGGACCATGTGGCTGGAGTTGTGAAGACGGGCAGCGCGCGGGAGCGAACTGGAAGCGTTTGCGAAGCACGCGGGAAGGGTAAAAAACGGTTTTCTTCTGATGCCCGCCAGGAACGAGTTCCTCGAGGCCGTCGAGCTGGCGGTAGCGGTCACGAGCAGGCTCCGTTACTCGGCTGAGGAGATACCCTCGGTTGCAAACGCTCGCTGTATTTATCTACTGGCAAAACCTGCATCGGGGCGTGGGGGTACTGTGAGGCGGAATTCGCGCTTTGCCGGCAAGCAAGGTTGGGTTAGATCGAGCGGGAAGCGCGGGCGAATGCGCGTAATTCGCTTCGCGGGCGGTGCGGCCGCGACAGTCTTTGTCGCGCTGCTCGGGGCCCTGCCCGCGCAGGCAGCGCCGGGGACCGCGGGCAGTCCCGGCGGAGCCGCGGTCGGGACCGGCCAGTCGGGCGTCGCTGTCCTCGACGTGACGGTTCTCGTTGACGAATCGGGCAGCGAGACGCCGCAGAAGGTCGCCGACGAAAAGCAGACCGTCGCCACCATCGTCCAGACCATGCTCAACCCGGCCAGCCGGGTCACCGTGATCGGGTTCGGCGGGGTCAACAACCTCGTTCCCGGCCAGAGCCCGGTCGATGTCGTCTGCCAGCCCACGATCGCCAGCGGCGCGGCCAACCAGGACTATCTCGCGAACTGCGTCAGCAAGCTGCACCGGCGCTCGGAGCAGGAGGGCGACGACACCGACTACTCCGCCGCCCTCACCCAGGCGATGAACTACCTCGGGCCGAACTCCACCGCCACGCCGGCGGCCCCGCACGGCGCGATCAAGGTCATCTTGATGATGACCGACGGTGCCGTGGACGTGCACCGCAACACCAAGCAGTACGGCACCGACTGGCAGCTCGGCGAGCAGACAGCGATCAACCAGCAGCTGAGCGACGCGACCTCGGCGGGCGTCCAGCTCTGGCCGCTGGGTTTCGGCACCGACGTCGGGACGGGCGTGTCGCAGGCGCAGGCCGAGCAGTACCTGAACACGATGGCGTCCCACGCCGCGCCGGCGGTCTGCGACACCCGGCATGTCGCCAACCAGCCGCACGCGACCTGGGTCAACAACTCCTCTGACGCGATCGGCGCGCTCGACCAGCTGTACGCGGACGCGACCTGCCTGGGCACCAACGGGTCGCAGGGGTCAGTCGCGGGCGGCCAGCCGCGCACCCTCACCGTGAGCATCCCGGCCATCGCCAGCGCCGCCGCGATCAGCGTCGACCGGGTGAACCCCGCCATCACGGTGAAATTCACCAAGCCCGACGGCACGCAGTGGACCGACTCGTCGGCGATCAGCGGGGCGGACACCAGCTCTCCCGTCGAGGTGCTGCACATCGGCAACATCACCAACGCGGACGTCGGGACCTGGCACATAACGCTCACCGCACCGCCGGGCATGGCCAGCCAGCTCGTGAGCGCGACCGTGTTCTGGCAGGGCGCGGTGCGGGCGATCATCACCGCGACCCCGAGCGTCAGCCCCGGACAGCCGGTCAACGTCAAGCTCACCGTCCTGGGACCGGACGGGCCGATCACCGACCCGTCGACGCTCAAGAGCCTGCTCGTGGGCGTCACGGCTACCGGCCAGGGCCTGTCCGGCCCGGTTCAGATTCCGGTCACCGCGGCCAGCGGGCCCAATAGCGTCGGCACCTACACCGGCACCTACACAGCGCCCGGACAGCCGACGACGCTGACCATCACCGGGACCGCGGCCGGCTACGGCCTGTACGCCACGCAGATCCCGGCGACGGTGACGGTCGGCACGGCCAGCAGAGGGTTCATCGCCACGCCGCACTTCTCGGGCGCCACCAGCGTGCAGGCCGGCGGGTCCATCGGCGGGAACGTCGACTTCACCAATCAGACCGGCGCCACCAGGCACGTGCTGCTGAAGCTCACGGCCGGCGGCGCGACCGCCACGATCAGCCCGAGCACGCCGATCTCCGTGCCGTCCACGTCGGCTGGCAACCCGCCGAGCGTCCCGTTCACGGTGACCGTCGACAAGTCCTCGCCGGCCGGCTCGGCGCAGTTTGAGGTGCAGGCGGTCGACGCGGACACCGGCCAGGCTTACAACGCCGACTCGGCCGACGTCACGGTGACCACGCCGCCGGGCTTCTTCGAAAAATACCGGTGGGAGATTATCGGCATCCTCGCGGCGATCCTGCTGGCCATCCTCGCGGCGCTGATGGCCTGGAAGGTCAGCCGGGACAGGAAGGACGTGCGGGGCCTGGTCGCGAGCCTGCGGCGCGGCGGAGTGCCGGCCGGCCGCGATCTTGAGCCAGAGGGGAAGTGGGCCGAGTCGTTCCCCTTCATCATCCGCGACGAGAACACGGCTTCCCCACGGCTGGACCACCCGCCGAAGGGCGGGAGTGCGGGAATCTACCAGGTCAGGCGAGCCGGGCGCGGCCTGGTCCGGCTGACGGCGCCGATGGGCCTGCGGCCGTACGAGGTCGAGGTCAACGGCCCCGGGCAGGCCCTGGAGAACGGGTTCGAGCTCGCCTTCCGCGACACCCGGAACCCGGGCTGGACGGGCCCGCGCGCGTCGCGCGGCCCCATTACGCCCGAGCCCGTGGCCACGCCTAGTCCGCCAGCTACGGCGGACGACTGGAACGGCTCCGGTAACTGGAGCGGATCGGGCGACTGGGCCGGCTCGGGTAACTGGAACGGCGGCGGAGCGCCCGCGACGCCCACCGCCCCGAACCCGACGTCGCCGCCGCCGGGCAACGACCAGGAGGCCCAGCCCACGATCCCCATAACGCCTGCCACCCCGCCGCCTAAGGACAAGTGGCTGTAGTAGCGAAGCAGACTCCGACAACAGGAGGAAGAGGGGGACAATGAAGCTGTACCAGCCCGTCTTGTTCGTTGGCCTGGGGGGCACCGGCTGCGACATCGGCGCCGAGCTCGAGCGGCGGCTGCGCGAGGAGATCTGCGGTCCTGACGGCCACGACTTCCGCAAGAACCTCGGCAAGGACAGCATGCTGCCCTACCAGCTCCCGTCGTGCATCCAGTTCATCTACGCGGACATGAACCAGGCCGATCTCGACCGGCTGCCGCGCCGCGTGGTGCCGGGACCCGAGCACATCCCCGCGTCGGCGCTCACCGCTCACTACGCGACCGGCCTGGTCCCCGACGTGGTCAGCTACCCCGAGCTCGCGCTTCGCCTGCGGCTGCAGGCCGAGCACATCGTCGAGGGCTGGCTGCCGCCCGCGACCCGGGAAGAACCCAAGGTGAACCCGCTGCACCGGGGGGCGGGCCAGTTCCCGACGATCGGGCGGGCGTCCCTGTTCGGCACGTTCATCGAGGGCATCGCCCCGGCGGTGCGGGACATCCGCCAGGCGGTCGGCAAGCTGGCCACCTCCGGCGAGGACCTGCAGACCATGGGCGGCAAGCCCGCGCAGAGCGTGGACGTCTTCGTCGCGTTCTCGGCGGCCGGCGGGACCGGGGGCGGGATCTTCTACGACTACCTGCACATCATCGCCGACACGGTGACGCGGAACAGCAACATGCGGGTGAAGCTCTACCCGCTCGTCCTCATGCCGTCGGCGTTCCAGGAGGGCCTAGGCGGCGGACGCCCTGCCCAGCTCAACGCGGGCCGGGCGCTGCTTGACCTGTTCCGCCTCGTGGACCAGCAGAACGGCGCCGACGCCGAGCTCGTGCTGCGCGGCACCGCCGACCGGCGGCCCGTCACCGCCGAAGAGGTGGCGGTCACCTACCCGGACGGCGCGCGGCTGGTCATGAATCCGGGCACGATGCAGACGGGCTTCCTGTTCTCCCAGCCGGCCGGGGCCAGCCGTGAGGACATGCACCGGTCGATCGCCTCGCTGGTGCTGTCTTTGGTGGGTACCGAGATGACCGAGGACGACAACCGGAACGGGGAGCACCACCAGTCGTTCGCGGACAGCTTCGTCAACGAGGCGACGCACCGGCAGGTGGCCGCCGAGAACGGGATCGGCGGCCGCGGCGTGTCGACGGCGCTAGTCGCGTCGCTGACCATCCCGGTGGACGAACTGGCCGGGATCGTCGGCTCGCGGCTGCTGCGGGAGGCCGTCCAATCGATCGCCGCGGCCGATGGCAGGCTCGAATCGAACCGCAACGCCATCGAGGAGTTCTTCGTCAAGTCAGGCGTTCACCCGGTGCTCGCGCGCCAGGGCGTCGAGTACTCCGACCCCGCGCCGGTCAACGGCGCCAAGGACATCACCACAGCGCTGAACAAGCGCCGCGACTCGATGCGCATCGGCATCGACGCGCTCCGGACCAAGCTCGGCCAGGAGGTCCCCCAGTACGTCGCGCGCTTCGACCCGGGCAGCGCCGCCCGCGACATGCTCGGCAACATAGACATCTTCCGGCTGCAGCGGGTCATCATCGGCCACCACGCGCTCCGCGACGAGATCGAGCGCGGCGGGGTTCGCGGGCTGCTGCAGATGCGCCGCGCCGCGCCGCCGCCGCCGCAGCAGGGGTGGGGCCCGATGCCACCGGGGTCTCCGGAGCTGAAGGACAGGCCGCCGTTCCGCAAGGCGCAGTGGGCCGATGAGGCCGCGACAGTCGCCCGGAACGAGCAGACAGCGTGGTACGACTGGCAGACGAAGGTGATGTGGGCGCATGCCTGGGACACCTACACGCCGCAGTGGACCCGCCCCCTTGATCAGGTGCAGCGAGACATCGGCGGGCTGACACGGGCGCTGGCTGACTTCAGCCGGTCGGACGTGGACGACTTCGCGAAGCGCTCGGCCGAGCTCTACCGCAAGCGCGTCGGCGTGTCTCACATGCTGCCTTCGGGCAGTGGCGGGATGGAGCAGTTCTACCAGCAGGTCTACCGGCGGCTGCAGACGCAGATGGCCAATGACCGCGCCATCGACGTCAACTCGGGCGTGGACGCCGTGCTGCGGGGGCTGATTGGTGCGCAAACGTGGTCCGAGGCGTTCCAGATCAGTGTCGAGCACTCGCCAGAGAACGCCGTCTCCTTCCTGCGGGAGCGGGTGAAGACCGAGATCAAGAAGTTCCTGCGCGCCGCTCCCGCTGGCGAGCAGCCGATCCTGCCCCGGTTGCACGACCTGCTTATCGAGGCGGCCGGACACGGGCGCGGCATGGGGCCCACCATCGACCCGGACTACGTGAACGGCTTCCGCGGCAAGCTCGCCGGCCTGCTGCCCGCCAACTTCACGCCGCAGGGCAGCGGCCAGATGAAGGTGCTGATCACCTACCCCGCCGACGCGGAGAGCGAGGTCGTCAAGAACTACCTCAAGTCCTCGGTCGCCTTGCCTAAGGGCGCCCGGGTCACCGAGGATTTCCGCCATACGCAGACCGAGTCCATCTCAGTCGTGCTCTTCCGCACCGCGATGGGCGTCACCGAGGTCGACGAGGTCCGCGACGTGCTGCGGTTGTGGGCGGGCGCGCTGGCCGAGCCGCGGCCGACCGACCTGCTGCGCTGGCGGCAGCGGACCGGCTACGACTTCGGCTACCTGGCGACGCGCGAGCACCACCGCGTCGAGATCCTGCACCGGATCTTGTGCGCGCTGTGGAACGGCCGGGCCACGATCGTCGGGCCCCAGGCGTCGCCAGAGCGGATCAACGTGCAGCTGGGCGGCGGCGTGACCATGACGCTGCCGCTCATTCCGCTGAACACGGCGTCCTCGTGGGGCAGCCTGCTGCGCGCCTACGAACTGTGGGCGCTGGCCGACGACGACATGCACCGCGCGTTCTGCGCGAAGCTCATGCAGGAATTGCCCGTCGGCCTGCGCGGCAGGCCGGAGCGGCCGCATGAGCTGTACCTGGTGATGCGGGAGCTCGCCGAGGGCCAGGTCGAGCTCCTCGGCGACATGATCAAGAAGCAGGCGCCCAACCAGCGGTCCCGCGCGACGCAGATGCGCTCGTTCTGGGCGGATACCTACCCCACGGCGCTCGACCTGGAGTTCATGCACGTCGACTCGCCCATCGCCGCCAGCCTGCGCGAGCTGGAACGGGTCGTAGACGACGGAGCCACTGGATGACCGTCGAGATCCTGCCGCTGTCCGGCCTGTCCGCGGCCGAGGCCAAGCAGGCGGCGGACGCGCTGCTCGACCTCGACGTCGGGCCGGACCGGCTGGAGCGGCTGCTGGTGCTGGACGACACCGCCCTGCTCGATGAGCACGCGTCCGTCTACCAGCACATCGACACGGCGAACCGGGTCGAGAAGCTGTTGTGCGTGACGGTGGGCCCCCGCGCCGGGGCCGCCCGGACGCTTGAGCTGCCGGGGAACCTCGGCGGCGTGCAGGGCTGGCCGGTGCTGTGGGTAAGCCGGCCGGCCGGCATCAACTGGCGGGTGGCCAAGTCCGCGGTGGCCAACCGCCACCCGGGCAGCACGCCGACGGCGCTGGACCAGCACCCCCTCGTCAAGCTGGTCTTGGTGGACGAGATGTTCGACCGGCTCCACCAGAAGTTCCTGGCCGAAGTTCCGGGCCGGGTCGCCAGTCCTGGACTGTGGCTCGCGGGGGCCGACGATGAGGCCGCGACCTTCGCCGCCGCGCTCGCCGTCGCCATCCGGCGCGTCTGCGAGCCTGGCCCGGGTAGTGACGGGCCATTCGGCGACCTGCTGCCGGCCAGGGCGGGCGGCGCGAGCCTGAGCGAGAGCGGGCCGTTCGCCCGTTACCTTGCCCGGATCGCGGAGCTGGATCGTGAAGCCTCGCGTGTCCTGGAAAAGGCGGGCGGCCTCGGCGGCGTTTTCAAGCGCGGCGACAGCGGCGTCCAGCGTTATGTCGTCAAGGTCGGCGAGGCGCTCACGGACCTGCGTGACCTCATCGTCCAGGTGCTGCGGGACGCCAGCGTCGCCGGTACCGGCGGCGCGATCACCGCCAACCAGCGTGACCTGGTGCGTAACGCCGGCCTGGAGTTCAAGGCCGAGGCAGGGTCGCGGCACCCGTCCCGGACGGCCGAGTCCGCCGTCGAGCAGTCCCTCGTCTACCGGACGGTCGCCAGGGCCGTTCAGGGGGGTGACTCCATTCCCCTTGTCGCAAAGCGCCTGACCGCGACCGAGCGCCAGGTAACGCGCCATGGCAGTGCGAGCTACCTCCCGGAGGTCGAAAAGAGGTGCCAGCCGGCTCTCCTCGCGCGGCTCGCCGATCCCCCGCTGCGGCTTTCCCGGCACGCGGCGGTCACGGAGGCACGGCGCGAGCTGGGACTCGATGAAGCCAGCGCCGCCGCGCAGGCGCTGACGGATCTGGTGCTCGCTGTCGCCAACCGCGAGTGGTCGCCCACGAGCGTTACCTCTCGAGACCTTGCCGGGTCCAGGGCCGCGCTGGACGGCACGCGCAAGGCGCTGACCGAGCACGCGAGCATGGCGGAGGGGGCCCGCGGCGGGGCGCGCGGAGCACGGCTGTCCCGGCTCGGCGACAGCCTCCTCCCGGTGCTGTGCGACCTCGTGCTCCACGCGGTCGGGCTGGAGTTGGCATCGCCCAGCGCGAGCGGGACGGAGGCGCTCCGCGCCGCGCACGACAGGGCCGCCGGCATGCTCGCCGAGTGGACGCGCCATGTGCAGGCACATGGCGTGGCCGACCGCCCGCCGTTCGCGAGCTCGAGCGCGCATGACAGCCCGCACGTCATCGAGGACGACGTGGCGGCGGTCCGGGAGGCGGTGCTTTACCCCGTCCGCGATGAGATGTGGCAGCTGTGCGCGCCCGCGGACCTCAGCGCACTGGACGTGGACGCCCCGCCGGTCTCGATCCGGTTCGCGTCCCGGCTCAACAGGGAAGCGATCATCGGCACGATACCCGGGGACGAGCCGGTGTGGACCTCAGCCGGCTCGTTCGCCGGGTTGCTCCGCCTCGTCCCGCTGCGGGCCGGCGTCGCCCAGTCGACCTGGGGCACGGCCGACGCCGGCCGCCCGGCCGTAACGGAGTCCTGACGATGGCCGACATGCTGCGCTTCCGGCGGGTCACCGGCGAGTATGAAGAGGTCGCGGCGCGGGTAGACGACGCGGAGTTCCGCGCCGGGGAGTTCCTGACAGCCCGGACGGTCTGGCTCGAGGACGGCACCCCGAACGGTCGCGAACTGCGTCAGCACCGCCCGGTAGGCGGCGACCGCCGGGCGGACGGCTACGCCCGGCTGGACAACGAGGTCCTCGCCGGACGGCAGCTGTACCAGCTGGGCGACTGGAGCGGGTATCCCGCGGAGCTAGTCCGGCTGCACGGGGACGAGTCCACGTCGGCCGACCCGTACGCGCTGCTTGAGCCGTACCGGGGGGAGCCGCTTCGGGAGGTCGGCGCGAACCTGTTCGACGACGAGTTCGACAAATTCGTGACCGGGTTGCTGACCGGGCTGTGCTGGCTGGCCAGCGCCGGCATCGCGCACCGCGCGATCAGCCCGGATACGGTCTGGTGGGATAGCCGCTCGGTGCAGATCACGGACTTCAGCCGGAGCGCGCCCTTCGGCACGGCCAGGACCCCGGTCGGCGGTTCGTGGGCATGGGTACCGTGGGAATCCCGGCCGGACACCTGCTACGGGACCGTCGGGTCGGCCGACGATGTGTGGGCAGCCGTCCGGCTGATCTACTTCGTGCGCAGCCGGGGGGAGGATCTTGACGACCTCGACAAGCTCACGGAGACCGGGCTGGCGCAGATGTTCAACGGGCTGCTCGGGCGCGTATTCGGGCCGCCGGAAAGTCGGCCTACCGCCAGCGACCTGATCCAGTATGGCCTGCGGCGCCCGCACCTCACACCCAGCCTGGCGGATGGCAGCAAGCCGCTGATCAAGGGACGCAGGAGCTTCCTGGGCGCCCGTGCGCGCAAGCATCCCGGCGCGGAGGTTCCCGCGGAGTTCTGGGACGACATCAGCTGGACCCGAAGCCGCTGGGCGACGGCTAGCCCCGCGGACGGTGACGGATGAGCGCCGTCCACCAGATCACCTACCGGGCGCGGGCCGGCGGTGATGGACTCATCATCGTCCAGACGGCGACGTCCCTGCGGGATCAGCAGCAGGCAGATCGCTGGCGACGGCTAGAACCGTGGCTGCGGACAGGCAATCCCCGGGGCAGCGCCTTCCTTGACTTCGGGTCGCAGACGGCGTTCATCCGTTGGCTGGCCACCGCCGGGTCGCGGCTGAGCTGGGAGTACGCGCTCGCGCTTGTGGCCGAGTCCACCACGCTGACCGGAACCCGCGCGCTGGAACTGCCGGAACTCGACGGGCCGCCGCTCGACGGCGCCAGAGTCCTGTCGGCGGACGGCACGCCCGGGCCGCGCCGGGACGCGGTCGCGGAGCGGGCGCGCTCCGCGGAAGCGATCAGCGCGCTGATCCCGCTGCTCGCGCACACGCTTGCGGGCGAGCGGCGGGTGACCGTGCCCTGGGCCGCTCCGGGGCTTCCCGACGCGGTCATGTGGGGCCTTATCAGCATCCTGCGGATGGCGGGCGACAACCGGGCGGTCTCGTTCCTTACCTACGCGTCGGCCCTCACCCGGGACGGGGACATCCCGGGACTGCTCGTATCGTTCCGCGCGGACGCGACTGCGCCGCTGCCGCCCGACCAAGGGTTCGCGGCGCTGGCGGCGGACCTCGCGCACAGGTTCGCGGACGACCCGGCCGGCCTGAGCCAGACGCTCAGGGAGCATGGGGTTCTCGAGGCACCCGACCACAATGCCCGGATCAACCGGCTGCTCAGCCTGCCGCCCCGCGGCCGGCCAGGAAATGCCCATCGAGGGGGGACAGCGCCGGTGAGCGCTATGTACAGCGATCCGGAGCCGGCCGCGTCGGCCGTCATGTGCCCTATCTGCCTCGCGGATATCCCGGACTGGGACGCGCTGGGGCTCTGGCGTTACAACAGCGCGGGCGACTACGAAGAGATCCGGATCCCGCCCGACGCGAACCCGGCCCAGGTAGCCCGCTACCGGTTCAACGCGTACGTGCGCTGCCCGGCGGAACAGGACGACACGACGGCGGTCCACCATTTGCCCGCCCGTTACGGCCGCTTCGGCGAGCCGGTGCTCCTCGGGTTCGTCGGCCTGACGAAGTCGGGCAAGTCGCATTTGCTGGCGTCCATGATCGGCGCGATCAGCAAGCTGTCGGACTACCGGATAGATGTCCACCCGCTCGACCCCGCCATGCACCACCGGTACCTGGAGAATTCGGTGCTGCCGCTGATCACCCGCAACGAGGTGCTTCCCGGCACTCCCGACGACGCCACGACCGAGATCGCGGACGCGTTCGTCGTGCAGCACGAAAACGGACCGGAGCGAGTAGTGGCGCTGTTCGACGTCTCCGGTGGCATCCTCGCCAAGACGGACGAGACGAGGGAGTTCCTCTGGATCGCCGACGGGCTGTTCTTCGTCATCGACCCGGAGTTCATCCAGGCCAGCAAGGCAGGCGACGCCACCTTCGGCAACGTCCTCAGCATCGTGCGGGACAGGGCCAAGCCAGAGTCGGTGAGCGCGGCCATCGTTCTTAACAAGGCGGACAAGGCCCGTTTCGAGGAGCCGATCGCGCGCTGGCTGCGCTCGGGGGACGGGACGATGGATCCGACGGAGTTCCTCCGCGAAAGCGCCGATGTCTACGCCTACCTGGAGGAGCATGGTGCGGCGGTGCTGACCGCGCCGTACCAGGCGTGTGCCAAGGCCACGCTGCACGTTGCCTCGCCAACCGGGGGTGCCAAGGAAGGCGAGGAGAAAGGCAGCAAGTACCCGCGCGGCGTCACGCCGATGCGGGTACTGCGCCCGCTGGTCGCCATGCTGGCGATGACCGGAGTGCTGACCGGCTCGCAAGCCGAGCTGATCGGGGTGTGAGATGACGGACGCGCAGGACCTCCACCAGATCGAGTACCGGCATCACCAGACGCGGGACCTCTCGCCGGTCGCCAGTTCCATGTCATCGCCGGATTCCCTGCGCGCATGGGATTCCCGGATCCGGGCGTGGGTGCGCCACCCGCATGCCGACAGGCTGTCAGAAAGCGTCTGCTACCAGGTGCTGTCGACCGGGCAGGCCGCCCTGGCCTGGCGCTACTGGGACCAGCGGGCGGCCAAACGCGCGGACGGCACGCGCGGGCGACCGCTGGTCTCGCGCGTCCTGGTAGGGCAGGCGAGCGTGCTCACCCCCGAGGCGGCGGTGGCGCTGTGCCGGGCCGGGCTGACGGCGGACTTGGTCGGCCCGCTCCCCGGCGAGGTCCCGGACGGCGCCGAACTGCCGACCGTGCGCGGCGATGCGCTGGCCGCCGTGACTCACGAGATGGCCACGATGCTCGATCAGGACGCGGCGCGGCAGGCTGGCCTGCAGGCAGTGGTCGCCGCCGCGCTGGCCGACCCGTCCACTCCGCTCGCGATCAGCGTCCGGGACAACCTCATCCAGAAGCCGCTGCGCGAAGGCGTGCAATGCCCGCTGCTGTGGGGACTGCGCAGGATCGCCGGGCCACTGCTCGGCCCGGTCGGCCGGGGCTGGTCGTTCTCCACGTTCGAGCTGCCACTGGGCGAGATGGACCCCGCTAGCCTGCCGGGCATCGTCTTCCGGCAAGCGCAGGACGGCGTGCAAGCACCGCCGGCCCGATGGCGCAAGGAAGTCAAGGTCCGCCCGCTCGCCTCCGACGCGCTGGACCCTGGAGTTCCGTATGCGGGGCGAGTCGAGCTGGCCGGCTGGCTGGTCGCCGAGTATCAGGAGCGGGGCGGGGACGGGCTGGCACAGTTCATCGTCAAGTGCTGTGGCAGCGAGCGATCACTGCAGGAGCGGCTCGAGCGGATCCACGACGAACTGCGGGGGCCCGAGTCGCCGCTGATCGTATCCCCCGGGCCGGCCACGTTCGTGTCCCTGGCCGATGACGGCCCGCCATCATGGGAAGAGCCCGAATCCGCGGGGCCGGACCTTGCGGAACCCGTGCCGGAAGAACGGGAAGGGGACTTGGCGCGAGCCGACGAGGGCTCGCCGGCCATGGCAGCTGAGCCATCACAGCCGGAACCGCGCGAACCCGATTCCCCCTCGCCCGCATGGCCGCAGCAGTCGCCCGCATGGCCGCAGCAGCCATCGCCACCACAGCAGCCATCGCCACCGCAGCAGTGGCCGCAGTACCCGCCGCCACCGGAGCAGTGGCCGTCCCAGCCGCCGGAGCAGTGGCCGTCCCAGCCGCCGGAGCAGTGGCCGTCCCAGCCGCCACCGGAGCAGTGGCCGTCCCAGCCGCCATCGGAGCAGTGGCCGTCCCAGCCGCCGGAGCAGTGGCCGTCCCAGCCGCCGCCGGAGCAGTGGCCGCAGTACCCGCCGCCGCCGGAGCCATGGCCGTCCCAGCCGCCACCGCCGCAGCAGCTACGGCCGCAACCCCCGCCGCCGCAGCAGCAGCGGCCGCAGCCTCCGCCGCCGCCGCGGCCTTGGCCGGAATCCGAGCCGGCCATGCCGGGGGAGACAGAGCCCGGGGTCACGCCCGCCCGCGCGGAACCGGTCAGCGGTTCCGGCGATCCGGAGCATCCCGAATACCGGGAGCCCTGGCGAGCCGGGTTTCAGTCCCCCGCCAGGGCGGATGAATGGGTGCGGTCGCTCGCGCCGTCGCGGGAGGGGCAGACGGCCCCGCAACTGCCCGTGCCGGATGCGAGGGGACAGCAGGCGGGTCTCCAGGGCGTCTCGCATCCAGCGCGGCCGTATCAGCCGCCACAGTCGCCCGTCCCCGTGAGCTACCTGCTCAAGCAGCTGGAGCTGGTGCGGGATGACACTGAGCAGTTCAATGCGATCCTGCGGAGCATTCAGGATGCCGGTCAGTCCGATGATCCAAATGACCGGGCCAAGAGCTGGGAAGTGATATCGAACAAGTACTGGTTTGAGAACATAGCCAGGCATCGGAATTTCCACGTCGCGGAGCTGGCCGGGATTTTCCGTATCGTCGTGATACCTGAGCTGGCCGGGCCGGGCGCGGCCGACGCGGTTGTCCAGTGGGCATGTTCCGCGCCGCCGCCCATGATCGGCGGCCTCCTCGCCGCCGCGAGGATGACCAGCCCCGAGATGTGGCAGGCCGTGATGCGGCTTCTTGAACCGGTGCTTGCCGCCCGGTGGGCAGCCGACTACCTGCCCCCGGATCTATGGGATGCCGACCGGGTCATGCGGGCCGTCGCTGAACTGGCACGCGGTGAAGGCAAGCGAGGCGTCGTGAACCGATTGCGGCGGCGGTGACGGCTAGGCCCAGCGCGGCGCCTGTACAGTCACCAACTTTCGTTCCGTATGAAAAGCTCGTCCGCGTTGCGGGGCGACTGGAATTACGGCAGCGTTGTCGTAGCCGCTGAGCCACCTGGAGAAGTCATGCCGCCGAAACCGCTGGAGCCTTCCGACCCCCGCAGGCTCGGCCGGTTCGAACTGATCGCGCGGCTCGGCGAGGGCGGTCAGGGCGTGGTCTACCTCGGCCGGGGCACGGGCCCAGGGGAGGAGCGGGTCGCGGTAAAGCTGCTGCAGTCCAGCGTCGACCCCGCGGTCCTGCAGCGGCTGGCCCGCGAGCTGGATGCCATTCACCAGGTCCAGCCGTTCGTCACGGCCCGTGTCATCGAGGCATCGGCCGACGGCGAGCGGCGTTTTGTCGTCAGCGAGTTCATCGACGGCCCTTCGCTGCAGGAACGCGTGGACACTCAGGGGCCGCTGGCCGAGGGCGACCTGCACCGGCTGGCGGTGGGGACGGCCACCGCGCTGGTCGCGATACACGGCGCTGGGGTGGTGCATCGCGACTTCAAGCCGGCGAACGTGCTGCTCGGGCCGGACGGCCCCCGCGTCGTCGACTTCGGCATCGCCCGTCTCACCAGCGCCGCCACGATTACCAGCGGACTCATCGGGACGCCTTGCTACATTTCCCCCGAGCAGCTGGCCGGGGCGCGGCCGACCAGTGCCGTCGACATCTTCGCGTGGGCGGCGACCATGAAGTTCGCCGCCACGGGCCGGCAGGCGTTCGGCGCCGATTCCGTGCCCGCCGTCATGTACCGCATCCTGCACGGAGAGCCGGACCTGAGCGGCCTGCCGCCGTCGCTGCTGCCCCTCGTCGAGCAGTGCCTGGACAAAGACCCTGGCCTGCGGCCCAGTGCCCGCGATCTGCTGCTTCGTTTGGTCGACCCCACGGCGCAGCAGCCCCAGGTCAGCCACTACGCCGGAATCTCCGGGACTCGTGAGGTGCCTGTCGCCGGCCCGGTTCCGGTGGACTACCCGCCCTATCAGTCTGGCCCGGTGACCCAGCCGGCGGACGCCGGGACCGCGGTGACCGGGCCGCCGGCGCCCGGCCAGCCGTGGCCCGGCCAGCCGTGGCCCGGCCCACCGCCCGCACGACGCCGGCGGGGGCCAGTGCTGGCGCTGTCCGCCGTGATCGTGGCCGCCCTGATCATCGGCGGCGTCCTGCTGCTGACCCCGGCATCGTCTAACCACACCGCTGGCGACACGGGCACGTCCAGCGCCGGGAGCACGCCCGCCGCCAGCGCCGCGAGCAGCCCGCCGCCGGCGACCGCGGGGGCCGGCCCGACAATACCGGCTGCATTCGCGGGTACCTGGGCCGGGACGGCGACGATGGCCGCCATCTCGTCACCTGGCGTGATCCAGTTCCAGGATCCCGTGACGTTCAAGTTCGTGGCCGGCGGGAGGACCGCCCACATGGTGGACAAGGACTGCGTCAACACGCTCACCTTGACTGGTGAGACGGCCACGGTGCTGAGGTTCGACGAGCCACAGACCCCAGCGTGTCAGGCTGGCTCGGCAACGTTCACCCGCCGTGGCGGGAAACTGTATTTCCGCTGGACAGACCAGCCCCAGCTGGTCCAGGACACCGCGGTTCTGCGCAAGACCGGATGACTGGGCCCGAAAGCCCAGCAACGCCGGCCATGCCTGGGCGTACGGCGGCGTCCTCGGCGGCCGGAAGCGGGTACGTCAGCCCGTCGCTCGTCAACGACGCACTGGATTGCCTGGCCGCGCGAGCCAGCTGCGGAAGCTTCGTCCCGGCGGCGGCCTACCCGGGCATCCGGGCGTGATGACCTGGTCCATCAACTGGGACGCGTCGAACGGATACAACTTCGCCCACACGGTAGCCCCCTACCTGGCCACGCTGCCCTGACGCGCGTCCGGCGGAGCCTGGCCGCGGCCGGATACCGGTGCCGCGCGCGGCGCGAGCGCGCCCAGCGCCAGAGCGGTGACAGCCGGCTCCAGACCGGGCGGCATGGCGGCGGCGCGCAGCCTGCGGGCGGACAGCACCGACAGCTGCAGCCAGGCGGCGGCATCCGGGTCGGCATCAGGGCGGACACTGCCCTTCGCCTGGGCGTGCCGGACCAGGTCTGCCAGGTGGGCGGCGACCGCGCGGACGGCATCGCGGGCGGGCCCGGTCAGTTCAGGGTCGTCGGCCAGCATCGCCGCCTCGGCGAACAGCATCCCGTACGCGGCGGTGTGCCCGGCGGTGTGCCCGGCGCTTCCCGGCTCCGCGTCCGCCACGGCGTGACCCCGTTCCCCGTGCCCCGGCCCGGACAGCACGTGGCCGAGCAGTCCGGCCCGCGGGCCTGAGCCGTCGGCCAGGTCGGCCAGGTTGTCCAGGTCGGCCAGGGAGGCCCGGACCTCGGCCGCGGCGCGCGCGACAACGGCGGCGAACAGGGCTGCCTTGGACCCGAAGTTCTGGAAGATCACCGGTTCGGTGACGCCGACCCGGGCTGCCACATCGGAGACCTTCGCGGCCCGGTAGCCGGCCTCGGCGAACACCACGGCCGCGGCGCGCAGGATCGTCTCCCGCCGCTGGGCCGCGGGCAGCCTGGTCCGCCGGGGCGCCGTGCCGTCCCCGCCGCGATCCGTGTCCGCCGTCGTCATCTTGCCTATTAACTTAGTCGCCACTAAACTTAGTTACAACTAAGTTATCTCTAACGAGGAGACATCGGTGCATGACACGCTCAGGCGCCTGCACGGCGGGCGGCGCGCCAGCGACACGACCATCGATCACTTCCGGCTGAACGAGGCGGTGAGCCAGATCGCGTTCGGCGGCCGGCGCGGCCGGGTGTACCGGCGGATCGTCGCCCTCACCGGGGCGCGGCCGGGGGACTGCGTCCTGGACGTGGGATGCAGCGGCGGATACCTCGCCAGGAAGCTGGCCGACGCGGTCGGCCCGGCCGGCCGCGTCGTGGGAGTCGATCCCTCGAAGACGGCCATCGCCTACGCGCAGCGGCACGCCGGCCCAGGCATGTCGTTCACCACGGGCGCCGCCCAGGACCTTCCTCTGCTGGACTCCTCGTTCGACGCTGTCACCTGCACCCTCGCGATGCACCACATTCCCGCGCGCAAGCGGGCGGATGCGTTCGCCGAGATGCACCGGGTGACCAAACCGGGCGGGCGCCTGCTGGTCGCCGACTTCGACCCCTCCCGGCGGCCGCTTCCGCTCCACCCCGGCGGACAGCGGATGCGCCGTGCCGCCGCCACCGTCGGCCCGCTTGAGGAACTGGCCGCCGGGGCCGGATACCGGGTCGAGTCCTCCGGCCGGCTCTCCCTCCTGCGGTACGTCGTCGCCACCCGACCGGCGTCCCCGCCGGTCAGCGCTCCGGTGCCGCGGCCGGCTTGACCGCGTGGACGCGCTCCACGGTGCCGGCCTTGAGCCTTTCGGTCTCCACGATCTGGAACCCGGCCGCTTTGACCAGGGGAAGCTGGCGGCGGGTGAAGTGTTCGCCGGCGTTGCGGATCGTGATGCGCTCCAGGAGCCACTGGGCAGCGTAGACCGGGGGCCATGTGCTGCCGATGTGATCGAGCAGCAGCAGCCGCCCGCCGGGGACGAGGACTCGCCGCATCTCGCCGACCGCCGCGGCGGGGCTGGGTATGGTGCACAGCGACAGCGCGCAGACCACGGTGTCGAACGAAGCGTCGCCGAACGGCAGGTGTTCGGCGTCCCCCTCGCGCAGGGTCACGTCCCGGCCGAGGTCGGCGGCACGCTGCCTGGCGATGGCCAGCATCGCGGGGCTGAGCTCGATGCCGGTGATCGTGACGTCGGCCGGGTAGTGGGGCAGGTCGCGGCCGGTGCCGATGGCGACCTCGAGGACCCGGCCGCGGGCGCGCTCGCCGAGCCATTCGCGGCCGCCGGCGAACCAGTTCTTCTCGAAGAGGGCGATCTGCCTGTCGTAGCTGGGTGCGGCCTTGTCCCAGACCCGCTTTTGCCGTGCCGCCGGAGTCTGGCTCGTTTTCCCCTTGGCGCTGCTCATCATGATGCTTGCTCTCCCATGTTCGCGGGACGGGGATGGATGATCACGCGCAGCCGGTCGCGGGCGGCGGCGAGCGCCTGCTCGACCTCATGCCGGGTGCCGGCCTCGGCGAAGATGAAACCCAGGTACCGGTCCCCGTCCGGCAGCGGGCGGACCCGCTGGCCGATCGGGATGGTCAGGGTCAGGCCGGTGATTCCGGGCACGGCCGCGGCCCCGTCCCGGCCCTCGACGGCGTGCAGCACGCCCGGGCGCGGCACGGGAAGCATGTATACGCCCGTCGCCAGGTCCGGGTCATGACT
>Ga0306924_10001003_pt1 | contig 25185 bp, 18 predicted proteins | sample sta12Can44000111_FD_203756 | JGI IMG/M metagenome (GOLD analysis project Ga0306924, IMG submission 203756) | Lab enrichment of tropical soil microbial communities from Luquillo Experimental Forest, Puerto Rico - statanox.12C.anox.44.000.111 (v2)... | ecosystem: Environmental > Terrestrial >... | reverse complement strand
CCGGTCAGGGCGCAAATCGTGGACCGCTAAGATCGAAACACGCGAACTCGGGCTTGATTTCAGGTCGTTGGGATCGAGGCGCTAGACGGCGGCGGAGTCGCTATTCAGCTCTTATCTTCCGTAACTGAATAAGAATCTTCAGAGTTCGCGACTCAAATATGGGAAGCGAACTTGGCGGCCAGTACTCCAACTTTCCGATTTCGCCGTACCAGGCACTCGCCGACCGCAGAGTGTCAAAGCACGATTCTGGGGCTATAAGCGGCCATGGAAAACCAAGCACGAGGCTGCGGTCGAACCGACGCATCCTTACGCTATACCATGTGTCGGATTCCGGCCAGGCACGCGCAATGTCTGATGGTTTCGAGCACATTGCGTGCGGCCATCAGCCTTCTACGCCTCGACTTTCATGCTTGCGGAATGCTTCTTTGCAACGAATGCGCTAACCGCGCTGGATTTCCAGCGTACCAAAGGGAATAGGATTTGACGAAATCAAGGTACTTGACAACGTTTGCGCCAGCGCTCGTATCCGCACAAGAATGGATTTGCTTCTTGGCGAATTAGACGGTTCGTTTAAGTTCGGCATGGTTGCCGCCAACTGATCGGTCTTGTCAAGAATTTGATGGATAGTAATAGTCTTGAAGCTTGACAATCTGAGCTGCCGGGGAACATCATCATGCCACTCGGGCGGCTGTCCCTACCCCTGGTAATACCTGTCTGAATTCCCTCCGAAGGAGAAGACATGAATCTTCCAAAATCTCCGACAATACGGACACCCCTGCAGTATCGCGGCCACCAACACTTTGCTGAGCGCCTGCTAAACCGCAGAGGGTTCCTCGAAAAAACCGGCTTGACGCTCGGTGCGCTGGCAGGCTCAGGATTGCTAACGGGCGTGTCGCGGTCAGCCGTCCTTAATAGAGCAAGCAGCGGTAACGGGCGCAAAAGCACCACCTCGGCCACGCCTCTTCCCATACCTGGCGGCCTGGAATTGCTCGGACCATCCGGGCCACTATTCCATTTATTCCTGCCTGCGACCGGAGCGGAGCCCTCCACAATCACAGACTTCAACGGGTTCGTCGGGTGGGCTGCTGTCGGGGGCATGGGCACACACACACCGGTCGGAGCGGAATCCGCCCATCTTCCGTTCGAATCGGATGTTCGCTTCATGCTCGGAGAGTTTGTCGGTGCGGACGGAAAGAACCATCACGGAGCCTTTGCGTTCATATGACTGGACGTATTCACAAGTCCAGTTGAGGACGTGCAAATTCATGATTTCAATCCAGGTATAACGGAAAGCGGATTGTTTTGGACGATCGCCATTCCCACGGACTCAATTTCCGTGAACTTCGCGGCCGGCAAGGCTTCGTTTCGGGTGAGCGATATTGACGTTGAGGATTACCACGATGTGGTCAACGCACTGAACGACGGCCCATCCGTTCCCGCAACAGTTTCCTGGGACATTCGATGGAGTCATGCCATGGGCCGGACAAAGATTCGTGACGTGGAAAATGATTTTGCCGGGGATTTTGTGCAGACCGTGGCACAGACAGCCTGGTCAGGAGAAACAGCAACGGCAAAGTTCGTCTCCGATCCCGCGGCGACTTCCTTGAACGAGTTCTCCTTACTCGCTCATGAGCGTAATGGGTCCTTCTTTTCCTAGGACAGCGGGTGGCACGCGCGCATAGTCTGGACTGAGTACGCGAACACAATTCTTCTCGCCGGAGTCGCTTGACGACGCCTCGCCCAGACGCTAAAAAGTAGACCGCTTACTTCCGATACAGCCCACGGACGTAAGCGAGGAGCCGCGCTCGTGGGGCTGCGCGGGGAACATGAGCGGCTCCGCTTTACCGTCATGCTAATCGGGTTCGATGGGCCGTTTGGGCATCAGAGACCTCACGACGTCTGCCAGCTTCTCAAGACCGTCATGCTTCGACAAGACAGCGTCGAATGCCCCCGAGGCGACCAACTCTGGTCCAAGCTCTTTGCCGAGCGCCGAGAAGCCGACAATCTTCACCTGGGGCAGCCTGCTGCGCAGGATTGATGCGGCCTCGACGCCGCTCAGGTTCGGCATAGCCAAATCTAGAACCACCAGTTCGCAGTGATTTTCTTCCGCTGTCTTAATGGCGGATAAACCATCGCCAGCTTCGTCGCACCGATACGACATTCGTGTCTCAAAGAAGTTTCGTATAGCACCGCGCACGGCGGCACTGTCATCGACAATTAAGATTCACGGAGTGCGAACAACCATTACACACTACTACGTAGGCCGAGGTTAGTTAACCTGGCGGCATTTTGCTCGAAACTATGCACGCTCGGCCCGTCAAGAGCGGCGGGGCGGGTCAGGTCAGAAGAAAGCGAATGAAATAACCCGACCGCAGGGCGCTCAATCGAGCGGGATTCTATACCCAAATCGAGACAATGCAAGCTTAAATCGATTGAATACTGCTTTGAACGTACAGTTCCACATCGAACATTACGAAAGTGGAGGAGGTTCCGCGAAGAGTCAGGCGAATGCCCCGCCGCTCCACACGGAAATCGAACACGCAGCCGAAAGGCGCAGGCGTCGGATTAAAGGAGTGGTTGATTTAGCTGGTCTTCAATGGTGTTCAAAAGCTTTATTACGCCTTCTTCCTTGCCGACCACAGCCCTCACACTCGCTTGCCGAGCCTGCGACTCAAGTTCCTCAGTTTTGTAGAGAGTGAAAATAACGATGGGTGTGTTAGGTAGTTTTTCTTTAATCTCGGAAGCAGCCTGGATTCCGTCGCCATTCGGCATCTTGTAATCCAGAAGAACGAGGTCCGGCCTTAATGCTAAAGCTGCACCGATGGCTTGCTTGCCGTCTACCGCCTCCCCACATACTTCCCACTTGCTGTACAGCGTGAACAGATTGCGGAGAGTATTGCGCATAGTGGCGCGGTCTTCTGCGATTAGAATTCGCGGCGACATAACTCCTACTTGTGGTTGTGGCGAGCCGGGAGGGCCAGAGTCAACAGGCTAACGAACTACAACGAACGTCTTAGTTTTTACAGCTTTCTGCGAGGGAGGGGAATACACTCTTCTCCTGATTTCCTGCCCCTTCAGCGTCACCACACGAGTCGATTGACCAGCTGATCGATTACAGAATACAAGTGAAAATAGCTTATGTTCGGCGCGGCCCTCGGACGTAAGTTAGGAGCGCACGTCTGGCCAACGGCATGCGGCACTCCGAAGCGCGGGGCGTAGAGTTATCAGCCAACGCTCGACGCAACCCACCGCGTGAAGCCAGTTCGCTTGTAGCTTCTGACCATGCAGCGGTCAAGTACCCGAGAAGACCTGTCCACAAAGTCAGGTCTGTACTGTACTTCGACGGACTTGCATCGGCCATTTCACAGGTAGAGAATCCAACGATGGTCAGCATACTCTGCGAAGAACGCAGCGGCTTAGCGCGTATTGTCACTGAAGAGCTAGGGCGGGGAATCAAATGTTGCGAAGTTGCTCTATCATCGGCCAGTGCGAGAACATGGGGCAACAAAATCAGGAATGCGCGGAAAGCTCACGACACCGCAATGCGCTTCGTGCATCGTGCTAGGCTCTCTGAACAAGAAGCTAATCGCATCAATCAACGAATCAATCATCTGAAAACACTTCTGGAAGAACTGAACTGAATCTTCGAGGCAGGTACACTGTTTTCAGGGCGCGGCTCTGATCGGGTCGCGCCTTTACATCGAACGCGAATAGCATGACCTATGTGGCATTCGGGTCCTCAAGAGCGCCTAGAATTTGGGTACGCCGCTTCATCCCGAGATGATTTTCAACTTTGGGCCATACTTGAAGACGGTGTTATTCAACCGATTTAACTTTGCATTAGCTCGACATGGGTATAGAATCGCGCCCGATTGAGCGCCCTGGGGGCGGGTTGTTTCATCCGCTCTCTTCTGACCCGCCCCGCCGCTTTGATGTGGCGTACTTACCCTTCGAGGTCTTCCGGTTCGTAAGCAGTTCGTGCCGCCCTTCGGCCTGGGAATCTGACGGAGCCGCTCATGTTCCCCGCGCAGCCCCACGAGCGCGGCTCCTTACCTACTTCCGTGGGCTGTATCGGAAGTAAGCGATCTACTTTTTAGCGTCTGCGCGAGGCGTCGTCAAGCGAACCCCGTTACCGGGCAACTCGCAAAGACAGTCCTGTTACTGGCCCTCGGCTGGTTCGAGGGCTAAACCGATTCGCCGGATAGGGCTAAGGAATTCCCTGATTGCATACGATCATCCGGTCGTCAATCGTCGCGGATAACTTCAAACGAACCTCTCTCCGGGGCGTATCGCGTCAGTCGAGAAGGATTCGCCCTCTCTATTTCCGTCCAGCGTTTCAATGTCTCACGCTCGTACTGCATCCGCGTTCGCACGCTTTCAGACAACGACCTGGTCAAAGAAGGCAAGAAACTACGACTTTAGAACACTGCATTTGTCATTTATCGAGAGAATTAGCCGCATGGTTTCATCCAAAAGGGAAACAAACTGGGTTGCACAATGGTCGATATCGCCCACGCTGCAACAGTAGCTCAATTTCTCGAAAAAAGGCTTTCTCTCACGTTGATTTTCTTGCTCGCTCCCGATGGCGGACAAAGAAAGTAGTAAGGTTCGTTCTTCGGCCAAGTTGGTCAATCCGGGTGTCGCCGACTCATGACCAGCGCGGCAAGAACATCCCCGTATGCTGCCGGTGCTCGTCAAATGCCGGTCCAAACTCTTGCGACAAGAAGGATTCCTCGCGCTTGGCCTTCCGCCACAACGCGAGAAAAACGATCGCCAAGCCCACTAGTCCGATGACCAGGCGCTCTGTGACGGTAGTCGCGAGCAGCGCCGCCAGCATCCCGGTGTAAATCGGATGACGGATGAAGCGGTACGGCCCGCTGCGGATGAGCTGGTGATTGGCCTTGATCGTGACCGTGCCGCTCCAGTTCGAACCCAGCGCTAGCCGCGCCCACACCGCAAACAGCAAGCCCAGGATGGTCACGGCCACGCACACCAGCATCAGCGCGGGATGGTCGGGAAAAATTGCGGTCCCTAGCCACCCCGGCGTCGTTCCTTCCCGAAAAATCAGCAGGAAGCCGGCGAGCGCCGGTATCAGGTGCTCGAGTCGCTGTCCCGGGCTCTCCCTCCGCTTGGTGGACTTGCTGAAGAAAGCCATCAGCACCCACACGGCCACCCCAATCGCCCACGCCCACCCCGACATATGAAAAGCTTGTTGCGCGCTGAGCCTCAGTTCCGCCGGCAATGTAAGGTAAGCGAGCGAAATCGAACTTCTTACGGAACTGGCCCACAATATGATCCTCCCGCGCGACGATTTAGAGTCTAGCTCGGATTGATGGAAAGTAAGATCTACCCGGACATCTTTCGGAAGGGGACTCCGCCGCTGCCTCCGGTGGGCGTCCTCCCCCCTTATCGTCCCGAGGATGCCACAAGCCCAATTTGGACCTTGCCCGAGCTACAATCGATCGAAAATAATTCGCCATGAAAAGCAAAACTGACCGTGCCCGCTCTCGTAGATCCGGATACCAGACCGTCGCCGTCCATGCCGGCGAACCCTGCCGTCACGGCGTGAACGCAGGAGTCGGAACCAGTATCTGCCGCACCTCCAACTTCACGTTTTCCTCCACGCAAGAGATGAAGGATTGGGCGGAAGGGAAAAACACCGCCTACATCTATACGCGTTACGGCAATCCGACGCTTTCCGTGGCCGAAGGAAAAATCGCCGCTCTGGAAGGCGCCGAAGCCGCCGTGGTCACCGCCAGCGGCATGGCCGCCATCTCCTCCGCGCTGTTGGGCGCGCTCAAGCAAGGCGACGAGTTGATTTCAACCGCGCAGCTCTATGGCGGTAGCTTTCGCCTCATGCGCGACCTATTTCCGGATATGGGCATCACCGTCCGCCACGTCGGCACGTCGCTTGAAGGCATCGAGTCGCTGGTTACACCCCGCTCCAAGGTTCTCTACATCGAGACCCCGACCAATCCCACGCTTCGCCTGGTCAATCTCGAACATGCGGTTGCTTTCGCCAAGAGGCACAAGCTGACTTCGATCATCGACAACACCTTTGCCACGCCTGCGCTGCAGAGACCCATTTCCATGGGATTCGACATGGTTGTCCACAGCGCCACCAAATACCTGGGCGGCCACTCCGACATCATCGCCGGCGCCGCCGCGGGCAGCCGCCGCTGGATGGATCGTGTCCGCCACATGGTCATCTACCTCGGCGGCTCCATGGATCCCGGCGCGGCGTTTCTGCTCATCCGCGGAATGAAAACCATGGGCGTGCGCGTCGAGCGCCAATGCGCCAACGCCATGGCCGTGGCCAAGTTTTTGCAGAAGCATGCGAAAGTCGCTCGCGTTCACTACCCGGGCTTGAAGTCGCATCCCGATCACGCGCTCGCGAAAAAGCAGATGAAAGCCTTCGGCTCCATGCTGGCTTTCGACTTGAAAGGCGGCTTGCCGGCCGCAAGAAGATTCTGCGACCGCGTACGCCTCTTCCTGCTCGCGGCCAGTTTGGGCGGCGTCGAATCGCTGGTGGTCCTGCCGATATACAGCTCGCACTACAACATGAGCGAGAAGGAGCTGGCGCTTTCGCAGGTCACGCCGGGCACCGTGCGGGTCTCGGTCGGCCTTGAGGACGCCGCCGACCTCATCGCCGACCTGCAGCAGGCGCTCTCCTGAGAACCCTGCGCCAAACGCAAACTTCTGGAATCCTGCGGCTTTTGGGAGCAAGATGTGGGCACTGTGGTGGGGCCCCGAGCGAGCGGTCATGTTGGAGGAAGTGATGCACGCATCAAAAATCCTGGGGATGGGTGTGTTGGCTGCTGCGCTGCTGGCCGGCCGCGCGGCGGGAGCTTTGGCCAATGAAAAAGCAACCGGAGCGCTGGCCTTCGATCAGCTGAAAGCCCTGGTGGGAGAGTGGGAGGGCACCAACCCGAGCTATCCGGTGAAGGTCACCTACACACTCGTCTCCGGCGGCACGGCGTTGATGGAGCGCATGCAGCCGTCGAATGAAGCCGAAATGATCACCCTGTACACGGCCGACGGCGACAAAATCGTCGTCACGCACTACTGCAGCGAGGGGAACCAGCCGTCCATGAGGACGGAGACCCTTAAGGGCATCGCGAACAAATATTCCTTCAGCCTCATCAGCGTTTCGGGATTGAAGTCGCCGGATGCCGGCCACATGACCGGCCTCGTTCTCACGCTGGTCGACAAAGACCATCTGAAGCAGGAATGGACCTACCAAAACAAGGGCAAAACCACCACGGACGCCTTTGAGTTCAGGCGGAAGCCGGAGAAGGCCGCCATGGTGGTACCCAGCGGAAACTGAGTGAGCTCGCAACCGACCGTCGTCTGGGCGCTGCGGCAAAAGCTCCTGGCCGGCGAGTCCACGCCGCGGCAACTGGCGGCGGAAGCGCTGGAAAACTCGAATTCGAACGCCGGCCGGAACGTTTACCTGGTGCAAGATCGCGAATGGACGCTGCGCGAAGCCGACCGCGCTCGCACGGTGTTTCACGGCGCGGAGAAGCCGCCGCTATTTGGCTTGCCGGTTTCGCTCAAAGACTGCTTCGACTTGCAGGATTTCAAGACCACGGCCGGAACGAAGTTCTACGCAGAAAGAAATCAGCCTGCCAGCGCCGATTCGGCGGTGGCTCGTCGCTTGCGCGATCAAGGCGCGGTCATTACCGGCAAAACGCATCTGCATCCGCTGGCCTACGGCATCACCGGAGAAAATCGCGATTTTGGCGACTGCCTGCAACCGCGTGACGCGTCGCTATTGACCGGAGGGTCGACCAGCGGAGGGGCGGCCAGTGTTCAGGAAGGTTCTGCCGTTGCGGCGATCGGCACCGACACGGGCGGTTCGATCCGCGTGCCTGCGGCACTCTGCGGACTCGCCGGGTATCGCGCGAGCGTCGGGCTCGCCTGGGACCAGAAGTTGTGGGGCGGCGGGGTTCATCTGTCGCAGACCTTCGACACCTTGGGCTGGATCTTCCGCGATCTGCGCGACGCGCCGCGGTTGGCAGAGGGACTGTTCGGGTTGCCGCCTGAGACCAACGCTTTGCCGCGGGTTAAAGTCGGCGCGGTTAGCGGGGATTTTCTGCGCGATTGCAATGCTGACGTCCTGCAGGCGCTCGAACGCTGCGAGCAGCAGCTGGCGGACGGCGGTGCGGAGATCGTCCGATTTGCGGCCGACGACTGGGAAGAGGGCCTGTCCATTTACGCGCCGATTCAAGCGAACGAAGCGGCGGCCATTCACGCACCGCACACGGGCGGCGATTTTTCGTGCTTTCCGCGGCCGGTTAGCGAACGGCTGACCTGGGGCAGGTCGCTAAGCGGCGACGAAATACAAAAACAGCGTGCACGGCACGCCGCGTTCCGCGCAAGAGTGGACGCGCTTTTTGAAAAGTACGATTTTCTGCTGTTGCCCTGCTCGCCCCTCGGTCAGCTGCGGGCGGGAGAGGATCAAACGGAGACGCGTTCGAGGATCCTGCGATACACCGTGCCGCTAAGCATCGCCGGAACGCCGGTGCTCTCGTTGCCGTTCGCGGGCGGAGCCGGGATGCAGTTGGCTGCGCCGCGCGGTGCCGACCGACGGCTGCTTGCCTATGCGGCCCAATTGCGTTGACGCGCACCAAGCTATTCCTCGCCGATGTCTTCGTTCCACACCGCGGGGTTTCTCTCGATGTAACGGGTCAGAAGATCGACGCATTCCTGTGAATCGAGATCGATCACTTCGACGCCCAGCGAGCGGAGCCAGTCGATTCCTCCTTGAAACGTTCGGCTCTCGCCTATAACCACGCGGGCGAAGCCAAACTGGCGGATCAACCCGCTGCAATACCAGCAGGGAGCGAGCGTCGTAACCATGGTGAGCTGGCGATAGCTGCGCTGTCGCCCCGCATTGCGGAACGCATCGGTTTCGCCGTGCATCGAGGGATCGCCGTTCTGCACGCGGCGATTGTGCCCCGCCCCCAGCAGCTTCCCGGTTTGGTCGAAAATTGCCGCCCCGATCGGGATACCGCCTTCGGCGAGCCCGGCGCGCGCTTCGGCCAGCGCAACTTGCAGCATGGAGAAGTCGTCAGAAGCCATGCTCGCTATTGTTGCATCGCCGGGCGCTCGGCGGTGAGCCATTCAGAGTGAAGGCCGCGTGGCCAAAAGGCATGAAATGGCCGCGGCGGTGACTTGCTCTGTGAACGCCCGCGGCAGGCATTTCTGGCTGGCCTATCGCACCCAGTCTCTTCTAGCACTCGGGCTGGTAAATCACTACAATTCCCAGACTTTTCTGGTGCGGGAGGAGTACTTCATGTCCATGCGCGTTCGAGCGGCACTTTGGGGGCTTGCAGTCGGCGGAACCGTGCTCGCGGCCATCCACGCGGGCGATTGCCGGGCTGCGGACACTCCCCTCGGTGCGCCGAAGGAGTTGTCTTGTGAGTCTTTGAAGGAACCGCTCGGAATGGACGTGGCGCGCCCCCGCCTCTCCTGGAAGCTCTCCGACCCAAGACGCGGAGCCAAGCAAACCGCGTATCAGATTCAGGTGGCTAGTTCGAAGGCAAAACTCGACCTGGACCAGCCGGATGTTTGGGACAGCGGCAGAGTCAGTTCCGGGGCTTCGCGGAATGTTTCTTATCAGGGACCCGCATTGGCGGCGTCCAAGCGTTACTACTGGCGCGTGCGCGTGTGGGACCAGGACGGAAAGCTCTATCCGCCAAGCGCGGTCAGTTGGTGGGAGACGGGCTTGATGGGACAGGGAAACTGGAAGGCGAAATGGATCGGTTTTGAAGAGCCGGAACTGCACCGGGTGCGCGAAGCCGGAGCGACTTGGATCAGCAACGCGGAAACCGAAGTGCCGGACTTGACTGCGGATACCCACCACGACTTTCGATTCCGGTTCGAAACCGGCAAGCGGGCACGGCGCGCGACGCTCTATGTAACCGGACGAGACACGGTGTCGGCGTGGCTGAACGGCAAGCAGATTCTCGAAGCGCAGCCGCTGCCGCCATGGAAGCATATGCCGTGGAAAAGCTATCGCGGCAAAGACGTCACGGCAGCGCTCGAAGCCGGCAAGAATCTACTCGCCATCGAAGCCATTCACTATGTCGTCGAGCCGCGGCGCGGCGAGAGGGACGACAGCCAGACGCCCATGAGCGCGACCTTATCGATCGAGGATGAAGACGGCGGGCTCCACACTCTCACCAGCAGCGAACATGGATGGAAAGCGACGCTCGACGCCAAGGACGACTGGCAAGAAAGGGCGTTTGACGATAGCGCCTGGAAGGAAGCGATTCGCTATGTGCCCGCGGCAAACTCGTTTGATGGATCGGACGCCGGCGACCCGTGGCCGACGGGCGCGGTGAAGGCGCTGCGCAGAAGCTTTCCGGTGACCGAGCCGATTCTGTCCGCGCGGTTGTATGCGGCGGCTTTGGGCGCTTACTCGTTTTCCATCAACGGCAAGCAAGTCGGCGATCAGATTCTGGCGCCGGGTTGGACCGATTTCCGGCAACGCGTGATCTACCAGGCCTATGACGTGACGGACCAGGTGAAAACAGGGAAAAATGCGATCGGCGCTCTGCTCGCGCCGGGGTGGTATGCGACGCCGCTCGAGTGGGCCGGCCAGGGCAACAACTACGGCAAGACGCAGCCGGCACTGCGGGCACAACTGCGAATCGAATATCTCGACGGTTCCGTGGATTGGGTCCTGACCGATGAACAATGGAAAGCCGACGTTTCTCCGATTCTGAGCGCGGAGATCTACGACGGCGAAACCTACGACGCGCGAAAGCTGCAAGACGGTTGGGACCAGCCCGGGTTCGACGACGCCAAGTGGAACCCCGTGTCGATCGTACGACCGCTCGAGCCCGCCATGGAATGGCAATATTTCCCGCCGATCCGCGCCCACCAGGTCCTTGACGGCAAAGCCATCACCAACCCCGGTCCCGGCGTCTATATCTACGATTTCGGGCAGAACCTCGCGGGCGTGGCGCGGCTGCGGGCCAAAGGCGCGGCCGGAACCGACGTCAGATTGCGCTTCGGCGAGGTCTTGAATCCGGATGGAACGCTCTATGTGGAGAATTTGCGCACCGCGAAGGCCACGGATCACTTTGTGCTGGCGGGCCGCGGGGCCGCCGAACAGTTCGAGCCGAAGTTCACTTTCCACGGGTTCCGCTACGTGGAACTGACCGGACTCTCCGCCCAGCCGGAGTTGGGCGATGTGAAGGCCGTCGTGTTCCATACCGATGCCCCGTTTACCGCCCAACTAAAAACCGGCAACGCGATGATCAATCAACTGTGGAGCAACATTCTGTGGGGCCAGCGGTCGAATTTCGTGGGAGTGCCGACGGATTGTCCGCAGCGGGACGAGCGGTTGGGCTGGACGGCCGACGCGCAGGTCTTCTGGCGGACGGCGACCTACAACATGGATCTGGCGGCATTCTCAAGAAAATTCAGCGCCGACATGCGCGGAACGCAGGCGGGAACCGCCATGTACGGAATTTTTGCCCCGGGAACCTCCACCGCTCATCCCGCCTACGGCACGGGCTGGAGCGACGCCGGAGTGATCATCCCCTGGACCTCTTGGATTCAGAACGGCGATCCGGCCGTGCTCGAGGAGAATTGGGCGGCTATGGAAAAGTATCTGGCGGCGATCGAAGCGGCGAATCCGGACCACTTGTGGAAGAACGACTACGGTATTCCGTTCGCCGATTGGCTTGCGCCAGAGGGCGTTACTCCCGTCGATCTGATCGCCACCGCCTATTGGGCTTACGACGTCTCGCTCATGAAGCAGATGGCGCATGCGGCCGGAAAAACCGCCGAGGAAAAAAAGTACGGCCAACTATTCGCGAAGATCAAAGCCGCTTTCAATCAGGCTTACGTGAAAGCGGACGGCTACGTGGGAGGCGTGCCTCCTCCGCCTGTTTTTGCCTCCGGAACAGAAACGAAGCTCGACGACAAGCCGGTCGAAACGCAGACGGGCTACGTACTGGCGCTCGAGATGGATCTGCTTCCGGATTCGCTTCGTCCCGCGGCCGCACAGAGACTTGTGGACCGCTTGGCCAAGAATCAGTGGCGACTGGGCACGGGATTTTTGGGCACGCCCTACCTGCTAGGCGTCCTGGCCGACACGGGTCACGCGGACGTGGCGTACCGCCTGCTGCTCAACACGGAGTATCCCTCGTGGGGATACCTGGTGGAGCACGGCGCCACGACCATGTGGGAGCGTTGGAATGGCGACCAGAAACGCGACGATCCGACGATGAATTCCTACAACCACTACGCGTATGGAGCGGTGGGAGACTGGATCTATCGCTACGCAGCCGGTATCGACGCTGATCCGGATGATCCGGGGTACCACACCGTCTGGCTGCATCCGACCTTCGGCCCGCGGCTGGGTTCTCTCGATTTCTCCTATGAGTCGGGCTACGGGACGATCCGGTCCTCGTGGAGCATTTCCGCGAAGACGGTGACCTGGAAGCTTACCATTCCGCCGAATGCCATGGGGCAACTGCCGCTCACAAAGGAAGATGCCAGTCGATTCCAGCTCGGCGGGCGGAATCTCGCGACCGGTGCGGAACTCCGGTCAGCGGAAGGATCGAAGGGAGGCAAAGTCTACGAGCTGCCTGCGGGAAGCTACCAGTTTGAGGTCGCGCTGCCGTAGATATGGCCCAAAACGAAACCGGGCGGTAAGAACTTAGGGTCAGGACAGGGGGCAAGGACCGACCGGAAGTCCTGGAAGGCGCTGCTGGCGAGCGGCCTTGAAGGTTCCCGTGTTTGGGCCGTTTTCTCCGAGGGCCAGGACGGCAGTGGTCTTCGGAACCCTTGCGAGCTCAATCAAATGCGGATGGCTGCGGGAGCGGTGCTCGCGGAACTAGCCTCTGGTCCCCAGATAGTTGCCGTAGCCCACGATAACCGTAGACGCAATCAAAACCAAAAGGCTCAAAGCGACGAGCACTTTGGTGCGCGCGCCGGCGCCGCGCCACTCCTTTAAAGCGATTCCCCACAGCGTGCTGAAGATCATGATGCTGGCCATGTGCAGGGTCCAGCTCGAGAATTTGTAGCGACCCATCTGCGTTTCGCCCATGGTGTAGAAAAAAAATTGCATGTACCAGGTGGTGCCGGCGAGGGCGGAAAACAAGTAGTTCGAGAGCATGGGCGCGCGAACGAGCTGGACGGTGGAGGCGACGTTGGCGGCCTCGGCCATCTCCTCGGAAGGCGCGTCGAGGACATTTTCCAGTATTGGTTCGGCAGATTTTTCAAGCTGGGCGCCGCGAATTTCTGAACTGAAGTATTGACGCCCGGTCCGATTGCGGAAATTCAGAATGACGCACCAAATGAAATTGGTGGTAAATCCTCCAAGCAGCAGAACGACAAGAACGGGAAGGCCCTGCCACAACGTCGACGTGCCGTGATGCAGGGTCAGTTTCTTGATGGGGTCGCCGGCCGCCAAGCCGTAGGCGAAGCAGGCGCTCATGACGCCGGAAAAAGTTGCCACCAGCAGGCCGCGCTTCAAATCGAACTCCTTGATGGCCGACTTTTTCTGCTCCTCGGACATCTCTTTCTCTTTGGACATTCCGGCGGCTCCGGCAAAGACGATGCCCAGCATGCAAACCGCAACGCCGCCAAGAATCACCAGGCCCGAAGCGGTGCCGAGGACTTCGGAGAAGAACTGGCCGCTGAAAATCGGCGGCATCAGCGTGCCGAAAGCCGCGGTGTAGCCCAGAGCGACGGCCATGCCGAGCGACATTCCTAGATAGCGCATGGTCAGGCCGAACGTGAGGCCGCCGAGGCCCCAGAGCACGCCGAAGGCGTAGGTCCAGAAAAGACTGGCATGCGGCGTCGAGCGCAACACGGCCGGAAGCTCTTTGGTCATGAGAAAAGCCAGAATCCAGGGCACGATGATCCAGCTGAAGAATCCGCCGACCAGCCAGTACGTTTCCCACGCCCACACGCGCACCTTGCGGAACGGAACGTAGAAACTGCCCGATGCCAAGCCACCCAGCCAATGGAAGAAAACACCCAAAAGCGGATTCGCGCCCAAGATCATGATTCCTTTCTTTTTGGCGGCCGGTCTGCGTAACCTCGAAAAACGCCGCGCGAATGTATTGCCAAAGGTGCCGCCAGTCAACACAAATCGCGACCGACTCGCCGGCTGCGCGGTTCTAACCTGGCGAAAGGCAATGCTATATACTCAAGCTCGGATCGCGCCCCGAAGGCTTCGACCGGGTCCGTTTTGCCTATGCAGACTCAGGAAAAACTTAGGTTTTTGCAAGACAAGTGGGACGAGCGGCTGGCCGCGGGACTGGACGCCGGCGAGCTCTTGCGCTATCGCTCGAACCTTCTCGGATCGGATCTGCGCATCACCAATTTTGGGGGCGGCAATACCAGCTCGAAGATCGAACAACCCGACCCGCTCGACGGCTCGAAGAAATCGGTTCTATGGATCAAGGGCAGCGGCGGCGACATCGGCAGCATCGAGCGAAAAGGGTTTGCGACGTTGTATCTCGACAAGCTGCGGGCGCTCGCGAATCGTTACCGCGGAGTCGAGCACGAAGACGAAATGGTGGAGATGTACCCGCTCTGCGCCTTCCAAAACAACGGTGTTGCGGCGTCCATCGATACGCCGCTGCACGGCTTCCTGCCTTTCCCGCACATCGATCATCTCCATCCCGACTGGGGAATCGCGCTGGCTGCGGCGGCAAACGGCGCCGGGAAGATCGAGGAGTTCAACCGCAAGTTCGAACACCGGCTGATCTGGTTGCCGTGGCAGCGGCCGGGCTTTGAGCTGGCCATGATGCTGCAAAAGGCGGTGGCTCTGAACCCGGGATGCGACGGAGTCGTTCTGGGCGGCCACGGGTTGTTCACCTGGGGCGCGACAGAGCCCGAATGCTATAAGAACACCATCACCGTCATCGATCAGCTCGGACAGTTCGTTCTGGACCATGTAGAAAGCGCGGGCGCGAAGCTTTTTGCGGGCAACCGGCATGCCGTCATTCCCTGCCACCGCGAACTGGCGTTAGATATCTTTCCGTTCTTGCGCGGACGCATCTCGGCGGCGCAGAGGATGATCGGCAGCTTCAGCGATGCGCCGGAGGTGCTGCGGTTTGTGAATAGCGAGGATGCGGAGCGGCTGGCTTTTCTGGGCACCAGTTGTCCCGACCATTTCATTCGCACCAAGATCCGTCCGCTGTTTGTCGCATGGGACCCGTCTTCCCATGCGGCGGCGCTAAAGGAGCGGATCGATCTGGCGCTTGGCCGCTATCGCCACGACTACCAGAAATACTACGAAGCGTTTGCCGAGCCAAGCTCGCCGAAGATGCGCGACGCGAGCCCGACGGTGGTCCTCGTTCCCGGCCTGGGCATGTTCAGCTTCGGGAAGACCAAAACGGAAGCCCGGATTACCGGCGAATTCTATCGCAACGCGATCCACGTGATGGAAGGCGCGACCGCTTTGGGCGCGGGCGCAGAGGCTCCGCCCGCGTTGCCGCAGGCCGGAGCGGCGGCGAAGACCGAGGCGTTCACCGTTCACTCGAACTACGTGGCGCTTCCTCCGTCGGAGGCCTTTCGCATCGAGTATTGGCAGCTCGAGGAAGCAAAGATTCGCCGCCAGCCGCCCGAGAAAGAGCTGAGCCGCCGGGTGGTGTTGGTGGTGGGCGGCGGAAACGGAATCGGGCGCGAAGCGGCGTTGTTGAGCGCACAAAGAGGCGCCCACGTCGTCGTAGCCGACCGGGAGCCGAACGCGGCTGCGGCCGTTGCGGAGGAAGCCAGGAAAGTGGCGGGGAGCGAGGCCGTGCTTTCGGTAACGGTGGACATACGCGAGCGGGCCTCGATTCAGAAGCTGCTGCGCGAGCTGATCGCGGCATTCGGCGGGCTGGACATCGTTATCAATACCGCGGCGGTATTTCCGTCGTCGGCCGACGGAAGAATCAGCGACAGCCAATGGGCGACGACTCTGGACATCAATGTCACGGCGAATCACCGGCTGGTCGAAGAAGCCGCGACAGCACTGCGCGAGCAGAATCTTGACGCTAGCGTCGTTCTTACCAGCTCGGCCAATGCGGTCGTAGCAAAGCGCGGAAGCGAGGCCTACGACGTGAGCAAGGCCGCCGTGAGTCATTTGGTGCGCGAACTGGCGATTGCCATGGCGCCGAACGTTCGCGTGAACGCCATCAGTCCGGCCACGGTGGTGAAAGGTTCGACGATGTTTCCCCGGGACCGCGTGATGGCTTCTCTCGCCAAGTACGGCATCGCGTTTGCTTCGAGCCAGTCGGACGACGAATTACGCAGCCGGCTCGCGGAATTCTACGCCGAGCGCACCCTCACCCATCAGCCGATCGACCCGCGGGATTGCGCGGCGGCAATACTCTTCCTGGCCGGACCGCAGTCGCGCTCGACGACCGGCCATCTGATCCCCGTGGACGGCGGTCTGACCGAAGCATTTTTGAGATAGCGGCCCGCCTGCGGGTGACGAGCAGCGAAGTCCCAGCGACGAATAGGGAGAATAGACGGTGAGCTTCGAAAGAGCCCTGGTTGCAGTCGATCTGGGCGCGCAAAGCTGCCGGATCTCGTTGCTGCGCTGGAAAAACGGTGGTCCCGAAGTCCGCATCGTTCATCGCTTTTCGAATGCGCCGGTGGCCTCTAGGAACGGCTTGCACTGGGACATGGCACGCATTTTCGCCGGCGTCGAAGCTGGCTTGCGGCAGTGCGCGGAGCTGGCGACGGAGGGGATCGCGTCGCTTGGAATCGACGGCTGGGCCGTCGACTATGTGCGCCTGGGCGCCGACGGCAATAGGCTCGGCGACCCGTTTTGCTACCGCGATGAACGCGCCAGCCGCGCGATGCGGGAAGTCTTAGCGGTCATAGCCCCCGAGAGGCTTTACGCGCTCACCGGAATCCAGATCATCAGCCTGAATTCGCTGTTTCAGCTGTATGCCGACAAGCTGGCGGGCGTTGGCGCGGAATCGCGCTGGCTGAATTTGCCGGAGTACGTTACCCATCTGCTCGGCGGCCGGCCGGTCGCGGAGTTTACAAACGCCACGCACACCCAGCTGGTCTCGCTCGGCGCAGCAACATGGTGCGGCGAAATTTTTCGCGCCACCGGCCTGGAGCTTCTGGCTGCCCCGGAAATCGTGGCGACGGGCAGCTTTGTCGGTACCCTCACCGGACGGCTGCGGAAGCTGCCGGCGCTTTCCGATACCCGGCTGTTTGTGCCGGCGTGCCATGACACGGCCTCGGCCATTGCCGCCATTCCCGCCGTCGGTGACGACTGGGCGTTTATCAGCTCCGGGACGTGGTCGCTCGTGGGCACGGTTCTCGCCCGCCCGTGTGTCTCTGAGGAAGCGCGCAAGATGAATTTCACGAACCTCGGCGGCGTAGGCGGCAGCATTTGCTTTTTGAAAAACGTGAACGGCATGTGGCTCCTGCGTCAGTGTATGGATGCCTGGGCGAGAGCGGGGCAGGTCTGGACGGTGGCGGAGCTGTTGCGCGAGTGCGAGAAACTGCCGTCCCCCCAGGTTCTTATCGATGTCGACGACCCGGCACTGGCGGCCCCGGGTGATCTGCCGGCCAGCATCAACGCCCAGGTTGCCGAAGCCGGACACGCTCGGATGCCGTCCGACCGTACCGGCATCCCGCAAATGGCGAACCTTATTTTTCACAGCCTGGCACGGCGCTACGCCGAGGTTCTCGAGGCGGTAGCGGAAACCACCGGCAAGCGGTTGAAGCGGCTTTTCATCGTGGGCGGCGGCGCACGCAATGAGTTCGTGAACCGCCTGACGGCGGAGCGAACCGGCCTCGAAGTACATTGCGGGTCGACCGAAGCCTCCACCATCGGGAATTTTGCCGTGCAAATGGCGGCTCTCGGCGATGGAAATGGACGCAACGGGGTTGCGGCCGCCCGTGTAGCGGCCCACGCGCAGGCGCTCTGCTCTGTACCTTTTTCGGGTTTCATGGAATAAAGATGCGGACAGGACAGGGTCCTGGCGGAGAAAGGCGCTGGTCATGGACAATCAGCTCATCGAGAAAGCGTGGAAGGCTCTCGACCGGTTGCGCATCGAGCTTCCGTCCTGGGGCTTTGCCAATACCGGAACGCGCTTTGGAAAGTTTGTCCAGCCGGCAGCGGCCAACACCATTGCCGAGAAGTTCAGCGATGCCGCCCAAGTGCATCGGGTCACCGGCGCTTGCCCGACTCTAGCGCTGCACGTGCAATGGGACTTGCCGAATGGCGCCGACGACGTCGGCAACGTCGATGCGCTCAGCAGAAAATATGGCATCCGGGCCGGCTCGATCAATCCGAATGTCTTCCAGAACCAGGAATATAAGTACGGATCGATCGGCAACCCCGATCCGGCCGTACGGAGGAAAGCGCTCGATCACATTCTGGATTGCGTCGAAATCGCCGACCTTTTGGGTGCGCGGGATCTCTCTCCGTGGTTCGCCGACGGTTCGAATTACCCCGGTTCGCAGAATATCCGCAAGCGGATCGAGTATTTTGCAGAGGGCGTGCGGGAAATTCATGGCGCGCTCAAGCCGGGGCAGCGTTTTCTGATCGAATACAAACCGTTCGAACCGGCCTTCTATCACACCGATATCGCCGACTGGGGAATGGCGTATCTGTTGGCCAAAAAAGCCGGGCCGCAAGCCGCGGTCCTGGTGGATACGGGACACCACTATCAGTCGCAGAACATCGAGCAAATCGTCGCTTGGCTGCTCGAGGAAGGCATGATCGGGGGATTTCATTTCAACGACCGCCGCTACGCGGACGACGACCTGACACTCGGCTCCATCGATCCCTACCAGGTGTTTCGCATTTTTCACGAGATTCAGATGTACGAATGGGAAAGGGGCGTTCGCGCGGACATCGCCTACATGGTCGATCAGAGTCACAACCTGAAGGGCAAGATTGAATCGATGATTCAGACGGTTTCTACGGCGCAGGAGCTTTACGCGCGCGCGGCGCTGGTGGACCACGAAAAGCTGGCAAAGCTGCAACAAGGCTGTTCGCTGCTGGACGCGGAAGAAACGCTGCGCGGCGCTTTCTGGGAAGACACGCGGAATGTGGTGAAGGAGTGGCGCAAGGGCCAGGGATTGCCGGAAAGTCCGCTCGAAGCCTTTCGCGCGAGCGGCTACCTCGAGAGCATCACGGCGGAACGCCGGGAAAGAAATTTCGGCGCATCGGCCAGTTACGCCTAGGGCGGACGAGCCGCGCTCAGTGCTCCCACTTCCAATCGGCAAACTGCTCGCGCAGAGCCGTTTTCTTGAACTTGCCCACGCTGGTGCGGGGAATCGCTTCCACGAACACAAAGGCGTCCGGCAACTGCCACTTGGCAAACTTCCCGGCGAGAAAAGCGCGCAGTTCGTCGGGTTCGGCGGTCTTCCCGTCTTTCAGCACCACCGCGGCTAGCGGGCGCTCCTGCCATTTCGGGTGCGGCACCCCCACGACGCAAGCTTCTTTGACCGCAGGATGTCCCATCAGCGTGTTTTCCAGATCGACCGAACTGATCCACTCGCCGCCGCTTTTCACCAGGTCCTTGGCGCGGTCGACGATTTTCACAAAACCATCCGGGTCAATGGTCGCGACGTCGCCGGTTCTGAACCACCCGTCCTCGGTCCAGCGATGCGCCTGGTCCGGGGAGTCGAAGTAGTGCGCGGCGACCCACGGTCCGCGCACCTCGATCTCGCCCGGCGTTTCACCGTCCCACGGGGCTTGGCCCTCCGGGCGCATGGTCCGCAACTCCACAAAAGGCACCGGCCAGCCCTGTTTGGCGCGGGCTTCATACTTCCGGTCGTCCGGCCAGGCCAGCATGTTGGTCTTGAGACGGCTGGTTGTCGCCAAGGGGGTGGTCTCGGTCATGCCCCACAATTGGAGGATCCGCAGTCCGAAGCCGTCTAAGCGCCGGATCAACTCCAGGGGTGGGGCCGTTCCGGCGCAGGCGATTCGTACCGGCCAATCGAATCGCCAGCGCCCGGGATTTTTTTCCAGGGCGTCCAGGACGCCGATCCACACCGTCGGCACGCCGCCCGCAAACGTGACCCGCTCTTCAACCATCCAGTCGAGCAAACCCACGGGTTCTACGTTCGGCCCGCACAGGAGCTGCTTGGCGCCGGCCATCACGCACGAGTAGGGCAGACCCCAAGCGTTGGCATGAAACATGGGCGCCACGGGCAACACCGTATCGTGGTGGCTTACGGCAAAGGCATCCACCATGCACTCCGCCATCGAGTGCAACACCAGCGCGCGGTGCGAATAGATCACGCCTTTCGAGTTGCCGGTGGTGCCGGAAGTGAAACACATCGCCGCGCCGTCATCTTCGTCGATCGCGGGATAGGCAAAGTCGTCGTCCGCCTCGGCCAGCAGCGCTTCCAGATTCAGGCAGTCTTCCGGCACCGATTCCCCGCAACCGTAGGGCGCCACGATCACTTTTTCAAACGGGGCCTCCGGCAGGAATTTTGTGAGCACCGGCAGCAGTACGTCGTCAACCAGGAGAAACCGGTCGCGCGCGTGCTGCGCGATGGCGGCGATTTCATGGGGATGCAGCCGCAAATTGAGCGTGTGGAGAATGCCGCCCGCCGACGGTACGCCGAAAAACGCCTCCAGATGGCTTGAGTGATTCCACATCATCGAGGCCACGCGGTCTCCCCTCTGCAATCCGAGCTTGGTCAGGGCGTCCGCCAAGCGCCGCGCGCGCTTATAAAAGGTTCCGTAGTTCGTGCGCACCACGGAACGGTCCGGGCGCCGCGACACGATCTCCACGTTGGCAAAGAGCTTTCCGGCACGCTCCAAAAGCGCCGGCAAGGTCAGGGGAAAATCCATCATCGTGCCGCGCATCGCGTCCTCCCCGAGCCCGAGCGGCCGAATCCTATCACTAATTTCGACCGGCCGGCTTGGCCCGGTGGGGCCCCGCCCGCGGGGTAATTTCTCGTTGCAAAACTTGTCAATTTCTTGGACGATGCAACTGACCGCTGGAGCGCCCGATTCGGTACCCCAGGTTTTAGGGCCCGCGCCAATTGCCCTGGATCGCAAGGTGGCTTCGGTTCTCCGGACTGCCCGTAAGGATCGTCACGGCTTTCCAGCGCGCTCCGCGACACGCAGCTAGGTTCCGGGCAGAAGGAGTCCGTTAGTGAAGAAGCTCTATGTAGGTAATCTTCCGTTCTCCGCAACGGAGGATTCGCTGCACGATTTTTTCGCACAAGCCGGTGTCAACCCCTCCGCGGTGAATTTGATTCGTGACCGCTTCACGGGCCAATCGCGTGGTTTTGCTTTCGTCGAAATCGGCAATGACGAAGAGGCGGATCGCGCCATCAACTCCATGAACGGGCAGAACTTCGGAGGCAGAAATCTCGTCGTCAACGAAGCACGCCCGCAGGAGCCGCGCGGCGGCGGTGGTGGCGGCCGTGGTTTCGGTGGTGGCGGCGGAGGCCGCGGCGGACATGGCGGAGGCGGCGGGCGCGGCCGTGGCGATCGTGGCGATCGCGGCGACCGCGGGGATCGCGGCAACCGCTGGTAAAGCTCCCGGAAATACCTTCCTTCAGCGGGCAGCCGCAGCGCGCGGCCGCTTCCTTGATTGCGTTTTCCGTGCCATGGCTATAGGTTTGCCCGTCCTGGGGCCGTCGCGTCTCGTTTGTCATCGGCGTGTCACCGGGTCGCAACTTTCTCCGCAGTGACGGGTTTGAAACATTTAACAAGGAAAATCGGCTGACCCGCGGTTTGTGCAGTATGGTAGCGCTCGTTGGCAAGCGGGTTTTCCACCTACCGGGCGCTCCCCGCGTTTTCTGGGAATGGCGGGTAGTGACTCGGGTGAACCTTTTGAGAAGGATAGGCATCCAATGTCCCAAGCCGGCCGCAGAAACAAGAGGGCTTCGGCCATGGCCGACGACGAACCGGAAAGGATGACTCGTTCCGACACTTTCATTGCCATGACCACCTGGCAAAAACGCGATTGGCAGCAATTCTATGAAATTGCCCGCCGCCCGTGGCGCCGCCACCGGCCGCCTCGGCCCGTCTACCCGTCGGGCTTGAATCGCGTTGCGCCCGCTCAAGGCTTTAGCCTTTCTGAACTGGACGACGCCGGAGTGGACTTAGACCTCGCCGAAAGCCTGGGCCTGCCCGTTGATGCCGGGCGCATCGGTGCCTATGGCCCCAACGTGACGGTCCTGCGCGACTTCATCCGCGCTTCCCGCGCGTTCTGACCTGCCTCGTTTCTCCCGAGATTCGGCCCGGACTACCTCGCTTACCCGTTGATCGAAAGCCCGTGCGTTTTCCCCTTGCCGCAGATTGCACGGCGATGGCGGAAACGGCAACGGTGTGCTAGCATCCGCCGCGTGTGGGGCGTGAGGAAGGCTCCACCGACAGGAGAACGGACCAGGGGTTTTAACGGAGATCCTTCGCCTCTTCTTGGTGCAGAGGAGCCGCCGCGCACCAGCGAAGAGACAAGAGGTCCAAGGGTTTACGGTTTGCGCTGGAAACCCCAGTGAAACGAGCCGTTTCCGAAACCCTTGCCGATTGATGTTAAGGCCACGTTCTCCTTCCCCAGCAAGAAAAACTCACCCAGGCGCAGGCCCGCGCCTGACAGCAACCTAGTTTCAGGGTTTTCCGGCTTCCACCAGGAAACCCCGTGCTGCCGAGGACGGACCTCGCCTGCAAGCCGCATTGCGGCGCAGGACAGGAGGCCTGTATGAAAACCTATCTCACCAAGGACATCCGAAACGTTGGCATTGTAGGCCACGGCGGCACCGGAAAGACGCAACTGGTGTCGTCGTTACTCTACACGGCGGGAATGACGCCGCGTTGGGGCAAAGTTGCGGAAGGAACCACCGTCACCGACTTCGACGACGAGGAGATCACGCGCAAAATTTCCATCCAAACCGGCCTCGCGCACGCCGAATGGCCTTGCACCCTCTGCGCAGGCTCGCCAGTAAAAATCAATCTTCTCGATCTCCCCGGTTACGGCACGTTCATCAATGAAACAAAGGCTTCTCTGATCGCCGCCGATTGCGCGCTGATCTGCGTCGATGCACATGTCGGCGCACAGGTCACCACCGAGAAGGACTGGGATTTTTGCCTCGAATACGATATTCCCCGCGCGTTTGTGCTCACCTGGATGGACCGCGAGCTCGCCAGCTTCGAACGATCCATGGAATCGCTGCAGCAAGCCTTCGGCCGCAGCGTGGTCGCTCTGCAGCTACCCATCGGCACCGAAAAAGGATTTCGCGGAGTGATCGACCTGGTGGCGATGAAAGCGCACATGTACACGCCCGATGGCGACGGCAAAGCCAAAATCGAAGAGATCCCCGCCGCGCTTGCCGATGAGGCCAAAGAAGCTCACGAACGATTGGTGGAAATGGTCGCCGAAGGCGACGACGAGTTGATGGAGGAATTTTTCCGCGAAGGCACGATTCCCATCGAAGATCTGATTCCCGGCGTTAGAAAGGCCATCGTCGCCGACAAAATCGTTCCGGTGCTCGTGATTTCCGCCACGCGCAACATCGGCAACGCCAGTCTGCTCACCTTCCTGGCCGACGTCTTCCCGCATCCCGACGAGCACGCCGAAGAGGGCTACAAAGAGCCGGGCGGAAAAGGCGATCGCGTCGAACGCAAATACGACGACGGCCAGCCGCTTTCCATCTTCGTTTTCAAGACATTGGCCGATCCTTTCGCCGGCCGGATCAACTATTTCAAGGTCAAGAGCGGCGTTCTTAAAAACGACACCACCGTCACCAACTTCAGCAAGGGCATCCCCGAACGCATGCAGCACACGCAAGTGGTGCAAGGAAAAGTGCTCACCGAAGTCGGCGAATTGCACGCGGGCGACATCGGCGCCATCGCCAAGCTAAAGGACACGCTTACCGGCGACACCCTGGGCGACAAGAACGCTCCCGTGTTCTACAAGCCCGCGCAGATCCCCGAACCCGCCATCACCTTCGCCGTTGAACCCAAATCGCGCGCCGATGAAGACAAGATCGGCGTCGCCATCCACAAAATTCTCGAAGAAGACCCCGCGCTGCGCTTTTCGCGCGATCCGCAAACCAAAGAGTTCCTGCTGGCCGGCTCCGGGCAGCAGCACATCGAGGTTGTTGTCGCCAAGCTGCACAAGCGCTATCACGTTGATCTGACGCTAAAACCGCCCAAGGTTCCCTACCGTGAAACGATTCGCGGCCGCGCCGACGTCGAAGGCAAACACAAGAAACAGTCTGGCGGCCACGGCCAGTTTGGCGTTTGCCGCGTCAAGTTCGAACCAGCCGAGCGCAACAAAGGTATCGAGTTCGTAGACGATATCTTCGGCGGGGCCATTCCCAAAAACTGGATTCCTTCGGTCGAACGCGGCGTCCGCGAAGCCGCAGCGCGCGGCTTCCTCGCCGGCTTCCCCATGACCGACTTCAAGGCCACGCTCTATGACGGCAAGTACCACGACGTGGATTCGTCGGATATCGCCTTCAAAATCGCGGGTTCCTTGGCGTTCAAGGAGGCCATGAAACAGGCCCGCCCGGCGCTGCTCGAGCCCGTGATGCACGTTGAGGTCTACGCCCCGGATCAGTATTCCGGCGATTTGATGGGCGACATCAGCTCGCGCCGCGGCCGCATTGAAGGCAGCGAGGTACGCGGCCACACGGTGGTCATCAAGGCCCAGGTGCCGCTCGCTGAGATGCTGAGCTACGCCACCGACCTCACCTCCAAGACCCAGGGCCGCGCGAGCTATTCGATGGAGTACTCGCACTACGACTATGTGCCGAACGAACTCGCCGAGAAAGTCGTGGCCTCGCACAAGGCCGCCCACGGCGAGCAACTGGTCGAAGAAGAGGCCTGATCTCGACAAGAAGCGGGATCCTGGGGCCAGCCATGGCGGATTCCGCCGGGGATTCCCTTAGGAATCAGAACTGTTACCTGCACCTGCCGGACGAGCGTACGCGCTCCGGGTGTCAGTTGGCCTTCGACTTTTGCCTCTTTTCCAGCCAGGCATTCACCGCGGCAGCCCGCGGCAGGAGCGCAACCGCTCCGAGCTCGCGGAACTTGGCCGCCCGCGCGCGGTAGTTGTGCTCGCCCGCTGCGATAATCGCGGCAAAGGGAACTCCCGCTTCACGCGCCGCCAACGCGTCATCGATGTTGTCGCCAAAATAGAGTGCCGACACGGGATTCCGTCCGCGCAAGATCTTGTACAAACCCTCGGGATCAGGCTTCATCTTCTTTACGTCGTCCATCGTCAC
>Ga0306924_10001002_pt1 | contig 25185 bp, 21 predicted proteins | sample sta12Can44000111_FD_203756 | JGI IMG/M metagenome (GOLD analysis project Ga0306924, IMG submission 203756) | Lab enrichment of tropical soil microbial communities from Luquillo Experimental Forest, Puerto Rico - statanox.12C.anox.44.000.111 (v2)... | ecosystem: Environmental > Terrestrial >... | reverse complement strand
TCGGCGCGATGGTCAACGGCGACCCCGATATGGAAGACATCAAACGCTATTTCCGCGCGCTGCGCCGGGCGCAGCGGGATATCGACCTGCGGCCGGATTTGTATACCCACTACTACAAGGCGGAATTTCCCGAGCGCTTCCATGCGGCGATGGATACGCGGCGCTGGGGGCCGGGCGAACGGATCGTGTTCGAGCCCTACACCCGCGAAGTGTTCGCGCAATCCTTCGACTGGATTGCCAGGCACGAAATCTTCGAGGCCGGAAGCATGGGCTCCGGCGACTACGACAAGTCGGTCGTATCGCTCGGCCTCGCGTAAAGCGTTGTGCGACGGCGATCTCGCCGACGCCATAACCGGGTTGCCCCGATATCTGCCATGATCGGGAGGCGCGGCCCTTCCTGACAGGACCCCGACTTTTCTGCTAACAATGGCAGATCGGCTGGCCATCGAGGGAACTCATGTCGGCAAAGGATCCCATCAATTGGATGCTGTCGGAAGCCATCGGTTCGCTGGTGCGGGCCGAGCGGCTGCACCAGCAATTCTTTGGCTTGCAATCGGCCAGCCCAAGCTGGCAACCGCCGATCGACGTGCTCGAAACCGATGAGGAATTAGTGATCTTCGTTGCGCTGCCGGGTGTCGATGCCGATCAGGTCGAAGCTGTCATCGAAGGGCGCGTGCTTACGATCAGCGGCAGCCGCACGCTCCCCGAGGAGCTGCGCAACGCGCACATCCACCGGCTCGAGCTCCCGCAAGGCCGTTTCGAGCGGCGCATCGGGCTGCCTCCGGGACGCTACGCGATCAGCCACTGCGCCGAGAACGGCTGCATCGTGTTCCGCCTGGCAAAGTCGGGATAGCCGCGATGGCGGACAATGAGCAGGCCAATGCCGCCAACGCACCCGGTGTCAGCGCGGTCCGGATTCCCGCCGACGCCACGATCATCATCGCCGTTCGCAATATTGTGCTGTTTCCGGGTGTGGTTGCCCCCATCACGATCAATCGGCCGAAATCGGTCGCAGCTGCCCAGCAAGCCATGCGTGAGCAGCGGCAGATCGCAATCCTGTTGCAGCGGCATCCGGATGCAGAGGACCCCACGCCGGACGATCTCTACCGGATCTGCACCGTCGCCAACATCGTGCGATACGTCACCACGCCCGACGATAATCATCATCTGGTCTGCCAGGGGGTTCAGCGCGCCCGCGTTCTCGACTTTCTGCCGGGCACGCCGTTCCTTGCGGCGCGCCTGCTGCAAATTCCGGAACCGATAACGACCTCGCCCGAGATCGAAGCGAGATTCCTCAACCTGCAGCGTCAGGCGATTGAAGCCATTCAACTGCTGCCGCAGGCGCCACCCGAGCTCGTGACTGCGTTCCAGTCGATCACCTCTCCCGCCGCGCTCGCCGATCTTGCGACCTCCTACATGGACATCAAGCCGCAGGAGAAGCAGGAAATCCTGGAGACGATCGATCTTGCCAGGAGAATGGACAGGGTATCGCATTTCCTGGCTGAACGGCTCGAGGTGCTCCGCTTGAGCAATGAGATCGGGCAGAAGACCAAGGCTGCGTTCGACGAGCGCCAACGCGAAGCGATCCTGCGCGAGCAGATGGCGACCATTCAGCGTCAACTGGGCGAAGGCGACGGCAAGGCCCACGAGGTCACTGAGCTGACCGAAGCCATTGCCAAGGCCCAGATGCCGACCGAGGCCGAAAGCCAGGCGCGCAAGGAGCTGCGCCGCTACGAGCGCATGCCGGAAGCCGCCGCCGAAGCCGGCATGGTTCGCAGCTATCTCGATTGGCTGATCGAACTGCCCTGGGCGCTGCCGACGGAAAAGCCGATCGACATCGCAGACGCCCGGCGCATCCTCGACGAAGACCATTTCGGGCTTGAAAAGATCAAGGGCCGGATCATCGAATATCTGGCCGTGCGCAAGCTCGCGCCGCAGGGCAAGGCGCCGATCCTGTGCTTCGTCGGTCCTCCCGGCGTCGGCAAAACCTCGCTCGGGCAATCGATCGCGCGCGCGATGAACCGGCCGTTTGTCAGGGTGAGCCTGGGCGGCGTCCATGACGAGGCGGAAATCCGCGGTCACCGCAGGACCTATATCGGGGCGCTGCCCGGCAACATCATCCAGGCCATCAAGAAGGCCGGTGCCCGCAATTGCGTGATGATGCTCGATGAGATCGACAAGATGGGACGCGGCATCCAGGGCGACCCGTCGGCTGCGATGCTGGAAGTTCTCGACCCCGAGCAGAACGCGAACTTTCGCGACAACTATCTCGGCGTGCCCTTCGATCTGTCGCGTGTCGTTTTCATCGCAACCGCCAACATGCTCGATACGATCCCGGGCCCGCTGCAGGATCGCATGGAGATCATCAGCCTGCCCGGCTACACCGAGGAGGAGAAGCTCGAGATCGCCCGCCGCTATCTGCTTCGCCGCCAGCTCGAAGCAAACGGACTTTCGGCAGGACAGGCCGATATCGATGCCGAGGCATTGCGGCTCATCATCCGCGGTTATACGCGCGAAGCCGGCGTGCGTTCGCTTGAGCGCGAAATCGGCCGGGCGCTGCGGCATGCGGCGGTGCAGATTGCCGAGGGCAGCGCCGAGAAGGTGATGATCGAGCCGAAAGATCTGGCGACAATTCTCGGTCCGCCGCGCTTTGAAGGCGAAATCGCGTTGCGCACGAGCGTACCCGGCGTTGCGACCGGGCTCGCCTGGACGCCGGTGGGCGGCGAGATCCTGTTCATCGAGGCCACGCGTGTTCCAGGCCGGGGCGGGCTGATCCTCACCGGACAGCTCGGCGATGTGATGCGCGAGAGCGTGCAGGCCGCGCTGACGCTGGTGAAGAGTCGCACCGCGCAACTCGGTATCGATCCGTCGCTGTTCGAAAGGAGCGACATCCACGTTCACGTGCCGGCCGGGGCCACCCCAAAGGATGGACCGAGCGCGGGAGTAGCCATGTTCACCGCGTTGGCCTCGCTGCTGACCAACAAGATGGTCCGCAACGACACGGCCATGACCGGAGAAATCTCGCTCCGTGGCCTGGTTCTTCCCGTCGGCGGCATCAAGGAGAAGGTCGTGGCGGCCGCCGCGGCGGGACTAACGAGGGTGATGCTGCCGGCGCGAAATCGCCGGGATTTTGAGGAGATCCCGAAGAGCGCGCGGGACAAGCTCTCGTTTGTCTGGCTCGAACGGGTCGACGAGGCCTTGGCCAACGCGCTTGCCGAGGGCAAAGCCGCGCCGGCGGACACACCCGCGATGCCGCGCGCGGAAACGCTTGAAGCGCGCGATGCGGGCCGCGGACTTTGACCTTCCGATTCAAATGACTAACGGGCGCTCGCTCCGCGAAAGCTAGCAGAGCCTATTCAGTCGTCCGCGTGGCTTCGAACAGGAACCAGGTGCGCCGCTCGGCCTCGTCTATCCAGTTTTCCAGGAGACTTGCGGTTGCAACGTCGTCATGTTCGTCGCAGACGCCATGGGTTTCGCGCAGACGCGCCGTGAGCTGCTTGTTGTCGTCGCGCAATTCCGCGAGCATGTCGCGCGGCGTGACGAAATCCGCGTCGTTGTCCAGGACACGTTGCAAGCGGGCGATGTGACCTATCGATCGCAAGGTTGTGCCGCCGATCTTGCGAACTCGCTCGGCCAGCGCATCGGTGGTAGCGAAGATCTGGTCGCCGTGTTCGTCCAGGAGGAGGTGGTAGTCGCGAAAATGCGGCCCAGACATGTGCCAATGAAAATTCTTGGTTTTCAGGTAGAGGGCAAACATGTCGGCGAGCAGGGTGTTCAGTGCGCCCGAAAGATCCCGAACGGCATTGGACTTCAGGTCTGTGGGCGTTTGGAGCGAAGCGGTCTGCAATTTCTTGGTGTTCGAAACACTCATTTTTCATCTCTCCATCGCGCCCACCGAACATGGCCCGCGCGCAGGTGGCGGGGTAGGGCGCAAGAACGCGCGGTCGCAATATTCAAAACATCAGACGTCGAGAATGGTTCATCTCGCTAGTGGAGAAGCGACGCCACCGCGAGGCCTTAGGGCCGCTGGCTGTAGGGGTCCCCATCCAATCCCGTGCTCGTTCGCCGATGCGAAACAGGCGGCGCGTTCGCCGCGACAATCGGTTGCGATGACCGCGGCTTCTTCGCTTCGGTCTGCGAGAGATGGGACTTGGCCCGGCTTGCCTTGTCGATGCGCTTGGCATGGGCGATGTCGGCGAACGCACGGCTGAACTTCCGCAAGCGATAGAAGACGATGCTGCGGTCAATATAGGCGGCAGCGAATTTCGGATCGAGCTGTATAGCCTGGTCGAAATCGGCGATCGCGCCATTGAGGTCGCCGTTGCGATAGGCGGCGATGCCATGCTCGCGATAGGCGCGCGCATCGGTCAGGGTGAGGTCAAGCGGCGGCCCGATGACAACCGGGCGCGCAGTGCCGCTCTCGGGCTGGCCCGGCGGGTCAGTATTGGTCGCCTGGTTCGTTTCGAGCGGAACCTCCACATTCATCTCGGGCGGAGCAATCTCGATCTTTGCCAACATAGGCTCCGCCTCAACGCCCTTTGCCGCCACGGGCCCTTGAACGTCGGATGGCGCGGCGGGAGCAACCGCAGATGACACCGACGCGATCGTCCCGGTTACGATCTCGGCCGGTTGCCGCAATGCATCGGCTGCAGCTTCCTTCGACTGGCGCCAGGTGGCGGCTGCGGCTTCGCTCGATTGGCGCCAGGTATTGGCGGCGGCTTCGCTCGACTGACGCCAGGTATTGGTTGCGGCTTCGCTCGACTGACGCCAGGTATTGGTTGCGGCTTCGCTCGACTGGCGCCAGGTGGCGGCTGCGGCTTCGCTCGACTGGCGCCAGGTAGCGGCTGCGGCTTCGCTCGATTGGCGCCAGGTAGCGGCTGCGGCTTCGCTCGATTGGTGCCAGGTAGCGGCTACTGTCTCGGTCGATTGCCGCACGACGGCGGCAACCTGGCCAACCGGCGCGCTCCAGTCCTCGGGCATCTGCGTGAAGGCCAGGTAGCCGCCGGCAATTGCGGTCAGGGCCACGGTGAAGGCAATCGCGCCTGATGTGATCTGGTGAATGGTGTTGGCCATTGCGCGCCTCGACAGCTGCACCTGTTCCTGGTCGGCGAGGTCGAGGAGATGGTCATAGGCGGCGCGCTGATCGGCATCGCTCAGAATGTCAATGGCACGAACGATCTGCCTGAATTTCAGGCCGGCGTCAGGATCGCCAGGGTTGAGATCGGGGTGAGCGCCTTTGACGGCACGACGGAATGCAGCTCTGAGATCCTCGGCATCGTCACGCGGAAGAGCTCCGAGCAAATCGTACAACGTCACCATGTGGCACTCGCGTACTCAAACTCTCTCCAAACAAATTCCCGCCGAGAATTTGCTGTGGATAACCTGTGCGCTGATCCACCTCGACAATGGTGTTCCAGCACGGCGAAAAAATGACTGAATTGTGCAACTTAGGCGAGTTGCCCCGACACCGGCGCACGTGGGCCAGATGGTTAACGCATAGCGTGCCGGGTCTCGCACCGATTGGCAATCTGCAGCCGGCGCAGGCGATTACGCACCGACTTCTCCGCATCCTGGTAGCATTGCCGCTCATATTCGATCTTCAGGCGTGCCCATTGTTCGGGGTCCAGGGTCTTCAGTTCGGGACGCCGGAACACGCAATCCGGCGCAGATTGCGGCACAAGCAAGGCGGGATCAGGCCGACAGATACGCGTCTCGGTCTGCATCGGGGAACTGGCCTGGGCCATCTCCGGCGCGGAGTTCTTCGCGCATCCTGAAACGGCAAGGATCCCCAGCGCCGCGGCAAGCGGTCCCAACAGGGACGCGCGGCAGCCGGCAACCTGCGGGGCTCCTCGAAAGATATCGCACATCGCCTGATCCGGCCTTACTCGTCGCGCGCAATGGCGCTTGGGCCGCCGACCAAGCGGAATGATCATGCTCGGAAAAGTTGAATCAAATTCTAAGAGTTAAGGTTAAGAAAGGTTTTGCTCACGGCGGAGGCGCGATTGCCTCTCCGGCGTCGCTCCTGCGTGTGTGATGCCGCGCACATAAATGGCCGTCTCGACTTCGTAAGGTTCACCGCACGGATGGCAATTCGATCCGTGACCCACCCGTTTCGTCCCGAGATGATTGCAGGAAAGGATATCGAATGAGCAAGATCATTTTGACGATTGCGACCGTCGCAGCCCTGGCAGCGGTGGCAAGCGCTCCCGCCGAAGCACGTACGCTACGCCTGAAACCCACGGCTGCCGCAGCTGCCGCGACGGCGGCGACCTTGGCCGCAGCCACCATCGCCGCGGACGCCTATCTCTATGGATCCAGCGGCTACTACGTCGCTCCGGCTCCGTTTGCTTACGGCGCGCCGGTCTATCTGGGATACGGCTACCGATTTTGACGGCACGCGGGATGGCTCGCAACGCGCGCCGCGAGCCATCCCCTTGAGTCTTCCCGCCCTGAGTTTTCCGGGCTTGCCGCGCTTGCGCTTCCGAGCGCGGCAGTTATACCGGCGTGATGTCTGACTTCCACGGCGTCTTTCCCTATCTGGTCTCTCCGATCGATGCGAACGGCAAGATCCGCAAGACCGTGCTGGCGCGGCTGTGCGATGACCTGATCAAGCAGGGCGTCCATGGGCTGACGCCGCTCGGTTCGACCGGCGAATTCGCCTATCTCGGAAGCGCTCAGCGCATGGACGTCGTGCGGACCACGATCGAAGCAGCCGAGAGGCGCGTGCCCGTCGTGGCCGGCGTGGCCTCGACGTCGACGGCGGATGCAGTCGCCCAGGCGAAGGATTACGAGAGGCTCGGCGCCGACGGCATCCTGGCGATTCTCGAAGCTTATTTTCCGCTCTCCGACACCCAGGTCGAATCCTATTTCCGCGACATTGCCGACGCCGTCGACATCCCCGTCGTGGTCTACACCAATCCGCAATTCCAGCGCTCGGACCTGAGCCTCGACGTGATCGAACGCCTCTCGGGCCATCCACGCATCGGCTACATCAAGGATGCCTCGACCAACACCGGGCGGCTGTTGTCGATCACAAATCGCTGCGGCGGTGCCATCAAGGTGTTTTCGGCGTCCGCCCATATTCCCGCGGCCGTGATGCTGATCGGCGGCGTCGGCTGGATGGCGGGCCCGGCCTGCATCATCCCTCGCCAGAGCGTCGAGCTCTATGACCTCTGCAAACGCCAGCGCTGGAATGACGCGATGGCGCTCCAGCGCAAGCTCTGGCGTATCAACGAGGCGTTTGCACGCTATAACCTCGCGGCCTGCATCAAGGCCGGACTTGCCATTCAGGGCTATGACGTCGGCGATCCCGTCCCGCCGCAGGCCGCACTGACCGCCGACGAACGCAGGGCGGTTGAGGCGGCGCTCAAGGAACTCGCCTGATCGGCTCGCAGCCCGCATGCAATTTTTACCCTCGCGCCATTCCCCGCCGTTGTTGTCCGGAGGCCAAAATCTGGCTCCACGTGCTGCGCTTTGACGCGTTTTCGTCACGCGAACCGTTATACACTTCGCTCGAAAACGCTATAGTTTGGTGCAATTGGCAAAGGGAGATTGTTCGATGCGTAGATTTTTGACTGCGCTTGCGGTGCTGGCGAGCCTCAGCCTTACCAATTGCGGCTACAACACAATCCAGAGCAATGACGAGCAGGTCAAGGCCAACTGGTCGGAAGTCGTCAACCAGTATCAGCGTCGCGCCGACCTGGTGCCAAACCTCGTCAATACGGTGAAGGGCTTCGCGCAGCAGGAAAAAGACGTGCTGCTCGGGGTCACCAATGCGCGCGCCAAGGTCGGCAGCATCCAGGCGACACCGGAAGTGCTGAACGATCCGGCGGCGTTCCAGAAATTCCAGCAGGCCCAGGGTGAGTTGAGCAGCGCGCTGTCACGTCTTCTGGTCGTGACCGAGAATTACCCGCAGCTCAAGTCGGACGCGTTGTTCCGCGACCTCACGTCGCAACTCGAAGGTACCGAGAACCGCATCACGGTGGCGCGCAACCGCTACATCAAGTCGGTGCAGGACTACAATGTCGGCATCCGCACCTTCCCGAACAACCTGACCGCGATGCTGTTCGGTTACAAGGAGAAGCCGAATTTCGCTGTCGAGAACGAGAAGGAAATCTCGGCCCCGCCGAAGGTCGATTTCGGCACGAAGTAGGCGGGAGCGATTGTGTTGCGCGCGCTGTCGGCATCTCGGGCCTTCGTTGTTGCGCTGATTTTGTGCTGGGCGTCCGTGGCCGTAGCCGACGTCGCCGTGCCGCCGCTCACCGGCCGCGTGATCGACTTGACCGACACGCTCACCGCCGACCAGATCGCCACGCAGTCGGAACGGCTGAAGGACCTGCAGACGCGCAAGGGCAGCCAGGTCGTTGTGCTGATCGTGCCGACCACCCAGCCCGAAACCATCGAGCAGTATTCGCTCCGGGTCGCCGAAACCTGGAAGGTCGGTCGCAGGAAGATCGACGACGGCGCGCTGCTGGTCGTCGCCAAGAACGATCACAGGCTGCGCATCGAGGTCGGCTACGGCTTCGAAGGCGCACTCACCGACGTCACGGCGCGGCGCATCATCGACGAGGCGATCGCGCCGCGCTTCAAGAGCGGCGATTTCGCGGGCGGCATCGACGCGGGCATCACGCGCATCATCGGCGTGATCGACGGGGAATCGCTGCCGGTGCCGTCTCCTGAAGCCACGCACGATGGCGCCGATTCGGACTTGCTCAGCTTTATCTTCAGTCCGTTCGGGCTGCTTGCCTACATCGCCGTTGCCACCATGTTGCGCGGCATTCTCGGTCGGCTGGTTGGCTCGGCGGCGACCGCCGGCATCATCGGCGGGTTGACCTGGTGGCTCCTGGGATCGATCGCCATCTCGGGGGTGCTCGGGGTGGCCGCCTTCTTCATTACCATGTTCGCCGATGGCATTCTTGCGGCCAACCAGGCCGGGGTGCGCAGGTCCGCCGGAGGCGGTTTTTCCGGTGGCTGGGGAGGCGGCGGCTGGGGCGGCGGCGGTGGTGGATTCTCCGGCGGCGGCGGCAGCTTTGGCGGCGGCGGTGCATCTGGGAGCTGGTGAACATGGGCATCAAGCGCATCGGCAAGCACCTGGTCGAACATCGCTGGCGATTGCGGCGGGTGTTTCCGCCCGCAGTGCTGGACAGGATCGAGCGGGCGATCAAGGCCGGCGAGACTACCCATACGGGCCAGCTACGCTTTGTCGTCGAGGGTGCGCTTGACGGCGCGCCGCTCGTGCGCGACCAGCCGGCGCGCGAGCGCGCACTCGACGTGTTTTCGCATTTGCGTATCTGGGATACCGCGCACAACAATGGCGTGCTGATCTATCTTCTGCTCGCCGACCGCGATGTGGAGATCGTCGCCGATCGCGGCATCAACTCTTTCGTCGGCGCGCAACGCTGGGCGGACATCTGCAGCGACATGGAAGCTGACTTTAAGCGCGGCCATTTCGAAGCCGGCGTGATCAAGGGGATCGAGGCGGTTTCGCGCGAGCTTGCGAAATTTTTTCCGCCGCACGGCCCGCATCGGAACGAGCTGCCGGACAGGCCGGTGGTGATCTAGCGGCATCAGCACTTCGTAGCACGGCCAGTGCAGTGTGTTGACTTTCCGCCGAGCCACCAAAATACTCTGGCCAAATAAAACCAAAAGCCTTTTCAATTCGGGAACGCGCCATGTCGACATCACGCAGAACGCTCTTGAAAAATTCCGCGGCTGCGGCCGCGGCATTGTCGCTCGATTGGACGCGCGCGCGGGCGGAAGCAGAAACGGTTCGTATCGGCGTGATCTACGATCTCACCGGCCCGTTTGCAGCCGGCGGCTCGGTCGCCTCCTCGGTTGGCGCGCAGATTGCCATTGACCTCGTCAACGAGAAAGGCGGCATCGGCGGCAAATACAAGATCGTGCCGGTCGCTGCCGATTCCCAAAGCAAACCCGACGTTGCCATCAACGAAGCAGAGCGCCTGATCAGCCAGGAGAAGGTGGAGATCATTAGCGGCATCTACGCCAGCGCGCACGCGGTTCCGCTATCGGCCAGAGTCGAGGAGCACAAGAAGATCCTCTGGATCACGACGGCGGTGGCGACCGCCGTGTTCAAGGACAAGAATCTGCACTACGTCTTCCGCGCGCAAATCCACTCCGATCAATATGGTCAGGCCTTTGCGGGTTTCCTGACCGAACACGCTAAGGCCAGGCTTGGCGTCGATCCCAAGGATGTCAAGGTTGCGCTGATCCACGAGGATGGCCCCTATGGCTCTGGCGTTGCCGCTGCCGATGATGCCTATTTGAAGCAGGCCGGACTCCAGGCCGTCCTGAAGGAAGGCTATTCCGCATCAGCCCCCGATCTTTCCGTGCTGGTGACCAAGCTCAAGCGCTCGCGCGCCGAGGTGATCTCGCACGCCGGATACAATCCCGATATCACCCTGTTCCTGCGCCAGGCGCGCGAGAACGGCCTGCATTTCAAGATGCTGTTCGGCAACGGCGCGGGTTACAGCCAGCTCGACAAGTTGCGCACCGCCTTCGGGGCGGACATCGACAATTTCTGCAACATCGATCCGGTGCCGGCGCAACTGCTCGATCCCGCCAAACTCGCTCCAGGCCTCGGCGATCTCATCAAGACCATGGTCGAGCGCTACAAGACCAAGACTGGCGCGACGGAGGTTCCGCCGCATTGTTCGATGGGCTTCAATCAGACCTGGGTCCTGCTCAACAACGTCCTGCCGGTCGCCAAGGAGAAATATGGCGGCTTCGATCCCGAGGCCGTTCGCAAGGCGGCGCTTGATGTGGACATTCCGCCGGGTGGCACGATCCAGGGCTATGGCGTCAAGTTCTTCCCGCCAGACACGCCGATGTCAGGTCAAAACGAGCGCTCGACGCCCGTGGTGATGCAGAACGCCGGCGAACACATCTCTGTGGTGTGGCCGGACAATATCAGCACCCAGGAAGCCGTGTTTCCGCTGCCGAAATCGTCGGTCTACGCGGCGTAGCTTTCACAAGGTGACGCGGCGGCCCGCTTCGGCGGCCCAATAGCCGGCGTAGTTGACCTTGATGGTCTTAAAGGCGAGCGCAAGATCGGACAGCGGTTGCCGTCCGGTCGCGGCGCATTCCATGAAATCCTGGATTTCCTGCAGATAGCCGCGCGTCCATTCCTCCTCGAGGCAGACAAATTGCCAGCCGGTCTTGCGGTCGACCTTCTCGGTGATGTAGACGCCTGCAAGCTTCTCTTCGCTGGTCTGATAGCTCATCATGTGCGTGTTCGGCGTGATGTTGGCAAACAGCGAGCCGCCGCTGGTATAGGTTTCGATCAGGTTGCGCACGCCGCCCATGATCATGTCGCCGGAAAAAACAGTCGCCTTGGTGCCGTCGGAGAAGGTCACCGTGAGCGTGCCCCAATCCTCGACGTCGACCGGATTGGCCTTGATGTAGGCGCGCTCCTCGGCCTTGAGGCAGGCTGCGACGTTGCCGACGTCACAGGTCACGCTCGCGACAGCGATGGCTTCGCCACGCGCTTTTGCTTCGACCTGCTTGAGATAAAGCACCGCCGATAGCGGATGGCACCCCATGCGGATCAGCGAGCCGCCGCCGGTCATCGCCCATTGCGCGGCATGCGCCGCGTGCGATCCGCTGTGGCTCTCTTCACCCTTCATGAACAGGATTTTGTCGCCTGTTGCCTTCAGGATTTCCGCGGTCTTGGTCACCGCCGGCGCGTAGATCCAGTCTTCCGCATACATGAAGAGCTTGCCGGTGGCCTTGATCGCGGCAGCGGTTTTTTCCATCTCCTCGCACACGCGCTCATACATCAGCGCTTTGGGCACATGCTTTCCGATCGGGGTCTTGTCGCCCTCGCGCCCGAAATAGCCCGCGAACGGCTTTTCGCAGATCACGTGTTTGCCGGCCCGCATGGCCTCGACGATCATCGCGGCGTGCAGGTTCGGCGGCGTGCAGATGTCGACGACATCGATCTCGCGGTCGGCAATCAGGCTCGCAAAGCTGCGATGGACATTGGGGATCCGGTGTCGGCTCGCGAAGTCAACGACGTGCTCGCCGCGCGCGGCGACGCCGCTAACTTCGACATCGACGCCATAGACGCGCCTGAGCGCGTACATGTGCAGCTCGGCAACGAACCCGCATCCCACGAGGCCGACCCTGATTTTCGTCATTGGCGCAATTCTCCCCTCTCAAGATGGCAAAATCCTCATAACGAATACAGGCTTAGCGGCAGTATGGCTTCTTTCGGTGGCACACCTGGCGATGCTTTCGGCCCCCCCGGTGCCATCCCGATACCGTCTTGTCGGCCTAAATTGGCCCCGGAAGATTCGCTAAAATTTCGGTAATAGGCCCTGCGAATCCGCCTTGAGTAACGAATTCGCAATCATTTGAAAGTTACCAAATGGTCAATCAATCCTGGAGAATTTGCACGTGAGCGAACAACAGGCCGAGCAGACCAGCTGCGAACCCACCTCCGTCGGTGCCGGTACGACCGTTCCCACTTCCTCCGATGCGCTGATCGAAAAGGTGATGGCATCGGTGCGTGAGGTCCAGGCGATCGATGCGCCGGCCGTCGCGCCCGACCGCGAGGCGCCCAATGTTGAAGTGTCCAAGGCTGACGCGCTGAATATGGACACGCCCAAGATGGATGCGCCCAAAATCGAAGCGCTGAAGATGGAGACGCCGAAGATGGAGGCGCCCAGGATCGAAGCGCCAAAGACGGCAGCGCCCGCGGAGGATGGGATGCATCCGGCCGGTAAGCTCCTCATCATGTCGCGCCGCGATCGGCCGGCAGCGGAGGCGGCCGGGGTTGCGGACGCCGCGCCTCCCAAGCGCCGCCTTGCCGCGATGGTGGCGGTAGCGGCGCTGGCAATGACGGCGGGCGTGCTCGGCGGCGCGCTGGCCACTGCGGCGTTGAACCGCACCTCCGAGGCAGCGTCAGCGACGGCGCCCGGCGGCGGCGCGCTCGAAGCGGCCGTGGCGCGCATCGATGCCGACGTCCTGGCGCTGAAAGCCGGGCTCGAAAACACCTCGAGACTCGGGATGAGCCAGTTCAACAAGACCAACGATCGTCTCGACAAGATCGAAAAGGCGCAGGCTGAGCCGGCCACAAGGCTTGCCAGGATTTCCGAGGCGCTTGAAAAAATGCGCGCCACGCCGTCCGCTCCAGCCGTGGCCGCGGTAGCCGCCGCGCCGGCCGCGCCAAGGGAAACGCCAAGAGAAACGCCAAGGGAGACAACGAGAGACACCACCGGCTCGATCACCGCACCGACCGGAGCCGCACCCCTTCCGATGCCCGCGGCTTCATCCGCGCCCGCGGCTCCGCCGAAGCAGGAAGCGGCACACCCTCCCACGGTGGAAGGTTGGATCTTGCGCGACGTCGGCAATGGCGGCGCGCTGATCGAGGGACGCAACGGTCTTTATGAGGTCTACGCCGGCGATCCCGTGCCGGGCCTTGGGCGGATCGATGCGATCCGCAAACTGGACGGGCGCTGGGTGGTCGTGACATCGAAGGGGTTGATCGTCGCGCGCTGACGCACGATGTGGAACCGGGGCGCCTCACCGCAAAGTGAGGCGCCTTTGTTCTTGAATACGGCTTTGGGCGCGGTGTTATTGGAGATGATGAGCCGCGTCTTGCGATCTCTCCTGACGATGGTTTTCCTGCTCTCTTGCGCGGTTTTGGCGCGCGGAGCCGACAACGCGCTGCTTGAGCGCGGTACCGCAATCACCGATCCACTTGCGCTGCGCGCGTTCGATCGCGGTCGCTTTGGCCTCGCCCGTATCATGATGCCGACGCGATCGGCCGACATGCCGCTGACCAACGCTCAACTGTTTGCCCTGCCGTCGATGGCACCGGTCAAAAAAGCTCTCGATGCGGATTTCGAGAGCTACGTCGCGAAGCACAAGGCTGAACTTCCCAACGAGAGCATCGGTGTCGGTAGCCCGTTCGCTTTTCAACTGTTCGATCGTGCGAAGCTTTATTCGGACGACACGCGCTTTGTTCTGTCGGGGATCGTCAACCGGATGGACCGCGCCTATGTGTCGGAACAGGATTGCGGCGAGATCCGCCTCATCTACCGTCTGACGCAAACCAGCGCCGCCGGTATCGGCGAGGCCGCCGTCTCTCCGCGCCTGCCGATGACGCTCAACGTCATCCTGAAGGCAAAGGGCGGTCATGCCGATGGCAGCGGCGTCGCACCAACCTGCGCCGAGATCGCGCGGCGCTGGCTTGGCGGCAGCCGGTTGACGGTGACGGGTGACGAACTCGCGGCAAAGCTTGTGGCGACCGGCGGCGCGCTCGAACTGGTCGAGGCGCAAGACGTTTATCGCATCGAAACCAATCTGCAGATCGCTCACGCGCCGAAATCGGCGGTCCGCGATTTCCGCACCGACTATCTGATGAAAGTGTTCGACTACGATGCGCGATCTGCAACCTTCAACGAAGTGCCGATGGAGAACCAGATCGATCGCGCGCGGCTGATTTCGGATCGAAACCTTGCGCGCGACTTCAAGGCCTTTCTGCTCGAACCCACGCACTTCGCCGAGTTCGACCGCGGCACGATCCTGGTCCCTGATCGGTTCCTGGCGAAGAGCGCGGTCGCGAATACTCCCGTTGGATTCGCGCCATCGGACCGGCAACCGGCGTTCGGGCTGGTTGCGGGCGTGGATGGCACGAAAAATCCCATCTTCAGCGAAGACGACGTGGTTTCAGCGTTGAAGAAGGCGGCCGAGCGCGGCATCAAGCTGCAAAACATCCGTTCACCCGCAGGCTTTGAGCGGAGACTCAACGACATGACCTGCACCGGCTGCCATCAGACGCGCGGCATCGGCGGTTTTCATTTTCCGGGCGTCGACTGGATGGCGGCGAAGCCCTCCAATTCGATAGTCGTGCCGGCTTCTCCGCATTTCTTCGGCGACCAGGTACGCCGCCGCGATATCCTTACGGCCTTCGGCGACGGCAGGCAGCCCGATTTGGCGCGCGGCTTTTCAAGTCGCCCACAATCGCGCGGCAGCAGCGAGCTTGCCGGAACCGAATATGAGGATGGCTGGGGAGCGCATTGCTATGCGCAACAGGCGAACGCTGAGAAGAGCGACCGCAGCTTTCGTTCCTGGACCTGCGCGGAGGGACTTGCGTGTCAGGTCATGGACCCCACAACGCGGATGGGCATGTGCTTCGTGAAGGCCCGCTAGTGTGGTGGTTCGGAAGTTCTCTTTATTCTTGCCGCGAGTCCGTCAAGAGAACTTCCGAATCAAAACCACACTAGAAATCATAGGTTTCTAGTGTCCTTTCGAATCCGAAGTTCGCAAAAGAGCCTGCCACAAAATGCTGCGAACTTCGGATTCGGGACACTAGGGGGCGGGCAATTTGACTTTGGGGCCGTCGATATTGTTTCATCGCCTGAAAGAAGAAGTCGAGGGGCGGAGAATATGGACGAGGTTATCATCGTCGGTGCCGGCATCGGCGGCTTGACGCTCGCACTCGCGCTCCATCAAGCCGGAATTTCCTGCCGAATCCATGAGTCCGCGCCCGAGCTGAAGGCAGTCGGTGTCGGTATCAACCTGCTTCCGCACGCAACCAGGGATCTTGCCGCGCTGGGGCTTGAGCCGGCGCTGTCGCGCGTGGCGATCGAGACCCGTGATGCGACCTTTTTCAACCGCTTCGGACAATTGATCTATCAGGAGCAGCTCGGCCGCGCGGCAGGCTACGATCATCCGCAGTTCTCGATCCACCGTGGCGATTTGCAGTTGGTACTGCTCGAAGCGTTCCGCGCCCGGGCCGGCGACGAGCGGGTCGTCACCAACAGCCATTGTCTTGCCGTAGAACAGGACGATTCCGGTGTGACCGTATTTTTCTCCAATGGCCCGGGCGGGACGCGTCGCTCCACCGCACGGGGCCGCGTCGCAATCGCCTGCGACGGAATCAACTCAGCCGTGCGAAAGCAGTTTTATCCGGACGAAGGCGAGCCTCGCTATTCCGGGGTCAATATGTGGCGCGGCGTGACGCGCTGGAGGCCGATGCTGTCGGGCGCCAGCATGGTGCGGGCGGGTTGGCTGTCGCACGGCAAGATGGTGATCTATCCGATCCGTGCCGCGGGCAGCGACGGACTGCAGCTCATCAACTGGGTGGCCGAGATCGAGACGCCGAATTATCGCAGACGCGACTGGAACCGGGCCGGCTCGTTGTCGGATTTCATCGGCGCCTTTGCCGACTGGAATTTCGACTGGCTCGATGTCCCCTCATTCATCCGCGCCGCCGATCAGGTGCTGGAATTTCCGATGGTCGACCAGGACCCGCTGCCGCGCTGGAGCTTTGGGCGGGTGACGCTGTTGGGAGACGCCGCGCACCCGATGGTGCCACGCGGCTCAAATGGCGCGGGGCAGGCGATCCTTGATGCGCGGGCACTGACCTCGGCACTGTTGCAACATGCCGACCCGGTTGCCGCGCTTGGCGCCTATGAACAGCAGCGGCTCGAGGCCACCACGCGCGTCGTATTGACCAATCGCACCAATCCGCCGGATGCAATCCTGCGGGAGGTCTATCGACGCACCAACGACCGCCCCTTTGCCGATATCGACGAGGTCATCAGCCGCGAGGAGTTGGTGGCGCTGTCCGATGGCTACAAGCGGATCGCAGGTTATGCGAAGGATGCCTTGCGCAGCTGACACGCAACGCGCAGAAACAACGGCGGGAACAGCCGCACGCAAGGGGGAGGGATGGTTATGGCCGACAATGAAACACCTACTGGCGCTGCGCCGGCGATCAACCTCGTCGAGTTCATCGACCGCCAGCCCGTCGGCGGATTCCAGCTTCGCCTGCTGCTCACTTGCGCGGCGGTCCTGTTCCTCGACGGCTTCGATACCCAGGCCATCGGCTACGTGGCGCCGGCGCTTGCCAGGGAGTGGGGTCTGTCAAAGGGAGCGCTCGGCCCGGTTTTTTCCGCCGGCCTGTTCGGGCTGATGATCGGGGCGCTGCTGTTCGGGCCGCTTGCCGACCGCGTGGGGCGCAAGAAGATCATCATTTTCTCGACTGCCGCCTTCGGCATCGGAGCGCTCGCTACCGCATTCGTTCATGACGTCACCACCCTGCTCATCGTTCGCTTTCTAACCGGCCTTGGACTGGGCGGCGCGATGCCCAACGCGGTCGCGATGACGTCCGAATTCAACCCGCATCGGCGCCGCGCGACCATGGTGATGATCATGTTCTGCGGCTTCTCGGTCGGCGCTGCGGTCGGGGGCTGGCTGGCTGCGGACCTGATCCCGCGCTTCGGCTGGCGATCGGTTTTCGTTGTCGGCGGCGTCGCCCCGCTGCTCATGGTTCCGATCCTGGTCTGGCGCTTGCCGGAATCGGTCCGCTTCCTGGCGACGATCGGGCACGCGCCTGAGCAAGTTGCGCGATTGCTCAAGCAGCTCAGTCCAAACACGGCGTTCGCCCCTACGGCGCGGTTCGTCGCGCCGGAGACGCAGCTTCCGGGAATCCCGGTGCAGCACCTGTTTTCCGAGGGACGGGCGCTTCCGACGTTGCTGCTCTGGGTCGTGTTCTTCATGAGCCTGCTCGACATCTATTTTCTGGCGAACTGGCTGCCGACCGTTCTTAGCGATCTCGACGCCACCATTTCGGAGGCCGCGGTGATCGCCACGATGCTGCAGGTCGGCGGCGTCGTCGGCACGATTGCGCTCGGCAGCGTCATCGACCGCTTCTCGTTTCGCGCGCTGGCGCTGGTTTATTTCGCCGCCGTGTTTGCGGTCGGTGCGATCGGCCAGTTGGGTCACTCCGCCATGCTTGTTTCGATTGCGATTTTCGCTGCCGGCTTTTGCGTCGTCGGCGGGCAGATTGCCGCCAACGCGCTCGCCGCCGGTTTCCATCCAACCTCGATCCGGGCAACCGGCGTCGGCTGGGCGCTTGGGATCGGCCGGGTCGGCTCCATCATCGGTCCGCTGGTCGGCGGCATCCTGCTGGCGGAAAAATGGAGCGCTGCCTCGGTCTTTCTTGCGGCTGCTGCGGCGGCACTCTGCGCGGCATTGGCAGCGCTGATATTGAGCCGGCTTGTTGCCGATGTTGCCGGTCAGGCATCGCCGATCAATACGGCACTTGAGGCGGCGCCGACGGGCAGGACTTGAGCCGGGTAAACGCTACGCCACCGTGCCGAAGGTCCGCAGTTTCCGGATCGATGCTTCGTCAAAGCCTGCCTGGCGCAGGATTTCGTCGCTGTGCTCGCCGATGCCGGGCGCCTTGCGCGGCGGCACCTTGCTCGCCCCGCTGACCCAGATCGGGCTGTTGATGGTGAGCATCGTGTCGTTTTCGAAGGGCACCAGCACTTCGTTGTCCAGCATCTGCCGATCGGTCGGAATGTCGTCGAGGATGCCGACCACGCCGAACACCAGCCCGTTGCCGTCGAGCAGCTTGCGCCATTCGGCAAGCGGCCTGGTGGCAAAGATCTCGTCGAAGATCTTGATCAATTCCAGCGAGCGGGCGTGGCGATCCGCCCTGGTCGCAAATCGGGGATCGCTGATCAAATCCTCGCGGGCGAGACAGCGGGCAAGGGTCGGCCATTGCCGGTCTTCGTTCAGGAGCGACAGGATGATCCAGCGGTCGTCCTTGCACCTGTAGTGATTGGTCACCGCGTTCAGCGCCCGCTCGCGCGGACGGCGTTCGCCGAACCTCGCGCCGCACAGCTTGGCCTGCGCGAGCACCGATGCCGCCCAGACGCCGTTTGCCATCAGGTTGGAGGAAACATGCGAGCCCTTGCCGGTGCGCTCACGCTTGTACAGCGCGGTGACGATCGCGCCGTAGAACGCCATCGCGCAAGGGTGGTCCCCCATGCCGGCAATCGAGCGCGCCGGCGTGGTGTGAATGTCCGCGCGCACGAGGTCCATCAGGCCGGAGCGCGCCCAATAGGCGTTACTGTCGAATCCGGGCTTGTTGGCCTCCTCGCCCTTCTCGCCGTAGCCGGTGAAGGAGGCATAGATCAGCCGCGTGTTCTGCGGAGCGAGGTGATCGTAGGTGATGCCGAGCCGCTCGCGCACCGCCGGAGGATAGTTGGTGATGAAGACATCCGCATCCGCCGCAAGGCGGTGCAGCACCGACTGTCCCTCCGCCTTGGAGAGATCGAGCGCAAGGCTCCGCTTGTTGCGGGATTCGAGCAGCCAGGCGAAATTGTGCTCGCTAGCCGGATATCCCGGCAGGTTCGGCAGGTTCCGATAGGGATCGCCGGAGCCTGGCGGCTCGATCTTGATCACGTCGGCGCCGAAATCCGACAGCACGGTCGCGGCTGCGGGCGCCGCGATGAAGCTCGCGCAGTCCAGAACCTTCAGCCCTTCGAAGATGCCCTTTTCCATCGTGGCGTCGCTCCCAATGAATCCTGCTGGTCTTGCCGCTCGCCGCAATGTCCGCGTCAGGCGGTCGCGTCAGGTCCATTTGGCCCATGTTGAGCCACGACGCAACGGCACTCTCGGCAGGCCCCTATTCCTCACCTGCAAGCAGTGCGGCGTTGCCACCGGCCGCCGCGGTATTGATGCTCACGGTCTGTTCGGTGGCAAAGCGCGTCAAATAGTGCGGTCCGCCCGCCTTCGGTCCCGTGCCCGAGAGGCCGAACCCGCCAAACGGCTGGACGCCTACGACCGCGCCGATCATGTTGCGGTTGACATAGATGTTGCCGACCTGCAGGCGCGCGATCACCGCCTCGGTCATGTCGTCGATGCGCGAATGGATGCCCAGCGTCAGCCCGTAGCCGGTCGATGCGATCGATCGCAGCACATGGTCGAGCCGATCGGCGCCGTATCGCACCACATGCAGCACGGGCCCGAACACCTCCTCGGTGAGCTGGCTCGCATCCGCCAGTTCGAAAATATGCGGCGCCACGTAGTTGCCTTCGGGCGCGATGCCTGCGAAGTGCACCCGCGCTTGCTGCTTCATGCGCGCGATATGCGCGTCCAGCCGGGTCTTTGCCTCGGCGTCGATCACTGGACCGATATGGGTGGCAACATCGCGCACGTCGCCGATCCTGAGCTCGCGCGCTGCGCCTGCGATCATCTCGATGATGCGGTCGGCAACGTCGTCCTGCACGAACAATAGCCGCAGCGCCGAGCAGCGCTGGCCGGCAGAACGGAATGCGGAGGCCACGACATCGTCGGTGACCTGCTCGGGCAAGGCGGTGGCGTCCGCAATCATGGCGTTGATGCCGCCGGTCTCGGCGATCAGCGGCACGATCGGGCCGTCCTTGGCGGCAAGCGCGCGGTTGATTGCGCGCGCGACTTCGGTCGAGCCGGTAAAGACCACACCCGAGATGTCGGGCTGGTTCACCAGCGCGGCGCCGATGGTGCCATCGCCTGGCAGAAGATGCAGCGCGGAAGCAGGCACGCCGGCTTCGTGCAGCAGCTTGACCGCCTCGGAGGCGATCAGCGGCGTCTGCTCGGCCGGCTTGGCTATGACGGCGTTGCCGGCCATCAGTGCGGCGATGACCTGGCCGGTAAAGATCGCAAGCGGAAAGTTCCAGGGCGAGATCGCGGCAAACACCCCGCGGCCGCGCAACCGCAATACGTTGCTCTCGCCGGTCGGCCCCGGCATGGTTTCGCCCTCGCCGAACAGCTTGCGACCCTCGGCCGCGTAGTAGCGGCAGAAGTCGGCGGCCTCGCGCACCTCAGACAGGGCGTCGTCGAGCGTCTTGTAGCCTTCGTCCTGCAGCAGCGCCATGAAATACGCGCGGCGTATTTCCAGGAGAGCGGCGGCTTGCTCCAGGATTTCCGCGCGCCTGGCGGCCGGCGTTGCACTCCAATCCGGAAATCCGTCCTGTGCCGCCGCCACGATGCGATCGACGTCGGCAGGGCGTGCTTCCACAACGCTTTGCTTGGCGGGTATCGTCGCCGCGGCAATGTCGGCAAGGATCGCCTCCAGCGCCGCGCGCTCGCCGAATTCGATGCCACGCGAATTGATCCGCTGCGGCAGCAGCAGGTCGCGCGGCAGCGGGATATTCGGATGGCGGGCACGATCCGTGTTGCCAATGATGTCGGCAGGTCTGCGCAACAATGTCTCGGCGGGTACGGCGTCATCGGCCGCGAGCGCGACGAAGGAGGAGTTCGCGCCATTCTCGAGCAGGCGCCGCACCAGGTAGGCAAGAAGATCGCGGTGACTGCCGACCGGCGCATAGGTTCGACAGGCGAGCGTCGGGCGCTCCTCGTGCAGGCGCGCGTAGAGGGCTTCGCCCATGCCGTGCAGACGCTGGAACTCGAAACCGTCGTCGCCGCCCGCAAGCTCGAGGATCGTGGCAACCGTCAGCGCATTGTGGGTTGCAAATTGCGGGAAGATGCGCGGCCGCAAGCCCAGCAGTTTTCGGGCGCAGTCGACATAGTTGAGGTCCGTCATCGCCTTGCGCGTGAACACGGGATAGCCGTCGAGCCCGCGCTCCTGGGCGCGCTTGATCTCGGTGTCCCAATAGGCGCCCTTGACCAGGCGCACCATCACGTGCCGGCCAAGGATGCGCGCCAGCGCATCGATGTAGTCGATCACGTCAGCGGCGCGTTTCTGATAGGCCTGGACCGCGAGCCCAAAACCGTCCCAGCCCTCAAGCGCGGCATCGGAAAAGGCGGCGGCGATCACGTCAAGCGTAAGTTCCAGCCGGTCTGCTTCCTCGGCATCCACGGTGAAGTTGAGGTCAAAGGTTCTGGCCCGGCGCGCGAGCTCGACAAGCTTCGGCACCAGCTCCGCCATCACGGCCTCGCGGCTCAAAGCTTCGAACCGCGAATGCAGCGCGGACAGCTTGACCGATATGCCGGGCCGATCGGGGAGGAGGCGGTCGTCCACCGTGCGGCCGATCGCCTCGATCGCGCTTCTGTAGGAACCAAGGTAGCGTTCCGCGTCACCAGCCGTGCGGGCGCCCTCGCCGAGCATATCGAAGGAATAACGCGATGCGGTTGCCGTGTGCGCGCGGGCGAGCGCTGATTCGATCGTCTCGCCAAGCACGAAGTGGCTGCCCATCAGCCGCATCGCCTGGCGCGTGGCGGCGCGCACGGCGGGCGCGCCAAGCCTCTTGGCAAGCCGCCCGAGCGTGCCCTGCGGGGTTTCGCCGGGCTGGATCACCCGCGCCGAGACGCCCAGCGCCCAGGCGGAGGCGTTGACCAGGAAGGCGCTCGACTTGGTCTCGTGGTGGATGAAGTCTCCCTCGCCGAGCTTGTCCTCGATGAACTGGTCGGCGGTGCGGGCATCGGGCACCCGCAGCAGCGCCTCGGCCAGCACCATCAGCGCCAGCCCCTCCTTGGTGGAGAGCGCGAACTCGCGCAGCATGTCCTCGACGCCGCCAAGCCGATCGTCGTTGGTGCGGATGGCCTCGATCAGGCGGGTGGCGGTCTGGTCGATCCGCCGCTCCTGCTCGCCGTTCAGGACGGCTCTCTCGAGAAGACCTGCTGCGATGGTGCGATCGTCCGGCGCGTAGGCTGCGCCAAACGGTCCGAGCGGAGAGGACTGCGGTTTCCGTGCTTGCCTGGGCATCCTAGTGTCCCGGTTCTGACATTCGTATCATGTCGCTGCGGGTTCGCTTACGAATGTCAGAACCAAAGGGACACTAGCAAATATTGGATTCTAGTGTGGTTTTGGATTTGACATTCGTCTTGCAAACCCGCGGCCATGCTGAAGCGAATGTCAAATCCACCACACTAGGCCATATCATGCGCCTTGGGCGGCCATCGTAAAACTGCCGCAAGCCGCCTGACCGGATTTTTCCTGAAGAATGTGGCGGTCGGCCGCGTGTGCGCAGCCGTGCGGTCTCGGCGGCGCCGTGTTCCGCCGCCGGTTGTCCGGCCAGCTCGGGTGATGGCTCATGAAGATTTAGCGGGAGCGGAGTCCGCTCCTGCCAATATCAATATGTCCAATAGATTATTGAAATCCCAACTCCCGGTTTGCGAACCGGGAGCCGGCGGTTGCCGACCGAACTAAACTTTGAGGTTTTCAGCCGAGGTCTTGCCGCGATTTGCGATCTCTTCGTATTCGATCGTCTGTCCTTCATTGAGGGTGGAAAGACCTGCCTTCTGCACCGCCGAAATATGAACAAACACGTCCTTGCCGCCCGATGAGGGTTGGATAAACCCGTAGCCCTTCGTCGGGTTGAACCATTTAACCGTACCTTTAGCCATACATCGTCTCCGCGGGATCAATAAATGTCAGAACGAGCCGCTGATCCCGCAAACCAGCCTGCTCGTTTCGACAGGATACGCTGGTTGAAGCTAGCTTGATAGCTCAAACCGATGCCAGGATACCGCCGGAATTGATCGATATCGTGGCACATTGGGGATTTTTGCCCCTTTTCACCCATCATTTTGAGGCGTTACCACCAAAAAATATCGCCGGATTTTCGGCTCTTCTCATGTGTCCGACACTCGCCGCATTGCTCCCATGCGGGATTAATAGGTCGAGGCAAGATAATCGACGATCTTGGGTACATCCGCCTCGTCGATCGGCGCCCCATACACCTTGATCATCTTTGTCACCTCGGCGAGCCAGAAGTCCTTTTTGGATTTCTGATCTCGCGGCTGGGTGTTGATGTAATCGGCGGAGTGGCAGGCGGCGCAATTGCTCTGGACAACCTCGACGTTCGGCCCCGGTTTGAACGCCGCGGTCTCCTCGGGCAGCTTGTAGGAAACGGGGGTCCCGTTGGCGACGGCAAGGCCGAGGGCGGTGACGCCGAGGAGGGTTAGCAGCAGCAGTGGTCGCATGGTTGTCCTCCTCAGGCAGCGGTCACGCGGACGGTTTCGATGACGTTGCGCATATAACCGGCCGGATTCCAGCGCGCGTCGGCAGGCTGAGTATCGCCGGCGTTATTTGTGGCGCGGACCTTGAGCTCGTAGCTGCCGGCGGCAAGCTTCACCGGCAGGCTCCATTCGCGGAATGAATAGTTTCCGAGGTCCTTGCCGAGCTTTGCCTGTGTCCAGCTCTTGCCGCCGTCGATCGAGACCGAGACGTCCTTGATGCCCTTGCCGCCATCGAAGGCAATGCCCTTCAGCGGCGTGGTTCCCGCCGTCAGCTTCGCACCGTCGTTCACGTTGGTGATGAAGGAGCGCACGTTGAAGCGATTGATCGGGATGGTCGCCGCGGGCGTCGTGCCGGGCTCGATGCAACTGCATGGTGTATCGGGGATACGGTAGGCGGACTTCATCCAGAAACCGTCGAACACGCCGTCGATGACCGTGATCTCGTTGAGGTGCTTGACCCAGTAGGTACCATAATAGCCGGGCACCACGAGCCGCAAAGGAAAGCCGTTAAGCAGCGGCAAATCCTCGCCGTTCATGCCATAGGCCAGCATGACCTCGCCGTCGCGGGCATGGTCGATGTCGAGCGCCTTGACGAAATCCGGCGTCTTGTCGAGCACCGGCCCGTCCATGCCGTTGAAGGTGACCTGCCTCGCGGTCCCCTGCACGCCGGCCATGTCGAGCACCGTCTTCAGCGGCACGCCGTGCCAGCGCGCATTGCCCATCGCGCCGTTGCCCAACTGGCCGCCGGCCACGCGCGGATTGGAAAAGCCCCGGCTGTTGCCCGAACACTGATTGACGGCCACGATGTCGACCGCCTTCAGCTTCCTGATGTCCTTCAACGACAGCTTGAGGGGGCGATCGACTTTATCCTTGATCTCAAGGGTGAACTTGTCGGGGTCGATATCGTAGGGCACGTCAGCCAGATGATAACGCACGAAGAAGGCGTTGTTCGGCGTGATGGGACCATCGTTGAAAACGTGGAACGGCGTTTCCAGTTGCGGCGGCCTGCTGGTCTGTCCGATCATCGGCCGCTTTTGCGGATAGGTGACGAGCGGCCGTTCGCCGTTGTCGAACGGCAGGGTGACGGCGTCGAGCGCCAACGCCCTTATCGGCGCAAAACCCGTTGCAAACGCAGCTAAGCCGGCGCGCCTCATCAACTCCCGTCTGTCGAGCATTTTGGGTCTCCTCCGAAACATTCTTTCTTTTGCCGCCGGTCTCAAGGGATTCCTGCGACCGATAGTGCCACCGCGATAGTCGAGTCAAATGATGCTTTTGGCGAATGCGTGGGATGCAAAGAGGGAAGGGAGAAAATTCCGACGCCGTTCAGGCGGCAATTTCGAGACCGTCGGTGAGCCCCAATATGGCCCTGGCATCGGCGACTACGCGGACGGTCATCGGCTCGTCGCGGCCGCGGATGGTCACCTCCTGGCGCGGCAGGGCGCTCTCGGCAAGGCCGGCCGTGAC
>Ga0306924_10001001_pt1 | contig 25204 bp, 21 predicted proteins | sample sta12Can44000111_FD_203756 | JGI IMG/M metagenome (GOLD analysis project Ga0306924, IMG submission 203756) | Lab enrichment of tropical soil microbial communities from Luquillo Experimental Forest, Puerto Rico - statanox.12C.anox.44.000.111 (v2)... | ecosystem: Environmental > Terrestrial >... | reverse complement strand
ATCCGTCAGCGCGGCAGCCCCTCATGCGTGAGGGGCTTTTCGTTCCCTGCGGACCAAACGGGAGAAGCCATGACCGAGGAGAGACCGCCGTTCCGGTACGACGCGCGGCTGGCCGGCGAGATCGAGCTGCGCTGGCAGGACCGCTGGGAACGAGAAGGCACCTTCGAGGCGCGCAACCCGTCCGGCGCGCTGTCCGAGGGCTTCGCCGGGGTGGCCCGGCGGCCCAAGTTCTACCTGCTGGACTTCTTCCCGTACCCCAGCGGCATCGGGCTGCACGTGGGACACCCGCTGGGTTACATCGGCACCGACGTGTTCGGCCGCTACCTGCGCATGACCGGACATCACGTGCTGCACCCGTTCGGCTTCGACACCTTCGGGCTGCCCGCCGAGCAGTACGCGATCGACACCGGCCAGCACCCCGCCGTCACCGTGCGGCAGAACGCCGCCGTGATGCGCCGCCAGCTGCGCCGGCTGGGGCTGGCGCACGACCGCCGGCGCGAGATCATGACCAGCGACCCGTCCTACTACCGCTGGACCCAGTGGATCTTCCTGCGCATCTTCAACAGCTGGTACGACCCCGCGGCCGACCGGGCCCGTCCCGTCGCCGACCTGATCGCCGAGTTCGCCTCGGGCGTCCGCGCCACCCCGGACGGCCGGCCCTGGCCGGACCTGACCGCGGCCGAGCGGGCCGACGCCGTCGACGCGCACCGCCTGGCCTACCTGTCGGAGCAGGTCGTCAACTGGTGCCCGGGGCTGGGCACGGTGCTGGCCGACGAGGAGGTGACCGGCGAGGGTCGCAGCGCGGTCGGCAACTACCCGGTCTACCGCAGGCCGCTGCGCCAGTGGATGCTGCGCATCACCGCGTTCGCCGAGCGGCTGCTGGCCGACCTGGACCAGGTGGACTGGCCGGAGCACGTCAAGCGCCTGCAGCGGAACTGGATCGGTCCGAGCGGCGGCCCCTACCACCTGAAGGACTGGCTGTTCTCCCGGCAGCGCTACTGGGGCGAGCCGTTCCCCATCGTCTACGACGAGGCCGACCCGGACCCAGCGGCCCGGCCGGTCGCGCTGCCCGAGGACATGCTGCCGGTGACGCTGCCGGAGATGACGGATTTCCGGCCGGTGCCGCAGGACGACGCCAGCGACCCGGTGCCCGCGCTGGCCCGCGCGCCCGGCTGGGCCCAGGTCACGCTGGACCTGGGCGACGGGCCCCGCCGCTACCGCCGCGAGCTGAGCGTGATGCCGCAGTGGGCCGGCTCCTGCTGGTACTACCTGCGCTACCTGGATCCGGACAACGAGACCGCCCTGGCCGACCCGGACATCGAGCGGTACTGGATGTCGCCGTCCGGCGTCGACCTGTACGTCGGCGGGGTGGAGCACGCGGTGCTGCACCTGCTGTACGCCAGGTTCTGGCACAAGGTGCTCTACGACTACGGCGTCGCGGGGACCCCGGAACCGTTCGGTAAATATTTCAATCAGGGTTACATCCTGGCCGACGCCTTCACCGACGCGCGCGGCCTGTACGTGCCCGCCGCCGAGGTGACCCGGACGCTGGACGGCTGGCAACGCGCCGGCCAGCCGGTCACCCGGCGGGCCGGGAAGATGGGCAAGAGCCTGAAGAACGGCGTCAGCCCGGACGACATCTACGAGGCCTACGGAGCCGACACGCTGCGGCTGTACGAGATGGCGATGGGCCCGCTGGACGGCGACCGGCCCTGGCATCCCGGTGACATCACCGGCATGCACCGCTTCCTGCAGCGCCTGTGGCGCCTGATCGTCGACGAGGCGACCGGCGAGACCCTGGTCGGACCCGCCGAGACCATGACCGGACCCGCCGAGACCATGACCGGACCCGCCGAGACCATGACCGGACCTGCCGAGACCATGACCGGACCCGCCGCGGGCCTGGACGCCGCCACCGAGCGTCTGCTGCATCAGACCATCGCCGTGGTGCGCGAGGACTTCATCGCGCTGCGCTTCCACACCGCGATCGCGCGGATCATCGAGCTGACCGCGCACGCGGCCCGGCTGCCGCGGGCGCCCCGCGCCCTGGCCGAGCCGCTGGTGCTGATGATGGCGCCGCTGGCCCCGCACCTGGCCGAGGAGCTGTGGCAGCGGCTGGGCCACCCGGAGTCCCTGGCCTACGAGCCCTTCCCGCAGGCCGACCCGGCCCTGGCCGCGGCCGAAACCCTGACGCTGCCCGTCCAGGTCAACGGCAAGGTCCGCTTCACCATCGAGGTGCCCGCGTCCGCCACCCGCGACGACATCGCCGGCCTGCTGGCCCGCCACCCCTCCTACCCGCACGACGACGTGGCCCGCCTGGTCATAGTCCCCGGCAAGATCGCCAGCATCGTCCTCCGCTAACCCAGGCCCAGGACCCGCCCCAGGACCCGTCGCACCTCGCCGTCACTTCTGCATCGTTGGTAACGCCGGGTCAGCACTCCAGCCGGACTTCGTACGAAGTCCGGCTGGAGTGTTAGCCCATGTCTCCGGACGGCCGTCCAAGCGCGACTGAAACGAACTCCAGACACATCTGCACCGCCAGCACCAGGCTAAAAGGCGTGGATGCCACATCCACGTCGTATGAACAGCATGGCTGGGACATCCACGCCTTATGATCCGGCGTGACCGGACCGCTAACCGCGTATCACCGATCTGGCTGAACTGGCAGCCGCTCGGGCACACGGTGAGCGTCGCGGCCGACGCTCTTCCGCCTCCCGGCCACGCGAGCGTCACGGCGGCGGGAACCAGCAAGAGCACCGGCACGGCGCCACGCCGCACCCGGCGGCGCCTCGCCCGCCGGCCCTGTCTGTCCTGGCCCGGATCCGGGCGGCCTGAAATGGGCGTCATGGAGTCCCCCTGGGCATAGCGGATGAGTAGGCGTCACGAAATCCCTACGCCCGGGACCTCACAAATTGCTGACATGCCTGCTAGGAGCCCGGTTCGGGCCGGCTACCAGGGGCGCCGGCCACCGCCGAAGACGCTCCTGACCGCCGAACGCGCGTCCCTGGCCGCCTGCCTGGCGATCAGGCTCGCCACCCGCGCCGGGACGTTGACCGGCCCGGGCGTCTCGTCGTCCGGTTCCTCCACGACCCGCACGCCCTCCGGGAGGTCGGCCCGGAAGTCGCCCTGCTCGCCGGGGACGACATCGCGCAGCTCGTACCGTGACACCGGGCGGGACCCCGTGTGGCACACCGAGCGCAGCAGGATGCCGAGTTCGGCGTCCACCACGACCTCGTCGGGGAAGAACATCCCGCCCCAGACCGGATCGCCGGCCGCGACGCGGAACCGGTAGCCGCGGCGGCCGCCGGCCACGGTCCCGGCGCCGCCGGACAGGCGGTGTTCGAGCAGCCAGGATGGGTCGAGCAGCTTCGCGATCTCCTGCGGCGGCGGCCCGGCGGGCCGGGCGGTCACCTCGTCCGCGAAAAACTGCCACTGCCGCTTCCCGTCGCAGACGATCCTCTCCGCCCGGTGCCGGAACGAGCGTGCGGCGGGTTCCGCGGGGACAGCCGGCTCGATCCGGTACCGGCCGGACCCGTCGAAGCTGAGCCGGGAGACCACGTGCAGCGTGGCTACCCGCTCGCCCGCCGCGTCGAGGAGGCGACCGAGCCCGCCGAATCCCGCGCGCCGCGCGCCGTCCGGGACCTGGGCCAGCATCGCGGCGATGTCGTGCCACTGGTGCAGCGTGGCCGCGATCCCCGGCGCCCAGCGGTCCCGGCCGGCGCGCAGCAGGTGCAGCACCTCGTCGGTGACCGCCGGCCCGTCCGCGGGCAGCGGTTCCGCGTCGGGCGGCATCTCCGCGTCGGGCTCCTCCCTCGTGGCCTGCTCGAAGGACCGGGACCGCGAGGATTTGATCAGCGCGCCGAGCCCGCCCGCGGTCAGGCCTGCGATCAGCTTGCTCGCCTCCCAGGCAGGTCCGCGCGGCGTGGTCCGCGGCGCGTCGCCCTGGACGGAATCCCAGCCGCCCGGCGGCAGGAACCGTCCGTCATCGGCCGGGTCGAGATCGGTGCGGATCGAGCTCAGCTCGGTCACGCTCAGCGTCCTGCCGTCGAGGATCTCCTCGCGGCGCAGCAGGATGCCGAGCCCGGCGTCGACGACCACCTCCACCCGGTCTAGCGGGCGATGCCCGGCCGAAGCCCGCGGCCAGACGCCGGGCCGGGGCGTGGCCACCGCCCGCAGCGCCTCCCGCCCGCCCGTGGTCACCGGCCCGCTGGTTTCCAGGGTGAAGCCGGCGAGCAGCCACGACGGCCGCAGCATGGGCGGCAGCGGCGGCTCGGGCCCGTCGTCGGCCTCGACCTTCCAGCCGCCGCCTTCCCGGACCGCGGACCAGCTCCGGTCTCCGTCGCACCCGCTGAGGTGGTCCTCGCCCTGCTCGCGGTAGCGCCGGCCGGGCTCGATCAGCAGCGTGGACCGGTCCGTTCTCGTGCCCAGCCGGTCGGTGGCCATTTCCCACACGTGCGCGGTCCGCGGCGGTTTCCTCGGCGCGCCGAGCCACGGTGGCGGCGAAAAAACGTCCCCCCCGTACCGGTCCAGGTCGAAATCACGGCTGGTGGTCACCTCGGCGGCCAGGCTCAGCCGCGTCCAGTCCGCGCGGTACAGCAGGCTGACCAGGTCAGGCTGGTCGCTCATGGTGCCTCCAGGCTCAGTCGGCCGGGCCGCCGTCAGGACGCACGTTCCGGCTGCTACCGGCCGTCTTCGGGCACCTCGTCCCACGACCCCGGCTTCTCCGGCAGCTCGTCCCACGATTGCCCCGGCTCGTCCGGCTCCTCGTCCCACGGCCTGCGCGCGGGCCGGCGTCGCGGCCGGGGGAACAGCGGCCGGGGGAACAGCAGCCGCCTGAGCAGATCCGGCTCGTCGCTCATCGGTCCTCCTCACCGCGCGGCGGGTGGACCCGGCCGCACGTACCGTCCCGTCCCAGCCTACTTTTCATCCGAACGGACCGGGGCTCGTGTCCGCCCGCATGATCATCGCATGGCAGACTCGGAAGCGATGTGTACCGTCGTGGTCAGCCTGGCGCCGGAAGCCCCGGTGCCGCTGCTGCTCCTGGGTGTCCGTGACGAGTTCACCGGCCGTCCCTGGCAACCGCCGGCCCGGCACTGGCCGGGAACGCCGATGATCGGCGGGCGTGACGAGCAGGCCGGCGGAACCTGGCTCGCGGTGTACCCCGGTGCGTCCAGGGTCGGCTGCATCCTCAACGGCCGGGGCCAGGCCGCCCCGCCGGACCGCCGCCGTTCCCGCGGCGAACTCCCGCTGCGCGCGGCGGCCGAGGGACAGCTGGCCCTCAAGGAACTGCACCAGGCCCCGGAGGCCCTGGCCCGCTACGACCCGTTCTACCTGGTCTGCGCGGAGCTTTCCTCGGTGCTGGTGCTCGGCTGGGACGGCGTCACCGCCGACCTGACCGAACTCGAACCGGCCACCCACGTGCTGACCAACGCCGGCCACATGTACCCGCCGGGCCGCGACAACCTGCAGAAGCCACCGGACGAGAAGGCCGCCTGGTTCGGCCCGAAGTTCGCCGCGCGCCGCCCGTCCGGCGACCCGGCGGCCACGCTCACCGACGCCTGGGGCGACTGGCTGGCCCTGGCCGCTGGCGACGGCCTGCCCGCCACCGAACCCGGCGCCATCATCGTCCGCCGCGAGCTGCCCGACGGACGCATCTACGGCAGCACGTCGGTCACCCTGGTCGCGCTGGCCGCCGACGGTCGGCTGCGCTACGACTTCCGGCCCGACCCGCAAGCCGCCGCGACCGGGACCTGGTACCCGGTCGAGACCGGCTAGAGCGCCGGTCAGGTAGACCGGCGCGCTAGGGGGCCAGGACGAACGCCTCCACCGCTTGGGCGTCGTACTGACTACAGCGAGACCACCCGGTGATAGCCTCCGCCCACACGTACACCAACGCGGCGAACCCGGCAATGGTGCATCCGGACGGGGCGAACAGCGCCGCCACCGTCTCCCTGATGGGGTCGGTGGCCGGGGTGATCCCGCCGACCGGCCCAGCGGCAGGCTGGCTGAGCGGGACATTGACCGTGCCCCTGGTCAGCCTGAAGGCGTAGGTGGCGAAGCCCTCGGGGTGGCTGGCCCCGAACGGTATCACCACGTTCTCGCTGGCCGTGGTCAGCGGGTTGTACGGGAGGAACCCGCATGCGTTGGCCGACACCCCGTTCAGCGTCGGCGCCGTGATCGTCGCCGTGCACGGGTTGTTGTCGACGTAGATGGCCAGCGGCGTAGCGGATTCGAGCAGTGCGCTCGAGGCGGTGTAGAAGTCCACCGTGATGGTGTGCAGCTGGGCGCTGGCCAGGTTGGTCGAGTCGAGGTAGCACCCCGGCAGCGGCTGGAGCCACAGGGCCAGGTCCGAGACCGACGGCACCGGGTAATAGCCCGGCTGCCCGCTCAGGTCCTGCGGGCCGAAGGTCCGGGCGACGTACTGGGTGCCGTCCCACCACGCCCCGTGGAACACGTCGGTCCTGACCGCGTTGTCCACCTTCACCCGGTAGTAGGCGGCGCCGTCCAGCGCGGCACGCAGGAAGTTCACCATTACCGGCAGGCTCCCGCCGAAAGGCGCGCCCTGGACCTGGAAGAAATACGTCGGATCGTGGCTCGTCGTATCGGCCAGCCCGGCGTCCACCCAGTCGAACGGGACGAACCCGATGCCTTCCAGCAAGGGGCCGTTGGGCTGGCTGGACGGGGACGCCACGGTGATCTCCTCGATCACCTGGTTGCAGCACACCAGGAGGGTTCCGGGGCCGGCTATGGCGACGCTGGACGGCCGGACCGGAAGGCCGCCGGCCACCACGGCCGCGGCTCCGGTAACGACGTTGACGCTGCGCAGGCGGTTGGCCGGGTCCCGCTCGGGCACCAGCAGCGCCGTTTCGCTGATGTCGGACCAGGTGAGGAAGAACGGGGCGGTGAGCCCGGTCACCACGGGGTGGCGCTGGCCGTTGCTGAGCTGGAAGCGGCTGATCCGGCCCTGGTCCGGCCCGGTCGTCTGCTCGCTGATGTAGGCGAACTGGCGGTCGGCGCTCAGCACGACCCCGACGGCGTTCTGCAGACCGGACAGGATCGCGGTCTTCGCTCCGGTCGACAGGTCGATCCGGAGGAGCCTGCCGTTCGGGGCGTATTCCACCGTGTAGGCGGCGTGGTTCGCCTCGTCGAGGAACAGTTGCTGGGGCGCGGTCATCCCGGATGCCACCACGGCGGCGTTCACGCGGTCGGCCGCGCCGAGGGGGACCCGCAGCAGGTCGCCGGTGCGCTCGGTCAGGTAGGCATGCACCCCGTCCGCCGAGACCTTGACGTCTTCCGGCTGGTTATACCCCGTGCCGAGCACCGCGTACATCGGCTGAAGCTGGTAGGTGACCCACGTGATGGTGAGGTTGTACCCGTAGGCGTCGACGAGCACCTTGGCGAAGTTGCCCTGGGTCGTCTTCACGGCGAAGACGTCGCCGGGTACGAGCTTGTTGGTCGGATCGTCGTTGCCCGGGATCGGCGCGGTCCCGTACGGGAGACCCTGCAGGCCGGCGGCGGACAGCGAGACGAAGTCCACCGCCCCCAGGTTGATGATCGTGGCGCCGTTCTGCGGGACCATCTGCCGGGCGGTCGGGGTCATCTGCTCCCACCAGATGTCGGCTCCCGGCAGCGCTCCCTCCTGGGTGCCCGTGTCCAGGTCGAACAGCCAGGTCCCCTTGAGGACCGTCGTGCCGGCCGAGGCGACCGTGGCCTGGGGGAACAGATCCATCCGGGACAGCTTGCCGCCGAACTCCACGAACAGCAGCTGGTTGAGCAGGCTGCGGAAGTCACATCCGACCGCCCCGCCGAGAACCGGGGACGGAAGCGGCGTGAGAACCGGGCTGGTGATCGCCGGGCCGAGGGCTTCCGCCGCGCCCTCAGACTGGTCTTCTGTATTGACGGCCATGAGATCTCTCCAATGCATGGTGATCAGGGGCCTTCCCCCCGTCTCTATGAGAGAGGTTGCCTCGCGGCTCGTAGATACATGCAGCTCAGGCTGCTTTCGCGTCGACGCTGGAGAGCACCACGGCTCGTTCGGGCACCCGACCGCTCAGTGCAGTCACCAGAAAAGCGAACGTAGCGGGACCGGAGCGGCATTATCCTTCGTCCGCCGGCAGCGAGCGCAGGTGTGGAATTGCTTCCACGGCTGGTCTTGATCTGGCACTTCCCACGTAGACCAGTGATGAACGCCTGCGAGACAGGCCATCCTGCCCCACCTGGGGTCACCCGACTTCTGCGCCCGCAGGCAGCGAGCGCAGGTTCGGACTTGCTCCCAGGGTCGTTCCGGGTCTCGGACTTCCCAGTCAGACCAGTCATGCGCGCCAGCAAGGCAGGCCATGTTGCCCGACATGTGGTCACCTCACATCGATAGCCGCGCCCGCCTACTTCCCCGCGATGCCTACATCGTGATCCTGCGCAGGTGCCCATCCGATCGCGGAAGAGCCAGACGTCCTTTCTGGAGCGACAAAAGTCCTGGGGCTTGCCGTACATCAGCTGGCCAGCGCCGCGTGCCCCGCGTCGTCCTGGCCTTGCACGCGGGCCCGCAGATTGCCGACCCCGATCGCCGCGTACAGCGGCCCGGCAGGGTCCAACTCGATCACCGTGCCTTGGTGAAGGTGAGGCCGGGCGCTGATCCGTACTCGTCAGCGGCCTTGCGCTCCGGTTCGCGCCGATTCGCTCCCCCGGTCTCAGGATGCGGTGCGGTGAACGTGCAGTTGAACTAGACGGGCGGGGAATGCGGGGACGCACAGGCGAATGGGAGTGGAACCTGTGCGCCCCCGCGTACGCGCCCGCAGATCGCGGGCTCCCCGGCATCGGGCATCGCCGCCATCCTGCCGGCCTGTTGTGCAGTCTGCCCACAAAGTTCCGCCGAGTTTGTGCAGATTAACGCAATGACGCATTTGCTCGCGCCGTTGACATAACCAACTGCCACCGCAGCCATAGGCGGCAGGCCGCCGTATTACCAAGGGCGAAACCCCGAAAGGGGTCCGTGCGACACGAGCCCCCGCGCGCTGACGATTGCCCGGCTCACCGATTGAATAACGGAGTTACCATGCGAATCCGCACCATCCTCGCCGCAGCAGCAGCCCCCGCCGCCCTAGCCGCCGTCCTGCTCGGCACCGCCGGCCAGGCCTCGGCCGCCGTCAAGCCGCCTGCCACGATCACGTGCGGCGACACGTCCCAGGCCACCGACGTAGGCGGCCAGGTCATGTCCGGCCTGGTCGACGGCAACCTCATCGTTCCGGCTGGCACGTACTGCAGCCTCCAGTACGCCGAGGTCACCGGCAACGTCAGCGTCCAGGGCAAGCTGTCCGCAGCGGCCACCACGTTCGACAAGAATGTGAACGTCAGCGGGCCGCGTAGCGGCCTGCAGCTCTTCAACAACCCCAGCGAGATCAAGGGCAACCTGACGATCACCGGCTCGTCCGGCTACGCGAACAACAACTACTACGGCGGCGGCACGTCGTTCTTCAGCAACGCCGTCCAGGGCGGCGGCAACCCGGTGATCGACGGCAACTTCACCTTCACCGGGAACACCGGGGACCTGAACGCCAGCTACCCGCTGACTGTGAAGGGGAACTTCACCGCCACGGGCAACACCTACGAGATGCCGTGGGAGTTCAACATCGGCGGCCTGCAGGCCACCCACACCTCGGTCTCCTGACCGGGCGGGGTCGGCCCGCGCCTGGCCAGTTCGCAACCCGAAGGCCCGCCAGCCTTGCTGGCGGGCCTGTCGCTTGCCTGCGGCGTGACCGGCTTGCACCCGGCGATCGGTCCCAATTAGCAGTTGGCGCTCAGCGGTTCCTTAATAGAACTCGAAGTACTCGCGCATCTCCCAGTCGCTGACGTCCTGGCCCTCAGGGAGGGGGACTGCGGCCAGCGCGTCGGTGTACCGCCCGATCTCGAAGCGCTTCATCATGACCAGGTAGGAGACCAGCGTGTCGCCGAACGCCTTCCGGTAGAACGCGTCCGCGTCGAGCGCGTCGACCGCCTCGGCCAGCGACGCGGGCAGCGGCGGCGCCTCGATGGCGTACGGGTCGGCGTCGGCCGCGGGCGGTGGCTCCATCCCCCGCCGGATGCCGTCCAGGCCGGCCGCGACGTTCGAGGCCAGGTAGAAGTACGGGTTCGCGGCGGGCTCGCCGATCCGCATCTCCACGTGGCTGCTGGCGTCGCCGGGGGAGCCCTGGACCCGGACCAGCGCGCCGCGGTTCTCCACCGCCCAGCACACCCGGTCCGGGGCGAACGAGTACGGGCGGAACCGCTTGTAGCCGTTGACCGTCGGCGCCCCGAACACCGCCATCGGCACGGCGTGCGCGAGCAGCCCGGCCACGTAGTACCGGCCCAGGTCGGTCAGCGCCGCCGAGGCGCTGGCGAACGCGTTCGAGCCGTCGGCCCGGGACAGCAGCGACTGGTGCAGGTGCCAGCCGCTGGAGAAGAAGTTCGGCAGCGCCGGGCGGCACATGAACGTGGCCAGCAGCCCGCGCCGCTGGCAGACCTGCTTGACCGCCGACCGGAACAGCACTGCCGCGTCGGCCGCGTCCAGCCCCGCCATCGGCGCGAAGCTGAACTCGAGCTGGCCGGGGCCCCACTCGTCCTCCATCGACCGCGGCGGCAGGCCGATGTCGGACAGCGCGTCCCTGATCGCCTCGAGGGTCTCGCCCATGCTGTCCAGCCGCACCTCGGACAGGAACTGGTAGCCGCGCTCGAACACGCTGACCGGCGGCGGGGGCGGGGTGAACCCGGCGTTCTCCGGCGCCAACTGCTCCGGCGAGCGGATGACTATGCTGAACTCCACCTCGAGCCCGGCCAGGTAGTCGTACCCGGCCTCGCCGAGCTCGGCGAGCACCCGGCGGAGCAGGCCGCGGCCGTCCAGCGGCACCGGCTGCCCGTTCCCGAAGTAGACGTCGCACAGCATCCAGCCGGTCCGGTCCGCCCACGGCAGCACCCGGAAGGTACCCGGGTCGGGCACCAGGACCACGTCCGGGAACCCGGTGAACTCGGCGATGCCGAACCCGCCGCCGCGCGCGAACGCGGGCACGAACACCTGGTTGCCGGTGTCCAGGCTGTAGATCGCGCCGGAGAAATCGAGCCCGTCGGACATCGCCGCGATGGCGGCCTCGGGAGACATCATCTTGCCGCGCGGCACGCCGTGCTGGTCCACGACGGCCAGCCGGACGGTCCGCAGGCCCAGCTCGCGGATCCGCGCGGCCACCTCGTCCACGCCGTATGGACGCTCCGGCCCGGCCAGCCCGTAGCGGGCCACGAAGCCGGGTTGTCCTACGCCGGATATCCCGCCAGGAGTATCGGTGCTCACCCGGCCTAGCTTAGGTGCGGCGGCAGCCCGAACGCGGGGAAGATCCGCTTGGTGTCGAGGAAGAACGTCAGGCGGCTGATCCGGCCGCCGGACACCTCGTGCACCTGCAGCGCCCAGGGCGCGTGGCCGCCGGCCGGGTCCGGCTTGTACTGCGCGAACGCCTGCACGCCGTTGACCTGGCCGGCCGGCACCATGATCGAATCCCGGCAGGCGCTCGGCGACGGCTCCTGCATCCAGCGGGTGATGTTCTCCGCGCCCCTGACCCACATGGCGTACGGCGGCATCGTCATGAGCGCGTCCTCGTGCAGCAGCGTGACCAGCTGGTCCATGTCGTACCGCTGGAACGCGTCGACGTACCTGGCGAGCAGCTCGGACTGGTCCGCGTCGACCGAGGCCGGGCGCTGCTCCTCGGGCAGCGCGGCCAGCGTGGCCCGGGCCCGCTGCAGCGCACTGTTCACCGCGGGCACGGTGGTGCCCAGGGTCGTCGCCGCCTCGGCCGCGGGCATCTTCAGCACCTCGCACATGATCAGCGTGGCCCGCTGCCTGGCCGGCAGGTGCTGCAGCGCGGTGACGAACGCCAGCCGGATCGTGTCCCTGGCCACCGCGATCTCGGCCGGGTCACCGTGCTCGGGCAGCACCCGCTCGTCGGCGATCGGGGAGATCCACATGTCGTCCGGCTGCCAGTCGCCGAGCAGCGCCTCGACCGGCGGCGAGGCCGGCCCGAGGTCGATCGGCAGCGCCCGCCGCTGCCGCCCGCGCAGCATGTCCAGGCAGATGTTGGTGGCGATCCGGTACAGCCAGGACCGCACGCTCGACCGGCCCTCGAATCCGTCGGCCGCGCGCCAGGCGCGCAGCATCGTCTCCTGCACGGCATCGTCGGCTTCGAAACCCGAGCCCAGCATGCGGTAGCAGTAGCCGGTGAGCTCACGGCGGTACTGCTCCAGGTTGTCCGGGCTAACCTCGGCAGCGGTAGTCGTCGGCATAGTTCCCCACCCTACGTCGCGGCACTGACATTCTCAGGCTGGCTCCATCCCGTACCTGCTCATCAGCTCCCGTTCCGCCTCCCTGGTCGGCGGCTCACCCGCCGACCAGAGCTTGTGCAGTTCCTCGAAGTAGGCGTCCATGGCCGGCGCGTGCAGCACCAGCAGCCTGGCCGGCTCTGAGCCCCCGTTCCCGAACGTGTGCGCCGCCCCCCGCGGCACCAGCAGGAAGTCGCCGGCGCCGCCGGTCAGCTCGGCGTCGTCCAGCCGGAACGCGACCGTCCCCTCCAGCACGAAGAACGCCTCGGAGCAGGTGACGTGCCGGTGTGGCGGCGGGGTCCTGGCGCCCGGCGGCACGGTCCGCTCCATCAGCGAGAAGTCGCCGCCGGTCTGGTCCGCGACGGCTTTGAACGCCATTACGTTCCCGCGGGCGGTCAGCTGGCGCCCCTGCCCCGGCGGCACGATTCCAGTCATTTTTCCTATTTAGCACAGACGCCGCAGCCGGTAGACAATCCTGGCATGACCGCGATCACAGAACATGCCAGCCAGGCAACACAGGCATCAATGACAACGCGGGCAACATCCAGGGCGCAACGGTTCGTGGTGGTGGTCTTCGACGGGGTCTCGCTGGGCATCATGTCGTTCGCGTTCGGCGTGTTCGACCTGGCGCTGTACTACGGCGTGCTGCCCGATCTCGACGTGCGGGTGGTCTCCGGCGAACCCTCGGCCGCGATCACCGGGGGCGGGCTGAGCTGCTACGTCCCCTACGACCTCGACGCGATCCTGGCCGCCGGCCTGATCATCATCCCGAACTGGCGGGACCCGGCCGAACCCCCGCCCGAGCCGCTGCTCGGCGCCCTGCGCGCGGCGCACGCCGGGGGCGCCCGGGTGGCGGGCCTGTGTTCGGGCGCGTTCGTGATGGCCGCGGCCGGGCTGCTGGATGGCCGGCCGGCCACCACGCACTGGGCGCTGGCCGGCCGGCTGGCCCAGATGTACCCGAAGGTCGAGGTCAGGCCGGACCAGCTCTACGTCGACGACGGTGACGTGCTGACCGCGGGCGGCGGCGCGGCCGGGATGGACCTGGGCCTGCACCTGCTGCGCGGGCACTGCGGAGCGGCCATGGCCAACCGCCTGGCCCGTTACATGGTGGTACCGCCGCACCGGCCCGGCGGGCAGGCCCAGTACATCGAGTCCCCGTTGCCCGCGCCCGACGACACCGACCCGGTGGGCGAGACGATGACCTGGGCGCTCGGCCGTCTCGACCAGCCCCTGCCGGTCGCACTGCTCGCCCGCCAGGCCGGGATGAGCCGGAGGAACTTTGACCGGCGGTTCCGCGAGATCACCGGGACCGCCCCGCTGACCTGGCTGACCCACCAGCGCGTGCTGCGCGCGCAGCAACTGCTGGAATCCAGCCGGCTGGCGGTCGAGGAGGTGGCGCGCCGGTGCGGGTTCTCTTCGGCCGCCGCACTGCGCCAGCACTTCAAGCGGCTCACCGGGACCGCCCCGGCCGCCTACCGGACCACGTTCGGCCCCGTGTCCTGAAACCCGTGTCCTGAAACCCGTGTCCTGAAATCGGCCCAGGTTGGCCGGTTTCGCGCTTTCCCGGCCCTGGCCAGGTCGGCATCATCGGGTGCCAGGGAGCACACATCAGCAACCGGGGGTCCAACCATGGAGATACGTCCGTTCCGCGTCGCCATCCCGCAGGCCAGCCTGGACGACCTGCAGAGTCGGCTCGACCGTGCCCGCTGGACCGCCGATGTCCCGGGCGGCGGCGAGGACTACGGGATGAGCCTGGCCTGGGTGCAGCGGCTGGCCGGGTACTGGCGTGACGGCTACGACTGGCGCGCCGCCGAAGCCAAGATCAACGCTTATCCGCAGTTCATCACCGAGATCGACGGCCAGGACATCCATTTCCTTCACGTCAGGTCGCCCGAGCCGGGCGCGCTGCCGCTGATCCTGACGCACGGCTGGCCCGGTTCGGTGGTGGAGTACCTCGACGTGATCGGGCCGCTGACCGATCCGCGCGCCCACGACCGGGACCCTTCGGTCGCCTTCGACCTGGTGATTCCGTCCCTGCCCGGCTTCGCCTTCTCCAGCCCGCTGACCGGACGCGGCTGGGGCACCACCCGCACCGCCGCGGCCTGGGTTCAGCTGATGCGGCGCCTCGGCTACCAGCGCTACGGCGCGGTCGGCAACGACGCGGGCTCGATGGTCTCACCGGAGATCGGCCGGCTCGACCCTGACCACGTGACCGCCGTGCACGTGACCCAGGTCTTCTCGTTCCCGGCCGGCGACCCGGCCGAGTTCGAGGGCCTGTCCGAGCAGGACATGGCCGCCCTGGCCAAGCTGCAGTGGTTCATGGACCACAAGTTCTCGTTCAACCAGCTGCACTCCCAGCAGCCGCAGACGCTCGCGTACGCGCTCGCCGACACACCGGTCGGCCTGCTCGCCTGGAACGGGCAGCTCATGGGGGACGACGCGATGGGGGACAAGGGCCTGGACGATGACTTCGTCCTCACCAACGTCGCCCTGTACTGGCTCACCAACACCGGCGGTTCGTCGATCCGCTTCTACTACGAGGACGCCAGGGCGCCGCGCCCGCAGGAGCCGACCCCGCCCGAGCCGACAACCGTGCCGCTCGGCGTGGCGGGCTTCGCCGGCGACTTCTCCGGTGTCCGGCGCTTCGCCGAACGCGACCACCGCAACCTCGTGCAGTGGACCATGCATCCGGAACCCGGCGGCCACTACGCGGCCCACCTGGAGCCTGACGTGCTGGCCGACGACATCCGCGCCTTCTACGCCGGCCGCCGCTGACCTATCCTGCGTGGGTGAGCGACCTGCTGGCCGACGCGACCGCCGAGCTGTACGCGGCCGACCCGGATGGCTTCACCGCGCGCCGGGCCGAACTCGCCGAGCATGCCCGCGACGCGGGCGAGCCCGCCGTGGCGAAGAAGATCACGGCGCTGCGTAAACCCACCCGTTCGGCGTGGGTGGTGAACCGCCTGGTTCGGTCGGACCCCGAGGTACGGTCCCGGCTCGAAGCCCTGGCCGCCGACCTGCGCGAGGCGGCCGGGGGCAGCAGGCTCAGGGAGCTGACCGCGGCCCGGGCCAAGCTGGTCGACGAGCTCACCCGGACGGCCCTGGACGGGCTGCCCGCGCCGCCCGCGGCGCTGCGCGAGGAGGTGACCGCCACCCTCGACGCGGCCATCGCCGACCCCGAGGTGGCCACGAGCCTCGGTACCCTGGTCCGCGCCGCGCAGTACGCCGGCTTCGGCTCCTTTGCGGCCGTTTCGCCCGCCCCCGCGCCGCGGAAGACCAAGGCGCCGCCCGAGCCCGCGGCCGAGCGCGAGGCCCGCCGCCGGGAGAAGATTAAGGAAGCCGAACGGGCTCTGGCCGACGCCGACCGCGACCTCGAATCCGCCACCTCGGCCGAACGCGAGCTCGAGGACTCCGTCCGCCGCCTGGAGGCCGACCTCGCCGACGCGCGGCAGCGCCTCGCCGAGGCACGGCGCCGGTCCTACCGGGCCGAGTCCAGGCAGCAGCGGGCGGCCGGGCAACTCAGCCGGCTGCAGGAGTAAACCATTCCGGCTGGCCAGCGTCTCTTAATACACGTGGGGCCGCCGGGGGCTGTTCCGGCCCGCGGGGCTCGCGGGAGTTGCGGAGGGTTGAGGGTATTGGCTTCGGTGGAGGTGCTGCCGGTGGATGGTCGTCCGTCTGAACCGGACGGGTTCCGTGAATTCGTCGAGGCACGGTCGAACGCGCTGCTGCGGTCGGGCTGGCTGCTGACCGGCGACTGGCCGAGCGCCGAGGACCTCGTGCAGACCGCCCTCGCCGCGACCTGGCCCCGGTGGGCCACGCTGAGCAGGCAGGACGCACCCGAACTCTACGTGCGGAAGATCATGGTGAACACGTTCCTGCGCTGGCGCCGGCGGCGCTGGAACGGCGAGATCGCCACCGGGCGACTGCCGGAACTGCAGGCGTACGGGGACGCGTTCGCGCAGATCGACGCCAGGCAGGCGCTGATCGCGGCGCTGGACCGGCTGCCGCCCAGGCAGCGGGCCGTGGTCGTGCTCCGCTACTTCGCCGATCAGACCGAAACGCAGACCGCGGCGGCGATGGGCTGCTCGGTCGGCGCGGTGAAGGCGCATGCGTCGAAGGCGCTGGCCCGGCTGCGAGACGCGCCCGGGCTGGCCGAGCTCATGACCGGAGGTGTGGCCTCGTGAACACCGAGGAGAGGCAGCTGGCGGAGATGCTGCACCGGGTGACCCCCGAGCCACCGCGCCAGGTGACCGTGGAGGACGTCGCGTACCGGCTGGCCAGCGAGCCCAGGCTAGGCCGCGAGCCGCGCCCGCGGCGCGGGTTCTCCTGGCCCGGATTCCTCCGGGGAGGGCACGGCTGGACGCCGGTGCTGGCCGCGCTCAGCGTGTTCGTCGTGGCCGGGGCCAGCGCGGGGATCGCGACCGTGGCGACCTCGCAGCACAGCCACGCCCCGGCGCCGGGGGACGGGACACCGCCGTCCACCGCCTCGGCCCCGACCACAGCGTCCCCGTCCTCCTCGGCGCCGTCGGCGCCGGCCGGGACGAGTCTGCGGATCGCCAACGGGATGTGGGGCGCCGGGCTGATCAACCGCCAGTCGTTCGGCCAGGGGTCGCTGACCGGCGGCGGGGACTCGCTCTACGCGGCCGGCGACGGTTCCCTGGCCCGGATCGACCCGGCCACCGGGGCCATCCTCCAGACGACCCCCTACAGCCCGCCGGTCTTCAGCCGGCCGGTCGTGGTCGGGAACACGGTGTGGGTGGTGTGGTCGTACAGCGGCGGCGATATCGTCCTGCGCGGCTACGACGCCCGGACGCTCGCCCAGGTCGCGTCGGTACCGGTGCCCGCCATCGGCGGAGTGGCCGGCCAGGCCCGGGGCGTGCTGGCCGCCGGACCCGACGGCCAGCTCTACGTGGCCGCGGGCGACACCGTGGCCGCCGTGGACCCGGCCGCCGGCCACGTGACGCACCGGACCTACCTGACCGCGGACCGGGCCAGCTCGGTGGCGGTCTCGCCCGACGGGAGCAAGCTGTACGTGGGAACTGCCCCTTCAGGGTCCTTCCAGCTGCTGGTCTACGACCTCGCCACCGGCGTTCAGGCGTCCTCGTCCAGGATGCCCGCCAGCGGGGCCGGGAACCTGGTCGCGACCGCGGGCGGCGTCTGGGGCACGACGGGAACCGGGATGAGCGAATGGGCCTGGTTCGCCCCCGGCGGCGACCTGTCCAGCTCCTTCCGGGTCAGCCAGGGCACCGGGGCCGGGCTCGATTCGGTGCCGGTCTACAGCGGCGGCGCGGTCTGGATCGGCGGCTCGCACGAGCTCGTCTGCGCCAGCCCGGTGACCGGCCGGGCGATGGCGCACACGCCCATCCCCACCGACCGCGGCGTCCTGGAGTACTTCGGCAGCGTCACCGTGCTGAGCAGCGGCCACGCCTACGCCCTGTACCGGGACCAGGCGGCCCCGCTGGCCGGCGTGGCCAGCCTCACGCCCCCCGCCGCCTGCTCGGGCTCCTGACCCAGTGCCGCGCCGCTTATGCCGCAGCGCCCGCGCCGCTATGCCGCAGCGCCCGCGCCGCTATGCCGCAGCGCCCGCGCCGCTATGCCGCAGCGCCCGCGCAGCGTCCACAAAACGAACACCAGTCACTCCGGCATCGCCCGTACCAGACCATAAGGCGTGGATGCCACATCCACGTCGTATGAACAACATGGCTGGGACATCCACGCCTTATGATCCGGCGCGACCGGGCCGCGAAGCGCGTATCACCGGTCACAGAAGCGTGCCAGGAGCGCAGCAACACCAGGAGGCAGAGCGCGGCCGAACCCTGCCGGCCAGCGCGCCTAGCTGCCGGGTCCGTCCGTCACTCGCTCCGCGGGCGGCGGCGGACCCGGCGGCGTTCCGTCGCCGAACGGCGTGCCGCCGAGCTCCTCCCGGTGATGCGGGGTGAGCCAGCCGGACAGGTCGGGCCCGGCCGGGATGATCCGCGACGGGTTGAGCCCGGTGTGCACCCGGTAGTAGTGCGCCTTGGTCTGCGCGAAGTCGATGGTGTCGCCGAACCCCGGCGTCTGGTACAGGTCCCGCGCGTACGCCCAGAGCACCGGCATCTCGGTGATCTTGTTCCGGTTGCACTTGAAGTGGCCGTGGTAGACCGCGTCGAACCTGACCAGCGTGGGCCACAGCCGCACGTCCGCCTCGGTGATCGTGTCCCCGGCCAGGTAGCGGCGGGTGGCGAGCCGCTCGGACAGCTCGTCGAGCCGGGCGAACAGCTTGCGGTAGGCCTCCTCGTAGGCCGCCTGCGTGCTGGCGAACCCGCACCTGTACACGCCGTTGTTGACGTCCTCGTAAACCCCGGCGCCGATCTCCTCGATCTCGTCCCGGAGCTTGTCCGGGTACAGTTCGGGCGCGCCGGGGCGGTGGAACGCCGTCCACTCGTGCTCCAGGTCCAGGGTGACCTGCCGGTAGTCCGCGGTCACCACCGCGCCCTCGGCGACCTCCACGATGGCGGGCACGGTGACGCCACGGTCGTAGCCGGGCACCGCCTTCTCGTAGGCGTCCCGCAGCCAGTGGACGCCGAGCACCGGGTCGACCCCGCCGGGGTCAAGGTCGAACGTCCAGCTCCGCCAGTCGTGCTCGGGGCCGCAGATGCCCATCGACAGCGCGTCCTCGAGCCCGAGCAGCCGCCGCACGATCATCGTCCGGTTGGCCCACGGGCACGCCCGCGCCACCACCAGCCGGTACCGCCCCGCCTCGGCCGGGAGCGTCCCGTCCCGCCCGTCCGCCGTGATCCGCCCGTTCAGGTACCGGGTATCCCGTACGAATTCTCCCGTAGCGCCCACCCTCCCGACGCTACCTCACTGCTTCCATTTTCAAATACCCACCCCGCCCCAGTGCACCGCGCGGGAACCTTGCGCGGGGCGGCGGTGTAGCAGCAGGGCAAGGAAACGGCGGGAGGAGCGCCCTCGATGCTGCACCGGCTGATTGTCGTCGCCGCGCTCGCCGCCGGCCTGTCTGTCGCGGTTCCCGGCTGCACCGGCGGCACGGCCGGGACAGGTGCCGGCCCGGCGGCCGGTGCCCGGCCTAGCCGGGGGGCGCCCGGGACCGCGTCGGCCGGGCCGATGCGGCAGCCGGTCAGCGACCCGTCACGCTCGCCGGGGCCGGTGCCGGCGGGGTGCCCGGTCACCGTGCCGCGGCAGGCCAGGCAGCCGGCCGACGCGAGCGACGGACTGCGCTGGTATGGCAATGCAGCGGTCTGGGTGCTGCTGTCCGTCTCGGGCGTGCTGGGCACCGACCCGCAGCAGCGGCGGCCGTGGTACAGCAAGGTTCCCTGGTGGCGGACCGTTCCCGGCGTGCTGACGATCCGCGCCGGGCCTGTCGGCGGCCTGGCCGCCGGGTTCCATGCCGACGTCCCGTCCGGCTACGATCCGACGGGATTCCAGCCGTCCGGCCTGTACTGGCCGCGGCTGGGCTGCTGGCAGGTGACGGGCACCATCGCGGGCCAGGCGCTCACCTTCACGGTCTGGGTCAAGGCTGGTTATGGCTAGCGCCGGCCATGATGGGCCTGCGAGGAAGGCCAGACTCGGTCCAATGCTGTTGACAGCCGGATGCGCCGGTGGAACTGCGAGACGTCACATCGGGTACACGGCTTCGATCACGAGGCATCTATCCGGTAGAGCGTCACATTCATCGACTCACGTACCCGGTTACCGGATGGCATCCCAGAGGGCGCGCTCGTCGCCGGCCGGATCGTCGGCCGCGGAGACGGTGTCGCTCAGCAGGCCCGTGGTGCGGCGGGCGGTATCGTAGCGCGCCCAGCCAGGATTTCCGCTGGTGATGAAGTCCACCCACACCCGGTGGGTCCGGTCCGCGACGGCCGAAGACGACACATCGCCGAGCAGCGGGCGCAGCTCGGGCCGGGTGGCGGTGTCGAACACGAACGGGATCTCCACCGCGTGACAGGCGCCGAACCGGTGGTTGTCCCGCGGCTCCGGGTGGTCGAACCGGTACATCCAGGTGTCGCCCGCTCCCGCCGCGACCCGCGCCTCGACGACCCGAATGGGCGGGATGCGGAAGAACCAGTCGGTGATCACCGCGGCCAGCAGGTCGCCGGGACTAGCCCCCGGCCGGCCCGCCCGGTAAACAGCGAGCGCGTCGGCAGGCAGGCCGTAGGCGCCGGCCATGGCCGCCAGCGTCGGCTCGTCGATGAGGTCGACGGTGTTCGCCGCGACCAGGAACAGCCGCGCCTCGTCCCGGTTCGATCCGATCAGCAGCGGCACGTTCCCGCCCTGGCCCGCGGCGAGCGAAGCCAGCGGCGCGGCCGGGAGCACCGTGCCGTCGACGATGGGCGCGAACGGCAGCAGGCTCAGCGTGATCCGCCCCCACCTGGCCGGGTACGGAGCGGTCTGCACCTCCACCACCAGGTCCGACGCGGCCTGCACCAGCTTCTCCAGCGGGACCGCCTTGATCGAGTCCCGGTCGGCAGGCACGCCGAGCGCCTCGGCCAGGTAGCCGCCGACCATCCGGCCCTCGTCCTCGGTCAGCGTGTGCGCGGCGGCCCCGCTCTGCGCGATGGCCTGGCCGAACAAGCCTGACGCCAGCGGCATCGACAGCAGCGTGGTCACGCTCATGGCCCCGGCCGACTCGCCCGCGACGGTGACCCGCCCCGGGTCACCCCCGAACGCGGCGATGTTCTCCCGCACCCACCGCAGGGCCGCGAGCTGGTCGAGCAGGCCCAGGTTGGCGACGCCGTCGCCGAGGAACAGGAAGCCCTCCGCGGCCAGCCGGTAGTTGATGGTCACGCACACCACGCCGTCCCGGGCGAACGCCGCGCCGTCGTACGCGCCGACCGACCCCGACCCGTTCATGAACGCTCCGCCGTGGATCCAGACGAGCACGGGCAGCCCGCCCGCGCCGAGGTCGGGCGTCCACACGTTGAGGTTCAGGCAGTCCTCGCCCGGGATTACCACCTCGGGGAACAGCGAAGCGTACTGCGGCGCGTAGTCGCCCTTGGGCACGGTCGGGCCGAACGAGGTCGCATCGCGCTCGCCCGCCCAGGCCTGCACGGGTTGGGGCGGGCGCATCCGGTTCGGGCCGAACGGCGGCGCCGCGTACGGAATGCCGAGGAAGGTGGCCACGCCGGATTCAACCCGGCCCCGGACCATCCCATCGTTCAGCCGGACCACCGGGTGCTGTGCCGTCTCGCTCATGTGTCCCTCCACTGCCACATCGCCTGGGCCTGTTTCCACTATTTAGCCCTAGTTGATCAAGGATGCGCATCATCCGGCCAGGACCGCGTGTACAAACCATCCGCGAATCTGCGTGGACCGCGGTCCGTGTCCGCCCGACCCGGCCGATTAGCCGTTCCTTCCTGGGGTACGTTTGCCATGGCAAGCCGTAAGTGACAGGCTTGGCCCCTGTTGCCCGGCGGCTATCGAGCAGGGAGCGGCATGGGACGAGGCCGGCTGAGTATTCGCGTGTGCGGCTTGCTCGCCGGGACGGCGCTGGCCATATCGGCCGTGCTGGGCGCCGCCGCTCCCGCCGCGCGCGCCGCGGCCGGGATCAGCGCTGCCGCCTCCGCCGGGCCATCCGGGGTCGGCGCGAGATCGGCCGCGGTCGAGAACGCGGCCACCGGCAGGCTGCTGTGGAGCCGCGGCCTGAACACCGAACGCCCGATGGCCAGCATCACCAAGGTGATGACCGCCTTCCTGGTGATCAGGGCGGGCCACCTGGACCGCGCGATCACCGTCCCGTCCGCCGTAACCGGGTACGTGCGCGCGCACAACGCGAGCAGCGCGGGCCTGCGGCCCGGCGACAAGCTCACCCCCCGCCAACTGCTCTACGGGCTGCTGCTGCCGTCCGGCGCCGACGCCGCCTACACCCTGGCCCAGGCCTACGGCCCGGGCCTCTCGGCGTTCGTCGCCAGGATGAACGCCACCGCACGGCTGCTCGGCATGAAGCGGACGCACTTCAGCAACTTCGACGGGCTGCCCTACCCGACCCCGTACTCGAACTACTCCACCGCCGCGAACCTGCTGGTCCTGGGCCGCGCCGCGATGTTGCTTCCGGTCTTCCGCTCGGTCGTGAACCAGCGCAGCTACCGGCTCGCCTCCGGTTCCGGGCACCACGCCTACCGGTGGAAGAACCTCAACCCGCTGCTCGGCCGCTACCCGGGCGCGATCGGGATCAAGCCCGGGTACACCGGCGCCGCCGGGCAGTGCCTGCTGTTCGAGGCGACCAGGAACGGCCACTCCGTCATCGGCGTCACCCTGCACAGCCCCGGCTCCATCAGCCCCATCAATCCCGCCGACGCCATCCGCATCCTGAACTGGGCCTTCGCCAACCTGAGCTAACGCACGCACTCGCCGCCAGCCAGCCCGTGCGTCCCGCCTGGCCTGACCCGGTGCGCTCCCGGCGTCCCACCTGGCCCGGCGCCTGTGCGCTCCCGGCGTCCCCAACGCCCGGCTCCTGGTGCTGCTGCGCTCCCGGAGGCTGTCGTGACTGGTGATACGTGCCGCCACCAGCTCATTAAGGCGTGGATGTCCCAGCCATGCTGTTCAAGCGACGTGGCTGCCACATCCACGTCGTAAGGACGCGATCTCCCGGAGCGGCGGGAACGTATCAGCGGTTACAGAAGCACGCCGAGAGCACACGAGCATCAGGAGTGAGACCCGATGACGGGCCGTGGCGCCCCTTCGATGGCATGAAAGTTTGGGTATTCGTCATTGCTGCCATGCCTGGGCGCGGTCAGACTGGAACGCATGCGCACGGTGCTGATGGTGCTGTTCGATCAGGTACAGAGCCTGGACGTGACCGGGCCGCTCGAGGTGTTCACCGGGGCTAACACCTGGCGGCTCAGTCACGGCGACGCACCCGCCTACGACATCCGCACCGCCAGCCTCGGCGGCCGTACGGTGCGGACCACGAGCGGGCTGCGCGTCACGCCCGATGAGGACCTGCGCGAGTTCCGGGCTCCCGGCCCGGACCTGCTCATCGTGCCCGGGGGAGAAGGATCGCGGCGGCCCGACCCCGAACTGACCGGCTGGCTGCGGTCACACGGCCGCGACGCGGACCGGCTGGTCTCGGTGTGCACGGGCGCCTTCCTGCTCGCCGGGGCCGGGCTGCTTGACGGGCGGCGGGTGACCACCCACTGGGCCTACTGCGGTTCGCTCGCCGCGAGGTACCCGCAGGTCAACGTCGAGGAGGAGCCGATCTTCGTCCGGGACGGGAACGTGGCCACCTCGGCGGGTGTCACCGCCGGGATCGACCTCGCGCTAGCCCTGGTGGAAGACGACCTCGGCCGGGACGCGGCCCTGGACATCGCCAGGCACCTGGTGGTGTTCCTGCGCCGCCCGGGAAACCAGTCCCAGTTCAGCGCCCAGCTCGCCGGGCAGATGGCCAACCGGGAGCCACTGCGCGAGGTACAGCGGTGGATCGCCGACCACCCGGGCGCGGACCTGTCGGTGGAGACACTGGCCCGCCAGGCCAGCCTGTCCCCGCGGCAGTTCGCCCGGGCCTTCGCGGCCGAGGTGGGCATGCCGCCGGGCCGTTACGTCGACCGGGTCCGGCTCGAGACGGCCCGGCGCCGCCTGGAGGACACCGCCGACGGGGTGGAGCAGACCGCCCGCTCCTGCGGCTATGGCACGCCGGAGGCGATGCGCCGCGCCTTCATCCGCGCCCTGGGAGTCAGCCCGGGCGAGTACCGCCGCAGGTTCCGTCCGCCTGCCTTCAGCAACTGAGCCTTCAGCAACTGAGCCTTCAGCAACTGAGCCATCAGCAACTGAGGAGAGTCATGCAGATCGCCATCCTGCTCTTCGACCGGTTCACCGTCCTCGACGCGATCGGCCCCTACCAGGTGCTCAGCGGGCTGCCCGGTGTCGGGGTGTCCTTTGTCGCCGAACGCCCCGGGCCCATCAGGGACGAGGAAGGCAGCCTGATCCTTTCCGCCCAGGCGGGGCTGCCCGACGTGCCGCGCCCGGACATCATCGTGGTGCCCGGCGGTCCCGGCCAGAACGACCAGATGCGGGACGGCCCGGTGCACGAGTGGCTCCGGGCCGCCGATCAGGGGACCACCTGGACCACGTCGGTCTGCACGGGATCCCTCATCCTGGCCGCGGCCGGCCTGCTGGCCGGCCGCCGCGCCACCTCGCACTGGCTGGCCCTGGACGAGCTCGCCCAGCTCGGCGCGACCCCGGTCACCGACCGGGTGGTGTTCGACGGCAAGTACGTGACCGCCGCGGGCGTCTCCTCCGGCATCGACATGGGCCTGACCCTGGCCGGCCGGATCGCGGGCGACCGGGTGGCCCAGTCCATCCAGCTCATGATCGAGTACGACCCGCAGCCGCCCTACGACGCGGGCTCCCCGGACCGCGCCCCGGCCGAGATAGTCAGCCGCCTGCGCGCCCGCAGCCGCTTCCTCCTCACCGGCCGCCGCGGCTGAACCAGTAACAACCCCTAACGCCCGGCCCACACCGCGGCGAAAACGCCCTCGCGCCGGTCGTAGTCGTACCGGTAGATCTCACGTCCGTTCACGTAGGCTCGCTCGGCCCGGCTCATCACGTCCAGCGGGTCGCCGGACCAGATCACCAGGTCCGCGTCCTTGCCTGCGGACAGCGAGCCGATCCGGTCGGCGCAGCCCATGATCCGCGCCGGGTGGATCGTCACCGCGCGCAGCGCGGTCACCGGGTCCAGGCCCTCCTTGACCGCCAGCGTGACCTGGTGGATGAGGAAGTGGATCGGCACCACCGGGTGATCGGTGGTGATGGCGATCGTCACCCCGGCGGCCGCCAGCCGGCCCGGGTTGGCCAGCGACCTGTTGCGCAGCTCCACCTTGGACCGGCTGGTGAACAGCGGGCCGATGATCACCGGGATCGACGCGGCGGCGAT
>Ga0306924_10000999_pt1 | contig 25223 bp, 20 predicted proteins | sample sta12Can44000111_FD_203756 | JGI IMG/M metagenome (GOLD analysis project Ga0306924, IMG submission 203756) | Lab enrichment of tropical soil microbial communities from Luquillo Experimental Forest, Puerto Rico - statanox.12C.anox.44.000.111 (v2)... | ecosystem: Environmental > Terrestrial >... | reverse complement strand
GCCCTCGCGCATCTCGTCGGTGACACCGGGATCGGTCGGCAATTCGGAGAAGACATTGTGCTCCGCTGCGAGCTCGTACACCTGCGGCACGACCACGTGGGCGTGAAAATCGATCACTCGCCGGCGCGCATGGCTTGAAGAGCTGCTGGTCATCACCCCTGCTCGGACTAAACGACTCCAAGTACGAATTTAGCAACGATGGGGTTCGTTGACACTCGGAAAGGGCCGCCCTACGTTTTTGCGTTCGCGCTCCTGCTGCTCCCGGAGGCAATAGCTTTGTTGCGCCTTGCCGGCCTTCGCAAGGTCTATAGCGGCGGGCATGCTCCCTATGTGGCGCTCGAGGGAGTCAATATCGTCATCAACAAAGGCGAGCTCTTCTGCCTGCTCGGCCCCTCCGGCTGCGGCAAATCGACCCTCCTCAATATCCTTGCCGGCTTCGAGCCGGCCTCGGAGGGGTCAGTAACGGCAGACGAGGTTGCCGTGACGCGCGCGGGACGCGAGCGCGTCATGTTCTTCCAGGACGCCGGCTCCGCGCTGTTTCCCTGGCTTACGGTCGAGGAGAACGTCCGTTTCGGACTGCGCGTGCGCAAGGTGCCGCGGCTGCAACGCGACGCCATCATCGAGCGCTATCTGCAGATGGTGGGGCTCGATCGCCATCGCGACAAATTTCCTTCGCAGCTTTCCGGCGGGATGCGACAGCGGCTGCAGATCGCCCGCGCGCTCGCGGTCGAGCCGGAGATCCTGCTGATGGATGAGCCGTTCGGCGCGCTCGATGCGCTCACCCGCCGCAGGATGCATGCCGTGCTGCTCGCGATCTGGCAGCGCACCGGCAAGACGGTGGTCTTCGTCACGCACGATATCGCGGAGGCGATCCTGCTGGCGGATCGCATCGGCATCATGTCGGCCGGCCCCCGTTCCACTATCACGAACGTGATCGAGGTCGGGCTTGAGCGCCCGCGCGACCTCGCCAATCCGAAAGCCGCAGGGCTCTTTGGCGAGATCGAGGCGTGGCTCGCGCCCGACATTGCCCGCTCGGAACAGCTCGAGCATGACCCGGCGGGTTAGGAGCATAGGCGTGCCCGAACTAAGCGCATTGCGCAGCGCACAGACGAGACGGGCCCGCGTCGCTTTGAAGCCGACCGATGCCCGGCGCAGCGGCACCCGGCGCCCGATCCTGCTCGCGGCCGCGTCGCTGCTGATCGCGTTTGCGGTCTGGCAGCTCCTATCCACCTTCGTCTTCAATCCGTTCCTGATCCCGCCGCCGCTCGAGGTCATCCGTACCGCCATCCCGATGCTCATGAGCGGGGAGATTCTTGCGGACGTCTCCATCAGCATGCATCGGGTGCTGGTGGGATTTCTCTCCGGCTCGCTCGCCGGTATCGTGCTCGGCGTGCTGCTCGGCCGTATCAGGGTTCTGCACGACCTGCTCGATCCGATCATGGAGCTCCTGCGCTATCTCTCCCCCACGGCCATGATCCCGATCGCCGTGATCTGGTTCGGCATCGGAGAGATGTCAAAATATTTCCTGATTTTCTGGGGCACCTTCTTCATCGTGCTCGTCAATGCGACGGCGGGAGTGTGGCGCGCGCCGATCGCCCGCCAGCGCGCCGCCGAGTGCCTCGGCGCCAGTCGCCTGCAGATTTTCGTGCTGGTAATGATCCCTTCCGCGGTTCCCTACATCGTGACCGGAATGCGGGTTGCCATGGCATCCTCGTTCATGAGCATCATCCCGGCCGAGATCCTTGCCGCCGATTCCGGTATCGGATACCTGCTGCAGAAATCGTCTCTGCTGCTGCAGACCAATCGCATTTTCGTGGCGCTGCTCACGATCTGCATCCTCGGATTTGCCGTGGACCGGCTGTTTCGCTTCTTCGTCGACCGGGTTCTTGCCCGCTACATGTTCTATATCGCGATGACATAAGGGGAATGCACCATGGAGTATCGCATGCGCAGGCTCCCGATCGTGCTTGCAGCCGCAACAGCCTGCGTTCTGCTGCAGTCGGCGCCGGCAAGCACGCAACAGCCGGCGCTGAAGATGACGCTGTTCGGGCAGCCCTCCGTCAACAACGATTCGATCTGGATGGCGCTGGAGAAGGGCTTCTACCAACAGGAAGGGCTCGACGTCGCCTACCGGCTGTTTCCCTCGGGGACGACCGCATTCCAGGCGTTCCAGACCGGACAGGGCGATATTGTCATGACCGGCGACCTCCCCAGCGTGCAGTATTTCTTTCGCGTGAAGGGCGATTACCGCACCATCGCCGTGATCGAGCGGGACGCCAAAGGCTACGTCGCGGTTGCGCAAAAGAGCATCACTCGGCCGCAGGACCTCCTTGGCAAGACGGTCGCGACACGGGTTGGATCCACGGGATCGTGGTTCATCTCCGAATACCTGAGCAAGAACGGCGTAGACACATCGAAAGTCGCGGTCAAGAACCTGGATACGCAGGTGCTGCCCACGGCATTGTGCGGCGGCGAGATCGCCGCTTTCTTCATCTGGCAGCCGGTCGGCTCGCGCACGCTCGAGATCTGCCCGGACAAGGCCCACTATCTCACCGACGCGAGCGGCTATATCCAAGGCTATCTGGTTGCCGGTGCGCGGCCGGACTGGCTCGCCTCCCCTGTCGGCAGGGATACCGCGGTGCGCTGGCTGCGCGCGACCATGAAGGGCCGCGATGTTGCGGAGAAGGATTTTGCAGCGGTTGCCGCCTATGCAAAGGCCAAGCTCGATCTCAGCGAGAAGGCGACGCGCGAGCAATGGGACACCAATACGCGGCCGCTTGCGCTCGACAAAATCTATTACGACGACTTCTGCAGCCTGAGCCGATGGGCGCAGGCAGAGAAGATGACCGAGCAGAAAATAGATTTTCAGCAATTGACATGGCCGGAAGGCCTCAAGGCGATCGACCCGAAGCTCGCCCAGGCGCCTCCGCCGCCGTGTTGATTGATCCAGCACCGGCGATTGACAGCAACCACGTACGGCGGATTAGCGCAGCGTAATCCGCCGTAGATTGGTGGGTTACGGCGCGCGAAAGATGCGCGCCTAACCCACGCTACAAGAACCAAGAAGGACCGGCCCGATGAAAATCATCGACATGAGCCACGTGATGAACGTGCACACCCCCGGCTGGGTCGGCTATGCCGGCAACAAGATGTATTACGCGCAGAACCTGCAGACCCAGGGGATTGCGGCGCAGCGCATCGACACGGCGCTGCATGTCGGCACTCATTTCGACGGCGCCATGCACGCAACCGACAATCGCAAGGGCGACATGGCCTCGCTGCCGCTCGATTATCTGGTCAATCGCGGCGTTGTGGTCGACATTTCGAGCAAGATGTCGGACTGGGCGGTCATCACGCCTGAGATCATCGAAGGAGCCGGTGCCGACATCCGCGAGGGTGACATCCTCGTCCTGCACACCGGCTGGCACCGCCACTATGAAGGCCAGCCGCAGCAGGACCTGGTTAAATATTTCTGCTTTCATCCCGGTCCCAATCTCGATTGCCTGCATTGGATGCTGAAGAAGAGGATCAAGTGGTGGGCGATGGACACGGGCTCCTGCGATCACGCCATGAACACCTCCATCCGCAGCATGCGGCCGGATCTCGCGGCGCAGTTCACCCGGCTCTACGGCAAGACGCCGGCGGAATTCTTCGGCACCTTCGAGTATGTGCACAAGAAGTCGGGGCGCCGGGTCGTTGCCGACGTTTTTCCGTTCCACAACTGGGCGTTCCAGGAGGGGCTCCTGCACGCCGAGAACCTCGGCGGCGACATCGAGCTGATGCTCAACCGGCGAGCGCTGATCGGCGCGTTCCCGTGGCGCTATGAGGGGCTGGAAGGCTGTCCATGCCGGATCGTCGCCTTCCTCGATGCCGGCGACAATGTCGAAGCGGTTGGCAACGCCGCCAAGGCCATCATGGGGGGCTGATTCTCACGCCGCATCCGACCGCAGCGCGCACACGTTGAACGCGCGCACCGGCCGGTGAAATCCCTTGAGCGCAAGCTCGCCGGCGGGCTCCGTGCTGGTCGAAGCTTCGACCGAAAGCTGTACCTTGCTGTCGATCAGGATCTGCCCGTCCTTGGCATCCGCGCACAGCCGCGCCGCCAGGTTGACGACGGTGCCGACCGCGCCATAGTCGAAGCGACCCTCGAACCCGATGCGGCCGAGCGTCGCGTAGCCGTGCGCAATGCCAACGCCGAAGCCAAGCTCGTGGCCGGCCTTGCGCCATTTCTGCACCAGCTGGCCGACCTGCTCGCGCATCTCGACCGCCATCTGCACCGCCCGCAGGTTGGAGTCCGGGCACGGCAACGGGTCGTTGAACAGCACCATGATGGCATCGCCGGCAAAGCGCTCGACCGTTCCTTCGTGCTTGTGGATGAGGTTTCCGAGCGCGGCATGATATTCGCGCAGGACCGACATCACCTCCTCAGGCTCGGCCATCTCGGAGAAGGCGGTGAAGCCCCGCAGGTCGCAGAACAGCACGGTAATGGGCCGCCGGTGGCTCTCCAGCACGCGCTCGTCTCCCGACGAAAGGATGAGCTCGGTGACCTGAGGCGAGAGGAACCGCTTGAGGCGGCTCACGCGCTCGATCTCGCAGAGCTGGGTCTTGACCCGCTCTTCGAGAGTGCGATTCCATGCGGCGAGGTCGGCGGCCTGCGCCGCGACCTGGTCGTGCAGCCGCTTGCGATCTAAACAGGCGCCGACCCGCGCGCGCAGCAGGATCGGGTTGAAAGGCTTCGGCAGATAGTCCTCGGCGCCGAGTTCAATGCATTTGACGACGCTGTCGATCTCATCGACGGCGGAGATCATGATCACCGGGATGTGGCGAAGCACCTCGTGCGCCTTCATATTCTCCAGCACCTCGTAGCCGTTCACGTTCGGCATCATGATGTCGAGGAGCACCAGATCGAATGGCTTGCTGTTGAGCAGTTCCAGCGCCTGCGCGCCGTCGACGGCGATCGCAACATTGGAATAGCCTTCGCGCCCCAGCCGGCGCGTCAGCGCGTAGCGATTGTCCTCGTTGTCGTCGACAACGAGCAGCGCCGCTTCCGCCTTGCTCACGGTGCACTTCCTGCCGGCACCAGCGCGTGGATCTTGCCGAGCAGCCGCGGCATATCCACGGGCTTGGTGTCGAAGTCGTCGCACCCGGCCGCAAGCGCCTTTTCCTGATCGCCGGCCATGGCATGGGCGGTGAGCGCAATGATGGGAATGCGATTCGTCTCCGGCGCAGCCTTGATCCGGCGCGCCGCCTCCCAGCCGTCGAGCACCGGCAGGCTCAAGTCCATCAAAACAAGGTCGGGCCGCTCGCTCGCCGCCATGGCCACCCCCTGCGCGCCGTCGGTCGCAATCACCACCGTGTGGCCGGCCCGCGTCAAGCGGCTTTTCAGCATGTAGATGTTGTCCTCATTGTCCTCGACATAGAGGATTTTCATGCCGCCCCTCCGCTCCTGGCCCTGACCAGTTGGCCCAATTCGTCGGCCAGCCGGCGGAGCATCTCATCGCGCTCGCTCTTCTGGATGATGCGCTCGACACCACCGTTGAGCCGGTTACGGTCAGCTTCGGTCAGATCCTTCGCCGTGATGACCACGACCGGAATGTCGCGCCATTCGGACCGCGCGCGCAACTCGTCAAGGAACTCGAACCCGTCCATTTTGGGCATCATCAGATCGAGAATGATGACGTCGGGGCGCGAGCGCGACAGCGATTCGAGCGCGAGCAGGCCATGCTCCGCCTCGTTCACATGCCAGCCGATCGGCTCGAGCGCAAGCCGCACGGCGCGGCGCACCACCTCGTCGTCGTCGACGAGCAGCGCGCGACCGGCGGCGGCGCCACAGATTCTTTTCAGCGTTTCGACAAGCTTGCCGCGATCCACCGGCTTGACCAGGTAGTCGGCGGCGCCCAGCGCATAGCCACGATTTTTTTCTTCCGCGATGGTCATGAGGATGACCGGGATGGGCGCCAGATCGGGATCGCCCTTCATGGCCGCAAGCACGGTCCAGCCGTCAAGATCGGGCATCATGATGTCGAGCGTCATCGCCGCGGGCCGCATCTCACGCGCGAGCCGAAGCGCTTCCCGGCCGCTGCTCGCCGTCACCACCGTGAATCCCGCTCGCTCCAGGTGCCGCGCCACCAGCTGGCGCACCGTCGGATCGTCATCCACCACAAGGATCGGCGCTCCTTGTGTCGCCTCACTGGCAGCCGCTGCGACCGTCGTTTTTTCCCTGCCGAGCGGGCCGGCGCGAGCGATCTCCACAATGCGCGGGAGGCGGACGGTGAAGGTCGAGCCCTTGCCTGGGGCGCTCTCGACCGTGATATCGCCGTTCATCATGCGGCAGAAATGCCGGCTGATGGCAAGGCCGAGGCCGGTACCACCGTATTTGCGGGTGGTCGAAGAATCCGCCTGCGAGAATTCCTGGAACAGCCGGCCCATCTGCTCGACGTTCATTCCGATTCCGCTGTCGGTCACCGCAACCGTGATCCAGCCGCGGCCGATCGGCTCGTCGCGAGCCGTAATGGTGAGCGCGCCATTCTCGGTGAACTTGTTGGCATTGCTCGCAAGATTGAGCAGTGCCTGGCGAAACCGGATCTGATCGGCATGGATGGCGCCGATGTCCGCGGGGCAATCGAGACGAATGCGGTTGCCGTTCTTGCTGGCGAGCGGCTCGATGGTCTTGACCACGTCCTCGATGAGTGGAGCGAGCGGAAACGTTTCCAGGTGCAGCTCCATTCGGCCCGCTTCGATCTTGGACAGATCGAGGATGTCGTTGATCAGCGCAAGCAGGTGACGCGCCGCGCGCAGCACCCGGTCGAGCGGCTCGATCTCGTCCTCGCGTTTGAGATCGCGCGCATCCTCCAGCAGCATCTCAGTCACGCCGATGACAGCATTGAGGGGCGTGCGCAGCTCGTGGCTCATATTGGCCAGGAACTGCGACTTGTGCTGACTGGCGACCTCCAGCTGCCGGCTTTTCTCCCCGATCTCGCTGAACATGCGGGCGTTCTGGATCGCCAGCGCCGACTGAGCCGCGAACGTCTTGAGCAGGTCGACGGTGTTGGCAGGAAATTCGCCGGGTGCCTTGCGGCGCACGACCAGCGCACCGACGACTTCGCCGAAGCGCATGAGCGGCACCAGCAGCCGCGCCCGGTATCCGGCGCGCAGAATGGTATCGTTGATTGGGCTGGACGGCAGGTCGTGCAGGTCGGGCTCCTGGCTGGGCTCATGCCTCTCGGTCAGGAGACCTACCGCGTCCGAAATCTCGGCATGCATGTCGCGCACGGCTGCGATCAGCTCCTCGCTCATGCCGAAGGTGGCCCGCAGCTGGAATTCCCTGCTCTGCTCGTCCAGCACATAGATCGCGCCCGCTTCGGTGCCGGAGATCTGCGTCGCCTTGGCGACAATGGTTTCGAGCACGACCGGCAGATCGAGCGTCGAGCTCACGGCCTGCGATACTGCACCGAGAGCGCGCAGCTCCTCGACCGAGCGCGCCAGCTCGGAGGTGCGCGCCTGCACCTCATCGAACAGCCGCACGTTCTCGATCGCGATGACCGCCTGGTCGGCGAACGTGCGCAGCAGCATGATCTGGCGCTCGGAGAAGAGCCCTGCATAAGCTCGACCGACTGTGACTGCTCCGATGGGATTGCCATCGCGCAGCAGTGGTACCGCAACCAAGCTGCGATATGTCACGGCCCTGACCACGTCCATGACACCATAGGCGGGATCCACCTCGACGTCCGGCACAATGGCGACGGCACGGGTCGATATCGCCCGGCCGGTAGCCGTATCCTCGCCCGGCGGTCTCGGAAGTGCACGCTGAAAAGCCACGAGACCCTCAGCACCGAGACCATGGCTCGCGCCGAAGTGCATGAGCTCACCATCAAACCTCACCACGAACGAAAACTGCCCGTCGCAGAGCCTCGTCGCGCTCTCGGCGATCGCGTCAAACACCGGCTGCGCATCGGTCGGCGAACTCGATATGACGCGCAGGATATCGCCTGTTGCGGTTTGGTATTCGAGGGACTCGGTCAGCTCGCGGGTGCGCTGCTGCTCGGCCTCGAACAGGCGCACATTCTCGATGGCGATGACCGCCTGGTCGGCGAACGTCGTGACCAGCTCGATCTGCTTGGTGGTGAAGGGGCGCGCGTCGGGCCGGAAAAGGGTCAGCACCCCCAGTAGGTCCTCACCCCGGAGCATCGGCACTGCCAGCACCGTTCGATATGGGAACACCTGCGTCGCGCCATAGGTATATTCAGGATCGGCCTGCACATCCCCTATATGAATGGTCCGGCGCTCCAATCCGGCTCGGCCCGTGGTGCTGTATCGTCCGGGACGGATCGGGTGGCGGTCGACGAACTGCCGCAGCTCCGGGGTCACGTTGTGACCGGATGTCATGCGGAGGATATCGCCGTCGTAGCGGAAGATGAATGCGTTTTCCGCCTCGCACAACCTGGCCGCCGACCCAACTAGTGCATCGAACACGGTCTGCAGATCAAACGTCGAGCGGCTGATGACCTTCAGCACATCAGCAGTGGCGGTCTGCTGCTGCAGCGATTCGCGTAGCTCGCTTAGCAGCCGTGCGTTCTCGATGGCGATGACGGCCTGGCTGGCGAAACTCTTGACCAGCTCGATCTGCTTGTCCGTGAAAGGTCGCACTTCCTCGCGGAAGATGACGATGGCGCCAATCAACTCGCTTTCCTTGAGCATCGGCACCGCAAGGACCGTGCGATAGCCGCCGAGCTCGACGCCCGCCACGGCTATCGGGTCGCCCTCCATGTAGGACCGGTCCTTCGTCATATCGGCGCTTTGCACCGCCTGCTTGCTCCTTGCAGCGCGGCCGAGCGGGAGGTCCGGTCCCGGGCGGATCGGTTCGTGCCCAATGAACTCGGCGAACGCGGGCGGGACGTTGTGCAGGGCGCGTGGCCGGAATGCATCCCCCTCGCACAGGGTCAGGATCCCCATCTTGGCCCCGCAAATCCGAACCGCATTCTCCAGCATGGTCTCGAATACCGGCTCCAGCTCCCCGGGCGAGCGGCTGATGACCTGCAGCACTTCAGAAGTCGCCGTTTGCTGCTCCAGCGCCTCGCTGAGCTCGCGCGTGCGCGCCTGCACCTCGTCGAACAGGCGCACGTTCTCGATGGCGATGACCGCCTGGTCGGCGAACGTCTCCACCAGCTCGATCTGCTTGTCGCTGAACGGCCGTACCACCTCGCGCGTCAGCATGACCACGCCGATCGGAATTCCCTCGCGCAGCAGCGGAACGCCAAGCACGGTGCGGTACTTGCCGAGACTCATTTGCTCGACAAGGACGTAATCCGGATCAGCCTTCACGTCCGCGACGTGTACGGTCTTGCCGCCAAGCACCACGCGCCCAAGCACCGACCCGCGGGTGGGCGCAACCGGATGCTCGCGCATATAGCTCCGATAATCCTGTGCATAACCATAGCTTGCCACGAAGGGGTAAGTATCTCCCTGCTGACGATGCATGGTGGCGCTGTCCGCCTCGCACAGTCGCGCCGCCGATTCGACCAGGGTGTCCAGCACCGTCTGCAGGTCAAACGTCGAGCGGCTGATGACCTTGAGCACGTCGGCGGTGGCGGTCTGCTGCTGCAGCGATTCGGAAAGCTCGCGCGTGCGTGCCTGCACCTGTTCGAACAGGCGCACGTTCTCGATTGCGATTACGGCCTGATCGGCGAAGGTTTCCGCCAGCTCGATCTGCCTGGCGCTGAACGGCTGCGGCTCCATACGGCGCATCGAGAGGCTTCCGATGGCCTCGCCCTCCCGCCGCAGAGGAACAGACAGGATGGACCTGAATCCCTGGCGGACCGCAAATGCATGCCCTTCCGGGAACTCGGCGCCTGCGGCCGTAAGGTCGTGCACGTGGATCGTCGTGCAATCGACAACGCTCCGCCCGGCAGTCCAGCCCCTTGAAAGCGGCCAGCTGATGAAGTCTAACGGGATCGGCCCGTGATGCGCGCCGAAGACCAGCGCTTCGCGCTGACGCAGGACAATCACCACATCATAGGCATTGCATAACCTTGCCGCGGACTCGACCAGCGTATTGAGGACTGCTTTCAAATCGAAGATGGAGCGGCTGATCACTTTGAGCACTTCGGCGGTCGCGGTCTGCTGCTCAAGCGCTTCGGTGAGCTCGCGCCTGCGGTGCTGCTCGGCGTCGAACAGGCGGGCGTTATCGATCGCAATCACCGCCTGGTCGGCAAAGGTCTTCAGAAGCTCGATTTGCACCTGTGAGAAGAGGCCGGGCTGCACCCGCACAACCAAGATCGCACCCAGGACGACCTCATTGCGGAGCATCGGGACGGCGAGGCCTCCGCGCCAACCTCCGGCCCGTGCGATATCACTGTTGTACTCCGGATCATCCAGGACGTCTGGAACGTGAACGATCGCCCTGGTCAAGACGGCCCGTCCCATGAGCTGTTGGCGGCTCGGCCGCATCGGATAGAGTCGCTGCACGGCCGCCTGCGCTTCCACTGTATAGTTGTGAAGGGCGCCGACACGTATCTGATCCCCATCGAACGTGGTTACGGCAGCAACTACGCCATCGCACAGCCTTGCCGCGCTCCGCGCTATCATGTCGAACACGGGCTGCACATCGTTCGGCGAGGTCGAGATGACGCGCAGGACTTCGGCGGTTGCGGCCTGCAGCTCGCGCGCCTCCCTCAGCTCGCGACGCGCTTGGGCAAGCTCGCCTTCAATCCGGTTGTCAATGACGTCCGCCATCAGAGGGGTTCCAAGCCTGCCGTTTTGCGCGGCACTGTCGCGATTGACTGAAAATCTACGCGACGCGCCGCATCGGCTCAATGGCTCTCACCAACGGCAATCTGCTCCACATCAGAACTCGCAGAGCAGACCGCTGGCTCGGGGACCGGCCGGCATGGTAGGGTCATTTTGACGAGCGAATGGAGCTATCAAATGATCAGCGGACGGGTCCCTCTTCGCATCGGTGCAGCGACGCTTCTCGCCGCTTTCCTTGGCCCGCCGGCCTTTGCGCAGGACACTATCAGGATCGGCGAGCTCAACAGCTACAAGGCGCAGCCGGCATTCCTCGAGCCCTACAAGCGGGGCTGGGAGATGGCGGTCGAGGAGATCAATGCCAATGGTGGCGTGCTGGGCAAAAAGCTTGAAGTGATCTCGCGCGACGATGGGGGTAATCCGGGAGATGCCGTGCGCGTTGCCAACGAGCTCGTCACCCGCGAGGGCACCAACATCATCGCCGGCACCTTCCTCTCCAACATCGGACTCGCGGTCACCGAGTTCGCCGGCAAGGAGAAAGTGTTCTTCCTCGCCGCCGAACCGTTGACGGACAAGATCACCTGGCAGGACGGCAACCGCTACACCTTCCGGCTGCGGCCGTCGACCTACATGCAGGTCGCCATGCTGATGCCCGATGCAGTCGCGGCGAAGAAGAAGCGCTGGGCGATCGTGTATCCCAATTTCGAGTACGGGCAGTCGGCCGCAAGCTGGTTCAAGCAGATGCTGAGAAAGGCGCAAGGCGACGTCGAATTCGTCACCGAGCAGGCGCCGCCGCTCGGCAAGCTCGATGCCGGCGCGGTGGTGCAGGCGATCGACGACGCCAAGCCGGATGCGATCTTCAACGTTCTGTTCGGGGGCGACCTCGCCAAGCTGGTGCGCGAAGGCACCACGCGTGGCTCGTTTAGAAATCGCACCGTGGTAAGCCTGCTGTCGGGGGAGCCCGAATATCTCGATCCGCTCAAGGACGAGGCGCCGGTCGGCTGGATCGTTACCGGCTATCCCTGGGACGCAATCGACACCCCCGCGCACAAGGCGTTCCGAGACGCCTATCAGAAGCGCTGGAGCGATTATCCGCGCCTCGGCTCGGTCGTCGGCTACGACACCATGAAATCGCTTGCAGCCGGCATCGCCAGGGCGCAGGCGACCGATACCGAGCGGCTGATCGCGGCGTTTCGCGGATTGAGGCTCGAGAGCCCGTTCGGATCATTCGAATATCGCGCCATCGATCAGCAGGGGACGATGGGTGCCTATGTCGGCCAGATCGCCCTCAAGGGCGGCAAGGGCACTATGGCCAATTTCAGATATGTCGATGGCGCAAGCGTCCAGCCTAGCGATGAAGAGGTGAGAAAGCTGCGCCCCGCTGCGGCGATGAATTGACCAGAGCGATCACACTTGGGACGCGGCGCCCCTCACCCGCTCGCTTCGCTCGCGACCTCTCCCCGCTGGGGAGAGGTGTACGGAGCATGCGGCACGGCTTGAGAACATTCCCCGAAGATTGAGAAGGTCCACTGCAGCTGCAGCGGGTGCGGTCACCTCTCCCCGGAGGGGAAAGGGCGGCGCCAAAGGCGCCAGGTGAGGGGGCCACGGGATGAGCCTTGAAGCCGTCCTCTTCCAGGCGCTCAACGGGCTTGCCGCTGCATCGAGCCTGTTCCTCGTGGGCGCAGGGCTGTCGCTGATTTTCGGCGTCACCCGCATCATCAACATCGCCCACGGCTCCTTCTACATGCTGGGGCTTTATCTCGCCTACAGCTGCGCAACGGCCGTGGGCGGCGCATGGGGTTTCTGGGGCGGCATCATCGCAGCGGCGCTGACGGTGGCGGTGCTCGGGGCGGCCATCGAGATGCTGTTGCTGCGCCGCCTCTATCAGTCACCGGAGTTGTTCCAGCTCCTCGCCACCTTCGCGCTCGTGCTGGTGATCAACGATGTCACGCAATTCGTCTGGGGGCCCGAGGATTTGCTCGGACCGCGGGCGCCCGGACTGCGCGGCTCGATCGAGATCCTCGGGCGCAACTTTCCGAGCTACGACCTCGTGCTCATTCTCGCCGGTCCGCTCCTCCTTCTCTTCCTGCACCTGATGCTCGGGCGCACCCGCTTCGGGCGCCTGATCCGGGCCGCGACCGAGGACCGCGAGATGGTTGGCGCGCTCGGCGTCAACCAGGCGCTGCTGTTCACGCTCGTGTTTGCGCTCGGCGCCTTCCTAGCCGGGCTCGGCGGCGCGCTGCAGGTCGCACGCGAGCCGGCCAATCTGTCGCTCGACCTCGCCGTCATCAGCGACGCATTCGTGGTCGTGGTGGTCGGCGGCATGGGCTCGATCACCGGGGCTTACCTCGCCGCGCTGATCATCGCCGGGGTGAAGGCGCTTTGCATCGGCATCGGCGTGGTGGATCTCGGCGCCTTCACCGCCAACTTCTCCAAGCTCACGCTGGTGGCGGAATTCCTGGTCATGGCGGTCGTGCTGATCGCGCGTCCCTACGGGCTGCTTGGCCGCCCACAGCCTGTCGTGCGCAACCCGGCCGAAATCGAGAACCCGATCCGGCCCGCGGGTCTGGTCGCGAAGCTCTTGGGCGTAGCGGCGCTCATTGGCCTGCTCGTACTACCGCTCGCAGCAAGGGTCTCGCCGTATAGCGTTGTGCTCGGCATCGACGTGCTGATCGCGGTGCTGTTTGCGACCTCGCTGCATTTCATCATGGGTCCCGGCGGCATGCATTCGTTCGGCCATGCGGCCTATTTCGGCCTTGGCGCCTATGGAACTGCCCTGACGGTGAAGCTCCTCGCCGCGCCCATGGCCGCTGCGCTCCCTGCCGCCATGATCGCGGCCCTCGCGGGAGCGCTGCTGTTCGGCTGGTTCGCGGTCCGGCTTTCCGGGGTCTATCTCGCAATGCTCACCCTTGCCTTTGCGCAAATCGTCTGGTCGATCCTGTTCCAATGGGAAGCCGTGACCGGGGGCTCCAACGGAATCCTCGGCATCTGGCCGCAAGCACCGTTCGATGATCGTTCCGCGTTCTATCTGCTCACGCTTGCCATCGTGCTCGCGGGCATCCTCCTGCTGCGCCGCTTCCTGTTTGCTCCGTTCGGCTATGCCATGCGTGCGGGACGCGATTCCGCGCTGCGCGCGGAAGCGATCGGCATCAACGTCAAGCGCGTACAGTGGATCGGCTTTGCGATCGCCGGCACCATCTGCGGCGCTGCCGGCGGCATGTTCGCCTTCGCCAAGGGAACGATCTCGCCCGATGTCGCATGGGTATCGCGCTCCATTGACGCCATGGTGATGGTGCTGCTGGGCGGGCTGCAGACCCTCTCCGGGCCGGTCGTCGGGGCGGCCGTTTTCACATGGCTGCAGGACACCGTGATGCGGCAGACCTCGTTCTGGCGCGGCCTGCTCGGCGCGGTAATTCTGCTCCTGGTACTGGTGTTTCCGGGCGGCATCGTGGGCACGCTGCGCGAGCAGCTGGCGCGCCGAGGCAAGCGCACATGAGCATCCTGTCGGTGCGCAGCCTGTCCAAGGCATTCGGCGGCGTGCGCGCGCTCGACAATGTCAGCTTCGATGTGGGCGAGGGCGAGTTCCTAGCGCTGATCGGCCCCAACGGCGCCGGCAAGTCGACCTGCTTCAACATCGTCAACGGGCAGATTCGGCCCGACGGCGGGGATGTCCGCTTTGCCGGCCGCGGGATCGTGGGCCTGCCGCCGCGCGAGATCTGGCGGCTCGGCATCGGCCGCACGTTTCAGATCGCGGCCACCTTTGGCTCCATGACGGTCGCCGAGAACGTGCAACTCGCGCTCGCCAGCCACCATGGCGAGATCTTTCGTTTCGGCGGAGCATTGCGCAGACGCAGGCCGGAAAGCGCGCTTAATCTGCTCGAGCAGGTCGGAATGAAGGAGGCTGCGCAGCACGCCTGCAAGGAGCTCGCCTATGGCGACGTCAAGCGGGTCGAGCTGGCGATTGCGCTTGCCAACGATCCGCGTCTTCTGCTGATGGACGAGCCGACGGCGGGAATGGCGCCGCGCGAGCGCAACGATCTGATCGCGCTGGTGAAGCGGCTGGTGGTCGAGCGAAACGTCTCGGTGCTGTTCACCGAGCACTCCATGGACGTGGTGTTCGCCTATGCCGACCGCATCATTGTGCTCGCGCGCGGCATGCTGATTGCACAGGGCAGCAGCGCGGCCATTCGCGACAATCCGCAGGTGCAGCAGGTCTATCTCGGGACTGGACGCACCTTCAGCCCACATGCGCAAACCGCCAGCCGCCAATGACAGAGCCGGTGCTTGAAGTGGAAGGTCTGAGCGCCTGGTACGGCGCCGCGCAGATCCTGTTCGATCTCTCCTTCCACGTCGATCGCGGCGAGGTGGTCGCGCTGATGGGTCGCAACGGGGCAGGCAAATCGACCACCATCAAGGCGCTGATGGCGCTGGTTGCGCGGCGTCGCGGCCGCGTTCGTTTCCTGGGCGAGGACATCAGCCGGCTGAGGCCGTTCGAGATCGCGCGGCGTGGGATGGGTTTCGTCCCTGAGGACCGACGCATCTTCTCCGATCTCACCGTGCTCGAAAATCTCGACCTCGGGCGCCAGTCTTCGCGCCGGCATCCCGACGGCCGGACGGCGCCGACGTGGACGGAAGAGAAGCTGTTCGCCCTCTTTTCCAATCTCGCCGCAATGCCTGGTCGCCGCGGCGCGCATATGAGCGGCGGCGAGCAGCAGATGCTCACCGTCGCGCGCACCCTGATGGGCAATCCGCTGCTCGTGCTGCTCGATGAGCCCTCCGAAGGTGTTGCGCCGGTGATCGTGGAGGAGATGGCCAACACCATCGCCGCGCTCAAGCACGAAGGACTATCGGTGCTCCTTTCCGAGCAGAACATGCATTTTGCGGAGCTCGTCTGCGACCGCGTCTACGTCCTGGAGAAAGGCCAGCTGCAATGGCAGGGGCAGATGGCCGACCTCGCCGGCAATCTCGACGTGCAGCGCCGCCTGTTGTCGGTGTAGCGGCTACCAGAACAGCCGCGGGCCGCGGCGACCGCCGAAGGGCCAGAGTGAGAATTGCTGGTATGGGGCGGCGCGACGGCCGCGTACCACCTTGCGCGGCGGCGTGCGCGGCACTGCGACGGGCGGCGCTCCCGCCACCGGCAATAGGGCGCTCGCATCGGCCGGCGGCACCACGGCAACCGGCGTCGGAGCGAGCGGATCCGCCGGCACGGACGCCTTCTCGGCGGGCGAGGTGTCCGGGACGAACGCCGCCGCACGCGGGGCAGCCTCTGCGGGCTCGCTGCTGCGGGCGACCGGAGCCTCGCCGGCCGCCCGCGGCGAGCTTACCGCAAGCACCTCTGACCCTGACGGTGGCAGTGGATTGCACGCGGCCGAAGCATCGGGGGCGCATGGCCTGATGCGGTCACCCTTGGCCGCTGCGACCTCAGGAAGCGGAGCCGGCGGCTCGGCCAAAGCGGTCGCAACGGCGGTCTCCGCCGAGGGGGCTGGCGCAGGCGCGCGCACGAGCGGACCCTGCAAAGGATCGGAATCGAAGTCGGTTGCGAGGAGCGCAAGACCGCTTGCGCTGGCAAGGAGCCCGAAGGCGCCGAAGGCGAGCCCGAGCGTGACCTTCCGGCCCAGACCGGGCGAAGGGAACAAATAATCGAAGTCGCGGAATAAGTGACGGAACAGATACACGCATGCCCCCTGTACATCCCCCTTTTTTCAGCCCTGAGCGCTTCTGGGCGGCGCGCGACCGAAGCCATGGCGACGGGCGTCGCAGGGGAATTTGCAAGGTTAGTCGTCCTGCAGCTGAAAAGGTTCGATGCCGGTTGGCTTCCTCGAGTCGACCGGTCCGGAGCGGACGGATCGCCTCCGCACCTGCGGCCAGCAATCAGTGCCGGGAGGCCCCGGACTGCTTCGCCGCCAACTGGTGCAATTGGCTGCGGTACTGGCCGGGCGAGACGTGGAACCAGCGGCGGCAGGCGCGGAAAAAGCTGCTCTGGTCCGCGAAGCCGAGCATATAGGCGGCTTGCGCCAGAGACAGGTGCAACCGGCCGAGGTACTGCTCCGCAAGCTCGCGCCGCGTGTCATCCAGAAGTTGCACGAAGGATGTGGATTCCTCCTCGAGGCGGCGCTGAAGCGTGCGTTCGCTGACGGCGAGCTCGCGTGCGACCTCATCGCGCTTCGGTTCGCCATCGGGCAATCGACGGATGATCATTTCCCGCGCGCGATAGCTGGTCCGCGCGTTGTCGAAGCGCCGCAGATATTCCCCGGCAAAACGTTCGTGCATTTCCGCCAGCAGTGGATTGGAGGTCGGCAGCGACGAGGTCATGTCGTTGCGCGAGAGCAGCAGGGTTGCAGCCGACGCCTCCCACTTCACCGGGCAGCGAAAGGCCGCCGCATGGGGAGCGGCATCCGCAGGCGCGGCATACGGCAACTCGATCTCGAGGGCGTGCACCTCGCGCCCGCTGATCCAGCGGCAGAAGCTCATCACCGTGACAAAGATGAACTCGATGCGCTGGCGCGGCACCGGCCGCTGCCCGCCGAACAGGACGAAGGTCACGCGATAGCCGCGAGCCTCCTCGCGCATGGTCATGTTCAGCGCGTCGCTGAGAATGAGAAGATAGCGAATGAGCCGCTCGAAGGCGCTGCGCAGGTCCGCGCATGACATCATGGAATAGCCGACCACATCGAAGCTTGCCGGTCGGGCGACCTGGTGCTGGGCGAGCGCGATCGCGGGATTGCCCGACCGCTCCACCGCAAGCTCCCACAGACGGCTGATGTTCTCGGTTGGCAGGCGCGCTCCCGGAGCGTCCAATGCCGCGGGGTCGATCTCGGCCGCGGCCAGCAAGGCACGCACGTCAAGCCCCTCGGCAGCAAGCATTTCGGCGATGCCTTTCACCCAGATCGCCGCGGTCGTGAGCTTGCCCATCCCTTGCCGCTCTCCACGGCGCATCCGTTGGCATTCTCCGGCCAATAGATTGGCCGCCTCGGTCACTGACTGGCGGCGATGGAAAGTCTAGCGTGCTGACGCTGAAGGCGGGCCACAATTCTCGCCAGACCCGAGAGAAAACATGCCATGGAAACGCTCTCCTCGCCAGCGCGCTTGATCACCGAGCCGCTCAACTTCGACACCGCACGGCAAGAAAAGCCCAAGAAGTCCACGATCGATGGCTTGCGCCAGACGGCCGACGGCGACTTCTACAAGGTCGCTCAGCTGGTGGATGCCGCCGACCAGGCGCTGCTGCGCCGGGTACGAGCGTTTGCCGAAGAGAAGGTCGCCCCCGTCATCAACCAATACTGGGGGCGCGCCGAGTTCCCGTTCGAGCTGATCGCGGACTATGGGGCGCTCGGCATTGCGGGCGCGCCGTACAGGGGCTTCGGCTGCCGCGGCGGCAGTACGCTCCTTGATGGCCTCATCATGATGGAGCTCGCGCGCATCGATTGCTCGATCGCGACTTTCCATGGCGTCCACAGCGGGCTCGCGATGGGCTCGATCTATCTCTGCGGCTCGAACGCGCAGAAAGCGCGCTGGCTGCCCGCGATGCAGCGCGCCGAGAAGATCGGCGCCTTCGCGTTGACCGAGCCCGAGGTCGGATCCGGCGCCGCGCGCGGCCTGACCACGACCGCCCAACGCCGCGGCAGCGAGTGGGTGCTCAACGGCTGCAAACGCTGGATCGGCAATGCAACCTTTGCGGATCTGACCATCATCTGGGCGCGCGACGTCGACGACAATCAGGTCAAGGGCTTCGTGGTCGAGAAGGGCACGCCGGGCTTCTCGACGGAGAAGATGGAGCACAAGATGGCGCTGCGCGTGGTCCAGAATGCCACCATCACGCTTGCGGACTGCCGGGTGCCGGAGGAGAACCGGCTCGCCCATGCGCGCTCATTCAAGGACACCGCCGCCGTGCTGCGCATGACGCGCGCCGGCGTCGCCTGGGAATCGGTCGGCTGCGCGCAGGGCGCCTACGAGCATGCCCTGCGCTATGCCTGCGAGCGCCGGCAGTTCGATCGGCCGATTGCGCAGTTTCAGCTGGTGCAGGATCTGCTCGTGCGCATGCTGTCCAACGTGACGGCATCGCAATGCATGGTGCTGCGCCTGTCGCAGCTGCAGGACGCCGGCATTATGAACGAGGAGCACGCCTCGCTGGCCAAGGCGTTCTGCACCGTGCGGGCGCGGGAGACGGTTGGCTGGGCGCGCGAGCTGCTGGGCGGAAATGGCATCCTGCTCGATCATCACGTGGCGCGTTTCGTTGCCGATGCCGAGGCGATTTATTCCTACGAGGGCACGCGCGAGATCAACGCGCTCGTGGTCGGGCGCGCCATCACCGGCTTCGGTGCGTTTGTGTAGCGCAGCCGCTCAAACAGCGTAAGTTTGGGTCGAGCTCGTGGGCGAGACCCACCCTATTGGCTTACGAAAAAGTTGGGCTTCGCAAGCTCGACCCAACTTACAAAGAAGGAGGGAAACGACATGGGAAAGAGGCATTGGCTCGCGGCCTACGGCACACGCATTCCAGCCGACATCGATCTCGATCCACGTCGCTCGGTGTTGGACATGGTCGAGGACGCGATGCGGCGCTTCGCGGAGCGACCGGCGTTTCGCTGCTTCGGCGAGACGCTGACCTATGCCGACACTGACCGGCTCTCGCGCCAGTTTGCGGCCTACCTGCAGGAGCAGCTCGGCGTGAAGAAGGGCGACCGTGTTGCAGTCATGCTTCCGAACATTCCGGCATTCCCGCTCGCCATGCTTGGAATCATACGCACCGGAGCCGTGCAGGTAAACGTCAACCCGCTCTACACCCCGCGCGAGCTCGAGCACCAGCTCAACGACGCCGGCGCCGAGATCATCGTCGTCTTCAGCGGCGTATCGGGGACGCTTGCCCAGATCATCGACAAGACCCCGGTCAGGCAAGTGATCAGCGTCGCGCTCGCTGACGGCACAAGCGCCGCGCTTGCAAGCCCACCGGTCGACCCGCGCCTGAAGAATGTTGTGGCATTCTCGGACGCGCTGGCCCAGGGAGCGAAGCTCGCCTTCACCCCGGTGCCACTGGCCGCCGACGACCTCCTCTTCCTGCAATATACCGGGGGGACCACCGGGCTTTCGAAAGGCGCCGCGCTGTCGCACGGCAACCTCGTCGCCAATACCGAGCAGGTCAAGGCCTTCATCCCCGACGCGTTGCGCCCGGGTCAGGAGGTCGTGGTTACGGCACTGCCGCTCTATCACATCTTCGCTCTGATGGTGAATTTCATCACCTATTTCTCCATCGGCGCCGAGAACTGGCTGGTGCCCAATGCGCGCGACCCCGAGAGCCTGTGCGACATCCTGAAGAAATCGCGTCTCACCGTCTTTACCGGCGTAAACACGCTCTATGGCGGGATCACCATGCATCCCAAGGTCAAAGACATTGATTTCAGCACGTTGCGCGTGTCGATCGGAGGCGGCGCGACCGTCTTGCCGACGACGTCGCAGAAATGGAAAGCGCTCACCGGCAAGCACATCCTTGAAGGCTATGGCCTCTCGGAAACGTCCCCGATCCTCACGCTCAATCCCATGATCGCAGACGGATTTTCGGCCACCGTAGGGCTGCCCTTCCCTTCCACGGACATCAAGCTGCTCGATGCCGAGGACAGGGAAGTGGCGCTTGGCGAGGCGGGGGAGATCTGCGCCAAGGGCCCGCAGGTGATGAAGGGCTACTGGCAGAAGCCGCAGGCCAATGCGGAGGCGTTCACGGCCGACGGTTATTTCCGCACCGGCGATATCGGCGTGTTTGACGAGAAGGGGTTCCTGCGGATCGTCGACCGCAAGAAGGACATGATCATCGTCTCGGGCTTCAACGTCTATCCAAACGAGGTCGAGGCGGTTGCCGCGGCCTGCGCCGGGGTTGCGGAATGCGCCTGCGTCGGCAAGCCGGACGAGAAGACCGGGGAATCGGTGCGGCTGTTCGTGGCCAAGGTTGCGGGCTCCGCGCTCACTGCCGATGACCTGATCACCCATTGCCGGCGCGAGCTTACCGCCTACAAGGTGCCGAAGGAGGTGCGCTTCCTCGACGCGCTGCCCAAGTCGAACGTCGGCAAAATCCTGCGCAAGGATCTGCGGGCGATCCCATGAGCACGAGCAACGCCGTGGCGATCCCCGATTACAGCATGGCGACGGCCGCCCGCTTTATCGGCCGCGAGCTCGGCGTCTCCGGCTGGATCGCGGTCGATCAGGAACGTATCGATCAATTCGCGGCTTGCACCGGCGATCGCCAGTGGATCCACGTCGATGTCGAGCGCGCGAGGCGGGAGAGCCCGTTTGGCGGGCCGATCGCGCATGGCTATCTCACGCTCGCGCTGGTCGCCGCGCTGGTGATGGAGCTGGGCGTGATCCCGCCCGACGCGGCCGGCGCGCTCAACTACGGGCTGGACAAGGTCCGGTTCATTGTCCCGGTGAAGGCGGGCGCGCGCGTGCGCATGCGGGCAAGCATCGCCTCGGTCGAGCCTCAGGAGGACGGGCGCATGCTGCTCAAGCTCAAAGGCTCGCTGGAGATCGAAGGCGAAGCAAAACCTGCGCTGGTCGCCGAGCTGTTATGCATGCTGATCGGCAAGGGCGGTGCGTCGTCATGAGCGCTCTCGCCCAGTCCGATGAGCACCGTCAGACCGCGTCTTCGGACGATGACATCCGGGAACAGGCGGCGCAGCACACGCTTGCCGCCAATCCGATGGTCGGCGTGCGTGGCCAGGACATTATCGATACGGCGGGCGCGCTGCTCGGCCGGCTGATCAGCAACCCCTCCATCGTGGCGGGACCCTATCTTTCCCTGTTGAGCGAGATCGGTCGTGTCGCGACCGGCACCTCGACGCTTGCGCCCGACACGAGGGACAGGCGTTTCGCCGATCCGGCATGGAACGACAGCGCTCCCTATCGTGCGCTCGCGCAGTGCTACCTGGCCTGGAGCGGCGCGGTCGACCGCCTCATCGATGCCGCGCAGCTCGAGGCGCGCGACGCCGATCGCGCGCGCTTCGTCGCTTCATTGCTCGTCGATGCCATGGCGCCCACCAATTCGCTCGCCGGCAATCCCGCCGCATGGAAGAAATTCATTGCGACGGGTGGCGCGAGCTTCGCGCAGGGCCTGCAGAACTTCGTCACCGATCTCGGGCGCAACGGCGGCCTGCCGGCGCAGGTCGACTCCGACAAGTTCGCAGTGGGTGCCAATCTCGCGACCACCGCGGGCTCGGTGGTCTATCGCGACGAGGTGATGGAGCTCATCCAGTACCGGCCGCTGGGAGAGAGGGTGCACAGGCGCCCGCTGCTGATTGCTCCCCCGCAGATCAACAAATTCTATGTCTTCGATCTTGTGCCGGAAAAAAGCATCGTGCGGTTCGCTCTCGAGGGCGACCTGCAGACTTTCGCCATCAGCTGGAAGAATCCCACGCCGGCGGAGAGCCATTTCGGGCTCGACACCTATGTCGGTGCAATGGAGAAGGCCGTCGATGTCATGCGCGACATCACCGGCAGCGCCGACGTCAACATCTGGGGCTCATGCTCCGGCGGCATTGTGATGTCGGCCTTCCTCGCCAATCTCGCCGCGCGCGGAGAGGCCAAGGTTCACAGCGCCACGGTGGCGGTCTGCGTGCTCGACATGGCGGTGGCGCAGAATACCACCGCGGGCATGTTCGTCACCCCGGAATCGATCGCGGCCGCCAAGAGCAGCTCGCGGCTCGCCGGCGTGGTCGAGGGGCGGGAGCTCGCGCGCATGTTCGCCTGGATGCGGCCCAACGACCTGATCTGGAACTATTGGGTGAACAACTATCTGCTCGGCAATGCACCGCCCGCCTTCGACGTTCTCTACTGGAACAATGACACGACGCGGCTGCCGGCGCAGCTGCATGCCGATTTCCTCGATCTGATTGCCTCCAATCCCTTCGTCAATGCAGGCCGGATCGAGGTGCGGGGCGTACCGCTCGACATGCGGCACATCGACATGGACAGCTATGTGGTCGCCGGCATCACCGACCACATCACGCCATGGCAGGGGTGCTACAAGACCGCCAAGCTCTACGGTGAGCGGAGCACCTTCGTGCTCGCCAACAGCGGCCACATCCAGAGCCTGCTCAATCCGCCGGACAATCCCAAGGCTTTCTTCTGGACCGCTGCAGCGCGCGAGGCCGAGCCGCAGGTGTGGCTGGAGCAGGCGACCAGGCAAACCGGGAGCTGGTGGCCGCACTGGCTCGCCTGGATCAAGGCACGCTCAGCCGAGATGATGCCGGCGGCTTCCGTAATTGGGGGTGCGCAGGACGTGCCGCTTGAGCCGGCGCCGGGCCGATACGTCATGGAGCGATAGGTGGAGATCAGCCTGCGCGATATCGGCGGACAGGTGCTGCGGGTCGGGGTTCGGCGCGGCGCCAAGGCGGGCCCTCCTCTTCTCCTCTTCAACGGCATCGGCGCAAACCTGGAGCTGGCCGCGCCCTTTCTCGATGCGCTCGATGGGCACGAGGTGATCCTCTTCGACGTGCCGGGGGTCGGCGGCTCGCCGGCGCCCACCCTGCCCTATCGCCCTTCGACCATGGCACGCCTGAGCGCGCGCCTGCTCGATCAGCTCGGATACGAGCAGGTGGACGTGCTTGGCGTCTCCTGGGGCGGGGCGCTCGCCCAGCAATTCGCGTTCCAGCAGGGCCAGCGCTGTCGCCGCCTCATTCTCGCCGCCACCTCGCCCGGCCACCTGATGGTGCCCGGCCAGCTGGCGGTGCTGCTCAAGCTGGCGACCCCGCGCCGCTACCGGGATCCCGACTATCTGACGCGGATTGCGGGTGACATCTACGGCGGAAGATTGCGCCGCGCGCCCGAGCTCGTGCTCAGTCATCTTCGCCATGTCCGCTGGTCGAGCGACTATGGCTACTATCTCCAGCTGATTGCGGGCTTCGGCTGGAGCAGCCTGCCGTGGCTGCCTTTCCTTCGGCAGCCGACGCTGGTCATGGCGGGGACCGACGATCCGATCGTGCCGGTCGCAAACGGCATGATCCTGGCACGCCTCATTCCCGATGCGCGCCTGGTCACGATCGAGGACGGCCACCTGTTTCTCGTCACCAGCGCCGGCACATCCGCAGCCATCATCTCCGAGTTCCTGGGATAGGCCAGGGCATCAGCGGTCGTCCGTCACAGCCCAGCCAATCGCGTCGGCACAGGTCTGCTTACTGCAGTTGGCCAACGAAATCGCGCGCTGGACACTGCGTCGGCTGAACCGCCTTCCGGTGCGGAGCTGCTGAATTCGGGGTTTGCCCCCCATACGCATTGCAGCGCCCCTCTAACTTGGCTCTCGCCAATCAGGTATCTTGCGGCGGCACGAGGGCACTGGATGCAATTCGGTCAACTGAGGCGGCGCGAGTTCATGGCTGTGGTTGGCGGCGCGGTGGCGGCGCGACCGCTCGCCGTGCGTGCACAGCAACAGGGGCTTCCAGTGGTTGGGTTTATCCGGGACGGGTTCGCCGATCCTCAAGCGCGCTATGCAGCGGCGTTTCGCAAAGGCCTCAATGAAGCTGGCTACGTCGAAGGCCAAAACGTGACGGTCGAGTACAACTGGCTGGAAGGTAAATACGATCGCCTGCCGGCACTGATGGCCGATCTGGTCCGCCGACAAGTAGCCGTGATCGCCACACCCGGCACCACACCGACTCTCGCGGCCAAGGCCGCGACAGCAAAGATCCCGATTGTTTTCGGCGTCGGTGAAGACCCGGTCCAGCTGGGTCTTGTTGCCAACCTATCCCGGCCGGCGGCAACGCAACCGGCATTAATTTCTTCGCCAATGAGGTGGTGGCCAAGCGACTGCGGCTGCTGCACGAGCTGGTGCCCAAGGTTGTTCGTGTTGCTGTCCTGGTAAATCCAGCCAATGCTTCAGTTGCTGCAACCACTATACGGGACGTGCAGGAAGCCGGGCCCACAATTGGACTAAAAACCCAGATATTCAACGCCACGACGATCGGCGAGATCAATGCGGCCTTTGATACCTTCGCGCGCGAGCGCCCCGATGCCCTCTTCGTTGCTGCCGATGCATTTTTCGTCAGCCGCGCCGTGCAATTCATTACCCTGACGGCTCGCGACAGGATACCGGCGACATATCCGATCCGTGATTTTGTGCCTGCCGGTGGGCTGATGAGCTATGGAACCGACTTTCCAGACGTGTTTCATCAGGTCGGCGTCTATACCGGCAAAATCCTCAAAGGCGCGAAGCCCGCCGATCTGCCCACGGTCCAGTCGACCAAATTTGAATTCGTCATCAACGTACAAACGGCGCGAGCGCTCGGCATCGAGGTGCCTTCAGGGCTGCTTGCCATCGTTGATGAGGTCGTCGAATAGGCCGAATTTGCGCTGCATGTGTCGGCTGCTGGCACGTGAGTATGTCTGCAGCCGGCGAAAGAAGACTCGACCGCTCTGCAGCACGCTCTGGCACTGCTCTAACTCGGCCGCGGCGACGTACAGGCAGGCCTACTGACGGGCTCACCCCCCGTCAGGGGCTCACGCAC
>Ga0306924_10000998_pt1 | contig 25226 bp, 27 predicted proteins | sample sta12Can44000111_FD_203756 | JGI IMG/M metagenome (GOLD analysis project Ga0306924, IMG submission 203756) | Lab enrichment of tropical soil microbial communities from Luquillo Experimental Forest, Puerto Rico - statanox.12C.anox.44.000.111 (v2)... | ecosystem: Environmental > Terrestrial >... | reverse complement strand
CATCGCCCGCCACCACGAACTGATCCCGAGGGACGTTTGCCGTATCGAAGTCGATCCTGAAGAGTCCGCGTTGGCGATCGTCTATCTGTGCATCAAACAATACCCAGCATTTTTCAGCATCGTCCCAATATTCCGTCACCCAATGGTCGAGGTGTTGGCCCTCTTCAAAATAGGCGCCGAATCCGCAGCGAGCACGCGCCGGAATGCCTTGCGATCGCAACATCGCGACGTGAAGAAGGGTAAAGTGCCGACAGACACCGACCTGCCGCGCGTTGGCCTCTCGCAATGTGCAAAGCGGCCGACTGTCGCGCGTTACGATGTCATCCAGGATCTTCTCGACCGGGCGAACGTGGACCTGAGCTTTTTGGTCGCGGCTAAGCGTTACCCCGTAGGCCGGTGCAATGTGCTGATGGATCAACAGACCCTGCACGGCCTTTGCGAGTGCACCGGGGTCGCAAGGCAAGCTGCCAAATAGAGCGGCGTGGCGCCCGGGATCGCTCATGGCAATCGGCTTCTTGTACCGATCGAAGTTCATGCGCAGGGTCTCCCACAAAAGCTCGCTCAGGCGCGCCCCTCAGAATGAGGGCGAGTTCTGGCTCCCAGCCGCACCCGCGGCCTCGATCGCGGCCGAAAGCGCTGCCTTGGTTTGCGCGACGATATCCTCGACCAGCTCTTCCCTTGTCGTGTTGGCAGCATGCCCCGTGAGCAGGCCCTGCTCGGCCAGCATGACCACGCCATGCAGCGCGACCCAGATCTTCAACGCATGCCGCTCGCGCAACAATCCGACCGCCGGCGCTTCAAGGGCGTCGACGAGGAGGCCAAAGGTCTGCCTCGCCGCAGCGTGAAGCTCGCTGTCCTTGGCCGCACAGGCCATGATTCTTGAGGCAAACATCAATCGATAGATACCGTTCCGCTGTAAACCGAAATCAAGTGCTGCTTGCGCGAAGCGCGACAATTTCGAGCGCTTCGACGGACCGGTAACGGCCTCGCGAAGGATTGAATAGAATTGCCGGAAGGCTTCCGCGGTCACCGCCTGAAGCAGCGCCTCGCGATCGGCGAAATGCCGGTAAGGCGCCGGCTGCGAGACGCCAAGTCTTTTCGCCAAGGCCTTGATGCTGATGGCTTCCGGGCCGCCCTGTTCCGCCTCGCGCAGCGCCGCCTGCACCAGCGCTTCGCGCAAATCGCCGTGGTGGTAGGTGTTCTGGGGCTTGCGTGCGAGTTGTGGCGACATGGGATTTTGGGCAAATCTTTTCGCTTGACGCGCGAGTCGGCGCGAATGTAATAGGCTATAACTTAGCGGCGTGGCCGGCAAGTATCGAAAATCGCATATTTGCGGCCAACGTGTGCGAGGGAGGGAGAGGCGGCATGGCAGCAAAGCTGAAGATCCACGTCGATCAGGAGAAATGCCAGGGCCACGCCCGCTGCAAGTCGCTGGCGCCCGAGCTTTTCGAACTCGACCAATACGGCAATGCGCACGAAATAGGCGACGGCTCGGTGCCATCGGGTCTTGAGGACAAGGCCTGGCTTGCGCAGACCAACTGCCCGGAAATTGCGATCGAAATCACCGAGGAATGATGCTCCTCGGCATGGCTTTTTCATCCTTTTGTTGAGCGAACGTTACCGGAGGATTAACCGATGTCCGATACCGCCGCGCGCGTCATGCCCGAACACCCGCCTGTTTCGGACTGGGTGCATGATTTCGACCACACCGATCCGCGCTGGACCGAGAATCCTTTCCCGATCTGGGACGAGCTGCGCAAGGTGTGTCCGGTGGTGCACACCGAACGCTTTCTCGGCTGCTATTTGCCGACAACCTATGAGGCGGTCAGGGAGATCGCACACGATACCGAGCATTTTTCCTCGCGCCGCGTTATCGTCCGCGACGAACGGCCCGAGGTTCAGCGAAACGCCGCCCCGCCGATCACCTCCGATCCACCCGAGCACAAGCCGGCCAAGCAGCTTTTGCTGCCGCCGTTCACGCCGGATGCGATGAAGAAGCTTGAACCGCGGGTGCGCGCGATCTGTAACGAGCTGATCGACGAATTCATCGCGGACGGAAAGTGCGACGCCGCGGTGCGCTATGCCAAATATATTCCGGTGCGAACCATCGCCCACATGCTTGGCATCCCCGAAAGCGACAGCGACCTCTTCATCAAATGGATCCACCAAATCCTGGAGCTCAGCATCAAGGATGAGGATCAGCTGCGGCAGGCCGTCCAGGAGATGAGCGCCTATTTCGCCGGCCATATCGAATACCGCAAGACGCATCCGACCGAGGACCTGATCTCGACGCTGATGAAGGCCAAGGACAAGAGCGGCCAGCCGCTGGAGGACTCCCACGTGATGGGCTCGCTCCGCCTGCTTCTGATTGCCGGGATCGACACCACCTGGAGCGCAATCGGCGCCTCGCTCTGGCACCTTGCGAAGACGCCTGCCGACCGCGAGAGGTTGAAGCGGGAACCAGCCCTGATGCCGACGGCGGTCGAGGAACTGCTGCGCGCCTACTCGCCGGTGACCATGGCGCGCGAGGTGATCAAGGAAACCACCATCAGCGGCTGCCCGGTCAGGCCCGGCAACATGGTGCTGTTGTCCTTCCCCGCCGCCAACCGCGATCCGGCGATGTTCCCCGACGCCGACAAGGTCGTGATTGACCGCAAGGAGAACCGCCACGCCGCCTTCGGTCTCGGCATCCACCGCTGCGTTGGCTCCAATCTCGCGCGGATGGAAATGACTGTCGCGATCGAGGAGTGGCTCAAGCGGATTCCGGATTTCCGGCTCGATCCTGCCGGCAGGGTCGCCTGGTCGGAAGGGACCGTGCGTGGACCTCGCCGGCTCCCGATGCTATTCGGAAAGGTGGCCTGAACCGACGAATGAGACAGCAGGCCGCCAGATGGAGGCTTGCTTGGCCGACGAGAATGAAACACCGCCGGATTCCAAGCTGACGCGCACCAAGCAGCGCTGGGCGCAGGAAGGCCGCTTTCTCACCGGAGGCGTCTCGCGTCCCGACGAGCAGCGCCTGCCGCCTGGGCAACACCTCACCAGGGACTGGCCGACCCTCGACCTTGGGCTCACGCCCGACATTTCCCGCGAGCGCTGGAGGCTCGATGTTCACGGCGCGGTCGAGAAGCCGCTGTTCTGGGATTTTGCGCAATTCATGGCGCAGCCACAGACGAGGTTTGTCTCCGACATTCACTGCGTGACCACCTGGTCGCGCTACGACAACCGGTGGGAAGGGCTTGCCACGCGCGATCTGCTCAACGCCTGCGCCCCGCGCGAGGAAGCGCGTTTCGTCGTGCTCTACAGCTATGACGGCTACACCACAAATCTTGCGCTGGAGGATTTTGCAAGCCCCGACGCCCTGCTCGCATACAGCTGGTCGGATGCGCCGCTTGCGGCCGAACATGGCGGGCCGGTGCGGCTGGTGGTACCGCATCTGTATTTCTGGAAGAGCGCGAAGTGGTTGAAGGCGATCGAATTCCGCAGCGACGATGCGCCGGGCTATTGGGAAGTCCGCGGCTATCACAACCGCGGCGACCCATGGCTGGAACAGCGCTATTCCACCGACTGAGGCATCTCACCTGCCGCGTCGAGGTGATATCACGGAGGCATGCCATGCCCACTGAACGTTTCCAGTTCGCAAGCACCGAGGGCCACAAGCTTGCCGCCGCCCTCGACCTGCCCGACCGAAAGCCTCTCGCCTATGCGCTGTTCGCGCATTGTTTTACCTGCGGCAAGGATGTGCTGGCTGCAAAGCGTATCGCGGTGGCGCTTGCCACCAGGGGCATCGCCGTTTTGCGTTTCGATTTCACCGGCCTCGGCTCCAGCGAAGGCGATTTCGCCAACTCGACGTTCTCCTCCAACGTCACCGATCTTGTGCGTGCGGCCGATCATTTGCGCGAGAGCCGAAACGCGCCGGCGCTCCTGATCGGCCACAGCCTCGGCGGCGCCGCGATCCTTGCTGCCGCCGCAAGTATCCCGGAGGCAAAGGCTGTCGTCACCATCGCGGCACCCTCTGACCCCGCCCATGTCACCGGTCTGTTCAGCGATCGCATCGAGGATATTCGCAAAGCTGGCAAGGCCGAGGTTTCGCTGGCTGGCCGGCCCTTCACCATCAAGCGCGAATTTCTCGACGACATCGCCGAACAGGGCCTCACCACGCGCCTTGCCAATCTGCACAAGGCGCTGCTGGTCATGCATGCGCCGACCGACGACATGGTCGGCATCGACAATGCCACCCGCATCTTTGTCGCGGCCAAACATCCCAAGAGCTTTGTCTCGCTCGCGGGCGCCGACCATCTTTTGAGCGAAAAGCGCGATTCCAGCTATGTCGCCGACGTGATCGCGGCCTGGTCCTCCCGCTATGTCGAACTCGCGCCCGAGCAGATTGCCGACACCGGCAACGCGCCACGGCAGGTCGTGGTGCGCGAAACCGGCAACGGCAAGTTCCAGAACATGGTCACGGTGGGCCCGCATGCTCTCCTTGCCGACGAACCTGTTGCGGCGGGCGGCGAGGACACTGGGCCCGGACCCTATGACTTTCTGCTCGCAGGCCTGGGTGCCTGCAAATCCATGACCATGAGGCTCTATGCCGACCGCAAATCATTCCCCCTCGAGCGCGCCACGGTGACGCTCAGGCACGGCAGGATCCACGCGCAGGATTGCGCCGAGTGCGAAACCAAGGAGGGCATGCTGGACCAGATCGAGGTCGAAATCGGCCTTCAGGGCGCGCTCGATGCCGACCAGCGCAAGCGGATTGTCGAAATCGCCGACAAATGCCCGGTGCACCGCACGCTGACCTCGGAGATTCGTATCGTGACCCGCGCGGCAGACTGACGTATCATCCGCTGACAAGGAGCCGTCCATGCCTGCCGTGGCACGTATTGATCCGAAAGCCGTCTTTTCGACCGAGGAATGGAGCCACCTCACCTCGCGCAGCTCTTGGCGCACGATGTGGCTGGTGGCGCACGCCTGGGGTACCATCGCAGCAGCGGTTGCGCTGGTTGTGCTTTGGCCCAATCCGCTGACCTGGTTGATCGCTGTCATGATCGTGGGCACGCGCCAGCTTGGGCTCGCCATCCTGATGCACGAAGCCGCCCATGGCGGGCTGCATGCCAACAAGGCGACCAACGAGTGGGTCGGACAGTGGCTCTGCGCGGTGCCTGTCGGGGCTGACCTTGCGAGCTACCGCTCCTACCACCTGCAACGTCACAGATACACGCAACAGCCGGAGGACCCGGATCTCTCGCTGTCGGCGCCGTTTCCGATCAGTCGCGAGAGCTTCACCCGCAAGGCCATCCGCGACCTCACCGGCCAGACCTTTGTGAAGCAGCGGCTGCCCCTGTTCCTGTCGCTGTTCAAGCGTGGCGGCAAGGACGAGCCGGTTTCGCACGAAAGCTTCGTGTCGAGCGGGCGCGAGAAGATGGCGCGCTTTCTTGCCGTGAACGCGTTGCTGTTTGTCCTGTTCTGGCTTGCCGGCGCCGGCGTCTGGTTCTTCGGCGTCTGGGTGGTTGCGATGGCGACCTGGCTGCCGTTGGTGACGCGCGTCCGCAACATCGCCGAACACGCCTGCACCTCGACCGACGAAGACCCCTTCAGTCATGCCCGCACCACGCTGGCGGGTCCGATCGAGCGCGCGCTGATCGCGCCCTATTGGGTGAACTATCACGCCGAGCATCATCTCTTTATGTATTTGCCGTGCTACCGCCTGGTGGAGGCGCATCGGCTGCTGGTCGAAAAAGGCCTGATCGAGCGGATGGAAGTGCGCCCCGGCTATCTCGACGTCATGCGGCTTGCGACGTCGCGAGGCGCGTGATCCGCACAGGTGGGCAGCCGGTTTCTGCAAAACTCCCCGCAGGTAAGGAAATCACAATGTCTGCCGGGCTCGTTCAGACCTACCACGCCTTTGCCTGCAACAATGCGTGGGCGAACCATCGCCTGCTCAGCGCGTGCGCCGAACTGACCCAGGCCGAATTTGCGGCCGCGCGAACCGGCTTCTTCCCGAGCTTGCAGGCAACGCTGAACCACATCTATGTCATCGATCTTTTCTACGTCGATGCCCTTGAGGGCGGATGGCTCGGACCGAAGGCATGGGAAAATCCAATTCCGTTTCCGGCTCTTGCCGAGCTTTCGCCGGCTCAGGCGTCGATGGACAAGCGTTTGATCGGTGTCTGCAACGCGCTCACACCTGCCTCGCTGAGCGGCGAGGTGCGGATCAATCGAGGTGCTCACGTCCAGGTCGAACGGCGCGATCGCCTGCTGATGCACCTTTTTCAGCACCAGATTCACCATCGCGGACAGGGGCATGCGATGCTGTCGGGAAGTAGCATCAAGCCGCCGCAACTCGATGAGTTCTTCGCGGCTGCGGAAGCGTCACTGAGGGCATCGGAGTTTGCTGCTCTTGGCTGGAGCGAGGAAACCGTGTGGGGACCCAACGGCTAACGCGCAAAATATCGTCGAGCGGCATGCCGAGACACGCGCAAAGGACATCAGCGAAACATGCCGACAGATTTGCGCCCCGGCTATGCTGTTGGGGCTTGGGAGTATGCTGCGAATCCTCGTGCATGAGGTAGCCTTCTATGCATAATCTCGCGGCCAGTGGAGCGGAGGAAACCATGAGCGAAGTCGATGGCGCTACCCTGATCGCGAGAAGCCTCAAACAGCAGGGTATCGATCACCTGTTCGGGGTCGTAGGCTTCCCGATCACCCCGATCGCCGTGGCGGCCCAGAAGGAAGGCATCGCCTATCTCGGCATGCGCAACGAGCAGAGCGCGGCCTATGCGGCGTGCGCCTACGGTTATCTCACCGGCCGCCCCGGCGCCTGCGTCGTCGTGACCGGCCCGGGCGTCGTGCACGGCCTCGCGGGTCTTGCCAACGCGCAGCAGAATTGCTGGCCCATGATCCTGATCGGCGGCGCCTCGGAGACCTATCGCGGCGGCATGGGCGCGTTCCAGGAGGAACGGCAGGTGCTGATCGCCTCGCCGTTCTGCAAGTTCGCGCACGGCATCGAGAGCGTGCACCGCATCCCCTATTATGTCGAGATGGCAACCCGGCACGCGATCTATGGTCGCCCCGGCCCCACCTATCTCGACATGCCCGACGACATCATCAAGGGCAAATGCGAGCTCGACAAAATCGTCGAGGTCGAGCGCGTGGGCGAACCGCCGCGCATGGTGGCGCCGACGGAGAACGTCGAGGCGGCGCTGAACCTGCTCGAACGGGCGGAGCGGCCGCTCGTTCTGCTCGGCAAGGGCATGGCGTGGTCGCGCGCAGAGGACGAAGTCCGCGCGTTCATCGAGCGCACGCAAGTGCCATTCGTGCGCTCGCCGATGGGCAAGGGCGTGATGCCGGACGACCATCCGCTGTCGGCGGGGGCGGCGCGCACGCTGGCGCTGCAGCAGGCCGACGTCGTCTTCCTGATGGGCGCGCGGCTGAACTGGATCTTTCACTTCGGCCAACCGCCGCGCTATGCCAAGGACGTCAAGATCATCCAGCTCGACATCGCGCCCGAGGAGATCGGCCACAACAGGGCAACCGAAGTGGCGCTGGTCGGTGACGGCAAGGCCATCGTCGCCCAGCTCAACAAGGCGCTCAATAATCGCCAGTGGTTCCATGCCAAGGACTCGCCGTGGCGGCAGGCGATTGCCAAGAAGACGGCTGATAATGCGGCGCAGATCCGGCCGCAAATCGACGATGATACCGCGCCGGCCGGCTACTACCGCGCGCTGCGCGATGTCGCCGCCTGGATGCCGCGGAACGCGATCCTCAGCGCCGAGGGCGCCGGCACCATGGATATCGGGCTGACGCAATTGCCGAGCTTCAACGCTCGTTCCTGCCTCAACGCCGGCACCTACGGCACGATGGGGGTTGGCCTCGGCCAGGCTATCGCCGCCTGTGTCGCGCATCCCGACCGGCCGGTCATCCACCTCTCGGGCGACTCCGCGATCGGCTTTTCCGGCATGGAGATGGAGACGCTGGTCCGCTACAACCTCCCGGCCAAGATCGTGGTTCTGAACAATGGCGGCATCGGCCCCGGCATGCCGCAAATCCCTGACAACCCGATGTTCAACCTGAGGCCAAACGCCCTGATCTGGGGCGCGCGTTATGACCGGGTGATGGAGGCCTTCGGCGGCAAGGGCTTCCTGGTCCAGGATCCGAAGGACCTGCGCGGCGCCCTCGACGAGGCCATGAACTTCCGCGGTCCGGCGCTCGTCAACGTCGTGATTTCACAGGGCTCGGGGCGCAAGGCGCAGCAGTTCGCCTGGCATAGCTGAACATATCAAAATAGCGGTCGCGCCATTTCCGGCGCGGCTTGTTATCGGGAGAGGACGCCATGGAACGGGTAGTGCAGCCAGAGATCGCGGGCGGGATCCAGCCGGCGCTCAAAGGGATCAAGGTTCTCGATCTCACCCAGTTCGAGGCGGGGCCGTCCTGTACCGAGGCGCTGGCCTGGTTCGGGGCTGACGTCGTCAAGGTGGAGGAGCCCAATCGCGGCGAGCCGGGGCGCTGGGGATTCAGCGATCGCGCGGACGCCGATTCCCACTATTTCATCTACTACAACCTCAACAAGCGCAGCGTGACCTGCAACCTCAAGAGTGAAGAGGGCAAGGCGCTGTTGAGGCGGATGATCGGCAAGGCCGATGTCCTGATCGAGAACATGGCGCCGGGCACCTTCGCGCGCCTGGGCTTTGACTATCCGAAGCTGAGCGCGCTCAATCCGCGATTGATCTTTGCCCAGGTCAAGGGCTTTGCGCCGGAGAGCGAGCACGCCAACTATCTGGCCTTCGACATGATCGCCCAGGCGATGGGCGGCACCATGGGGGTGAACGGCCTTCCCGGCGAGCCACCGATACGGCCGGGCCCGACCATCGGCGATACCGGCACCGGCATGCTGTGCGCCATGGGCATCATCGCCGCGCTCTACCAGCGCATGACGACCGGTCGCGGACAGCACATCCAGATCGCCATGCGCGACGCGATGCTGAACTACTGCCGCACGCCGATGAGCCGCCAGGCCGCGCGCGACGACCAGGCGCCGCGTATCGGCAACACGGTGGTCGGAACCGCGCCGGGCGGTCTCTACAAGTGCGCGCCGGGGGGAATCGACGACTGGTGCTACATCTTTGCCTCGCGGGGCAACGAGGAGCATTGGCGGCGCCTGGTGAAGGCGATCGGCCGCGAGGACCTGCTCGACGATCCGAGCATGGCCAACGGCGCCATCCGCGCCCAGAACCGGGAGGCCGTGGATGCGGCCATCACCGAATTTACGTCGACGCGCACCAAGCATGAGGTCACCCGCATCATTGCCGGCGCGGGTGTTCCCTGCGGCGCCGTCATGACCACGCTCGAGCTGCTGCACGACCCGGACCTGCACAAGCGCGGGATGATGCAGACCATCGAGCATCCCCTGCGCGGGCCGGTCATCGTGCCGGGTTGGCCGGTGCGGATGTCCGACAGCAAGGTGGCGCTGAAATGCGCCCCCATTCTCGGCGCGGATTCCGAGGCAATCTATGGCGAGTGGCTCGGCTGCTCGCCGGACGAGGTCAGGGGCATGCGGCAAGCCAACGTGATCTAAGGCCGCAATTCCCGTGGAGCGGACTTGACGTTCGCTACCCGTTTGCCCGCGATGGCTTCTTGAGGCCGGCGGCCTTTGCCCTCGGCGAGGCTCCCATCATGTCCTTTAGCTCGGTGGTTGCGGTCAGGATCGACTGATAGCTCTCGCTCGCATAGCGCAATAGCAGTCTGAGTTCCGCATCCGTGTAGCCCGCGGCCTGCTTCTCCATGGCACGCTGCATCAGCTGGTAGAAATGGCCGATCTCCATCATCCGTTCCGGCACGGGCGCGATGAACACCTTGCGCCGGTCGCTGTCGTCGCGCTCGCGTCGCACGAAGCCGGCCTTCTCCAGCCGGTCGACCACGCCGGTGATGGCGCCACTGGTGAGTCCGGTGAGCCCGGCCAACCGACCCGCCGTCATGCGTCCCTCGAGATTGAGAAAATCCATGCAGTCCATATCGGAACTGGAAATTCCGGCGCGCTCAGCGACTACGGCCGCGAAAATTGTTCCCTGCGCGGATGCCTTCCGCATCGCGGTCTCAAGTTCGCGCATCAGCGCGGCGCGCGCTTTTGTCCTTGACAAGGTCGATCTCTTATCTTAACGAATATATATCTTAGATACTAAGATAGTTAGCACCTATGCTTTTTACCTCGCCGCCATCCGAAGGGCAAGTCATCACAAGGAGCCAGCCATGAGCCACCGCAAGCGCAAGGCCCTCATTATCGGCGCCGGCATCGCCGGTCCCGTCACCGCCATCCTCTTGAAGCGCGCCGGCTTCGAAGCCGCAGTCTACGAGGCCTGGTCCTATTCGACCGGGATCGGCGGCGGATTGCAGATCGCGCCGAACGGCATGCATGTTCTGAACGAAATCGGCCTGGCCTCTGAGCTCACAAGCCGCGGCGCGGTCTGCGAGTCCTTCGACTTCTATTCCCAGAATGGTGCGAGACTCGGCTCGATCAACCGCAACATGCAGGCGCGCTTCGGCCAGCCCGCGGTGAACATGAAGCGGGCCATGTTGAACGAGGCCCTTGTCGACAAAGCCTGGTCGTCCTGCGTCGAGATGCATTTTGAGAAGCGGCTTGCCCGCATCGAAGACCGCCCCGACCGGCCGATCGTCGCCACCTTCACCGACGGCTCGACGGCCGAAGGCGACTTGCTGATCGGCGCCGACGGGGTGCATTCGGCGGTGCGGCAACACGTCATCCCCGACGGCCCAAAGCCCTTCGACACCGGCCTCCTGAGCTTTGGCGGTTTCGTGCCGCGGTCGCTCCTCGAAGATGCGGGGTTCGGCCCGCACATCGAGGCGACGTTCGGCCAAAGGAGCGGCTTCTTCGGCTGCGGCTTCTGCAGCGCTGAACCGGTGCAAGGCGCGATGTGGTGGAGTACCCAGCCTGCGAACGGCGCGGACGCCGCGACCTATCGTGCCATGAACGCGCGGGAACTCAAGCAGCGCCTGCTTGACTTCCACGCCGGCTGGCACGATCCGATTCCGCGCATCATCGACGCGGCCGAGAACATCATGGTCACGGACACGCTCGATGTCGCAACTCTACCGACCTGGTGGCGTGGACGAACGCTCCTGATCGGCGATGCCGCGCATGCCACAAGCCCGCATGCCGGCCAAGGCGCCTCTCTAGCGCTCGAGGATGCCATGCGTCTGTCGTGCCTGCTGCGCGAACGCGAGGAACTTGCAGTCACATTTGCGCGCTTCGAGGCGGAACGCCGGCCACGCGCCGAACGGATCGTCGCACGCGCCCGACGCAACGGCAATCAGAAGCGCGAGTTCAACCGCGTCAGTGCCTGGATGCGCGATCGGACGCTAAAAATCCTGCTGCTGCTGAACGTAGCCAGCCAGGACTGGATGTATGCCTACAATCCCTGCGCCATCACGCCGCAATTTGAAACGCCGCCCCGACAAGATCGACAAGCCGCTTGATCAGAGGGCGATTTCTATTCATCCGGCAGCGTTTAACCGGATGGCCGCATCAAAGCCGAGCTCGCGCCGTGCCTTTTCCGTGGAGAGGTATCGGTTTGGTTCGGCAATGTTGTAGATACCGCGATGAGTCCTCTCGACCGCCAGGAGCGCGGCCGAGGCTGCTGCGTCAACGTGGAGCGCCGGTGCTTCCGCGGTGGCGGCTCCGGTCCCGGGTCCATAGAGATGCCCGTAACGAAGGACGACGCCATCGATTGGCGGAGAGGATGTCGCCAACCGCTCCAGCGTTGCGACGCCTGCCACAGTGATCGATCGGGTCCCCTGAGCCTCAATATCGAGCCGATCATCCTCGGAATGCGGTTCCTTCCCCGGCGCGTACATCCAGGCAATGCTTTGTGCGACGAGCCGACGAACTTTCGCCTCAAGCATGGCGGTGACCAGGTTTTGGGTTCCCTCGCTGCGCACGCGGGCATTTCGCTGCGTTCCTGCGGTCATTTGCTTGGGATCGAGACCCGGCGGCAGATCAGTCAGCTGGTGGATCACGACATCCGGACGAGCCTGCAATACTGCCGCTGAGAGCGCCGCCGCGTCGAAAACGTCGACAACGACCGGCTCGGCTCCGGCGGCGCGCAATCCATCCGCCTTGGCTGTCGAGCGTGTCGTGCCGATCACGGAGTACCCTGCGTCGAGGAGAAGAGGCACCAACCGCTTTCCGATCGCGCCCGTTGCTCCGGCCAAAAATATTCTCATGTCGGGGACTCCCAGGTTTGCCTTAAGCGATCGGCCGACGCGGCTCAGATCGGCTTCATCAACTCCTCCGCCGCCGTCCCCCTGGGTGCGACATAGATCGCGAGCAGCCTTGCCGGCTCGGTGGAACTCGCATTGCGTGAAACCCGATGGACCGCTCCTAAAGGCTCCCACCAGGCATCGCCGGCATGAAACGTCTGCTCGGGCTCGTCGCCGACTTTCGAGACGATGCTGCCCGAAACAACGAATGCAATAACACCATTGGCATGAAGGTGCGGCGGAGAACCTGTTGCTGGCGGATAGGTTACTTCGATCAAACTGATATCGCGCCGCGGCTCGCCGGGGAGTTCCTGCCTGATGATGTCGCGCCGCGTCGGTGTCGGTGAGTTCCCTTGTTCTGCGGCGGCTGTGTCTTCTTGCAACGCCGCGGCGGCCAGCAAGGAGATCAACGGCATGTAATTGAAGTGTCGCCGGCTGAGAATCGGTTCGGTCATACCCACACTCCCTGCTCTGCTCGCTTTGTGAGCAACTCGATGCCGGGCGAAGAGTTTCCTGCCTTGCGCAGAGACCGCGCGGGGAAAGAAATCAGGCTGCCGCCAACGGTCGCACCCGCAACGCGCCGCGAAGGCCGATCGCCGTGCCAAGCAGGATGCCGGCTACAGCCACGAATGAGGCCAGCGCCAGCGTCGAAAGCCCGGTCAGCCCCTGGCCTACCGAGCAGCCGAGAGCCATCACGCCGCCGGTGCCCATCAGTGCGGCGCCGCCGGCCGAGCGCAACATGTGCTGCGGCGACTGGTAACCTTCCAGGCGAAAGCGGCCGGTTGCGAGCGCGGTGATCAGGCTGCCGGCAAACACGCCGGCAACCGTCGTAATAGCAAAGCTGAGCGTCGATCCCGTCGACAACATCGCATATTGCAGGGCATCCGCGATTGGCGCGATGAAGGTCAGCGAGGTAAGGGGGATCGGATTGAAATCGTCGGCGCCGAGATAGCCCGTCGCAAACCAGCCACCCGCAATCAGCAGTCCCATCGCTGCGCCGGCTAGAATCTGGCCCGGCGATTTGCGGAAGGGCGCATGTGCGAAGGCAAAAATGATCAGTGCCGCACTGATGACGGAAGCCGCCACCATGCGCGCGAGCGCTTCATCAAGTCCGAGACCGGAAAGAACCGCTGGCAGCGAAGTCGCCTTCACTGTCGCCTGCGACGCCCGCACCGCGGCGATCCGCGCCGGCGCAATCAAGCCCTTCATGGTCATCTCGGCAAAGATGCCAAGCACGATCACCACCACGAGCGAGCGGAGATTGCCGCGACCGAGCAGCACCAGCGCGCGAGAGCCGCAGCCGTTCGACAGCACCATGCCATAGCCGAACAACACTCCTCCGATAAACAGCACCGGCACCGAGAACGCAGGCTGCAGATAGATCGATTTGGCGAGATCGACGGTGCCGCGCGCCTCCAGGAGCTGGGATGCAGCGACCGCCATGCCCATCGCGAGCGCATAAGTGCGAACCAGGCGACCGTCGCCTTCCGCCCACCAGCCGCGCAGGCTGCTCATCATACAAAACCCGCTGACGAGGCCAATGGAGCCGTAGATCAAGCCGATGATCAGCCCGGAAACGACGGCGATGCTGGCGGGATCCATGGTTGCCGATGTCCTTTCAGGCCGGTCTCAGGATAATGCGGTCGCGCGAGGAGCCCGCAACCGCGACGTAAGCTTGTTTGGCCCCTTCCAAAGGATATATCGCGCCTGGCTTGATCGGAAACGGTTTGAGGTGTCCGTCGGCAAAACCGGGGGCGAGTTCGCGCAGCACCGCTGCCGTCGCACGCGACGACAATGCCAGCGTGTCCACGCCGACATAGGTGTGCCGGCCACGATAGAATTCGAGGATGTTGAATTGCACGACCGGATTGATGGCCGCGATCAGGATCTGCCTGCCGCGCAAGCCGAGCGAGTTTTGCGCGGCCTGAAAATAGGGATCGCCGACCGTGTTGAACACGATATCGGCTCCCCTACCCCCGGTCAGCCCGCGAACGCGCGCCGCGACGTCGGCGGAAGAGGCGTCAATCACATCGACACGCGCGCTGGCATGACCCTCATAGGGCTCGCTCCTGCGCACAACACCGATTGCACGCGCGCCATGCCATGTCGCGATCTGCACCGCGGCCTGACCGACCTTGCCGTTGACGCCCATGACCACCACCGTCTCCTCACGCTTCGGAATCCCGACGCGCCGGAAACCTTCCATCGCCGTCACGAAGGGAACGCCGATGCCGGCGGCCTCTTCCCAGGAAATATCGTTGGGCTTCTCGACAATGGCATCCTCCTCGACGACAAGATGAGTGGCGTGGGTGCCGTCGCGGCGGATGCCGAGATCGCCGGAGGAGCCAAACACCTCGCGCCCAGTGGTGCCGGTCGGGCCGTCGACGACGATGCCGGCATAGTCGCGGCCGGGTGTGCGCGGAAAGACCGCATACGGCATCAACCCGGTTGCCGCCTTCACGTCTGAGGGGTTGACCGCCGCCGCTCTCACCTCGATCAGCACTTGATCCGCTGCGCGCAACAGCATCTGCCGTTCGACGACGGGCGCAAGCGAAGCCACATCGTCCGCCCTGGCGTTGAGCCGCACGCAGCAGGCTTCGACCCTTTGATCAGGTGGTTCGGCAGCGGGCGTCATCGACGACCGATTAGTTCAAGAGGCCTGTTTCGGCAAGCCTTGTGAACGGCTAGACGCTTCGTCAACCGTGATGGTAATGTCCGCGACAGACATCTAGTTGCATACCCGTGGCCAATCATTCAGCCTTTCCTCCCGCAAGTCGGGGCGGCGTTCCTCCCCGTGCTCAATTGCTCGAACGTGCGGCGTTCGCACTGCAGATGCAGCAGTTCGCTCAGGCCGAGCAACTCGCCGTGGAAGTCTTGAAAGCGAGCAGGACCGATATCGCGGCAGCCTCGATCCTGGCTCGGGCCCTGATCGCCCAGAATCGCGAAGAGGAAGCGATCCCGCTGCTCGAAAGGGCGGCGCGCCGCAGCGGCGATGCAGGTATCGAAACCCTGCTAGGTGCGGCGCTCGGCGGCGCTGCACGTCGCGCGGAAGCGATCGAACAATTGCGCCGGACCACGGCGCGGCGCCCGCCGTTTATACCGGCCTTCCAGGAACTCGCTGGCCAGCTGACCAAGGCCGGGCGCGTCGATGAGGGTGTCGCTGTCATCGAAAGCGGGCTTGCGCTGGTGCCTGAAAACATCGATCTGCAACTGGACCTTGCGCGATTGCAGCTCTATCGCAACGAGCGCGGCAAGGCGCGCGCGATGCTGTTGAAGGCGCGCGAGGCAGCGCCCGGACGTCCCGATATCTTGTCGGCGCTTGCTCGCGTCCTGCTGCTGGACGGCGAATATGCCTCCGCCGCCGACGCCTGCCGGCAGGCGCTGGCGCTGCGGCCCGACGATGCGCTGACGCGTGCCGATCTCGCCACATGCCTTCTGGAGATGGGTGATCGCAACGCAGGCGAAGCCGCCTTGCGTTCGGCGTTCCGCGGGCAGCCCCAGATGCTCGGTCGAGCAACCTATGCACTCGTCCACTCATCGCACGGCCGCTTCTTCTTCCGCCCAAGTGCGATTGCGAAATTCCTGCAAGGCGAACGGGAGTAGTGGAACCGATTACGTCTTACCAGCCCCAGCCCCTTTGCACCTGATAATCGTACTGGCCGCCGCGCCGACGAATATAGCCAGGTTGGGGTTGGGGTTCCCAACTGCGCTGGAAAAATGGGAAGCCGAAACCGCCGTCGCCCCAGCCGCTCGCAACCGGGATTTCGACCGTAGGCCGGCGCGTCACAAAGCCGCCCTGGGGCTGATTGTTCAGCACCGCGACGAACTCGGTACGGTAATTGGTCTCGCGGCTCAGCGGCTCATCCGAGACGATGATCGAGGATCGTGGCAATGCGGTCGGCGCGATGCGATCGAGCACATCCTTCGGGATACTGATGCGGTCGAGCGCGCCCTTGGCGTCGTCGCCGTTGTCGATCGTGACCACGGTCCAGCGCAGGCCAACGTCGTTGCGCGCCGTTGCCGTGAACACATGCGTGCCGATCGGCCTGTCGGAATTGCGAATCGTGACCGGAACCTCAATGGTCGCATCGAACACCTCGCCCCCGTCCGGCCACGCCTTATGCGTGTTGCGCCGCACGTAAAGTTTCTGCGTCGCGCGGCTGACGTAGACCGAGACTGGCTCGAGGGCGAGCCTGGCTTCGCTCGCCGCCTTAGCGGTGTCGACCTTCCTGGTCTCGGCTGCCTTGGCGGCGACCTTTGCGGCGGCGGCTTCGTCGAGCTTCGACTTGCCGTCGGCCTTGGCGGTGTCGAGCTGCGCGCCTGCTTCCACGGCCTTGAGGGTGGCCTTCTGCTTCAAGTCCTCGGCCCGCGCCCTGGCTTGGTCCGTCTTGGCTGCGGCGAGCGCCTTGTCAGCGAACGCGAGCTCGGCAGTGGCGCGGGATGCGAGCCCTTCCAGCTTGCGCAGCGAGGCGGTGAGCGATGTTGTCTCGCGCGCAGTTGTCGCGGCGACTTTCTTCGTCTCGTCGGCCGTCCTGGCGGCGTCTGCGGCCTCGCGGGCGAGCGCCTCGGCACGCGCCGGGGCAGCCGCGATGGCTTCCGCGTTCGGCACGAACAACGCCGGATGGGAAAACTCGACCGGGGCCGCATCGTTCGGCGCGATGATCACCCGCATCCCGATCCACGTCTTGTCGAACAGCCTCTCCGCAAAGTCGTAGGGCATCCGCACACAGCCGTGCGAGGCAGCATACCCCGGCAGCGGCCCCCCGTGCAGTGCGATGCCGTTCCAGGTGATGCGCTGCATGTTCGGCATCCAGGCATCGTCATAGAGAGTGGAGTGGTGGTCCTTATCCTTCTCGATGACGGCGAAGACGCCGGCCGGCGTCTCGCGTCCCGTGGTGCCGGTCGACACCGGCGCGCGCAGGATCCATCCATCGGCGTCGTAGAAGGTGACCTGCTGGCTCTTGATCGATACGATCGCCATGATCGGCTCGCCTGCCTCGCGAGGCGCCGTCGCCTCGGTCGGTGGCGCGGGCTGTCTCGCCGCGGCGGGCGCCGTCAGCGCCGTCAGTGCAGCCATCGCCGCAAGCGTTACGATGGCGGGAGGCCCGCAACGTCGCATCGCCGTGGTGGATTGCGCCGTCATGATTCGATCTACCATGCCATTCCCCGGTTGAAATGCCTGTCCGCGCTCGCGCCGATCAAGGGTCAGATTGCGATTTTTGGATTGACCGACCGCAGCCGCCACCACCCACGCCACGCCGCCAATTTGTACCCAAGACTATCGCTTTTCAGTGGCAAATCTCTCTATACGGATATACGACCGTCCGCGCTGGAGGAAGGGTAGGCCCGACTTATGAATTTACCGTGGTAGCCCTACGCCCGGAATTTCCGCCGGTAGAGCCCCGGCTCGCGGCTGATCGCCTTCGTCAAATCGTGCACCCGCTGCGTCTCCTCCCCCGTCAAAGGCGCGATTTGGGCGACCCAGCTTTCCCGCTTCACCGGCAGGCATTGCACGAAGGGCGTGCCTTTGGGCACCACGCCATTGAAATTCACATCGTGCCAATGCGCGGGGAAATGAATCCAGCTGTCGCGAAAGCGATCGCAATCGACCATGCCGCTCAGCGTGGTGAACGGCAGATCAAAGCGATTGATCGGATGCGTAAAAAACAGCGCATAACCCTCCGGCGCTTCGATACTCCACAGACAATGAAACTTGATCAGAAAGCGGTCCGCTTCAAACAGCGGTGAGCCGATAACCTGGCTTGCATCGTGGAACCCGACCGGGGAACGCGGAAAATCGAGCGATCCCCCGGGTGGCAGCTCACTGTCCCAGGTAACCGTGCCATTCTCGACTCTGAGATCGCAGATCAACGGAATCAGGAACCCGCAAGTCATGGCGTCAACAAACGGGGGACAGCGCTTGATGGTATCCTCCTCGCGCAGGTTGATCGCGTTGAAGGCCTGCGTCGGCATCGCCTTGAGCCAGTCAGGAAGGCCTAGCGTTGCCGGTATCGGCGGCGGCAGCTTTCCTTCCAGTTCCGCCGGACAGCGGAATTTGATTGTCATCGGTTCCTTGTTCTCGGCCATCGAAACTCTCTTGGGTTGTTGGCTTGCTAACGCTTCGGCCGCTTGTCGTAAACCCGCCTGGCCTTGCCGAGCGAGCGCTCCAGAGTCTCCGGCGCCACCGCCACGATCTTTGCGGTGATGCCGTAGCGACTTGTCTTCAACAAAAGCTTTGTCGAAACCATCAGGCGTTCCCTCAAGCGGACTTACTTCTGTTTGCCGTCCGCCGCACGCGCCGGCAGCCATGTGCCGGCGACGGTACGCGAATGCCCGCGAAACTCGGCGATCACCTCGCCACCGGTGGTGACGCGCACGTCGTAGATGCCGGAGCGGCCGCTCCTCGAAATCTCCCGAGCTGTTGCCACCAGGACATCGCCGAGCTTTCCCGGTTTGATGAAAGTGATGTCGTCCTGCGCGGCAACGGCGCGCTGATTGTAGCTATTGCAGGCAAAGGCGAAGGCGGAATCGGCAAGGGCGAAGATAAAGGCGCCGTGGGCGATGCGTTGGCCGTTAACCATGTCGGGCCTCACCGTCATGGTCAGCGTCGCCTGGCCCGACTTGACCTCGACGATCCTCATGCCGAGCCCCTGGCTCGCATCATCTTCCTTCCACATCGCATCGGCGCATGCCCGCGCGAGATCGTCGGGCGAAAGCGTGGCCTTAACATTCACTCTAAGCTCTCCAGTGGTTTCACACGTGATCGTAATCGACCACGACCTTTTCTGTAACAGGCTTCGCCTGGCAAGTGAGAATGTACCCTGCCTTGAGCTCCCATGGCTCGAGCGAATAGTTCAGCTCCATCTCCGCCCTGCCCTCCACCAGCTTGGCGCGGCAGGTCGAGCACATGCCCCCCTTGCAGGCAAAGGGCAGATCGACACCGGCGCGCAAAGCCGCATCCAGGATAGCCTCGCCTTCAGCGACAGGCACCTCCCGCCGTTTGCCGTCGATAATCAGCGAGGCGAAAGCCTTCGGCGGCGCGGTCGGCGGAATCACCGCCTTCGGCCGCGGTTTGCCGCCGAGCCCCGACACGAAGCGCTCGACATGGATGCGCTCCACGGCAATGGCGAGGTCGCGGCAGGTCGCCTCGATCTCATCGCTCATCCCTGTTGGGCCACAGATAAAGACGTGATCGACGCTCGACGCCGAAACCAGCGAGCGCAACAGCACCTTGACCTTTTCGCCGTCAAGCCGGCCGTGCAGGATCGGCAGGTCCTGTTCCTCGCCTGAGATGACATGGAACAGCGACAGGCGCTCCATGAAACGATCCTTCAACTCTTCCAGTTCCTCGCGGAACAGCATTCCTTCGCTGGAGCGGTTTCCGTAGAACAGGAAAAACCGGCTCTTCGGTTCGCGCGCCAGCACGCCCTTCGCGATCGACAGGACCGGCGTAATGCCTGAGCCCGCCGCGAAGGCAACATGAATGCGGGCCTCGTCCGGCGCCGCCGCCACGCCAAAGCGGCCGGTCGGCGTCATCACGTCGAGTTCGTCACCGCACTTGAGCTCGTCGGCGGCCCAGCTCGAAAACGCGCCGCCGTCTACCTTCTTGACCGCGATGCGCAGTTCGCCATCGTCAGGCCCCGAACAAATCGAATAAGAACGGCGCACTTCCTCGCCGTCCATCGTGGTGCGGAGCGTCAGGTACTGGCCGGGAGCAAAGGCGTAATCGTTGGCCAGTTCCGGCGGAATTGTGAAGGTCATCGACACCGCGTCCGGAGTTTCGCGGCGCAGGTCGTTGACGGTCAGGCGATGAAAACGCGGTGCTGCTGCTGACATCTTTTCAATGGCACTTGAAATACTCGAAGGGCTCGCGGCAGCTCTTGCAGCGCCACAGCGCCTTGCAGGAGGTCGAACCGAATTCGGAGATGAGTTCGGTATCCTTCGAGCCGCATTGCGGGCATGCCACCTCCTGCACGCCGAACAAGGCACGACGGGAGCTTGAAGGAAGCGGCGGTGCAATGCCGTATTCCCTGAGTTTCCTGCGGCCGTCCTCGCTCATCCAGTCCGTGGTCCAGGCCGGCGACAGCACGGTACGGATTTTCGGACGGCGAAAGCCTTCCCGCTCCAGCGCGAGCTCGATCTCCAGCGCGATCATGTTCATCGCAGGGCAGCCGGAATAGGTCGGCGTGATCGCGACCTCGACATCGCCATCCCTGACCGTCACCTCGCGCAGCACGCCGAGATCGGCAATGGTGAGAACCGGAATCTCCGGGTCGACGACGCTCGCCACGGCGTTCCAGGCGCGCTGACGCAGATCAAGGGCGCTGTCAGCCACAGTCACCATGTCGCCCCCGGGAACGTGCGCTGCATGGATTGCAGTTCGCTGAGAAGATGGCCGAGATGTTCGCTGTGCCGGCCGTCTCGGCCGCCCCGCTGCATCCAGTCGCTCGCCGGCAACGCCAGCGCCGCCTCGCCGACGACGGCGGAAACCGTCTTGAGCCATTGCGGCCTCAAGCCCGCCGGATCGATGGCAATACGCGCATCGATCAGGGCGCGCTCGGCCTCGTCGACAAAAAACATCTCGCCGGTAAAGGCCCAGAGATCGTCGATGGCGGCCTGCGTGCGCCGATGGCTCTCCTCGGTACCGTCGCCGAGCCGGACCATCCACTCAGAGGAATGACGCAGGTGATAGGCGCTCTCCTTTTCCGACCTCGCCGCGATCGCGGCCAGCGTCGCGTCGGCGGATTTCATCATGGCGCGCCAATAAAGATCGGCGAACGCCGAATAGAAAAACTGGCGTACGATGGTGCGGCCGAAATCGCCGTTGGGCTGCTCGACCAGCAGAAGATTGCGATACTGCCTGACGTCGCGAAGATAGGCGAACTTGTCTTCGTCGTTGCCCCTGCCCTCGATCTTGGCCGCGTAGGAATAAAGCTCGCGCGCCTGCCCCAGAAGATCGAGCGCGGTGTTGGACAGCGCCATGTCCTCCTCCAGCATCGGCGCATGTCCGCACCATTCCGAGAGCCTGTGGCCGAGGATCAGCGCGTCGTCGGCGCGGCGCAGAAGATGGAGCACCAGCGGTGTTTCGGAGACCTCGATCGAGGGAGTTGCCATATCCTTGTTCCCGTCACATATGCCCGACTTCTTCGGGCACATCGTAGAAGGTCGGGTGACGGTAGATTTTGGATTCCGCCGGCTCAAACATCATGCCCTTCTCGGCAGGGTCAGATGCCGTGATCGCATTCGACGGCACCACCCAGATCGACAGGCCTTCGCCGCGGCGCGTGAAGATGTCGCGCGCGGCCTGCAGCGCCATGCTGGCATCGCTTGCATGCAGCGAGCCGCAATGCTTGTGCGCAAGCCCGTTGCGGCTGCGTACAAAGACTTCCCATAGCGGCGTGTTCGGGGTTGCCATCTCTATCTCCATTAGAACCTATTCGGCGGCCTGCGCGGCCCTGCCGAACTTGCGCTTTTCGCCATAGGCGAAGGCCGCCTCGCGGACCCACGCGCCCTCCTCATGCGCCTTGCGCCGCGCGGCGATCCGGTCGCGATTGCATGGGCCGTTGCCGGCGAGCACCTCATTGAACTCGGTCCAGTCGATCGGACTTGCGATCCAATGGCCGGCTTCGTCCTGCTTCATGGCCGGATCCGGGATAGTCAGCCCCAGGAAATGCGCCTGCGGCACCGTGGCGTCGATGAATTTCTGGCGCAGTTCGTCATTGGAAAAGCGCTTGATCTTCCACCTGGTCGAAGCCTCGCCGTGCTGGCTCGCCTTGTCGGGCGGGCCGAACATCATCAGCACCGGCCACCACCAGCGATCCAGCGCATTCTGCGCCATCGCCTTCTGCTCTGCCTTGCCGCGCGACAAGGTCAGCATGATCTCAAAACCCTGGCGCTGGTGAAAGGATTCCTCCTTGCAGACGCGGATCATCGCGCGCGCATAGGGGCCATAGGAGCAGCGACACAGCGGGATCTGGTTCATGATCGCCGCGCCGTCGACCAGCCAGCCAATGGCGCCGATATCGGCCCAGGTGAGTGTCGGATAGTTGAAGATGGACGAATATTTGGCCTTGCCGGCCAGCATCGCATCGACAAGCTCTTCCCGGGACGCGCCGAGCGTCTCGGCGGCGGCGTAAAGATAGAGCCCGTGCCCGCATTCGTCCTGCACCTTGGCGAGCAGCGCGACCTTACGGCGCAGCGCGGGCGCACGCGTGATCCAGTTACCTTCGGGAAGCATTCCAACGATTTCGGAGTGCGCGTGCTGGGAAATCTGACGAACCAGCGTCTTGCGGTAGGCCGACGGCATCCAGTCGTTCGGCTCGATGCGCTCGTCGTCGTCGATACGCGCCTGGAATTTCGAAAGGTGCGCGGCATCCTCGACGTGACGGTCGTCGCTGTCAGACGTATTCAGCGCCTGGGTGTACATGCCGGCCTCCGGGAGGATTTGTTCGGCGCAACATATAACAAAAATTTGCAAATGCAAGTCATTCTTGTAACATGTTAGCTCAACTGTTGTGGAACCGCCGCCAAAGTTCGGAACCGGCCTTCGGCAGCGGCCCGGCCTCGTTGCTCCCATGGCGGTCAAGCCATTGCTCGGATGCGGAAAGCAGCCCGCGATAGACGTCGCCGCAAAGTCCTCGCGCCGTGCGGCCCGGCCAATCCTTCGGCAGCAGCGCCATCGGCAAGAGAGGGTCGCGCAGCACGACGCGGCGATAGTAGTGGATCAGAAGGATGCGCGCGGCGAAGGCGTCGGCGTCGGACAACGGCTCGCGGCGCTCGATCCAAGCGCGTAGCGGCTCGAAGGTTTTCATGAATTTCACATAGGCGTCGGAAGTGCGGCCGAGCGGCCAGCTTTCGCTGAGCAGGCGCCGCCCGCTGTCGTCCTCGGCGGAAACCTCAAGGCGTATGGCGTGCGATGCCTCTTCGGGGACAGGCACCCCTGATGGCGCGACCCAGACGCCCGGCAGCGGGCTGCCGAAACCCGCATTCTTCAACGCCTCGCGGGAGGTTTCGCGCTCGGCGGCATTGCCGATCAACAACAATTCGAAACGGCCGGTCCAATCGGACGGCGGCGGATCATAAATATGTCTGGTGGCGATATCGAAGGTCTGCCGCCCGCTATCGGCCAGCCGATAGAAGCTGTTGCGGCCGACCTTGTTTCGCTCGAGCCAGCCGTCGGCGGCAAGGCGGGACATCGCGGTGCGGACCACGCCGCCATCGATATCGAGCCTCTTGAAAAATTCCAGAAGCGTGCCGAGCCAGACCGCGCCGCCGCGCGGCACGATCGCATCACCGAATACGGTGATGATGATCGATCCGGTGCGCGAGGTTTCGCGCTTGAGCTGGTCGATGATGCGCGTGAGCGGTGGCGGCGGCATGCCTTCACGCATACCGCGTTTCCTGCAAGCGCGACAACGCCGCCTACTTGCCAGGGCTTACCGGGCTGGGTCCGGATAGAGAACGGCGCGCCAGCCGCTGCGGTCGAACGGCTTCCAGTGTCCTTCGGGTTGGGACAGCCGATCGGCCACGGCATAGACGGCGGCCGGATGATGCCCCATGCCGCAGTGGCTGCTTTCCACCTCGATACTCTCGGACTGCGCCGACACCTTCTCCATGCAGACCTGCCAGGCACAGATGCCGTCGGTGCGGCTGAAGATTGCGGTGGTCGGCACCGGCGGCGGGACGGCCAGCGAGCTGCCGAAGCGCTCATCTTCTTCCTCGGCGCGGCGACCGCTTGCCATCTCATAGACGCGCCAGGCATTGGTCGACTTCGGAGAGCCCGCAAACGGACTGCCCAGCGTAATCACCGAACGCACGCGTTCAGGGCTCATCTTGGCGAGTTGCCGCGCATAGAGGCCGCCCAGCGACCAACCCACCAGCGAGACCTTGCGGCCGTAGGTATCGTTGGCTTCCGCCAGAAGATCCGTCATCGCCTGCTGCAGGCCAGGACGGAGACCGAGGTTGCGGCCAAGGCGCCAACCGCTGACGGCATAGCCGCGATTGCGCAGAAAGGCGCGCAGTGGCCGCGTCGAGACATCGGAGGCCAGCAATCCGGGAAGCACCAGCACGGGATGGCCATCGCCCCTCGACGCCAGCGTCAAAAGCGGCAGCGCGCCCACGAAGGCGCCAAGCTCCTGGATGGCACGGCCTTCCAGAAGCATCAGCGTTCTGGACGGCGGACGAAGCGTTTGCGCGGCAGCGGACATCGTAACTCCTTTTCAGGGCTCGCAGTCTCATGGAATCGTTTGCAGCGCAGCGACCCCGATAAAAAGCTAAGGGACGTTTTCGGCGGTTTCAAGCGGGATGGTTCACACTTTGTAAAAACCAAAAACCCTTGCACGTGACCAATCGGTCACAGCAAACGCAGCAGGTACTCGGCGGTGTAAAGCGCAAGGCCCGCTAGGCCGCCGATCAGCGAGCCATTGAAACGGATGTATTGCAGGTCCTTGCCGATATTGATTTCGATCAGCGAAATCAGCTGCGCCATGTCCCAGGATTTGACCTGATCCGAGATGAAGCTTGAAACGCCGCTCTTCTGATCGGCGATGAAAGTCCGCAGCACCGCTACCACGCCCTGGTTGATCTCGGCTCGTAGCTCGCCATCGCCAGCGAGCGCCTCGCCGGCCGAGACGAACATTCCAGTCAAATGGTTCTGCAGCACCTGGGTTTCGCCGGCGGCGCTGCGCTCGATGAAACCGCGCGTGTTCGACCAGACGGTGCGCGCAAGATCGGATAGCTCCGGACGCGCGAGCAGGTCGCGCTTCAAGCCACTGATGCGTGCGGCATAGTTCTTGTCGGTAGCGAGGCGATCGACAAAAGACAGCACCATGCGATCGAACTCGCCGCGGAAGGGATGTTTGGGATCGTTGCGCACTTCATCGAAGAAGCGGCTTGCAGAACCAACGATCCTGTTCACCAGAAACTTGTCGGCGCGGTAGAGCCTCAGGAGTGTCGGC
>Ga0306924_10000993_pt1 | contig 25272 bp, 27 predicted proteins | sample sta12Can44000111_FD_203756 | JGI IMG/M metagenome (GOLD analysis project Ga0306924, IMG submission 203756) | Lab enrichment of tropical soil microbial communities from Luquillo Experimental Forest, Puerto Rico - statanox.12C.anox.44.000.111 (v2)... | ecosystem: Environmental > Terrestrial >... | reverse complement strand
GGGCTATCGCTTGACAGCGCTGAAGCCCAAGAACGGCCGCTAACTGCGACGAGCGTTGCAGGTGTCAGCCGAAGGGCGTATCGCCGCGCATACCGCAGCCCGGCTTACGCAAGTGCTCCTGGCTACGGCTCTGGATTGTACTCCGGCCATGGATGTCCGGCTTCTGGCTACTGGGCACCTTACGGAGTGACCTCCCAGGCACCTTGGGGCGTCTACGCCAGCAGCTACGCCTTAGCTTGCGAGCGTGTGAAATCAGGCTACGCCGCACCATACGGACCGATTTTCTACTGAGGGTGCCCGCCACCCGCTCGCCCTGTTGCGCGCGTGCCGCGAGCGGCCACGGTGCCAAGCAGCGTGATGAGCAGGTGGCCGACGCTACTGGCCAATCAAGGCGGGCAAAATTGACATCGCCGCGTCCACGCTCGTATCCGCCTGCCGCCGTTGCAGCGTTGCACGCGCGGGCTAGGGGATACCTGCCCCCCACCCCCTCTTTTTTTGTTTTCAAAATTTGCTTTGTTACCACTCCTAAGCGTAGCAGCGCGTAGTGCGCGCGCCGCTAGTTTCCTGCAGGGGGCGGCATGTTTGCCAAGTCTTGCTGAAGCTGTATTTGCTGCTGCGCCGCGGCATTCGCGGCGTTGGTCGCCTGGATCGTGGCATTCATGGCGTCGGAATTCGCTTGTTGTTGCATTCGGTTCATTTCGTCGATGTGCCGGACCTCATCATCGAGGTTCGAAGCAGATGACGACGAAGGCGATGAACCCCAGGACTCCCATCCGCCCCACTGGCCTTGGGTGCGTGATGCCGCTGTCTGCTGGATCACGACCCGCTGCCGGGCGGCCGCCGCGGCCGCCCGCAGTGTGCCGGCCAACTGATAGCCGCGCGTCGCCATGCATTGTTGGAACGCAGGCGCGGTCTTTCTCTGCCCGCCGGTCTGGTGCGAGCAATAATTGAGGCTCGCTTGCACGGCCGTGGTCGTTCGAGCATGCGCGGTGCTGGCGAGGGCGGAGACTGTGGTCGTGGCACTGATCACGCCGACCGCAGCAATACCGATCAGCAAATTCCTAGTCATGGCGCTTCTCCTTCAATAATTTCTGTACGAACTTAGCGTCGCCACCCGATCAAAAGTTTCGGGCGGCTTGCATGAAGGAGCCATGGCAGCGGCATTAATGTTTGGTCATCAAACATCACGACTGGTTGAACAGGTTCAACCGGCCGATTGCAACTCCGGGGATCGGAGTAGCAGGGACACAATCACGCTAGTCGGCGTGCATTCGTCTGCCCTGCATGCGAGTGACTTTCACTTCGTCTGACAACCCACCGATCGCGGGCGGCGGCCCTGGGAAGAAAGCCCCCAGGGCATGCCCCGCGCCGGGCCAGAAACCGGGGTTTGCAGGGGGGCAACGCTCCCTTTGGGGCGACCGCCCTTGGGGCGGGCGGGTTTAGTAACGCTTACTAAACCCTCTTAGATCATGTCTGATCTGTCGTTGGCTCAGCACGTGATTGGAGCACGCGATGTGGGCTTACCAGTTCGACTATCTTGACGAACTACGCGGCTTCGGTGATCGGTCGGTGTGGGTCAATCCACTTTGGTTTTGGGAGTGCCATCCAGACGGAAGCTCTAGCGTCCGCCCAACATCATCATGGCGGCTCAGAGAGGCGAGCGTAACCCACGCCAATTGACCGACGATGCGCTGTTTCACCTAGCGTGGCAGCTATTGAGTAAGGAGCTGCCCTCCTAGGCTACCGGCTCTCCGTTGGCTTGGCGTCGCTCTCTAGTATCCGTCGCGCCCGTTCGGGAATGACGTGCCTCGTGTGGCACTGGTCGCAGCACCGGCCATCGGTATCGGCTTCGCATCGTTGCTTTTGTATTTCCGCAGAGGTACGCGCGCGCGTTATGGCGTCTTACATTCGAACTGAAATGTCTGCAACTTGTTCAATGACGACCGTTGTACGCTGCCCAAGAACTGGACGCGCATGCTCTGAACCGACCTGTCAGGAACGGCATTGGTGTCGCAAGATGCTCGAACGTGGCCTATCGCGCACAGGACCGCCGTTGAAGCGCAAATTCCGACCGAGGTGCTGCGCCAACAGAGCCGGTGCGTTGGTCAGTTGGTTATGACGCGCATCATGGGGTCTTACATTTCGAATAGAAATGCCTACACACAAACATGGAGAGGTTTGTTTCAATGACGACCGTTGTCTGCTGTCCAAAAACTGGACGCGCATGTCGCGAAGTAATCTGTCAGAAAGGCCTTGGTGTCGGCAGATGCTCGAGCGCGGCCACAGGACTGCCGTTGAAGCGCAAATTCCGACCGAGGTACTGCGCCAAGACCAGAGCCGGTGCGTTGGTCAGTTGGTTATGACGCGCATCCTAGCCGCTTACGCGGTCGCAAGTCCGGGCCAGCAGCAAAACGGTGCCGCAATCGGTGCCGGTGATCGTCGCGTTGTCGGTTAAGCATTGGTCGGAGTGGCAGGATTTGAACCTGCGACCCCCTCGTCCCGAACGAGGTGCGCTACCAGACTGCGCTACACTCCGCCAGAAGGCCGGTCTTATAACCCGCGTAGGCAAAGGGCCGCAAGCACGGAGCCAAAGCGAACAGCCCGATGACCGCGCAGCCGGCCACCCAAGTGATAAGAGCGGAACAAGGCGCCATTACGCCCAGCACCCCCGCGGTTGAGCGCGCAGCGCAGACGCTTGCCGCAGGGGGTCTCGTCGCCTTTCCGACCGAGACCGTCTATGGGCTGGGCGTCGACGCCACCAACGCCGCGGCGGTTGCGCGCCTTTATGACGCCAAGGGCCGCCCCTCGTTCAATCCGCTCATCGCCCATGTCGCCGAGACCGCCGCGGCGCGCCCGCTCGCGCGCTTCAACCAGGCTGCGGAACGGCTCGCGCTAGCGTTCTGGCCTGGGCCGATGACGCTCGTGCTGTCCAAGCTCGCAAATTGCCCGGTGGCGGAGCTCGCCACGGCGGGCCTCGATACCATCGCCGTGCGCGTCCCCAGCCATCCCATCGCGCGCGCCATTCTCATCGCCCTTGGACGCCCGGTAGTGGCGCCGTCGGCCAATCGCTCCGGACATGTGTCCCCCACGACCGCGCAGCACGTGCTCGCCGATCTGCGCGGGCGCATCGAACTCATCGTTGACGGAGGCCCTACGCCGATGGGACTGGAATCGACCATCGTCGCCTGTCTCGATCGACCGGTACTGTTGCGGCCCGGCGCCCTGCCACGCGCCGATATCGAGCGGCTCCTTCCGCTGACGGAGGCGCCGTACTCGGCCGCGCCGCCGGCACACGTCGACGAGATCCCGATTGCGCCCGGCGCGCTCGCCTCCCACTATGCGCCGCAGGCGCGGCTGCGGCTCAACGCGCGACGCGTCGAGGCGCACGAGGCCTTGCTCGCCTTCGGCCCAATGCCGGTGGCCGGCGCCGAGCAGGCGGCGGCCGCGCTCAACCTCTCCCTGCGCGGCGACCTCATCGAGGCGGCGGCCAATCTCTTTTCTCACCTGCGCGCGCTCGATGCCTCGGGCGCTGCTACCATCGCCGTCATGCCGGTGCCGCGCGCGGGCCTGGGCGAGGCGATCAACGACCGTCTGCAACGGGCCGCAGCGCCGCGCCCGTAAGGCGGACATTCCTCAAGCCAGCGCGCTATAGTCGCCACTCGCAAGGCCGTGACCGAGCTCCATGATGAATATTGCAGAGACGCCCCCTAAGATCCTCGCCGCCGACCTGCTCTCCCGCTTCGTCGCGCTCGTGGGCGAGAAAAACGCCATCACCGATCGCCAGGCGCAGGCGCCCTATCTCACCGAGCCGCGCGACATGTTCCGCGGGACGAGCTCCGTGGTGCTACGGCCGGGATCGGTCGCCGAGGTCGCCGCAATCCTCAAGCTCGCGAACGAGACCTCGACCGCGATCGTGCCGCAAGGCGGCAATACCGGCCTGGTCGGGGGGCAGATTCCGCAGCACGGCGAGATCGTTCTTGCGCTCAACCGCCTCGACCGGGTGCGCGAGGTCGATCCGGTATCCAACACCATGACCTGCGAGGCAGGCGTGACCTTGCTGCGAGCGCGCGAGGCGGCCGCCGCGGCTGACCGGCTCTATCCGCAATTGCTGCCGTCGGAAGGGAGTTGCACCATCGGCGGCAATCTTTCCACCAATGCCGGCGGCACCGCCGCCCTCGCTTATGGAATCGCACGTTCGCACGCACTCGGCATCGAGGTCGTGCTTGCCGACGGGCGGGTGCTCAATGCCTTAAACAAGCTCAAGAAGGACAACACCGGCTATGATCTCAAGGACCTGTTCATCGGCGCCGAAGGCACGCTTGGCGTGATCACGGCCGCCGTGGTGCGGCTCATACCGCGCCCGCGCTCCGTTGAGACCGCATTTGTCGGCGTACCTTCGGCGCAGGCGGCGCTCGATCTATTCGGGCTTGCGAACGAGCGCGCCACCGGCAATGTGACCAGCTTCGAATTGATGTTGCGGCTCGGCGTCGAACTGGTGCTGCGACACGGCGCGGGCTGCCGCGATCCGCTGCCGCAACCGCACCCCTGGTACGTGCTCATCGAACTCTCGTCGCAAGCCCGCTCCGGATTGCGCGCGGTGCTGGAAGACATTTTGGCCGAGGGACTGGAGCGCGGTCTCGTGCAGGACGCCACCATCGCCGACAGCCTCGATCAGACCAATATGTTCTGGCGCATCCGTGAAATGTTCGGCGAAGTGCAACGTCACGAAGGCGGTTCGATCAAGCACGACGTCTCGGTGCCGGTCGCGGCGGTACCGGCCTTTATCGAGGAGGCGAACGCCGCCGTGGCCAAACTGATCCCCGCTGCCCGGCCGTTGCCGTTCGGACATCTCGGCGATGGCAACATTCATTACAACGTCGCCCAGCCCGTCGGCGCAGACAAAGCCGAGTTTCTCAGCCGCTGGAACGAGGTTAACGCAGCGGTATTCGCCGTCGTGGCCCGACATGGCGGATCAATCTCGGCCGAGCATGGGATCGGGGTCATGAAGCGCGATCTCCTGCCCAAGGTAAAGGATCCGGTCGCGTACGATCTGATGCGCACGCTCAAGCGCGCCCTCGATCCCAAAGGGATACTCAATCCGGGCAAGGTGCTGTAGCCGGACGTCCTGGGAGGCCGACACGGCTCCCTGGCACCGCTCGACTACGATATGGCCCAGCCCGATGGCAGACATCGCTTAAGGTAAGCTGTCGCGCATGCTCTTGGAGCGCCGTCGCCGTGTCTGACGCACGATCTTATCCCGATCGTCCCTACCTCGCCGTGAGCGCTGCCATCGTGCGCGATGGCAAGATTCTTGTGGTGCGTCGCGCGCGTGCGCCGGGCCACGGCCTCTATAGCCTGCCTGGCGGCGTTGTCGAAGTTGGAGAGACGCTCAAGGAGGCGGTGGCGCGGGAGGTACGGGAGGAGACCGGGATGACGATCGAGCCGGTCGCACTCGCCGGCTTTCGCGAAGCTATCGTGCGCGACGCGGATAGCCGGGTGGAACGTCATTTCATCATCCTGTGCTTTGCTGCGCGCTGGCGCAAAGGCGAGCCGGTTCTCAACGAGGAACTCGACGAGGCCCGCTGGATCGACCCGGCCGAACTCGCGAACCTGTCGACGACCTCGGGGCTTGCGGATATCGTCGCGGAGGCGTTTGACCGGCTAGCCACGCATCCGAGCACGTGAACGGCCGCTGCGACTTCGCTATCTCCCCTCATTCCCGCGAAAGCGGGAATCGACGGCCGCGGTCCGCAGCCCCGCTTTCGTGAAGACGAGCGGATGGAGTACACCGTCAGGACGAATAGCTTACATGCCTTGTTTCCGTCGCGTTGGACCGCGACAATGGTGGACATAGCCCTCAGGCCCCTCCGGAATTCATGTTGTCGCGAAAGTTCATGGTGCGACGTGTATTGATGGCGCTCCCCATCCTGGCCGCGCTCACGCTCGCGCCCGCCGGCGCGCCTACGCGCGCCGAAGGCGTCGCCGCGCCTTTCGACGGCAGTCTGCAGCGCCTCGCCGAGATCCTCGGCGCCTTGCACTATCTCCGCAATATCTGTGGCGCCAACGAAGGCCAGAAGTGGCGCAACGAGATGCAGTCAATCGTCGACGCCGAAGCCCCGAGCGGAGACCGGCGCTTGCGCATGATCGCGAGCTTCAATCGGGGCTACCGCGGCTATCAGCAGAGCTACCGCACCTGCACGCCGGCGGCGGAGCTGGTCATTCGCCGCTATCTCGAGGAAGGTTCCAAGATCGCACGGGAGATGACCGCGCGCTATGCCAACTGACGGGCTCGTCCCCGCGAAAGCGGGGACCCCCAGGGCCGCGGACTGTGGCCCTGGATTCTCGCTTGCGCGGGAATGAACGGGGTGTGAGCCGTATCAGGCTATAGCCGCAGCTGAGGCATTAACCGTTCCTCAAGTTGCGCCTAGGCGAGCGTGCCGCGCGTGCTAACGTGCGCTATCTAGCAGCGGCCCGCGAGTCGACATGGGGATGACAGCGCGACTGACCGGGGTTCCGGGAGAAGTTCCGGACCATGAGCAGAAACGAGCTGCGCTGGGTTACCTCAACGCAGCCTGGACTGAAGCGCGTGTCGACGGGATCGACGGAGATTGCCTGGCGCAGGCTTGCCTGTTCGCCGCCTTTGCCGAGTTTGTGTCGACCTACGGCGAGGAGGCAGCAGCACGCTTTGCCGAGGGTCTCGCCATGCGCATCCGCAACGGCGAATTCTCCCTCGCCATCACCAAGCAATAGAGCTAAGCCAGGCGCAACGCTTAGGGCGCGGCAATCCTCGTCACCCTCCCAGCGATTTCGCGCGTCTGGTAGACTGCGCCGTCGATCGGCCGCCGACCATGCTGCTGCGCATTGGCTTTCGCCTCTTCATGCTGGCGCTCGTCGCGAGCGGCAGCGCGCTTGCCCCGATCAGCCTTCGCGGCGAGACAGTCAAGCCGCCGGACGCATCCGCGCCGACGCCTGCCGAACCGCCGCAGAACCACGCCGCAGGTGCCGACAAGGGCAAAGGTCATACCACCCGCGCCTCCAGCGGCGCCGAAATTATCACCGATCTCTCCCGCTTGCCCGCGCCGGTGGCGCGCACGCGCGAACGGCTGCTCGCTGCCGCGCGCAGCGGCGATCTGCAGCAGCTCGCGGCGTTGATGACCGACCCGATGCCGATTTTCTCGTTCACGGACGACAAGGATCCGGTGGCATTTTGGAAAGCGAATTATCCCGACTCCGACGGCGTCGAGGTGCTCTCGATCCTGACGATGATTCTCGAATCCGGCTTTGTGCGGGTCGACGAAGGAACGCCGCAGGAAATGTACGTCTGGCCCTATTTCGTGCGCATGTCGCTCGCCTCGCTAACACCGCAACAGAAGGTGGAGCTTTTTCGGATTGTCACGGGCGCCGACTACAAGGACATGATGAAACTGGGGGTCTATGCCTTCTACCGCCTGGGGATCTCGCCCGACGGCACCTGGCAGTTCTTCGTTACCGGCGATTGACGCGCGCTCGGCCGCCTGCGCGAACATGCCGGCGCGGACTTGTGACCCCGCAACGAGCGCCTTACGTTTAGCCGCGACATCGGTACGATCACGCATCATGAAGGCCGCGCTGCTTCCCGACCGCGGCGTCGTCAAGGTTGCCGGCGACGACGCGCGCAAATTCCTCAACGGGCTCGTGACCAGCGACGTCGCCAAGGTGACGCCGGCAGCCGCCAGCTTTACCGCGCTGCTTACTCCTCAGGGTAAGATCATTGTCGATTTCATCCTGGCGGAGGCGCCAGGAGCCGACGGCGGCGGGTTCTTCCTGGATTGCCCGCGCGCGCTTGCGGCGACGGTGCTGCAGCGGCTCAACTTCTACAAGCTCCGGGCCAAGGTCATAGTCGAGGACTTGTCCGATATACTCGGTGTGCTCGCGGTCTGGGACGGCAATGCCACCACCGAATATGGTTTGTGCTACCAGGATCCGCGGCTTGCGGCCTTGGGCCTGCGCTGCATGCTGCCGCCGCACCTTTCCGGCGAGGCGGCAGCCGACCTGGGCGCCGAGCTCGTCGACCCTGCGGCCTACGAGGCTCATCGCATCACGCTCGGGGTGCCGCGCGGCGGCCTCGACTTCACCTACGGCGATGCCTTTCCGCATGAGAGCGACATGGACCAGCTGGGCGGCATCGACTTCGATAAGGGCTGCTTCGTCGGACAAGAGGTAGTCTCGCGCATCGAGCACCGCGGCACCGCGCGCAGCCGCGTGGTGCCCGTGGCCTTCGACGGCTTTGCGCCCGAGGCGGGCATGCCGGTGAGCGCGGGCGGCAAGAGCGTGGGAACGTTCGGGTCGGGCACGCAAGGCCGCGGCCTTGCCCTGCTTCGCCTCGATCGCGTCGGCGATGCCATCGCTGCGGGCGAATCGCTCGTCGCCGGCGGCATCGAGATACGGCTGGTCAAGCCGGGCTGGGCACAATTTGCATGGCCGGGCGAAGCGAGGGCCGCGGAATGAGCCCTGCCCTCACCCATTCGGATGGGCTCAAACGCTGTCCCTGGCCCAAGCAAGACCCGCTTTACGTCGCCTATCATGACGAGGAATGGGGCGTGCCCGAATACGACGACCGCGCGCTCTACGAGAAGCTCATCCTCGACGGCTTTCAGGCCGGGCTGTCCTGGATCACCATTCTGCGCAAGCGCGAGAACTTCCGCCAGGCCTTCGACGGCTTTAAGCCTGAGAAGATCGCGCGCTACACGCCGAAGAAGATCGAGAAGTTGATGCAGGATGCCGGCATCGTGCGTAATCGCATGAAGATCGAAGGCGCCGTCCTCTCCGCGCGCGCTTACCTCGAGACTATGGAAAAGGGCCCGGGTTTCTCGCGGCTGCTTTGGAATTTCGTGGACGGAAAGCCCAAGATCAATCGCTTCCGTTCGACCTCCCAGGTGCCGGCGGAAACGCCGGTGTCGCGCGCGATGTCCAAGGAGCTGGCACGCCGGGGCTTCAGATTCGTGGGGCCGAGCATCGTCTATGCCTTCATGCAAGCGACCGGCATGGTCAACGATCACATCGTCAGCTGCCATCGGCATGCGCCGCTTGCCGCATTGGCCGGCCGATGAGAGTGACGAGAGCGATGCGCGCCAAGCCGCGACCTGCCTTCCCCTCCGAAGCGTTTCGCGCCTGGCAACGCATGCTGTCCGGACGCCGGCTCGATCTGCTCGATCCCTCGCCGCTCGATGTCGAAATCGCGGACATCGCCCATGGCCTCGCGCGGGTGGCCCGCTGGAACGGACAAACCGAGGGCGCGCACATCTTCTCCGTCGCCCAGCATTCGCTGCTGGTTGAAGTGATCGCGCGGCAACGCTCGCGCCTCGATCGTGCAAGCCGCCTGGGCGTACTCCTGCACGATGCGCCGGAATATGTGATCGGCGACATGATCTCGCCGTTCAAGGCGGTGATCGGCGACGCCTACAAGGCGGTGGAGGCGCGCCTGCTCATGGCGATTCGTCTGCGCTTTGGTCTGCCTGCCGAGCTACCGACTGAGATTCTCGCCCTGATCAAGGCCTCCGACCGCGCCGCCGCTTATCTGGAGGCGACACGACTTGCCGGATTTTCCACCGACGAGGCGCGCCGCTTCTTCGGGGGGCCGCCGAAATTCTCCGCCACGATCGAGCGCGACTACCTGGTACCGTGGCCGGCGGAGGTGGCCGAGCGGCGCTATCTTGATCGCTTCGCCAAGTTGACCGGGGAGTAACACGTACCCAGTTCCGTCCGTCCCCGCCCCCGCTTTCGCGAGGGTGAACTCCAGCGGGGGACCCAGGGGCCGCCGACTGTGGCCCTGGATTCCTTCCGCGGGAAATAACGGAGAGAGGCTGCTTGGGCGGAGCAATTCATGCGCTGTCGGTTCCGCAGATCGGCGAAACGACGCCTTGAAGTCGAGATTCGTCACAATATAAAGGGCAGATGATTCACGTCTGTTCCCTCGCGCGCCTGCACGCGACGGTCGAAGCGACCGAGGCGCGCCATGTCGTCACGCTGCTCAAGGACACCGACCGGGTCGAGCGGCCGAGGAGCGTCACACCCGACAACCACCTCATTCTGAGCATGGACGACATCACGGTGCCGATGGATGGCTACACGCTTCCATGCGACGAGCATGTCAGCGCGCTGATCGCATTCGTACGCAGCTGGGACCGCGCCAAGCCGCTGGTGGTGCATTGCTACGCCGGCATCAGCCGATCCACGGCCGGCGCCTACGTCGCCGCCTGCGCCCTCAATCCGGGTCGGGATGAATGGGTGATCGCGCGCGAACTGCGCCGCGTCTCCCCGACCGCGACCCCCAACGGCCGCCTCGTCGCGTTGGCCGACCGTATCCTGCGCCGGGACGGCCGCATGGTGGCGGCCATCGATGCGATCGGGCGCGGCGCGATTGCCTACGAGGCCGACCCGTTCCGGCTCGAATTGGAATAGTGCGCCCGCCTTCGCGGCTACCCGGTGGGTTTTCGCCGCACCTCGTTTTCCGGGAACTGTGCAAAAGGCCGCCTAAATCGAGAGCGGCCGGAGGCCGCCGTTAAGCACGGCGGCAAGTTCCACTGGGATCAAGTCTCCCAAACGGACATAGTCCCGCCACAGCGGCGTTGTTTTTGCGCAACAAGGGGGGCCGTGGTTTCCGATCAAAGGAGACAGGCCTTGTATTCGAACCTGCGGTTTGTGATCTCCGCCTCGTTTCGTCGCGTGCGCAGGGCTGATCGGCGTGCTGGCGTTCCTTCCCGCCACGCTCGAAGAGCGGCTTGCCAGCGCTGAAGATTCCATCCCCTCTGCCCGGGCCTGCAACCAGCAAAACTGGTGGCATTTCGATCGAAACTGCCTGTCGCGGCGCGGCATGCCGTGGGTAGCGGATCTTCCTACTACCAACACCCCCGAAGTTCCGTCTGCCGACGAAAGCACGCCTGAGCCGCCTTCGGTCGACGCTCAGTCCTCCGCTGCGGCGGCGGAGGAAGTCGCGCCAGCAACTCAAGCCACCGCCTCTGGTCAAGCCACCACCTCTGGTCAGGCCACCGCCTCCGGGCAGGAGGCGTCGATGCCGCCTCCCCTCGCCGAGGAACCACGGGTGGCGACGCAGCCCAGCGAAGCCACCCCGCAGCAGGAGGCCTCCGCGCCGCCGGCCGCTGAGGAACCGCACATCGCAAAGCAGCGGAAATTCACACCGGCCCGCCATGCGGCGCCCGCCGCAGCTCCGCTTGCGGAGAAGCGGCACGCGGCAAAGCCCGTAGCCGAGGCGCAGCCACACACGCCCGCACCGAAGAAAGCAGTTCGAGAGGATCGTGGCGCGAAACAGACCAATGAAGCCTTGAATGCAGTGCGAAAATTTCAAGACAATCTGCGCGACATCCCGGTGAGTTCCTACGCCGCCGATGGAGCGCGGCGCACGATCGTCATTCGGCCGACGTCGATACAGGACGTCTACTACTACTCTGCGCCTCGCTAAGGTGGCCGCCCACCTCCGTCGCCTCGAGCGGGAGGGGCTCGGACGAATGCCGGTGCGGACTCATGCCGGCAACGCTCGTGCGGCGGGTGAAGTCACAATAGGCAAAGCCCAGCCACGAGCCGCGGAAACTGCGCTCGGTGGTCTTTTCGAGGCGGAAACACGGCTCGAACGCCATCCCCCGAAGCGACGCGCACCACGCCTCGCCGCGCACGCGCAACGTTCCGGCCGGCAGCCATACCGAGCGCACGGGTCCGGTGCCGCGGAGCTGGACGGTGCCGATCACCGAGCCGTCGCCGTAAATGCGGCCCGCGCCGCGCGAGCCGTCGAAGCAGTTGAACGCGAAAAGCTTGCCGGCGACGAAGCGCCGCGCCGCCTCCGGGCTGAGCACTTCCGCCCGCGCCGTGACGGCCGTCAGCAACGTCACGACCACAATTGCGAACCGCGCAATCATATCCCCTCCCCCGTTACCGCCGCCGCGGCAACCGTAACCGCCCGTTAACCATATGAATCAGGCGCGACTTTGCCGGATCTTGGTCAACAAATCCTAAACTGGTTACCCGATCTTAACCACGATGCGACCGCGGACGCGTCCCTCCACGATGTTTCGAGCCGCTTCGATCACCTCGGCGAGCCCGATCTCGCGCGTCATGATCGCCACCTTTCCCCGATCAAGCTCGCTCGCCAAACGCCTCCACGCCGTTCGCCGATCGGCAATCGGACGCATCACAGAATCGATGCCGAGAAGCGAAACACCACGCAGAATAAATGGTGCGACCGACGTCGGCAAATCCATGCCGCCGGCCAGTCCACAAGCCGCGACCGCCCCGCCGTAGCGCGTCGTCGAGAGTACATTGGCGAGCGTGGTGGAGCCGACGGTGTCGATGCCCCCTGCCCAACGCTCTTTTCCCAGCGGTTTTGCGGGTCCGGCGAGTTCTCGGCGTTCGATGATCTCGTTCGCGCCCAAACTTTTCAGATAGTCGGCCTCCTGCGGACGCCCGGTCGAAGCCGTGACCTGAAAGCCACGGTGGCTAAGAATTGCAACGGCGACCGAGCCGAGCCCCCCGGCGGCACCCGTGACCACCACCGGTCCGCTCATCGGAGTGAGACCGTGACCTTCGAGCGCCATGACCGCGAGCATGGCGGTGTAGCCCGCGGTGCCGATGGCCATGGCATCGTGCGCGCTCATGCCGGAGGGAAGCGGCACCAGCCAATTTCCCTTCACCCGCGCTTTCTCGGCGTAGGCGCCAAGGTGCGTCTCGCCCAGGCCCCAGCCGTTGAGGATCACCTTGTCGCTGGCCTTCCAGTCCGGATGGCTCGAGGCCTCGACCGTTCCCGCAAGGTCGATGCCGGGGATCATGGGAAAGCGCCGCACGACCGGCGCCTTCCCCGTGATCGCGAGGCCGTCCTTGTAATTGAGGGTCGACCATTCGACGCGGACCGTGACGTCGCCTTCCATAAGATTACGTTCATCGAAATCGGCGAGGGTGGCCTTCGAGCCGGTGTCCGTCTTTTCGATCACGATCGCTTTGAAAGTCGCCACGGTCGTTACTCCCGTTTTCCGCCCGGCTCGCGAAACAGTACACACAAAGTTCGCAGCGCGGCACAGGTGTGCCACGCATGCCTTTCAGCGATGACAATAGGCCTCAGGCCGGCGCGGCAGCCGCGCGAACGACCGGTTTCTCCACGATCGGTAGATTGATCACGGCGGAGAGCACGCCGAGCAGGATCGAGAGCCACCAGACCGCGTCGTAGGACCCAGTGCGCTCGAACAGTACACCGCCAAGCCACACGCCGAGGAAACCGCCGACCTGATGGCTAAAGAAGGCAAAGCCAAACAGCATAGCGAGCCAACGCGTGCCGAACATGACAGCGACGAGGCCCGAGGTCGGCGGCACGGTCGACAGCCAGAACAACCCGATCACTGCGCCGAAGACGAGGGTCGCGAGCGTGCTCGGCGGCAGCATGATGTAGATCAGGATCGCTACTGCACGCCCAAAATAAATCAGCGACAGGATGTAGCGCTTGGGCATGAAGGCAGCGAGCCAGCCGGCGACGATGGCGCCGACGATGTTGAACAAACCGATGCAGGCAAGCGCCCAGCCGCCCACCTCGGCCGGGAGGCCTCGATCAACCAGATAGGCCGGCAGATGCACGGCAATGAAGAAGATCTGGAAGCCGCAAGTGAAGAAGCCAAGCACGAGCAGCACATAACTCTTGTGCCCAAGCGCCTCGCTGAGCGCCTGTGCCACCGATTGCTGCGTCTGGCTGACGGCCGCTTTCGAGCCGCCGGTCTGCCGTGGCGAGGCGAGCGCGAGCGAGAGCGGCATGATCAGGAGCACGACAGCCGCGAAGATGACGAGCGTCCCCTGCCAGCCGACACGGTCGATAAGCGCCACCGCCAGTGGAGAGAACAGGAATTGTCCGAAAGAGCCGGCAGCCGTCCCAGCGCCGAATGCGAGCGAGCGCCACTGCGGCGGCATCAGCTTGCCGAATGCACCGATCACGACCGTGAAGGAGGAGCCGGCGAGCCCAAAACCGATCACCGCCCCCGCAGTAAGCTGAAGCATTCCCGGCGTGGCCGCATAGGCCATGGATGCCAAGCCGAGCGCATAGAAGAGAGCCCCGACGCTGAGAACCGGCGCGGCTCCATAGCGGTCCGCCAACGCGCCGGCTACAGGCTGAGCCGCGCCCCAGAGCAGCATTTGGATCGCGAGCGCGAGCGCAAAGACATCACGCCCCCAGCCGTGTGCGCTCGACATCGGGGTGAGAAAGAAGCCCAATCCCGAACGCGCGCCGAACCCGATCGTCGCGATCAGGCAACCGCAGACCAGGATGAGCGCGGGCCAGAAAAGTGGACCGTTGTCCGCCTTAGTGCTGTCCCCGCTGTGCATGTGCCTCTCGTCATCCTCGCGCGTCTGTCGTCGGTCATCCCTGCTCAGGCCGGCACGGCGGCCGTGCGCACGACCGGCTTCTCCACGATCGGCAGGTTGATCACCGCGGAGAGCACGCCGAACAGGATGGAGAGCCACCACACCGCGTCATAGGAACCGGTACGCACGAACACGACGCCGCCGAGCCAGACGCCGAGGAAGCCGCCGACCTGATGACTGAAAAACGCCAAGCCAGCGAGTGTTGCGAGCCATCGCGTGCCGAAGATCAACGCAATGATGCCGTTGGTAGGCGCGACTGTGGAGAGCCAGAGCAGGCCCATGACGGCGCCGAAGAGGATCGATGACACCGCCGTCACCGGAAATAGGATGAACGCCAGCACCGCGGCGGCGCGGGCGAAATAGATGAAGGAGAGGATGTAGCGCTTGGGCATGAGATTTCCCAGCCAGCCCGAAGCGAGCGAGCCGATGATGTTGAACAGCCCGATCACCGCGATGGTCCAGCCGCCGACTTGCGCGGAAAGACCGCGATCGATCAGGTAAGCCGGCATGTGCACGGTGATGAAGGCGAGTTGGAAACCGCAGGTGAAGAAGCCGAGCAGGACATAGGAGCGGTGGCCGACGGCCTCCGACAGCGCCTGCCGCAGCGACTGTGGCGCCGCGCCCTGCGCCGCGCCCGCCTCCGCCGGCGCGGTCGCGAGCGCTAGCGACAGCGGCAACACCAGAAGCATGCCCATGCCGAAAGTAAGCAATGCACTCTGCCAGCCGAAGGCGTCTATCAGCGAGACGGCGACCGGGGAGTACAGGAACTGACCGAATGACCCGGCGGCGGTGCCCGCACCAAAGGCCAGCAACCGCCAGCGCTCGGGCAAGAGCTTGCCGAACGCAGCAAGCACGACGGAAAACGAACAGCCGGCCAGGCCGAAGCCAATGAAAACGCCAGCAGCGAGGTCGAGCATCGCAGGAGACGTCGAATACGCCATGAGAATGAGGCCAATGGCGTAGAACGTGCCGCCCGCGCACAACACGCGCATGGTGCCGAAGCGATCGGCGATGGCTCCGGCAAACGGCTGGCCAATACCCCAGAGGATATTCTGAATCGCGAGCGCCAATCCGAATACGTCGCGCCCCCACCCGTTGGCTTGCGACATCGGCGTGAGAAAAAAACCGAGTGTGGCGCGCGGCCCAAAGCTGATCATGGAGATGAGACAGCCGCACAGCACGATCACGACCGGCGTGCGCCAGCCGATGCTGGAGGCTTTCGAGGCGGAAGGAATTGAAATCGCCATGACCACAACCTGTTCGCAATCCGAGAACAATCGCTGGGGCAGAACCCGGCGGGTGCTTGTACGGCCTAGCGCCCTCGTCCTCAAACAAAAACTTGGGGTACCTTCTTCCGCCGGCGCATGGCAGTTAGTCCCGCCAAGGCTGGCAACCGGGTGGAGGTAGCACTAAGGCGAAGATGTGCTCGAATCGAGAACAACCTCATCTCGAATTGAGAAGAGCCCGATCAAGAGCTTGCATGTCATCCCTAGTGCCGCGATGATCGCCTGCGCTGACACGCGCATGACACGCTCTCTACTCTGCCCCCACGCCTTCCTCTCGCCGCTCGAGATCGATGCCGCGGTTACGCGCGCGCTCGCCGAGGACCTCGGCCGCGCGGGCGATGTCACGGCGATCGCTACGATACCCGAAGAGCTATTGGCGCGGGCGATCGTGGTGGCGCGGGAGCCGGGCGTGATCGCGGGCCTACCGCTCGTCGCCGCGAGCTTTGCCAAGCTTGCGCCGGAGATCGAGATCGCCGCCAATACGCGCGATGGATCGAGGGTCGCGGCCAAGAGCGAACTGATGATTGTGAGCGGGCCGGCCCGCGCTGTGCTTTCCGCCGAACGGGTGGCCCTCAATCTGCTCGGCCGTCTTTCCGGGGTAGCGACGGCAACGCATGAATTCGTGCGCCGCGTCGCCGGCACGCGCACGCGCATCTGCTGCACGCGCAAGACCACGCCCGGCCTGCGCGCATTGGAAAAATACGCGGTGCGGTGCGGCGGCGGTTTCAACCACCGCTTCGGGCTCGACGATGCCATGTTGATCAAGGATAACCACATCGCCGTCGCCGGCAGCATCCGCGCGGTGCTCGAGCGCGCAAAGTCTGCGGCCGGCCATCTCGTCAAGATCGAAATCGAGGTCGATACGCTCGATCAGCTGCGCGAGGTGCTGGATGTGGGATTGGCCGATGCGGTCCTGCTCGACAACATGGACCTCGCAATCATGCGCAAAGCGGTGGAAATGGTCGGCGGCAAGTTCCCGCTCGAAGCCTCCGGCGGCATTACCCTCGACACCATCGCCGAAATCGCCAAGACCGGGGTCGACTATGCCTCCTCGGGTTGGATCACCCATTCGGCACCCCAACTCGATGTGGCGCTCGACATCGAGATGTAACGACGGCAGTCAATGCCGCGCATAGCATTGACAACGCCTGAAAGGGCCCACCGCTTCGCGGCCGACCACGCGATCGCCTATCAGAGTTTCTTCGCCGCCTCCACGAGCCGCCGCGCCGACTCGATCGTGGTGGCTTCGTCGCCCCATTCGGGTGCCTCGACGCCATCCCCCTACGCGCGCGGCCGATAGAAGGTATGGACGCCGAGCCGGTGCATCTTGGTCATTTCGCGCACCCAGCCGGGACGCACCCAAGAGGCGTGGTAATGCGTGGCCTTGCCGACCTCGGGCAGCCACAGCTTGCCGTCGAGCATTTCGGCAGCGATGGTTTTGGCCCGCTCCCACATGTCGGGTTCGCGGACAATGTCGGGGACGCCGTCGCAAGCGAACGTGAACTGGCAATGGAGACGGCGGTGGGCGTTCTGGTAGACGACGCCGCACACCGTGTTGGGATATTTGCCGGAGAAGACGCGGTTGAGCACCACCTGAGCGACCGCCATCTGGCCGCGTACCTCTTCGCCGCGCGCCTCGAAATAGATCGCCTCTGCCAGGCATTTCTCCGATTTGCTACGCGTATTTTCGTCGAGACCGAGCAGTTCGGTCGGCGTCATCGGCCGTTGGTGCTCGCCGGTGACCTGGCCTTTGGCGGCGACCGTCTGTCCTCCGCTCGTGCCGTTCTTCATCACCACGCCCGGATCGGCGGGCAGCGGCGGCAGATCCGCACGCTCGACCGGGGCATCGAAGACGCTGCCCGGCTCGCCCGCAGGGAAGGGCACAGGCGGCACCGCCGCGAGCTTGACGTTGGCGCTGTTGCTGGCCGCGATCTGGGCATCGTCCAATCGCGGCGCTTCACCCGGCGCCCATGGCTCCATCGCACCGACCTTTTGCCCCATGGGATCGATGCGGAAATAGAGCCGCGCTGCGCGCAAGGATGCATCGACCTCGTCGCCCGCAAAGGCGAGGCTGGCCACCGATCCTGCGTCCGCGTCGCTTTCGGCGGCCTTGCCGGCTTGCGCGCCGCCCTCATCCGCCGGGGCGAGCACGGGATGGGCGGAATTCACCGCGGAATGCGGCGTGTCCGCGACGGAGCTGGCGGCACTCGCGAGCGAATAATGGCCCGCATCTTCGCTCGAGGGCCAGAGAGGCTTGCTTGCGCCGTCTGCGATGCCGACGGGCGGATCGATCGAGGATGGCTGTCGAGCGTCTTCCTGCACAAGTGACGGGCCCTGCCCGCCGTCATCGGTAATGACATCAGCGGGTGGCGTCGGTTGGAGGCGATCACCCTTCAGCGCAACCAGGCGATCGCGCGCGACGCCGTAGTCGCCCTTGCGGCTGCGATCCACCATCGGACCCGCATAGCGGCTCGTGAAGAACGCTTCTTCGCCGAGAAAGCGCTCGCGGATCGATCTGGCGACACCGGCGCTGTTCGTATCGAAACCTATCAACTGGTAGTCCAGCGGGAGCGGTATGGATGCCCCAACCGGCTGCTGCGGTTCGCTGAGTTTCGCCTCATGGATGGTGGCGAAGGGCGCCGCGAAAGCCGCTTTCTGCGAGCGGTCGACAACCGACTGGCGCGAAAGCACGGCAGCGAGGTCCTGGTGGCCGACCTCGCTCGTCAGCAGCAACAATGTCAGGATGCCGAGACTGAAGGGGCCCTGCAGGCCACCCTGCGGCCTATTGCGCCATGCAACCATCCAGGCTTGCCCCCGCCCTGCAAAACGCAATCCATCTTCCCGCCGGCACAAGGCGACGTGATGGCGCAAATGCGTCGGATTTTTTATTGCCGGAGCAAGCTTGCGATCCTGTTAATCGGGCGGCGGATTGCCACAATGTCGCCGCAGGCGGTGCGCCGCGAAGCCGCCTTGGCGGCCCGATTCCGTAAGCTTCCCGGTCACCGAGACGGCAAATCGGCCGGCGAAGGAAGAGCCCAGCCCGGCGAAGGACAGAAAAGGGAAGATCACCATCGCCCGACTATCCGTCGGAACGCGACCGGCACGGTCCCGATTGTTGGAATAGGCCGGAAGTGGCAGCGCGCTTCAGCCGCCGCGTGCCGTTGGCATCACATCTTCACGCCGTGTTCACATCTTCACGCCCTGTTCAGCGAAATACTTCAGCGCGCCCGGATGCCACGGGATGGGCGAGTTCTTCATCGACTGATTCTCGAGCGTGATGTTCTTGGCCTCGGCGTGCACTACCGCGAGTTCGTCGCGCTTCTCGATGAAGGTCTTCACGATGTCATAGGCGACCTTGTCGGTCATCTTGGCGTTGGCGACCAGGATGTTTTGGACCACGGCGATCGCATTGTCTTTGTCCTGGCCCGGATAAGTCTTCGCCGGGATCACGCCGCTGGTATAGAGGTTGTTGTGTTTGGCGTTCATCTTGTCGACCAGGTCGGCGTGATCGATCAACTTGATCTTCACGTTCGGCGTGGCGCCGAGGTCGGTCACTGCGGCGGTCGGCAGCCCGCCCACCCAGAAGAAGGCATCGATCTTGCGATCCTTGAGCGCGTTGACGGATTCGGCGACGCCAAGCCGCTCGCGCCTCATGTCCTTGTCTTTGTCGAGGCCGGCGGCCTCGATGAGGCGGAACGCCATCACCTCGGTCGCGCTGCCGGGCGAGCCGGTGGAGACGCGCTTGCCCTTGAGGTCGGCCATTTTCTCGATGCCGGTGCCCTCGATGCTTACGACGTGCATGCGGTTGGGATAGAGCACCATCAAGGTTCGCACCTCGACCTGCGCGCCTTTGAACTTGTCTTCCCCTCTGAGCGCATCAAGGGCGGCGTCGACCATCACCAGCGCGACCTCGCTTTGCTGCGAGCCGATCAATTTAAGATTGTCGACCGAGCCACCGGTCACGCGCGCGGTCGCCTGCACCCCCGGCACATATTTGGACAGCACGTTGGCCATGCCGCCGCCGAGCGGATAATAGACGCCGCCGGTGCCGCCGGTCGCGATGGCGATATTGAGCCCCTGATCGGCTCCCTGGCCGAACGCCGCGCCGATCATCGCCGCTGCACCCATGGCGAGCGCGCAGATCGTAAGTCCTTTGCGTTTCATTTGGTGGTCCTCCTAGGGCGGGCCGGTCGCTGCTACGTGTGCCGTCGGTACGTCGGACCTCGTGACACACCCCGACAAAGCTCGACATAAATGCGGGCACAAATGCCCGCCGCTCTTGCACTTCTGACACTTTGTCTTACATCGCCTACGTCAAACCTTGACACGTGCAGACAAGCTCTACCGTTACCTCAGGGATACCTCAATCAATTCTGATGGCCAAGCCGCTCACCCCGATCACCGTCGCCAACCTGCGCCCCGGGGCGAAGCCCTACGAGATCTCCGACGGCGGCTGCACCAACTTGCGCGTTGTGGTGTTCCCCTCCCGCCGCAAGAGCTACATCGTCCGTTACCGCTTCCGCGGACTCCAGCGCAAGCTCACCCTCGGCCCCTGCTTGATCGAACGCAACGGCGAGGCCGAGCCGATCGAGGATCCCAAGACCGACACGCCGCTGTCGCTTGCTGCGGCGCGTGAGCTCTGCACCAAGGCGCTGCGTCAGGCCAAGGCCGGTCAGGATCCGGCAGCGGTCAAGCAAAAGAAGCGCGCCGAGGCGCTGGCGGCCGAGGCTGATACGCTGCAGGCAATCTCCGGCGAATTCCTGCGCCGCCGGGGCCCCGAGCTCCGCTCATTTTCCCAGCGCAAGGCCGATCTCGACCTGATCTGCAGCACAGTACTGGGACGCCAGCCCGTCGATCAGATCAAGCGGGGCCAGTACACCCGCGAGCTCGACCGCATCGCCGACGAGCGTGGGCCGGTGCGTGCCGATCGCGTGCTTTCGGCGTTGGGGACGCTACTTCACTGGCATGCCGGTCGTAGCGACTTTGTCAGCCCGCTCGGGCGCAGTAGCCGCCGCACCAGCATCAAGGAGCGGGCGCGCAAGCGGGTATTGAACGATAACGAATTGCGGCAACTGTGGCTTGCTGCCGAGAAGGACAAGACTCCGTTTGGGCCGTATTTGCGGTTTCTGCTGTTGACCGCCACGCGCCGAAACGAAGCGGCGGGTCTGCAGCGCAGCGAGCTAACGGACGAAGGCAAGACCTGGTTGATTCCGGGCGCACGTTACAAAACCAAGCTGGACACGCTCATCCCGTTGTCGGGGGCAGCCCAGAAGATCATTGCGGCTCAGCCGCAGCTTTGTTCCTTCGTGTTCAGCGCAACCGGGGAATACCCGCTTGGCGACTTCGCCCACCGCAAGACGGCATTCGACAGGGTTTGCGGCGTAACCGACTGGCACATCCACGACCTGCGCCGATCGGCGCGCACGCTGCTCAGCCGGGCCGGAATCTCCGCCGATATCGCCGAGATGTGTCTCGGCCACGCTCTCGGTGGTGTGCGTGGCACCTATGATCTTTATCAGTACAAGGACGAAAAACGGCACGCCTTTGAGGCGCTGGCCGCGCTGGTCGAGCGTATCGTCCATCCGCCGGAGGCGGCGGTCGCCGACATTACGCTCGAGCGTGGCAAGCGGCTGCGCAAATGACCAGTCACAACTGGGGCCCGGCGCTATGGATAACCGCCGAGGGCAAGGAGACGGCACGCGCGCAAAAGTATGACTTCGCAACCGAGAAGCGCGATGCGTTGCAGGCTTGGGCCGACCATGTCGAGGCGATGATCGCCGGCAAGACCGAGGAGAAGGTTGTGCAGATGTCGGCGCGGCGGTGATGACCATGCCGAGAGGACGCCCGAAGGCGCTGTCGATGGGCCGGGCGGCTCACAAGAGCCAGCGAAATTTCGACGATCTGCTATGGGACGTGATGCAAACCTGCCTCCGGCATGACCTGACCGCGAGCGCCCGAGAGCTTGTCTGGTGGATGCAGCGGGACTTTCCAGACCAGTACGGGTCGATTCCATTTCGAACGGTAAGGCGCGACGTCACCAAAGCGATGCATTGGGCGGCGAGCAGGCTATACCGGCTACCGCTCTTCAAGAATGAGGCAATGCTCGGCTTTAACGAAGCGATTGGATTCTTTGATGAGGCGACCATCGACAAGGCGGTCGCCACCGCGCAGGCCAGACCGACCAAACTCAACGAGGATCAGCTCAAGAAGACGCTTTGGCGGATATGCGAATTGTTGCGCCAAAATCCTGATGGTTGGCCCAATTCCGTCGCGCGAATTGTTGGCCCAAAGAAATAATTGTTGGCCCAATTTGCTGGGCTGCTGATCTCACCTCTGCGCAAGTGTTGGACTTATTAAAGACACTTCTCAACACAGAGGTGTCGAATGCAGACGCGGAAAGTTCAAAAGTGGTTTAGCAAGCGCGAGGTCGCAAGCAGATACGGTGTCCATCCGCGCTCAATCGAGCGCTGGGTAGAGAGCGGCAAGTTTCCGGCTGGGACCCAGCTTCCGAATAAGCGCTGGTACTGGACTGACCTCGAGATCGAGGCACACGAGCGTGGCCTCGTTGGTGGTGGTGTGGCTGCATAGTCATGACCACCAACGGCTCGGGCCCCGCCGCGGTGGCGACCGCGGTCGAGACCCGGAAGCGCGTTCCCAACAAGAACGCTTCCGAACATAGCGCTCGCCAGAGCCGGCCGCTACGCCGGCAGCTCGACGAACTCGCCGAAGCCATCCGCGACGAGCGCCGCCGCCGCCGCGGTGACAAGGCGCTCTACCAGACTGAGGCCGACCGCCATCGCCCAAAGGGCGCGCGCTACGGGCGCAGCTTTCAGCTCAACACCATGCGCCGCCTTGGGAGGTGGCCATGAGCACCACCAAACACCGCCGGTGTCGACCGGGCCGGTTCCAATTTATTTATGACGGCCGTTCTTTGCTCGCCGTCATCGAGCAGAGGGCTCACGGTTGGCACGTCATCGCTGATAACCGCGATCTCGGCGCCTACGGCGATCACGAGGCTGCATTGCGCTTCGTGAAGACTATCCACCCAGCAAAGAAAGGTGCGTCGTGACCGATCTCAGCCAACTGCATGTCGGCCTCGCCGATGGCTGTGAGGCTTGCGGAGCATCGACCGCGGCCGTGGACCGAGACGAATTGGTTTGCTGCGGGTGCGCAACCAACCGCGGCAAACTGCCAGCAGCCGCACTTCAATTTCTACGAGACACCATTCGCGTCTTCGGCGCGGTAAGCGAACCGGTGATGATCACTCGCGCCATGAAAGGATCCGAAATGGATCGCCATACTCTGTTCCCGTCAAAATTCTTGAAGGCCGCGGATCTCAACGGCCGCCCTAGTGTGGTGGTGATCGACAAGGCTTCGGTCGAGTCGCTCAAAACCATGAGCGGGGAATCCACCCAGAAGTTGGTTCTGCATTTCCACGACCGGCAAAAAGGGCTGGTGGTGAATAGAACCAATTACGACACCCTCGCCGACTTCCTCGGCGACGGCGCCGGCGGGTGGGTCGGCAAGCGGATCGAGCTGTACCCGGATCGTGTCGCGGTCGGTGGTAAGACCGTCCCTTGTATCCGCGTTCGCCAACCGCTCGCCGACGAGCTCGACGACAGTGTCGAATAACAAACGGCCGGCCAGGGAAAAGGACGACCGAGAAGTCTACCTCGTACACCCGCAGCTTCTGCCCGAGCTGAGTGGTGAAACCGTCAACCAGACGTTTTTCACGGCCATCAACCGGCAAGGCGTGCTATTCCTCTGGCCGGTTCGGATTCCGGATCCGGACGGTAGGCAACTGGAGTGGTGGGTGTCCGCGCGCGAGGGCGCGGAGTTGGCCATGACGCAGTGGGTGCGCCTTAAGTCGAACACGTCGCTCGGCGCATACGAGATCACGACAGCCGAAACGTTGATCGCCGATCCTGTCTGGCCTGAGCTTTCGTTCCAGGAAATCATCCGGATCGCGTTCAAAGGCGGCAAGGTGGTCGACACCCTCGACCACCCGGTCATAAAACACCTGCGCGGCCTTGCGTAGTGCTCGACCAGTTCCGCGAGGTGGTGGTGGTGGACTTCGAGTTCACCGCCACCTCCGGCAACCGACCGGAGCCGGTATCCCTCGTCGCCCATGAACTAAAGAGCGATCGAGTTATCAGACTGTGGCGGGACCAGTTCGGTCCCGTCCCTCCCTATTCGACTACACCCGATACTTTGTTCGTCGCCTACTATGCCTCTGCCGAGATCGGCTGCCATCGCGCGCTTGGCTGGCCGATACCGGCGCGGATTCTAGACCTGTTCACCGAGTTTCGTGCCCGCTGCAACGGACTGCCAACGATTGCCGGCAATGGATTGATCGGCGCACTTACCCATTTCGGGCTCGACAGCATCGGCGCCGCGGAAAAAACCGAAATGCGGGATCTGATCCTGCGTGGCGGTCCCTGGTCTCCTCAAGAGCGCGCCGACATTCTCGACTACAACGAGAGCGACGTGGTGGCACTCAAGCGGCTGCTGCCGGCCATGCTACCGGGCATTGATCTACCGCGGGCGCTGCTGCGGGGCCGCTACATGGCCGTGGCCGCGGTGATGGAATACAACGGCGTGCCGATTGATACCGTCATGCTTGAGCGCCTGCGCCGCGGCTGGCTACTGATCCAAGACAAGCTGATCGCCGAGATTGACGCCGACTATGGCGTATTCGATGGCCGGACATTCAAAGCCGATCGGTTCGCTGTGTGGTTGGCGCGCAACCAGATCCCGTGGCCGAGATTGGACAGCGGCCGCCTGGACCTTGGAGACGACACATTCCGGCAAATGGCGCGGGCGCATCCATCCGTCGCACCGTTACGGGAGCTCCGCAGCGCCTTGGCAGACCTAAGGCTGTCCGATTTGGCGGTCGGGACTGACGGTCGCAATCGCACCATTTTGTCCGCCTTCCGCGCTCGTACCGGGCGCAATCAGCCGAGCAATTCGAAGTTCATCTTCGGTCCCGCCACCTGGATCCGCTGTCTGATCAAGCCGCCACCGGGTTATGCCGTGGCCTACATCGACTGGTCGCAGCAAGAGTTCGGAATCGCCGCCGCCTTATCCGGCGACAAGGCAATGTTGGCTGCATACGAATCCGCCGATCCGTATTTGGCGTTCGCCAAGCAGGCCGGCATAGTGCCCGCGGACGCAACCAAACAATCGCATGGGCCGCAGCGCGAGCTGTGCAAGCAGGCCGTGCTTGCGACCCAATACGGTATGGAGGCCGAAAGCCTCGCGATGCGCCTCGGGCAACCGCTGGTCGTGGCTCGTGACCTATTGCGCAAACACCGCGAGACCTACCGCACATTCTGGGCCTGGTCTGATGCGGCTGTAGCGCAAGCAATGCTGCACGGCTCGCTCTGGACGGTATTCGGATGGCCGATACATGTCGGCACCGAATGCAATCCGCGATCCCTGCGAAACTTTCCCATGCAAGCCAACGGCGCCGAGATGCTGCGGATCGCTTGCTGCTTGGCGACAGAGCGCGGCATCGAGGTGTGTGCGCCCGTTCACGACGCTGTGCTGATCTGCGCGCCAATCGATCGGATCGATGCCGACGTTGAGGCCATGCGCG